>Ga0209698_10003248_pt1 | contig 18183 bp, 18 predicted proteins | sample LitLauG_LLR_2012_FD_187203 | JGI IMG/M metagenome (GOLD analysis project Ga0209698, IMG submission 187203) | Freshwater sediment microbial communities from Pennsylvania, USA - Little Laurel Run_MetaG_LLR_2012 (SPAdes) (version 2) | ecosystem: Environmental > Aquatic > Freshwater > Creek >...
GGTGAGCGCCGAGTCGGATGCGACCATGCGGGCCTTGATGCCTCCACCGAGGATGTTGGCGACCTCGCCGAGCGCATCGGCGACGTCGGCGTCATCCAGCTCGTCGCCGTCGTCCATCCCGAGCATGCTGGCCACGATCGACCTGCAGGTGTCCAAGCTGCAAAAGAGCCCACACTGCAGCGAGTGCCGGTCGCTCGTCAGGGGGACGAGCGCGCCCTCCGCCTCGCAGGGCATGCCGGCGACGGCCGAGATGAGGGAGGCACCGTCGTAGCCGAGCGCCGTCGTTGCCAGCTCCTCTGCGGCGGAGAAGACCGCGGGGAGCCAGCCGGCGATCTCGACCGCCGGCGCCCCCGTCACGGCACGAGGACCGACGACAGGTGCTCGGAGATCGTGTCCGCGGTGAAGGGCTTGGTGATGAAGAACCGCGCGCCGGCATCGAGCGCCATCTGCTTCATCTCCGGAGTGCTCTCGGAGGTGACGAACCCGAAGGGGGAGCTGCCGCCATCGCCCCGGAAGGCCAGGAGGAACTCGTAGCCGTTGAGCTCGGGCATGTTCCAGTCCGACAGGACGAGATCGAAGTGGCCGTTGCGGGTGAGCTGGAGCGCCTCGGCCCCGTTGTTGGCCTCGACGAGCTCGCCGTCGCCGTACCCTGCCTGGCGGAGGTGGCGCATCACGATCATCCGCATGGTCTTGCTGTCGTCTGCGATCAGTATTCTCATCGGGCTCCTCCGCTCCGGCCATCTCTGGTGTCGGTCGGCGGAGGCACTTCTTGAGGCGGCCGGCGCGAATGGGCGAGGCTGCGCCGGGCGCGACAGGGAGGCAGGCGATGGATCTGGGCCTCGGCGGGCGGGTGGCGCTGGTGAGCGGGGCACACCGCGGGACGGGCGCCGGCATCGCGCGGATCCTCGCCGCCGAGGGAGCCGCGGTCGCCGTCCACGGCTTCGCCCCCGGCCAGTCGGCCGCGGTCGTCGATGTCATCGTCGCGGCGGGCGGTCGGGCCGTCGGGGTCGACGACGACCTCAGCTCCGACGAGGGGGCCGCTCGCGTCGTCGCCGACGTGGAGGACCGGCTCGGCCCGATCGAGGTCCTGGTCAACAACTACGGCGCGCCGATCGACTCGACCTGGGAGTCGCCGGCCGACCGGTGGCACGACGCGTGGGACCGCAACGTGCTGACCGGCGTCCGCCTCACCCACCGCGTCCTGCCGCACATGCGCGAGCGCGGGTGGGGCCGGGTGATCTTCCTCGGCACCATCGGCACCGCCCGACCGGGCGATCGCAACCCCGACTACTACGGCGCCAAGGCGGCGCTGCCGGCGGTGGCCCGGAGCCTGGCCAAGCACCTGCGTGGCAGCGGCATCACCGTCAACGTGGTCAGCCCCGGGCTCATCGCGACCGACGAGGTCAAGGCGATGATCCTGCGGCGCTTCGCCGAGGCCACGTCCCCCTCCGGCGAGGTGTCCTGGGAGGACGCGGCGGCGTGGGGAGCCCTCCACGTCATGCCCAACCTCACCGAGCGCATCGCCACGCCCGACGACATCGGGCGGATGGTGGCGTTCGTGGCCAGCGAGGCGGCGTGGCACCTCCAGGGCGCGGACATCCGCATCGACGGCGGGGCGCTGGATGCCTGAGCAGTGCCTGGCGCGGGTCCGCTGCGCCATGATGACGGCGCACCGCCACGGGAGGGACCGCCAATGGGATCGCACATCGAGCTCGGCCACTGCATGCTCACCCTCGTGGAGCCCCACCGCGACGGGCTCGCCGAGTACAACCGCTGGTACGAGCACGACCACGCGTACGCCGCGGTGACGACGGCGCCGGGATGCTTCGCGTACCGCCGCTTCGTGGCGACCGCGCCGCTCAAGGCGCTGCGCTACCCCGACGACGGACCGATCGCGCAGCCGGTCGGCAACGGGTCGTTCGTGGCGCTCTACTGGTTCGAGAAGGACCGCCTGGCCGACGTGTTCGACTACAGCTTCGGCGTGACGCCGGGGCTGGCCGCGGCGGGCCGCATGAACGGCGACCGCGACCACGTCTGCACCGGCATCTACGAGTACCTCGGCGCCACGGGCCGGGGCAGCACCCCGGTGCCGCCCGAGATCGCCCTCGACCACCCCTATCCGGGCGTGGCCATGGTGTGGGTGCGACCGGCCGAGGGGGTGAGCGTCGCCGCGCTCGGCGAGTGGTGCCGCGCCGAGCTCGACGGTGACATCGCCGCGGGCAGGGGTCGGGTCGGCCAGGTCCTCGACTTCGCCCAGTGCGACTTCCCCGGCGGCATCCCGGCGCTCACGGGAAAGGTGGACGAGGTGGTCCGCTGCTACTTCCTCGACGCCGACCCGCGCGATGTCTGGCAGGACGAGCTCGCGGGCGTCGGTGCGGCCGTCGCCGCCGGCGGCCTGGGCCGGGTCGCCCTGGCGGCCGCCTTCATCCCGACCATCCCGGGCACGGCCACCTACCTCGACCAGCTCTGGTAGGGCTCAGGCGGTCATCCCACCGTCGATCACGAACTCCGAGCCGGTCGAGTGCCGGGACTCCTCGGAGGCCAGGTACAGCACCAGCTTGGCCACCTCCTCGGGGCCGGACTCCTCGCCGATCGGCACGTTGTCGACCAGGTGGTCGCGGATGCCGAGGGGCTCGAGCACGTCGAGCATCTCGGTGGCGATGATGCCCGGGTGCACCGAGTTGACCCGGATCTTGTGGGGGGCGAGCTCGCGCGCGGCGGACTTGGTCATGCCCCGCACCGCCCACTTGCTCGCACCGTAGGCGTGAAAGGGCCCGGCGCTGCCGAGGCCGGCCACGGAGGAGATGTTGATGATCGACCCGCCCCGTGCCTGCTCGATCATCAGGGGCGCCACCGCCCGCATCCCGAGGAAGGTCCCGGTCTGGTTGATGTCGATGGTCTCCTGGTACGCCTCCAGCGTCGTCTCGAGCAGCGGCCCGTACTTGAAGATCCCGGCGTTGTTGACGAGGACGTCGACGCCGCCGAAGCGCTCCTTGGCCAGCGCGGCGATCGCCGCCCAGTCGGACTCGCTGCGCACGTCGAGGTGCCGGTAGGCGGCCGCCGCGCCGAGGTCGGCGGCGACCGCCTCACCCTGGGCGTCGCGCACGTCGCCGAGCACGACCTTGGCCCCCTCGGAGACGAACAAGCGGGCCTCGGCCTCGCCCTGCCCCCTCGCTCCTCCGCTGATGAGCGCCACCTTGCCGGCGAGCCGGCCCCCCGGGTTGTCTGCCATGGCCGCGTACCTTATCCCGGCATCACCGGATCTGATCCGGGGCTAGCTGTGGGCTCGCTGCGTCGCCGCCTTCGAGCAGCCCGAACGCCAGGCACCAGCACAACGCGGTGAGCGTCAGGCCGTCGCCGACCTGACCGGCTCGCACCGCGGCGACGACCTCGGGCACCGGCACCCACTCGATCCGCTCGGCCTCGTGCACGTCGATCGGGGCGCCGACCTCGACCGCCTCGGCGGCGTGGAACAGGTGGAAGCGCTGGTCGCTCAGCCCGTTGCTCGGGAAGTACACGGTGATCGGTCGCAGGCCCGCGGGCAGCCAGCCCGTCTCCTCCCGGACCTCGCGCGCTGCGGCCACCTCCGGGGCCTCGCCGGCCTCGAGCCGCCCGGCCGGGATCTCCCACCCCCAGGTGTCGGTGATGAACCGGTGGCGCCACAGCAGCAGCACGCCCCGCCCGGCGACGTGGACGACGGTGCCGGCCGCGGCCTGCGGCGTGCGGACCAGGTGGTGCTCGAAGCGCCGGCCGCCGGGGATCTCGACGTCGGCCAGGCGCAGCGACACCCATTCGCTGTCGTAGATGCTCCGCTCGCCGTGGACCGTCCAACGCACCCGGTCGAGGTTAGGCGGGCGCTACCGTCGCCGGCATGACCGACGAGGACGCCATGGCGATCGCCATCGAGGAGGCCGAGGCGGCCGCAGCCGCCGGCGAGGTGCCCGTCGGCGCCGTCGTGATCGCCGACGGCACCGTCGTCGCCCGCGGCCGCAACGAGCGCGAGAGCCGCAGCGACCCCACCGCCCATGCCGAGATCCTCGCCCTCCGGGAGGCGGCGCAGGCCCTCGGGACCTGGCGCCTGTCGGACACCACCGTGGTCGTCACCCTCGAACCCTGCCCGATGTGCGCGGGCGCGCTCGTCGCAGCCCGCGTCCGGCGGGTCGTCTTCGGTGCCTTCGACCCCAAGGCCGGGGCGTGTGGAACGCTCTACAACCTCTGCGTCGACCCGCGGCTCAACCACGAGCTCGACGTGACCTCCGGAGTTGAGGCCGAGCGGTGCGGGACGCTCCTTTCTTCCTTCTTCGAGCGGAGCCGGCGCGCCGCCGGATGATCTGTCCCCGCCGCGCCCTCGACGACTGAGCATCGAAGAGGTCTGGCCCCGGGGGGGCCGGCGTGCCACGCCGCCCGCCTGATTGTCGGAAGGTTCGCACTCTTCGCGCGGTCCTTGTTCGATATCTCAAGGTCATGCTAGACATGTAGTCGGCGGGTGGGTTCATCCTGTTTGCGAAGTTGTGCCGGTCGGGGGTTGGGGTTGTGTTCGAGAGGGTTGGGCGGAGGCGAGGACCCGCTCAGGTATGAGCGGGCTCGCGTCGAGGTTCGAAGGCATCGGGAGTACGAGCGGGCTGTTCCGCCGTCGGAGGTTTCGGTGAAAGGTGACTGCAGATGAGCGAGTTGGGATTCGACGGCCGAGTGGTTGTGGTGACCGGAGCGGGGGGCGGTTTGGGCCGGTCGCACGCACTGGAGTTCGCGCGCCGGGGCGCGTTGGTCGTCGTCAACGATGTCGGTGGGTCGGTGAACGGCCAGGGCCAGGGTGAGACGCCGGCTCAGCAGGTGGTGGGGGAGATCGCGGCCCTCGGGGGTGAGGCGGTGGCCAACTTCGACAGCGTGGCGACACCCGAAGGCGGGCGAGCCATCGTGCAGTCGGCGTTGGACGCCTTCGGCCGGATCGATGTGGTTGTCAACAACGCCGGGATCTTGCGGGACAAGGCGTTTCACAACATGGACTCGGAGATGATCGACGCGGTGCTCGACGTCCACCTCAAGGGCGCCCTCTTCGTCAGCCAGCCCGCGTTCCGGGCGATGCGGGAGCAAGGGTTTGGCCGCATCGTGAACACGACGTCGGCCTCGGGGCTCTTCGGCAACTTCGGCCAAGCCAACTACGGCGCGGCCAAGGCCGGCCTTGCCGGGCTGACGCGGGTCTTGGCGCTCGAAGGAGCTCGGTTCAACATCCGGGTCAACGCCATCGCCCCGGTGGCCAGGACGCGCATGACCGAGGGCATCCTTGGTGATCTCGCCGCCCGGCTCGATCCTGAGTCGGTCACGCCCGTTGTGGTCTACCTCGGCCACGAAGAGTGCGCGGTGACGGGCCAGATCTACTCCGTTGCCGGGGGTCGGGTCGCCCGGGTGTTCTTCGCCGAGTCGCCTGGTGTGGTCCTCGCCGAGCTGACCCCCGAGGCGGTGCGCGATCACCTGGACGGCATCGAGGCGGCCGAGGGGTTCTTCGTGCCCGAGTCACTCGATGACGAGACCACCATCATCGGCAAGGCGCTCAGCCAGTGACCTGCGTCGACCGCGAGGCGCGCTCACCGCGGTTGGCACCGCGGGTGGCTCGTGGCCCGAAGTGGGCTGGGCTCCACCGCGGCGGGCGGGTAGCGTCGGCCATCGAGCCGAGATGTGAGGTGCGCAGATGAGTAGCCCGGCGTTGGATGTCGATCAGTCGGCGGTCGGCGATCTGCTCGGCGTGGCAGAGGAACCCATGCAGTCTGCCGATCCGGTCGGGCTGGGCCGCTCGCTCATGACGGCGATGCTGGGCGCCGCTCGCCGCCCTTCGGTACCGCTGCAAGCCACCGCCAAGCTGGTGGGTGGCCTGGTGCAAGCGTCCGCCGCGGTGTCCGCCCGGATGGTGGGGGCGAGATCGGCGGGCCCGGTCGCCCCTGACGCCCGGGATCGTCGCTTCGAGGACCGGGCGTGGAGCGACAACGGGGTGTTCTTCGGGATCATGCAGTCCTACCTGCTCGTCGACCGTTGGTTCACCGAGCTGGTCGAGCGCAGCGAGATCCCCGAGCCGGCTGCGTCGAAGGCCCGGTTCGCGAGTCGGCTGCTGCTCGACGCCGCAGCCCCGACGAATGTGCTGTTGACCAACCCGCAGGCCCTTCGGCGGGCCTTTGACACCGGCGGCACCAGCGTGGTGCGTGGACTTGAACACCTTCTCCACGACGTGGCCACCAACGGTGGATGGCCGTCTCAGGTGGACCGTTCGTCGTTTCACCTGGGTGACAACATGGCGGCGACGCCCGGGCGGGTCGTGTTCAGAAATGACCTGATCGAGGTGCTCCAGTACGAGGCGCAGACCGCTGAGGTCCACCAGATCCCGATGCTGTTTTGTCCCCCGTGGATCAACAAGTTCTACATCATGGACCTGGCCCCGCAGAAGAGCCTGATCGAGTGGGCCGTCCAGCACGGCCTGACCAGCTTCGCCATCAGCTACCGCAACCCAGACAGCTCGATGCGCGATCTCTCCTTCGACGACTACCTGATCCAGGGGCCGCGCGCCGCGCTCGACGCGATCCGCACGATCACCGGCGCCGAAAAGGTCAACACCCTGGCGGTGTGCCTCGGCGGCACGCTCAACACGGTCCTGCTCGCCTACCTCAACGCCATGGGCGACGACTTGGTGCACACCAGCACCTATCTCAACGCGCTGAACGACTTCGGCGACGCCGGGACGCTCAAGGACGTCTTCACGGACCCCCAGACCGTCGAGGGCCTGGCCCGCCGGATGGAAGCCAAGGGCTATCTGGAAGCATCCGACATGGCCCGCACCTTCGACCTGCTCCGGGCTCGTGATCTGGTGTTCCGATATGTCGAGACCAACTGGCTGATGGGTGAGGACCCGCCGGCCTTCGATCTCCTCGCGTGGAACGCCGACTCGACCCGCATGCCGGCCAAGATGCACGCGTACTACCTGCGGCGGTGCTGGATCGACAACGCGCTCCCCCACGACGAGCTGTCCGTGGCGGGCACCCCGATGCTGGTGTCGGAGATCGCCCAGGACACCTACGTCGTCGCGGCACGCGAGGACCACATCGTGCCGTGGCGGTCCAGCTACCAGACGACCCAGCTGTTCAAGGGCCCGTGCCGGTTCGTGCTGAGCTCGTCAGGTCACATCGCCGGGATCGTCAACCCGCCAAACCCCAAGAGCCGGCTCTGGGTCAACGAAGACCTGCCCGCCACCCCGGAACGGTGGCTGGAGGGCGCCACCGAGCTGCACGAGACATGGTGGAACGACTGGATCAGCTGGATCGTGCCCCGCTCGGGGGAGCTCGGGGCACCACCTCCGATGGGCAACCCGTCCTTCCCTGTCCTCGAGGCGGCGCCAGGTACCTACGTGCATGGATGACCGACACCCCAAACCCGGGTTCATCGAGGTGGACGGGCATCGGCTTCGCTGGTCGGTGTGGCCAGGACAAGACCCGCCCCTGCTGCTCGTCGGCGGCCTCGGCGCCAACATCGAGATGTGGGCGCCGCTCCGCCACGCCCTCGCGCCTCGGGCGACGATCGCGTTCGACGCGCCCGGCGCCGGCGAATCCTCCCTGCCGCTGCGGCCGCTGGCCATCGATCAGCTGAGCGGCCTGGTGGCCACCGCCCTCAACCAGCTGGCCGTGAGCGAGATCGACGTGCTCGGCTACTCCTTCGGCGGCAGTGTCGCACAAGCCCTCGCCCGGTCCCGTCCCCATCTCGTGCGGCGGCTCGTCCTCGTCGGCGCCACCAGCGGGTGGGGGGGACTTTGGCTGAACCCGCTCGCCGTGGCTGCGCTCCTGACCCCGGCCCGCTACTTCTCGCCGCAACACACACGGTGGGCCAACCGGACCACGTTCGGGGATCCACCCTCGGCGTCGTTCTCGCACCTGGACCGGGCTCGAGCGGCGCGACCTCCCCACCCGGTCGGCTACTGGTGGCAGATCGTGGCCATCGCCACCTGGTCCAGCCACGACTGGCTCGACCAGATCCAGCACGAAACCCTCGTGCTCGTCGGCGCCCTCGACCGGGCCGCACCACTCGCCAACTCCGCAGCGCTGGCCCGTCGCATCGGCCGGGCTCGCCTCCACGTCGTGGCCGACGCCGGCCACCTGCTCCTCCTGGCCGACGAGACCCGCGACGTCTCCTCTCGCATCACCGACTTCTTGGACCGGGGTCACGCCCCGGACCGTCAACCCGACGCCGCGCCGCCATTGTTGGCGGAGCGATAGCTGCGGTACACCGCCAGCAAGGCCTGCTTCTGGTCCTCGCTCAGCCCGTCGTCGGCGCGGATGGCCGCCTCGGTGTCGGTGCGGGCCGGCCCGGGCTCCTGGGCCAGGAGGCCGGCCTGCCCCAGCACCGTCTCCGCCGAGAGGTTCAAAGCCTGCGCCACGGACCGCAAGATGTGCACCGACGGCTCATGCAGCCCCCGTTCGATCTGGCTGAGGTAGGGGTTGGACACGCCGGCAAGCTCCGCCACCTGGCGCAGTGACAGGTTGGCCAGGCGGCGTTGGGCGCGCAGGTACTCGCCCAACGCCTTCAGCTGGCCATCCCACTCAGCAGCCACTTGCGACCTCCGCGATCGTCGGGCCCTGGGCGGACTCTAGATCGCGCCTCGGGGTCAAGCGGAGGTGGGCACCAATGCCGACACCAGCTCGCTGGCAAAGCGGCGCTGGGTCGTGAGCAGCTCCTCAGCCAGGTCGAACGCGGCCGCGACGGCCTCAGCCATCTCCGGACCGGCCGGCGCGAACGGCAGCGACGGGATCTTGGGGACCACCTTGCCGAGGGTCTCCACCCAGCTCTGCACCGCGCCGAGGGCCATCTCCTGGCCCTGCTTCACCGAATCAATGACCTGCTCGCGCACAGCACCCGGCAGCTCCGTCGACTTGGCCGACGTTGTCTTCGCTGATCCTGCAGAACCCGTCGTTCCAGTCATCCTGGCCTCCTCCACGTCCTGGCGTCACCATGACACCACGACGCACATCATACCGCCCGGTCGCAAGATATATCAAGCGACCGTAGTCACAGACCACCGTCGAGGCCAGTCGGCCGACACGGAGTGGTCGATGGGCGTTGCTCCCGCTGGGGGGGCGGCGACTGCTGTTCATCGTTGTCAACCGCGAGATATGTCACTCGGAGGCGGTATGCCTTGACTGACCCAATAGGCTGTGGTTTGGTGGATCAACACAGCGCTATCACGAGTCCACGAATCGACGAAGAGACCTCCGCCTCGGGCTCCTCGGAGGCCCAAATGATCCGGCGATCCGAGCGATGATCATTGATGTGGTCTTCGATGATGCGCCAGGTCGGCCTCGAACAAGTACTCGACGGCACGACCGACGCCCCGACGATCGGCTCGGACTGCCACCAGCCGCCTGTCACGTCCTGACCAAACCCGGAGCATGCGAATGGAGACGACAGTGCCCGTCGAAGAACAACCCACATACCGGCTCACAGAGATCGTCGGAACCTCGACACTCAGCACCGACGATGCCATCCGCAACGGCGTGACCAGAGCATCGCAGACCATCCGCAACCTTCACTGGTTCGAAGTGGTCCAGACCCGCGGCACCATCGCCGATGGCAAAGTGACTGCCTTCCAAGTCACCATGAAGATCGGCTTCCGCGTCGAGACCTGACCTCCCTCAGAAAGCGTCGCAACCGGCTCTTGGCGTCCAACGCCGCATCGGCAGCCAACCGCGACGCGACCGGCGCAGCCGCCCGGCGAACGCTCGTGCCGCCGCGACGAGGCGGTGGCGCGGCTCGGTGAACCCTGGTCCCGGACATCTCCGAACTGACGAACAGGGTGCGGCCAGACCAGACGTCACAGGAAACACCTTTCTGACGGCACAAGGCGCTCTGATCACTCATCTCGGCTGAGGGCGTACCGATTCAGTCACCTGTGTCCTCGAGAAGGCTCGGCCGTGACGGCCGCAACGGTTGAAATGGTTGCTGGTCTTCGGTCGTTGGGCGCCCGAAGGCGATGGAGGTGGCGTTCGGACGGTGGTCGTTGTCGATGCGGACGACGCGCCGATGGCCGCCCGCCATGTCCCGCTGATGCGATCGGGGCCCGGCGGGTTGTCCAGCCGTGGATCCGCACCGGAGGGCGGTGGCGTGTGCGCCTGTGCTCTGCCGCGATGACGGTCTCCACGTTCGTGGGCGTATGACATCGTGGAGGAGCAGCGCTTCGCGGCGAGTGGTCAGCTGGTCGATCGCCTCCTGAGACTTGCCGGTGTCGGCGAGGGCGGCGCTCCCGATCGGGTCTCGTGGGAGTCCTTCTTGGGCGCCGTGCGGGCGTTGCTCGCCGACGTGGACCAGGAGCGGTACCTGTTGGAACGGTCGCTCGAGACGTCGTCGGCGGAGATGCTGTCGCTCCATGAGCGACTGCGGGCGTCGGCCCACCAGCTCGACGGCGATCGTGAACGGCTCCGTGCTGCGAACCTGGTGCTCCAAGCGATCCTCGACGCGAGCACCGACGGGATCGTCGTTGTCGCCGACGACGGCCGCGTCGCCGGTGTCAACCGCAGGTTCGCCCACATGTGCGGTCTGACCACGGACGATTTCGAGGGTCGCGACGGGCGGGCCGTCCTCCACTCGCTCGCCGCCCAGCTGGTCGATCCGACCATGTTCGTGTCGACCCTCGACCGCCACTGGTCGGCACCCGACGCGGTCAGCTTCGACACGTTGGCGCTTGTTGACGGGAGAGTGTTCGAGTGCGAGTCGTCGCCGAGCGTCGTCGACGCCGAGATCGTCGGGCGGGTGTGGAGCTTCCGAGACATCACCGACAGGTTGGTGTCGGAATCGGCGTTGAGCGAGGCGCAGGAGGCGTTTCGGCACGCCTTCGATGACGCACCGATCGGGATGGCGCTTGTCGCGCCGGGCGGAGACATCCTGCGCGTGAACCGGTCGTTCGCGGCCATGCTCGGGTGCCGCGACGGCGCCCTCATCGGAACACAGATCGCCGATCTCACCCACCCCGATGACCGCGAGATCAGTGGTCGCAACCTCGAGCGGTTGACCACCGGTGAGATCGACTCCTACCGCGTCGAGAAACGGTATCGCACGGCGGATGGCACATGGTTGTGGGTCGCGCTCAGCGTCTCGATGGTACGCGACGCGGCCGGGGAGGCGGTCTACACCATCGGCCAGGTCGAAGACATCACCGAGCGAAAGAAGCTGACCGATCAGCTCAGATACGACGCCAACCACGATCCGCTGACCGGACTGCCCAACCGGGCCAGCCTCGCGGAGCAGACCGCCTCTGCGCTCGAGGAGGCCGCCAGGCATCGGGGGCAGGTGGCCGTGCTGTTCATCGACCTCGACAACTTCAAGGCCATCAACGATGGCCTCGGCCACACGATTGGCGATCGGCTGCTGATCATCGTGGCCCGCCGCCTGCACAACACGCTCCGTCCCCAAGACGCGGTCGCACGCTTCGGGGGCGATGAGTTCGTCGTGCTGTGCCCCAAGGTCACGTCCGCGAAGTCACTCGACGTCGTCGTCCAACGACTGATCGCCACTGTTGCCGAGCCCATAGCCATCGAGGGCTACGAGCTCTTCGTCACCGCCACCATCGGCATCGCCCTGTCCGAGAGAGGCGACACCCCCGAGACACTGCTGCGCCACGCCGACACCGCCATGTACCAGGCCAAGCACACCGCACGGGGCAGCGCCGTGACCTTCCAAGCCCACCTCGGACCCTCCGCCGTCGCCATCCTCAAGACCGGCACCGATCTTCACCGCGCCCTCGAGCGCAACGAGCTGCACCTCCACTACCAACCGATCGTCAACCTACAGACCGGTGTGGTGCACGGCTACGAAGCGCTCCTGCGCTGGTGCCACCCCGAGCGCGGACAGGTCGGACCAGACGAGTTCATCCCCCTCGCCGAGGACAACGGCCTGATCGTACCCATCGGCGAGTGGGTCCTCGAAACCGCCTGCTGCCAGGGCACCCGCTGGAACGCCGGCCACACCGAAGCTGGCCCACGGCCAGCCCTGCTCATGAACGTGAACGTCAGCGCCCGCCAGGTCACCGACCCGATGTTCGCGAAACGGGTCTCCCGGATCGTCGACCGCTCCGGCATCGATCCGAGCGCCGTGTGCCTCGAGCTGACCGAGAACACCCTCATGAGCGACACGCCGAACACCCTCAAGACGCTCCGCGCCGTCCGCAACGAAGGCATACATCTCAGCATCGACGACTTCGGGACCGGCTACTCATCGCTGAGCTACCTCAAACGCCTACCCGTCGAATCACTCAAGATCGACCGAAGCTTCATCAATGGACTCGGACACGAGCCCGAAGACATCAACATCGTCCATGCCATCGTGACCCTCGGACAATCCATGGGACTGACCGTCGTCGCCGAAGGCGTCGAAACACCAACCCAGCTCCACACGCTCACCACACTGCGTTGCCCGCTCGCGCAAGGCTACCTCTTCGCGAAACCCCAACCCGCCGACCACATCAGCAACCCCCACACCACGACCAGCTTCCGACGACCCAAACCCGACGAGACAGCGTCCAACGCCCGCCTTCGTCACCGGGCCTGAGCTCGCCGGGCTACAGCCGAGCGGGACCACGCCGCGCTCAGCGGGCGGTCAGGTGGTTGATCGTGGCGTCTGATGCGGCGCGGAAGCGTGCGAGGTCATGGAAGGGTCGGGCGACGAGCATGGCGCCTTCCAGGCTCGCGACGATCATGCGAGCCGCGTCTCGGGTCGACCCGTCGAGGTGGATCGTGCCTTGGGTCTTGCCCAGTTCGAGGATGCTCGTCAGCCAGGTCTCGTTGTCGAGGAAGAACCGCACCACGATGGCCTGCATGGACTCGGGCAGGGTCTGGTACTCGGCTGCCATCATCCCGCACAGGCACATGCGGTCGCGCTCCAACACGTCCAAGTAGAGCTCGGCGTAGGCGGAGAGCTTCGCGGGCGCTTCGATGGGCTCGGATCCGATCGCTTCCAGCGCCGAAGCGAAACGTTGGGTGTAGCGGGTCAGCAGGGCCTCGCCCAGCTCAGCCTTTCCGGCGAAGTGGTAGTGCAGCGCCGCTTTGGTCAACTGCAGCTCGGCCGCGACATCGGCGTAGCTGAAGCCGTTGAACCCGCGGCTCTGCACCAGCTTCTCGGCGACATCGAGCACCGCCGACGCGGTGTTGCCGTCCCCAGGGCGTCGTGCCGGCACTCGACCTCCTCGCTCCAACCCTGCTCTTCGTGTCAACCCTTGACACCTTACCTACTAGTAGGTAAGTTCGGCATCGGTCCCGGTGACGCCGGGCGCGACAGGGGGTAGCCATGCAACGCACAGAGCATCGCAGCTTCGGCGCGGCCGATGAGACCCGCGAGTTCCCCAACGGCCGGGCGGAGATCGTCAAGATCGGCGGCGGTGAGGTCGGCCGCTTGGTCTTCGAGCCAGGGTGGCGGTGGTCCAAGGACGTCAAGCCGATCGCCGGCACCGACAGCTGCCTGGCCCCGCACTTCCAGTACCACCTCAGCGGGCGCCTGGCGATCCGCATGGACGACGGCGAGGAGCTCGTCGCCGGTCCCGGGGAGGTCACCTCGTTGCCCAGCGGGCACGACGCGTGGGTGGTGGGCGACGAGGCGGTCGTGACCGTCGACTGGTTCGGGGCCGGCAGTTACGCCGTGTCTGAGGCCGAGACCGCCCCGAGCGCGATGCAGGTGGTGGAGCGCTTCGGCGCGGCGTGGGCGGCCCACGATCTCGACGCGGCGTTGGCGCTGGTGACTGACGACTGCATCTTCGACGCCACCGGGCCAGCGCCCGATGGGATCCGCCACGTCGGCCCCGACGCCATCCGCGCCGCCTGGCAGGCGATCTTCGACGACGACAACGCCCACTTCGAAGCCGAGGACACCTTCGCCGCCGGCGACCGGGTCGTGCAGCTGTGGTGCTACCGCTTCGACGGCGGCCACATCCGCGGCGTCGACCTGTTCCGGGTCCGAGGCGACAAGGTCGCCGAGAAGCTCTCCTACGTCAAGGGCTGAGCGCGATGAGCGAGGAGCACCCCATGACCGTCACCACCACGATCGGCCACCTGCTGGCTGGCATCGAAGCCGCTGACATCCCCGCCACCGTCTTTCGGGACGACGTGGTCTTGGATGCCACCGTCCCCAACTGGCGCTACACCCGCACCGGCGCGGCCGACGTCGGTGCCGAGCTCGCCAAGTGGTACGCCGATCCCGGCCACTTCCAAGACCTGCGCCGCACACCGCTGCCCGACGGCGAGCTCGTCGAGTTCACCCTCCACTGGCAAGAGGGCGGCGTCGCCCACATGTGCCACCAAGCACACGTGCTGCAGGTCCGAGACGGCCAGGTCGCCAAGGACACCGCGTGGTGCGGCGGACGCTGGCCCGCCGAGTTGATCGCGCAGATGCAACAACCGGCCGAGTAGCGCGAATCGGCGAAGGCCTTGCGGCGGGCGGCGCCGACGAAGATGTGTTGGGCGCCGCGATGCCATGTCTCGAGAGCTGCGCTGCTTCTCTGAGGTTCTGTCAGAGCGTATATGAAGATCTCTTATATGGTGTTATGATCTCTGATCGTGGATCCTGTCACGAATCCGTTCCGCCCCGGCGCTGGTCGGCGTCCGCCCTTGCTCGCCGGACGCGAACCCCTGCTCAGTGCGTTCGAGGTGGTGCGAGAGAGATCCGAGACGCTCGGGGAGGGTGATCGCAGTTGGGTGTTGCACGGGTTGCGCGGGGTCGGCAAGACGGTCCTGCTCAATGAGCTGCTGGCCAGGGTGAGCTCCCGTGGCTGGATGACGGCCAAGGTGGAGGCCGGGGCATCCACCTCGCTGCCGGTGGCCTTGAGCCAGGCACTGGTCCGCAGCATGCGCACCGCGACCGGCCGCCATCCCGAGTCGCGTCTGAGGCGGCTGCTCGGCATCTTCAAAGCCTTCAGTCTCATGGTCGATCCGAGCGGGACGGTCGCGTTCGGGGTCGAGGTCGACCCGGTTCGGGGCATCGCCGACTCGGGCCGGTTCGCCGACGACCTCGCGGCGCTCTTCGAGGCTCTGGGCGAGACAGCACGTGACCTTGGGATCGGGGTCCTCATCCTGGTCGATGAGCTACAGGAAGCATCGGACGAGGAGCTCAGGGCGATCAACACCGCGGTGCACCATCTCGGTCAAGCGGACCTCCCGCTCCCGTTGATGTTCGTCGGCGCGGGCCTGCCTTCGCTGCCCGCCCAGCTCGCCGAAGCGACGAGCTACGCCGAGCGTCTCTACGACTACCGACCGGTCGGTCTGCTGAGCGCTCGTGCCTCCGAGGAGGCCCTCACGATCCCGGCGCGTGATCGACACGTGGAATGGGATGCAGCGGCACTCGAAACCGCACTCGGTGCGGCCCGGGGGTACCCGTACTTCCTGCAGTCGATCGGCAAGCACGTCTGGGACAACGCCCGACGGAGCCCCATCCAGACCGAAGACGTGGAGGTCGGACTCCAACAGGCCCGCCGCGAGGTGGACGACGGGCTGTACCGATCTCGCTGGGAGCGAGCGACGCCGTCGCAGAGGGACGTGATGCGAGCCTTGGCCAGCATCGGGGGCGAGGACGCAGCCTCCGTCGCCGACATCGCCAGAGCCTTGAGCAAGTCCCGAACCTCAGATATCTCCGTGGCACGAAACGAGCTCATCAAGAAGGGCCTGGTGTACGCGCCCGAACGAGGTCTCCTCGCCTTCACCGTGCCCGGCATGCACGACTTCATCGAGCGCCAGGCCTGACCTCATCGCGCGCATCGTCGGCGCTTCCCGTTGAAACAAGACGAGCGCGCCGCCCAGGTACCGACGAGTCGTCGCCGGTCGGGGTCGGGGCGGACGTGGGTAGGATCGGCGCGGCTGACGATGGGGTGGAGGGTGGCTATGAGCGATGCATGCGCGCCGTTCGCCGACTGCGGCGATCTCGACAGCCGGGTGCTGTTCCAACGGTCGCTGTACGGTCCACCGTTGGTGAGTGACCCCAACCCGCTGGCGTTCGGGGCGCTCGCGTTGCGCGGCGCAGCAGTACGGCCCTACGTAGACCTGCACTTCGAGCTGCGCTGGGTGCCCCGCGACGTGTGCGTCGGCCCGGTTTCGTGGGTCTTGACGCTCGCGCCGGCCGAGACGGTGACCGTGGCGACGCGCTCGGAGCACCGCACGAGCTTCACCGATCTGGTCCGTGACGCGACCGACAGCTCGAGCGTCTCGACGCACACCCGCCAGGGGCCCGACGGATTGATCGGTGCCGCCGCCGGCGAAGCGGTGAGCCAACGGGACGAGCAGGACAAAGCCCAGGCCCAGCAGCCGGTCGACGACACCGTGGAGCTGCGACCGATGTACGCGAAGGGGTACGGCTCGTGGCTCGATGACCTGGGCGACGCGTTCGTGGCCGTTGCCACAGGTGGCGCGTCACTGGCCGCCACAGGGGTGGCCGGCGCCATCAATGACGTCGTATCCCACGGGGTGGGTGGGTCCGGGCGGCCCGGCGCCGGCGTCGGGGCCACCGTCGACGCGATCGGCCAGATCATCGATTCGATCTCGCGCAACGAGAGCCAGTCGCACCTGTCGGAGTCCACGCACGCGACGACGGACATGTCCTCTACGAGCGTCACCCGCGTCTTCTCGAACCCCTACCGGGACCGGACGATGCAGCTTCGCTTCATGCCGGTCTTCCGCAGGTTCGATGCCGTCGTCTCGATCGCTCGGGCGCAGGTCGGCCTCGCAATGGTCTGCGGGCATCTCGACTTCACCACGGCCAACGTCGGGAGCCGCTATGCCCACGTGCTCGGCGCGGCGATCGGCGAGCCGAACCTTCTCCGCCTCGCGCACGCCGAGATCGGCGCGGCGCCCTCCGACTTCCATGCCGCCGCCGGCACGTTGCAGGATCATCTCCAGGCGAACGCGGCGATCTACACCAAGCGGTTCCTCGATGCCACCGTGCAGGCCCGCGACGAAGAGACCCTGCACACGGCGTTCAACGAGCTCCTCACCCGGAACGCGGCCGCCGGGACCGACCGCCCCGCCGACATCGCCGCGGGCCTCGCGTGGTCGCAATCCGACGCCCGGGCGAACGTGATCCACGCCCCGCTCGCCCCCATCGACTCGGTCCAGTCGGCGTGGGGGTTGGATCCCGAATCGGCTGGTGTGCTCGGTGCCGCCCTCGCCCAACTGACACCCGCCGCGCTCGGCGACATCCTGCCCGTCCCATCCACCCAGACGCTGCACCTGTACGCGGGCAGCCACCTGGAAGCTGTTCCCGGCGCGTGCCTGCTGCCCGGGATCATCACCGACCCACTGTCCGCCCCCGACGCCACGGGCACCTGACCGCGACCCGGACGCCTGACGTCCCGCCATGGACACCTCGTCGGCGGGCTCACCGCTCACCGGTCACCGGTCACCGGTCACGGGTCGTCTCGTCCCGGCCGCCGGCGCGTTCAAGGCCTACCAGGTCACGCTCACCTCGGGTACCGCGACCTTCGACCGACACTCCCCCGGATCCCGCACCGCTCGATCAGGGGTGGAGGTCCGCCCCGGGCAGGGCCCCGGGGGGTAGGTGGGGGTCAGCTCCAGTCGTCGCCGGACCAGCGGCCGCCGTCCCAGGTGGCCCCCGGTCCGGTCCACGACGGCGCGGACGCTTCGAGCCCGGCCATGGTGATGCTGTTGCAGCCGGATCTCTGACTCGGTGCCACCTGCCACGGCTAGGCTCTCCGGTGGGCCGTCGAGACGTCGAACTCGAAGGTTCCTTGCTGGGACTGGTCCTGATCCTGGTCCCGGTGGACAGGTCAGGACCGGCAACATAGGCTCTGACCAGCCAAGGAGGGATGCGAGAGCGGCCGAATCGGACGGTCTCGAAAACCGTTGTGGGTCCTGCCCACCGTGGGTTCAAATCCCACTCCCTCCGCAGGTCAGAGGCCCTTTCCGCCTTCGACCAGGTAGCAGCGGCTCCAGGGCATCCCTCAAAATCCTTCAAGAAGGCCGGCTGAGGGATGCCCTGAGGGCTGGGCGGGGGGACCCTGCGCGAGCGCCGGCCCGGGTTGTGGGAGCTGCGGGTGCGGACCGGGCGCGATCCGCTCACCGGGCTCCGACGTCCCGCCTCCGCACGGTTGCCCATTGGACGCACTGGCCCCCGAAAGCGGTTCAGGCTCCCGATCGAGAGATGGCGTCGGGGTGAGGCACCTCTCGC
>Ga0209698_10003249_pt1 | contig 18179 bp, 17 predicted proteins | sample LitLauG_LLR_2012_FD_187203 | JGI IMG/M metagenome (GOLD analysis project Ga0209698, IMG submission 187203) | Freshwater sediment microbial communities from Pennsylvania, USA - Little Laurel Run_MetaG_LLR_2012 (SPAdes) (version 2) | ecosystem: Environmental > Aquatic > Freshwater > Creek >...
TAACCATACGTTCCCGGCCCGGCATGACAGCAGATATTGTTCCGCGGTGCGGGTGATCGACGCAGGAGAAGGAGAGGACATGACTGAGACCAGTCCAGAACTCAGGATCGGCGAAAACATGGCCAACATCTGCGGAGTCGCGTGGATGGAGGTGGCCGCGGATTCCAAAATGACCCCGGTGGCCCGCTTCGGCTCATCGCGCGACTCGGTCTCCTGCTTCGCCCAGGCCAGCAGTTCGGCTTCGGCTTGCCTTAAGGAAGCACCGTCGCGCAGACGCCCAATCACGTTGACGCGCTGCGGAGCCTCGGGGCCGGAACGGATCAGAGGAATCCAGACATCCGCCAGCATTGGGCTCATGCCTCCGAACTCGGGGCGCGCGATCCCGACGATTTCATAGGCTCCGCCCAGCATGTAAATGCGTGAGCCGATCACGTCGGGAGCGGACGCAAATTTGCCTTTCCAGGCCGTATCGCTGATCACCGCCGCGTCGATGTCTCCCGGCAGCAGAGCTCTGCCTTGCGCGATTCCGGCTCCCAGCATTTGGAAATAGTTGCCCGATACCTGCTCACCCATGATCGGATAGCCGTTCGCGCGCGTCATCAGGATGCTGGAGCCCATCACTTCGGCAAAGGCGTTCCTGGACCGGCGAAAATCATCGAACTCCGCTGGCTGAAGAGGATGATAATCTTCGCTCTTCGCCGACCAGTTAAAGCGATACAGGCTGTAGGGATCGCGAACCGCAAACGGCTTCAGCACATAAGCGTTGAAAATCGTGAATAGCGTCGTATTCAGACCCAGCGCCAAGCCTATGGTGCCCACTACAGTGAGCGCGAACGCGGGCGCTTTCACGAAGCCCCACAGTGCGTAGCGAATATCCTGCACCAACGAATCCAGCCACGTCCAGGTCCAAACGGCGCGCGTGTCTTCCTTGATCTGGCTGATGTTGCCGAACTTGCGCAGCGCTGCAAAGCGAGCCTCGTCCCGGTTCATGCCGCGTGCGATGTTGTCGGCGGTCTCGAGTTCGATGTGCTCGCCGATTTCGTCGTCCAGATTGTCCAGCTCACTCATGGCTCACCTCCGGCCTCAAGACACGCGCAATCGCCGACGCCAGTTTGTCCCATTTGGACGTCTCGGCGACCAATTGCTTGCGGCCCTTGGGCGTTAACCGATAGAACTTCGCGCGCCGGTTATTCTCCGATGTTCCTTCTTCCGAGGCGATCCAGCCGCGCTTGATCAGTCGATGAAGAGCCGGGTAAAGCGAGCCCTGCTCCACCTGCAGAATGTCGTCCGAGCGGAACTCAATCGCCCTCGCAATAGCATGCCCGTGGCATGGTCCGGCAAGCAGAGTTCTGAGGATCAGCAGGTCCAGGGTGCCCTGGAGCAGTTCGATGCGTTCTTCATCGTTTCCGGTAGACATTCTAGGTGAAGAGTACGCGCACTCCAGTTGAATGTCAAGGGGAGCGGTTCCCCCGTCTATCTAATTGCCCGACGTCAGACGCCTGGACGTTTCGCATCACAAAGGGAACAGAATGGCAACGAAAACATCGCCAAACCCAGGTTTGCTGGGGTCGGCTTCTTCGATCGCGCCCACGGTGCAACCGGAGCCGCACCGAACGCGATCGAACTGCACCCGGTGCTGAAGGTGGAATTCGTCTCAGGAATCTCGAATTCCGGCGTGCGTTGATGCCTACGCCATCACCGGGTCCGGGCGCGGGTGGTGATGCGGGGCGCGGCTGGGCATCAGGCAGAAGTTGATGTCCATCGACTCGTTTTCCGAGCGCAGGCGCACCAGCACCCAATCCTTGACGCCCGCCGAACGGGTCTGATAGTTGCGGCCGAAGATCACCGTCGGCACGGTCAGGCCCAACGGACCCAGCCTCTCCTCGAAGATGGTCTTCACGTTGCCAATGATCATGTTGGCCACTTCGGCGACGGCGTCCAGAACCTCTTCGTTCACGGCGTTGTATTCGCTCATCAGCAGGGCTCCGGCCAGTTTTTGGGCGAAGGGCGGGGAGCAGGAGATGTGCCCGGTGCCGGTCCACGATCCGGCGACTCCCACCAGCGCCACGACACCGTGAAACGTCTCCGGTTCAATGTGGTTGCGCATGAGCGAAGGTTCGACCTCCAGCGGCAGCATCAGCATTGTCTCGAACACTTCGCGAGCAGCTTTGGAAACGGCCTGCTCGATGTCGACTTGCGTTACGTTTTCCATGTCAGATTATCCCCGTCAGTTTCTCTTTAATCTGGTCGGCCGTGAAGGGTTTTTTGACGTAACCGGCCGCTCCCAGCTCGAGCGCCTGCATCACCTTGGCCTGGCTGCCCTCCGTAGTCACCATCAGAACCGGCACCAGCTTGAGCGCATCGTCGCCTTTGATCCTGGTGAGGAATTCAATGCCGTCCATGTTGGGCATGTTGATGTCAGACAGAATCAGCCCGATTTTCTCGGTCTTCAGCTTCGCGAGGCCTTCGTTGCCGTCGCCGGCCTCATGCACTTTGCCAAGAGGCACGTCGGCCTGGAGAAGAACCCGGTGGAGAATTTTCCGGATCGCGGCCGAATCATCCACAATCAATACGTCCAATGCCATCGCACACACCTTTCAGCTATCCGCTCATTTAAACGGCACCACCGGATTCCGGCGGCGCATTTTCATGAACCTTATCGGCTAGCACCGGCGGTTGTGAGAACCGTCCTGGCGCTCTTCCGGGTCAACGCCCGGCATAACTGGTCGCGCAGCGCGCCGATGGCGGCCAGCGCGGCGGAATCGAACGGCTTCGGCTCCGCGCGGTCGAAATACAGGCAGCCAACCACCACTCCGCCAGCCACGAGCGGGAAAATGCCGAACAGCGGAGCCGTGAACACTTGGGTAAACCGCGTACCTTCCCAGCGACGGTCGCGCGGGCCGGGGACGAAGATATCCATCCGCTTCAACACCGCGGTTGCCACGGGTCCATAGGCGCCGGTGACGGGAAAATCGAAGTTCTTGATCGCCGTCTCAATCGCTTCGCCGAAGCCCAGTTTGCCCACCAGCCGGCGGCCCTTCGGGTCTAACAATGCGAACAACACCTGATCGAACGGACCGCCGCGGTACAGCGCTTCCATCACCATTAACGTGGTCGCGCGCAAGTCGTCCGCCGTATCCTGATTGACGTGCGCCGTCACATCGCGCAGCAGGGACGCGAGCGTTTCCGGCTCCGATTCCTTCTCCGCACCAGAATCCTCCACCGGCTCTTCTTCGATCTGCTCCAGCGCCGCGTCGGTCTGGCGTTTCAAGCGTAAATGATCCAGCGGGACGGACATGGCGTGGAACACTTCATGGGTCTCTTGAAGAGAATGCTCGACGATTTCCCGCACGTTCTGGTGCGTCAAATTCAACACCGGCCCCAGGCTGTTGAGCAGCAGATTCACGCTGGCGCGTGCACCGCTGGGTTCGCGCCGGTAGACGGCGGTGGTCAGCTTATCGGCGAAATGAGTGATTGCTTCCAGACGCTCGGCCGCCGTGGCGGGCGCTCGGCGGAGGCGGACCACACGATCGCTCATGCATTCGCGGACGCTCAAGGGAAGATGCCAGCGCTCGGCCACGGCGCGGCCCGCTTTGTCGTAATCGAAGCCAAGAATCTCCTGGCAGGCCTGGGCTACGGGAATCCTGTCTTCGTGAGCGCGGAGGAGCACGGCCGCGTAGCCTCGGGGATGGTAGCAAGCGACCAGGATTTCCCCCAGATTCCGGAACATACCGCACAAATACGCTTCTTCTTTGCCAGGAAACTGGATGTGCCGGGCCACTTCCCGCGCGTGATTCGCGCTAAGCAGCGACATCAGGATCAGTTCCTTGAGGCCCGGTGAAACCTTGTGAAAATGTTCCAGTAACACAACGCTGGTGGCCATCTGGCGGACTGCTTCCACGCCCAGCAGCGCCACTGCGTGGGAGACCGAGCGAATCGGCCTGCCGCTGCGGTTGTGCAGCGCCGAATTGGACGTACGCAGGATGCGGAGCGTGAGGCTGTAGTCTTTGAGGATTACATTGGTAATGTGTTGAATTGAAGCCTCATTATCCACCTGCAACATTACCTCTTCGATCGATTGCGAAAGTGCGGGAAACTCGGGTGCCTTGGAGATTTCCTCCAGGAACTCGTCGAATTTGTCGATGTGCGGTTCCTCGCCCATAAGCGCCTTATCGGCGGCGCGAATCGGCTTAGTCTAATATTTTTTAAGGATGCTCCGAGGAGTTGGAGGCTTATCGTTCTTCGAGGTGCTTGAGGCGGGCATCGATGACTTCTTCCACGCGGCGCAACTCAGCGCGCCAAGTGTCGCGGGATTCGTCAAAGCGCGAATCTACGTGTGCGAACCGCGCCTCGATGTACGAACGTAGCTCCGAAATGCGCGTGTTTGTATCACTGAGCCGCGAGTTGTTGATCAGAATCCCGACCAGCACGGCGATGACGGTGGGCACCGAGGCGAGCGCGATGGTCAGAATTTGCGTGTCCGACATCTTCCCTCATTATAGTCCGCGACCAGGCAATTCCTCTCAGCTATTTCACAAGCGAATCCCACCGCGCCGACGCCTTGGCGACCACCTTGTCCACGTCCCCTTCGATCAACAGACGCTGCGCCACCAGCGCCTCCGCGGCTTGTTTTACCTGGGCCAGATAGTCGTCCTTGCCGTGGTAGCGCTCCTCAATCGACGGGCGCGGATCGCCGGACGCCTCGCGCTCGGCCTTGGTCTTGGCGAAAGGAATGAAGCTGCCGACCATGTTGTAAATCACGTCCGGCGCGCCGATTTTGGGATCGCGAAGGTTCCAGCCGGTGTAGGTCGCGAGCGGAACGATCTGCTCCGGCAGACGGATGCCAGCGGTCTCGTTACCGTCGGCATTCACCTGCGGCACCAGAATCGGGAACGGGGCACCGACTTTCGGTGGATCGTAGGCGATGATGCCTTTGGTGCGAAACTCAGGGCCGAAGTCGAGGTGCCAGGCAAGATACGGCTCTTTCGGCAGCGCGATGCCGGGGATTTTCGGGAAATTCAGCGCTGAGGGCGCCACCAGTTCGTCCTTGCCGATGCGCGGGATTTTTGACTCCGGCGGCGCGGTGCCATCCGTGATCCAGGCATTCATGTCAAGCAGCAGCGCCCGCATCGCAAAGCGATAATCCTCAGGATTGGCTCGATTTTGCGTCACGGTTTTTGTGGGCTGCGCGTTCGGACCATGCTGGGCTCCGGCGATGAAGAAGATGCGTGTATTGGGCGAGGGCGGAACATCCTTCTTGCCGTCGAGGCCGGTGTGAATCAGCGACGTGGCGCGTCCCCAGTATTCGTAGGCTCCGTTGGAATAGAAAACCTTCGGGACCACGCCGTCCTTGCGGGCGCGTTCGAGAATGGAATCAGTGATGCCTCCGTCCGTCTCCGGCTCGTCGGTGAACGGAAAAATGTCCGACGGATACAGCAAGTTCAGCCTCGGATGGCCATCGCGCGAGGGCTGCGCGAAGCGATGGTCGAAGCTTCCCCGCCCCGCGCCAGCGACGTGCGCCCAGACACCATCGAACACACGGCGGCCGTTTTCGTCGGCGTTGAAGCCGTAATAGAGATAAGTGCGCACGAAGCGTCCGCTTTGCGAAATACCAAAGCCGATCGCGCGCTGCACTTCGCCCTTCTGCTTCATGTACGAGATGTAATCGCGAATGGCCGCTGGCCCCAAGCCGACCACAGCCGGGTCCTTGGCTGTGTAGACGACCTCATAAATGCGTCCTGGCGCGAAGTTGTATTCGACATGGGTCAGATCGGCGTTAAATTTCCATTGGTCGCGCCCGATCGTGATGCGCGGGCCATTTGGCGCGTCACGGACAGTCAGCGTTGCCGACCCAGGATCGGCCACGGCATAAGGAATCTGCGCGCGGTCGCCCAGCGATTCCGAGGTTGCCGCGCGGTCCACCGTAATCTCCGACCGCACCACGCCGGTGATGCCCTTGATCACCGGCGCGTAGAGCTTCAGAGCGCCGTCCGGCACGTCGAACTCCCAGCCAAGCCAGACCAGCGTGAAGCCTTGGTCGAACAGCAGCGGATCGCCGAAATCGGTGGCGGCGCGGCTGGCCGTCATATCGAACATGCTCATCAGTCCCTTGCCGCCGCGATTCGATACCTCGAACAACGCGGTGCCGTTGCCCTTGGTTTTGGGACGCAGAATCTCCAAGTCGGCGGAGAACTCGACCAGCCCCTGCGCGTTGCGCGGCGCGAGCTCGATGTCGGCGATGATTTTGTTCGCGGGAAGCTTTGGATCGACGGCGAAGTAGACCTTACCGGTGAGGCGCTCGTAATTGTCGATCGGCAGATCGGTGCGCGAGGCGATCTCCACGCGGGTGACGCCAGCCGAGGCAAGGGCGAGGGGTAGGAACAGGGCAATGCGTCGCAGCATCCTCAATTAATACCAGACGCGCCTGATCTTACACCAGCGCGAGGTTCGCCTGAGCCCTCAAATCGAACCCCGCGAACTCGCGACGCGCGAGCTTGGGGAACGCCGCGGCGGCGATCATGGCGGCATTGTCCGTCGCCAGGCCGAGCGTCGGGAAATAGACCGGGCACGGCATGCGCTTCTTCGTCGCAGCCAATTGCAGACCGACGTTACAGGCGACGCCTCCGGAAATAATCGCGCTGCGGGCCCCGATTTCTTCGGCCGAACGCGCGGCACGGCGGAGCAGTTCGTCGATCACGATGGCCTGGAACGAGGCAAGAAGATCGAGCGTGGCGCGCGGCGTGACTTTCAACCAGTCCTCTGTATTTTGCGCACCGCTGGCTCGCCTGACTGCTATCTCCGCAGTCATATCGCGCGCTTCCACCCATCGCAGGACCGCTGTTTTCAGACCGCTGAAGCTGAAGTCCAGCGTGTTGCCTTTCATCTTGGCCGGCGTGAATTTCACCGCGTGCGGATCGCCGTGCGGGGCCAGTTTGTCGATCACCGGTCCGCCTGGATAGCCGAACCCGAGCAGCTTGGCGACCTTATCATAGGCCTCTCCGGCGGCATCGTCGCGCGTTTTTCCCAGCAGGCGGTAGCGATGCAGCTCGCTCACTTCATACAGATGCGTGTGGCCTCCGCTGACCACCAGCGCGAGCGCGGGCAGTTCAACGTGGTTCTGGCTTTCCACCGCGTAAATATGCCCTTCAATATGATTCACGGCGATGAGCGGAATACCGCGGGCCATCGCCAGCGATTTGGCGTAGGTGATGCCAACGAGCAGCGATCCGATCAGGCCAGGCCCCTCGGTCACCGCGATGGCATCCAGTTGGTCCAACGTTTTCGAGGCTTCGGCCAGGGCTTCGCGCACTACTGGAACGATCGCACGCAGATGCTCGCGCGAGGCCAGTTCCGGCACGACACCTCCGTACTTGGCGTGGGTGGACATTTGCGACGCCACCACACTCGACAAAATCGTGGAACCGTTTTCCACCACCGCCGCGGCAGTTTCGTCGCAGGAAGACTCGATGCCGAGAATCACCATTGCTTACAGTCTATCTGCCTGTCAGACGCCGAGGCCCTTCAGCAACTCCACAGCCATGCCGATGTCGGCCAGGCGCTGCGTCTGATCCTCGATTTCGCGCTCGACGTTGATGGAGCCCTTGTAGCCGGCCTTTTTCAGAGTGTCAATGAACCGGGGAATGCCCACCGAGCCTTGCCCCAGAGGCCTTTCGCGCCCCAGCGCTCCGTGCGCCGTCGGCCAGTCGCCGTCCTTGGCGTGCACCGAAATCACGTGCGACGCCAGCTTCTCCAGCGCCTCAATCGGATCGCCGGAGCCGTAGAGAATCATGTTCGCCGGGTCGAAGTTGATCTTCAGGTTTTCGCAACCGGCGTCGTCCAGGAACGCGAGCAGTGTCGCGGCGGGCTCCTGCCCCGTTTCCAGCGCGAATGTCTGCCCGTGCTTCGCGGCGTGTGCACAAATGCGGCGGACCATGGCGCGCACCGCGATGTAATCCGGGTTGCCATGATCTTCCGGCACGAAGCCGACGTGGCAGGCGATGCCTTTCACACCCAACCGCGCGGCGAAATCGCTGGCGGCGATAGTGCGCGCCTCGCGCTCCTCGCGCGTGGCCCGGGGAATGAAGCCCACCGTGCGCTCTACCGTCGGAATGTCGGCATAATCCTCGCCCGCGTAAGCGCAGACGACGGTGTGAACCTTAAACCCTTCGTCCGCGATGGCTTTTTTCCACGTATCTGCATCCAATTTCGAATCCGGACCCACGCCGAGCTGGCCCGATTGAACGCCCAGCTTTTTGAGGTCGGCCAGATTGTCGCGGCCGTCCCAGAACATCACGCCTATTTCCATAGAATCCTCTCTCCGTTTTTCGATCGCGCGTCGAAGATCGCCCGAGTGAGCCGCACCGCCTCGGCTGAGCTTTCGGGCGTGCACAGCGACGGCTGCGCGCCCGTACGACAGCATTCGGTGAAGTACTTCAACTCCGCCGCATAGCCGTCCGTCGTGTCGAGCGCCACCTCTTCACCCGAGCCATACTTCTTCAGAGGCCGCGACTCCGAATTATATTCCAGCACGCCGCGCTCGCCCAGCACGGTGAACTCCATTGAGAACGGGAAGGCGCCAGGGAACAGCCATCCGCCGCTGATTTCCGCGGTGAGGCCGGGGTAAAACAAGCGGGCCGAGATCGCATCTACGCCTTGCGCTTCGTAACCGGTGGCCGCAATCGATTGCGGCGCGCCGAACAGACGCAGCGCCATATCGACGTCGTGAATCAGCAAGTCGAAGCCTCCGCCGCCACTGCGCGTCTTATCGGTGATCCAATCGGACCAGCCGGGCTGCGCGCAGCGCCTGCGGAACGTGGCCCACTTGATCACGCCCAGTTCGCCATGATCCACGGCATGCTGCAGCGCGCGATATGCCGGGAAAAAGCGCAGCACCTGCGCGACCATCAGCGTTTTGCCGCTCCGCTGCGCCTCAGCGATCATGCGATGGCAAGAAGCGTCGTCCAGGGCCATCGGCTTTTCGACCAGCACATGCTTCCCCGCCCGCAGCGCGGCGATGGTGGCCGATTCGTGCTGATCCGTCGGCAAACACAAGTCCACGGCGCCGATCGATGCATCGCTCAGCGCTTCATCAAGCGTGGCGTAGCGCTTGACGGGGAGCTCCGATGGACGGCGGCTGATCACGGCGGCAAGTTCCAGCTCAGGCACGGCTTCGAGCGCTTTCAGGTGCACTCCTCCCATGAATCCAAGACCGGCGATGGCGACACGCATGAATCCTAGAATAGTAGATACAATGGCCGCGTTATGCATGCCACTCTGTTCCTAGCCACGATGCTGGCACAACTGCCTCCGCAGCCCGCCTACACGCCTCCCGAAACGATCGAGTTCCACAACGTCGATATTTATTCCGAAGGCACGCGAATGCATGGCGAGACGTTTATCGCCAAAGCCAACGCCGGACAGAAGCGCGCCTGCATTCTAATGGCGCACGGCTGGGGAGGCACCACGGCGGCGATGCGCAGGGATGCCGCCGCGTTCGCCATGGCCGGGTACTACGTCATCGCGTTCGATTACCGCGGCTGGGCATCCAGCGACGCGCGCGTGGTGCTGATCAAGCCTGCGCCCGCTTCCAAAGGCACGTTCACCGCCGAGGTGAAGGAAGTGCGCGGCGTCGTGGACCCTATCGATATGGGAACGGACTGGCTGAACGCGATCCACTGGGCCGCAGCCGAGCCGCAATGCGACATGCAGCGCTTCGGCCTGTGGGGCTCCAGCTTTTCTGGAGGCCTGGTGGTCTACGCGGCGGCGCGCGACAGCCGCGTGAAGGCGTTGCACAGCCAGGTCGGTTCGTTCGACGGACGCGTGGGCTGGGATGCCTCGCTGATGCGCGCCGAGGCGACGCGTTACTCCCGCGGCAGCATCGATTATCCGGAACCGTATAAGAAGGTGGTCGGCAACCTGATCGGCGCGCCGATGCTGGCCAGGTTTCCGCAGTATTTTCCCGTCGAGGAGGTGAACCTCGCGCCGCACACCGCGATGCAGTTCGTCGTCGCCGCCAATGAGGAGTTATTCGACAACAAGGACCACGGCCTGCGCGCCTATGAGTCGTTCAAAGGCACCAAGCGGCTGATCACCATCCCCGGCATCAAGCACTATGGCATTTATAATGAGGCGCACGATCAGGCATTCAGGCTCGCGCTGGAGTGGTTCAACCTGTATTTGAAGTAACGTCCTCTCCGCGCGGCAATGCTAATGAGCCGCGATGAGCATGCCGCGATGGCCCGGGGGGCCACCAAAGAGTATGAGGCCTGTGGGACAGGATGGAATCCTGCGGACCGGTTATGAACCGCTCCATCCGGGCGAAAGCTGGGACGAGCGGCCACTTGGGGCTGATTTTCGACGGTGCGGGCTGGTGACGCACGACTTGGGGAGCGCGGCTACCTTCCCTTACAATAAGTATAGGCGTGAAAAACTTCTACATCGAAACCTTCGGCTGCCAGATGAACGCCCACGACTCGGAAAAAGTTATCGGCACGCTCATCGGCGAAGGCTACTCCCAGGTCCCTACGCCCGAAGAAGCGCAGCTCGTTCTCTACAACACGTGCAGCATTCGCGACAAGGCCGAGCAGAAGGTTTTCAATCGCCTGCAGCAGTTCAAGCGCAATCATAAGGATAAGAAAATTGTGCTTCTTGGCTGCGTCGCGCAGCAGGAAGGCGAGCGCGTGTTTGAGCGCGCGCCCTTCGTCAGCATGGTGTGCGGCTCGGCCAGCTACAACCAGCTGCCCGCGATGCTGGTGCAACTGGAAACCGGCAACAAGCGCGTCACCGGACTCAGCCTTGATACGGAAGATACGTTCGATACGCCACTCACGCGCCGCGAGAATCCGCATCGCGCCTACATCACCATCATCGAAGGATGCGACAAATCCTGCGCCTATTGCGTGGTCCCATTCACACGCGGACCGGAGCGCAGCCGCACCAGCACCTCGGTTTTGGACGAAGCGCGGCGGCTTGCGGACGCGGGCTACAGCGAGATTCAACTGCTGGGCCAAAACGTCAACAGCTATCGTGATCCTTCGCCCACCGGCTGGGATTTCGCGCAGTTGCTAGACGCAGTCGGCCGCGTGGAAGGCATCCGCCGCGTGCGCTTCACCACGTCGCACCCGCGCGATTTCGTCAAGCCGATTATCGACGCGATCGACGAAAATCCCAACCTGTGCAATCACGTGCATCTGCCGGTGCAAAGCGGCTCCACGCGCGTGCTGGACGCCATGCGGCGCCTCTATACTCGCGATCAGTACATGCGCCGTATCGAATGGATGAAGGCCGCGCGCCGCGACATCGCCATCACCACGGACATCATCGTCGGCTTCCCCGGTGAGACGGAATCGGACTTCGAAGAGACTCTCTCGCTGCTTCGAGAAGTGGAATTCGACGCACTTTTCGGGTTCAAATATTCGCGCCGTCCCAATACGCCCGCGCTCGCGCTGGACGATCAGATCCCGGAAGAGGAAAAAACGCGTCGCCTGCAATTTGTTCTGGACATGCAGCGCGAAATCCAACTGCGCCGCCACGCCTCTTACGTTGGACGCGTCGAGGAATGCCTGGTCGAAGGCTTCAACAAGGCCACAGGCCAGTGGATCGGCCGCACCTCGCAGCATAAAACACTGAATTTTCTGCGCCCCGCCTCCGCCGACGACCTACTGGGCCAATACGTGGATGTGCGTGTCACCCGCGCCGGTGCGAACTCGCTGGTGGGCGAGTGTGTAAACTGAATTCAAACGGGAGGAACGCATGGAAGTCGAAATGAAAATCCGCGGGTTGATGATGGACCCGGTGACCAACATGCCCATCGTCGTCCTCAAGGACGTCAACGGCAGCTCGATCCTTCCCATCTGGGTGGGCATCTACGAAGCCAACGCCATCGCGCTGGAAATTGAAAAAATGCCGACGCCGCGGCCGATGACGCACGACCTGATCCGCAACCTGCTGTTCGGCCTCGAAACCGGCGTCAAAAAGGTCGTCGTCAGCGACCTGAAGGACGACACATTCTACGCCGTCATCTGGCTGGAGCGCGCCGGGCAAATGATCTCGGTCGATTCGCGCCCCAGCGACGCACTGGCGATCGCTCTGCGGCTCGATTGCCCCATATTCGTGGACGATTCGGTGCTAAAAACGTCCAAAAGCGTCGCCGCAGTGGCTGAAGTCGGCAACAACGAAGAAGTCCGCAAATGGCTGGAGGGCCTCAACGACGAGGACCTCGGCCGCTACAAAATGTAGCGGTTTCAGCCACTTGGCGGGCGCAACCGCCTGCCCTACCCCATTTCTGAGCCAGGTGGGACCGGCGGTTCCGCCGGTCAATTTGTAAATGCTCTTGACGTGTGACGGGCCAGTGATAGCATTGTGATATCACAAGGAGATCACATGAAAGAGAAACAGCGTAACACGGCATCCGGATTTGCTTATCTGGTGCTGATGATTCTCATTCTCCCCGCCGCTTTCGGGGGGATTATCTACTTCGCGCAGCCCGGCCAGGAGCAACCCGTCGTCATCGTCGCACTGGCGTTGCTGATGATCATCGATATCATCTGCTTCAAGGGACTCTTCGGCGTCGCCCCCAATCAGGGCGTGGTGCTGCAACTGTTCGGGCACTACGCCGGCACCGAACGCAGCCCCGGATTGCGTTGGGCGAATCCGTTCTACAGCAAGAAGGTCGTCTCCCTGCGCACCCGCAACTTCGAGACAGCGGAGCTGAAAGTGAACGACCTGGACGGCAACCCGATCGAGTTCGCGGCCGTCGTGGTATGGAGCGTGGTCGATACGGCCGAGGCCCTGTTCCAGGTGGACAACTACGAAAACTATGTCAAGGTGCAATCGGAGGCCGCGCTCCGCAACTTGGCCGCGCTCTATCCTTACGACGCGCATGTGGAAGGCGTGAAGTCGCTGCGCGCCAACATGGCGGAGGTCGCCCAGCACCTGCGCGAAGAGATTCAGGAGCGCCTGTCCGTCGCCGGCGTGCAAGTGAGTGAAGCCCGCATCAGTCACCTGGCCTACGCGCCGGAAATCGCCGCCGCGATGTTGCAGCGCCAGCAGGCATCGGCTATCGTCGCCGCCCGCACGCGCATCGTCGATGGAGCCGTCGGCATGGTGGAGATGGCGCTGGAGCGTCTGGATCAGAAAGGCACGGTCCACCTCGACGAGGAGCGCAAGGCCGCGATGGTCAGCAATCTCCTGGTGGTCCTCTGTGGCGAGCGCGCCGCGCAGCCAGTGTTGAACACGGGGACGATGTATCACTAAGAGCGGCGCACCTCGCAGCCCCGTCCGTAAGGGCTGGAATAACCTTTGGATAAACCACAGTGCGCAAGAACTATCCATTACGAATCGACGCGGAGGTCCTCGACGCCGTACGCCGCTGGGCCGACGACGACCTCCGCAGCCTCAACGGGCAGATCGAGTATCTGCTCCGCGAATCCCTGCGCCGCGCCGGACGCGAACCGCAAAATAAAAAAAGCGGCGAGTCCGAAGACCCGCCGCCCCTGTGAAGCAATTTTTGCTCTGGACTACTGACCTTTCTTGACCGGAGCCTTCGGAGCACCCGGACGCGCCGGAGCGTTCTTGCCCGTCCAGCCCACCAGCCCCTCCTTATCGACGGTCAGCGTCAGCATATAAGGCTCCTTCGCGAATTCCTTCACGGTGCCTTCAAACTCCAGTTCGGAGCCCTTTTCCATGTTGCCAGGCAGCGCGGCTTCAAATAACAGCGTGCAATCCGCAACACCTTCCTTCTCGACAGCCAGGATCAGCTTCTTGGGACGCATCGCAGGAACCATCTCCACAATCTTGCCCTTGAACTTGCTCAGGCCTGGAATCGCAGCTCCTGGAATCGTCGAATCCTTGACCTGGTCGAAATAGGCGGCACCTCCGTCCCCGGTAAGCTGCTTTTTGACGTCGGTCCACAGGCACGGGCCAGGATTCGCCTTGCACCAGGCATCGTGATCGCCCTGCTTCTGCATCTCGATATCGACCGTGCTCAGAATCTTATAGCCGTCGGGCACAGGCGAGTTCTTCGCGGCAGCATACAGCTTATCCACGTCATCCATCGATCCGTGGAACGTCTTGTAGCCCTTGTCCACGAACGTCTTGAACTGGCCCCGGTTCTTCGCGTCTTGTGCGCCCGGTCCTTCATAAACGGCCGCGCGAGCATAGTGGAACAGCATGTCAGACTGCACTTCAGGATGTCCATTCTTGGCATCTGCGAGCAGTTTCTGCCCCATCCAGATATTAAGGGGCGTACGGCCTGGGTGAGCCTTCAACCGCGCGATGACCGCGCCGGCACCGGCTGCCTCCGCCACCGCGTCGAGCTGAGCCTCGGAGTACTCCACCATCACTGGCTTCAGTCCGCTCCACTGTGCATCGGTCTGGCCCTGCGGCTTATTCGCCGCCGAGAACACGTCATCCGGATGATCGATAATGTATTGCGCTGCATCCGTCAACGCCGCGGTATCTTCAGCGGACGGCGGCTTGATCTGCGCGTAGTCGGCGAAAATCGTCCGCAGCAGGTCGAGGTTGCTGATTAACTTGTCGTTCTTGCGGAGCTGCTGGGCTGCCTGAATCTGCTCATGGAACATCTTCAGCTCGCCGTAGGTCTGGAAGTAGACACCCAACCGAGGCACCGCGTACTCGGTCTCCGGATAATCTGCCTTCCACTTATCGAGCTTTTCAAGCTTGGCCTTCGGGTCCTTTTCGGTATTGGCCGCGATAGCTTCGGTTTGTTCCTTGTCATCCTTAAACTTCGGCGCAGCCGGAGGAGTCTGTGCTGCTGCGAAGGCCGCGAGGGCGATGCAGCCGATTGCGATTTTATGTGTTCTTAAAAAGGTCACGTGAGCCTCACTCGGGTGAATTATTCTTGGTCGTACTCTTCGAACTTTTCTTTATCGATTCAGTTTTGCCGGTCCAGCCTGTCAGCCTGGCCTTGTCCGTTTCAAACGTCACGATGAACGGATCTTTGGTAAAGCTCCTGGCGATACCCTCAAATTCGAGTTCCCCGCCCGGCTCCATTTTACCTGGAAGTGAGCCGTCAAGCTTCAATATTACATCGCCCGCCGGATTTTCAATAGCCAGCGTTAACTCTTTCGGCTTCACGGCCGGCGTCGCGGACACAAGCTTGCCCTTGAGACGAGGGACGAGTGCATCCTTCATCTTGGTTTCAAAATATGTATCGCCGCCCTCCGTGGTCAGCGTGGCGCGCAGATCTTTCCACAACGCGCGCTCTGGATGCGTCTTGTCGAACATCTGTTCGGCCTCGATCCGCTCCCGCGCGATCTGCGCCGCGCTGCGAATTTCGAACCCAGCGGGCGGCAATGGCTTTGTTTTCGCGGCCGTCACTAAATCCGCCAGCCCCTCCTCGGAGCCGTGGTACTTCGCATAGGACGCCGTCAAGTACGACATCAGATTCCGGCGATCCGCTGCAGGAAGGCTTCCCGCGCCGTCGTAGCCAGCTGCACGCGCGAAACAGTACAGCGCCGCGGCCTGTTTTTCCGGGCGCGTTTTGTTCTGCTCGATCATTGCATCCGCAAGCCAGTACATCACTTGCCCCTGCTTCGGGTCAAGCTCGATCGCCTTGCGCAGCTCCACTTCGGCGCGCGCGAAATCCTTGCGCGTCCAATCGATCCAACCCGCCGTCTTCTGCGCGAACAACCTCATTTCCGGCTTGGCCTTCGCGGCATCGGCGTCCGACATCTCCTCCGGCCTGTTCTCTTTTGCGTAGATTCCGTCCAGATTAGCAAGAATCGTCGTCGCCGCACGCTCCGCCAAATCGAGGTCCGCCGCGCTTGGCGTATCTATTTGATAGATCCCTCCGACGATGGTCGAGAGCGCGAACAGATTATTGGGATTATCGCGCAGCACATCGGCCGCGGCGCGAAACGCGTCCCGAGTGCGGCCAAGCTGGCGGTACGTCTCTAAATAAAGTTGCCGCCGGGCCTCTGCTAAATCGCTCTGCGGATACTGCTTGGTCCATTTATCCAGCGCGTCCAACCAGATCTTCGGATCCTGCGTCTGCGAAATCGGCTTATAAAGGTCGTACTCGGCGGGGTCTTTCCAATCGGGCTTTTTCTTTTCCTGAGCCTGGGCAGCGGGCGTCATGGTGCCAACGAGCGAAACTCCGGCGACCATGGTCGCGGCGCCTGCCCTCAACAGAAATGACAACGTTCTCGCCCGATCTCGAAAGCTCATGAACCTTTCCGGGAATTTGGTACTTCGGGGAGTATAGCGGAATGCGGCTCGCACCCGCAACCGGCGGCTCATTCCCCATTGGACACCAACGCGCAAGAAGATGTTCCCGGAATCGATTATGCTGACTTAAGTTAAGATGCGCTGGACAGACCTGGGAGTCATCGTCGTTTACCTCGCCGGAATCACGTGGTTCGGCACCCGTTTCAAAGAGTCGCAGAAGACCTTGAAAGACTATTTTCTGGGCGGACGCACCGCGCCCTGGTGGGCCATCGCGCTATCGATCGTCTCGGCGGAAACCAGCACGCTGACCGTGATCGGTACTCCGGCGCTGTCCTTCCAAGGCAATTTTGGATTCCTGCAAGTGGTCTTCGGATACCTGCTGGCCCGCATCGTGATCGCGTCGCTTTTTCTTCCCGCCTATTTTCGCGGCGAGATGTACACCGCGTATGAGCTGATGCGCATTCGCTTCGGCCCGCGTATTCGTAAGATGACCGCTGGAACATTTCTGGTCCTCCGCGCTTTGGCCGAAGGTGTGCGCGTCTTCGCCATTTCGATCGTCATCTCGATCATTCTCGGCACCGGCGAGATGACGTCCATCGTGGTGATCGTCTGCCTCACGCTGGTCTACACCTATGAAGGAGGCCTCACCGCCGTCATCTGGACCGACGTGGTGCAGATGATTCTATACGTCATCGGCGCGGCGCTGAGCTTCTACATTCTGATCCACACCATCAACGGAGGATGGGCTCACGTCGCGGCCCTTGCCGAGCCGCTACACAAATTCCAGGTCTTCGATTTCCGACTCGGTCCACCGGCGGTATTTTTCACCCGCACTTATAGCTTCTGGGCAGGACTAATCGGCGGATGTTTCCTCACCACCGCCAGCCATGGCACGGAGCAGTTGATGGTGCAGCGCCTGCTCGCCGCGCCCACCGAAGGTCAGAGCCGCGCGGCGCTGTTTGCAAGCTGGGCTGTGATCCTCGTCCAGTTCACGCTGTTCCTGGTCATTGGTGTGTGCCTGTTCACCCTCTATTCCGATAATGGCTGGCAGACGCCGAAGGTCACCGATCAGATCTATCCGCTGTTTATCTGGCAACACTTGCCGGTGGGCATCGCAGGACTGGTAATCGCGGCGATTCTGGCTGCTGCAATGTCAAACCTCAGCGCGGCGCTGAATTCGCTGGCGTCCACCACGGTGATGGATTTCTGGAAGCCTTTTGCGCCCACCGAGACCAACGATTCCCTCTGGCTGACGCGCGCCCGTTACGCAACGGTGCTGTGGGGCGCGATCCTCTTCGGAGTCGCATTGATCGCGCGCCATTGGGGCAGCGTGCTGCAAGCCGGATTGTCGATCGCGTCCATCATTTATGGATCGCTGCTGGGCGTGTTCCTGCTCGGCCTGCTGACCAAGCGCGTGCAGGAAAACGCCGCGATGATTGCCATGGGCGTGGGCCTCGCGCTGATGCTCTACATCCGTTTTTTCACCCCCATCGCATGGACGTGGTACGTTCTCATAGGCAGCTCCGCCACGTTTGCGACCGGTCTCGCCGCATCATTTCTTTTGAGGGAGAAGTCTTCTGCAAACGAACTCGTCTGAGGCCACTTCACAACCATCGCTGCGCCGCGCATTAGGGCTGTGGGCGGCCATCGCCATCGTGATCGGCACCGCCATCGGTAGCGGTATCTTCATCGTGCCCGCGAAAATGGTCCGCTCCGTCGGATCGCCGGAACTGGTCTTCGGCGTGTGGATTTTCGGGGGCATTTTGACCATGTTCGGCGCGCTCACCTACGCCGAACTCTCCGCTGCCATGCCGGGCGCGGGCGGTGAATACGTGTATCTGAATGCCGCCTACGGCCCGTTCTGGGGATTTATCTACGGGTGGACCCAAACCTGGGTGGCAAAAACCGCCAGCATCGCGACGCTGGCCACCGGATTCGCCAACTATGTGGCTTTCTTCTTTCCCAATCTTGCCACACCATTTGTCACCGTG
>Ga0209698_10003250_pt1 | contig 18177 bp, 15 predicted proteins | sample LitLauG_LLR_2012_FD_187203 | JGI IMG/M metagenome (GOLD analysis project Ga0209698, IMG submission 187203) | Freshwater sediment microbial communities from Pennsylvania, USA - Little Laurel Run_MetaG_LLR_2012 (SPAdes) (version 2) | ecosystem: Environmental > Aquatic > Freshwater > Creek >...
TTCTTCGACTGCATCAAGACGCGGAAGGAGCCGAATGCCCCCGTAGAGACGGGAGTGGCGGCCGCGCGGGCTGGGCAGATTGGGAATCTGGCGTACAGCAAGGGCGGGCAGGTCAGCTGGCCGGCCCGGGCTTGAGGGCTGCGGCGCAAGAACACTCGTCACAGAGGACAGAAGGGCGAACGGCAAAGAACTAACCGCCGAGGGCGCTGAGAAATGCCGCGGAGAGCGCTGACGAGCGCTCGGGGTCGGCGCTTGAAGTTATCGTCTGATGGAACGCCGCGTCTCTTCGGGGGGACTACAATTCCCGCAATTCCCTTCCAAGGAGCCGCCTGTTGCGACACCTCGGTGTAGAATCTGTCGCACTCCGTAAGTGGATCCGCTTCAAGTCCCAGGAAAGCACTTGCACATGCTCAAAAGTCTGTGTTGCGAGATGGCGCTTGCTTTGGCCTGCGTCATAAGTTTGCTGCTCTATTCATCGCTCCTTCATGCAGCAGAAAAAACCGCTGCAGAGAAAGCTTCCGCCGTTAAAGAGGGGGCATCGGTGTTTCGCGCGAATTGTTCGCCCTGTCATGGGTTGAATGCAAGGGGCGGCGGCCGCGGGCCGGACCTGACTGCCGGGCGGTGGACTCACGGATCCAGTGATGCCGCGATTTTCCGCACCATCAGTCAAGGAGTGCCGGGAACGGAGATGCCGGCCAACCCATTGGAGGATTCGGAGACCCGGGCGATCATCGCGTATCTGCGCTCGCTGTCGCCCCCGAAGCATCCCGCAGTGATGGGAGACCCGGCCAAGGGCGACCAGATTTTTCACGGCAAAGCCAGATGCTTGGACTGCCACATGGTTTCGGGGCACGGCGGGGTTCTGGGGCCCGACTTGTCGCGCGTGGGAGCATCGCGGTCGATTTCTTATCTCATGGATTCAATTCGGCAGCCGGACAAGGACCTGAGCAGCGGGATCGTCGATCCGAACAATCACTATGGGCTGCCGCTGGTGTATGACACAGTCACTGTCGTAAAGGCCGACGGCACCAAGCTCACGGGTGTAGCCAAGAATGAGGACACGTATTCGCTGCAATTGATATCGACCGATCAGAAATTGCACTTGTTGCTCAAGCAGGATTTGAAAGAAGTCACGCACGAGCACCGGTCGCTCATGCCTCCCTATTCGGAGGATGCGCTGGATGCGGCGGAACTACGGGATTTGATTGCCTATCTGGAAACTTTGCGGGGAGAAGAAGCCGGCGGTGCCCCATTGCAGAGATCCAAGCGCAGCCGCGCGAAGGAGGCGCAATGAAACGCGCACTCCTGCTGGCTGTGCTTCTGGGCACTAACATCGCGCAGGCACAGGTTACCTATGAACGCCTGCAAAGCGCGGCCAACGAACCGCACAACTGGCTCACCTATTCCGGGCGCTATGCGGGATGGCGCTACAGCACGCTGGACCAGATCAACACGACGAATGCGTCTCATCTGACGATGCAATGGGCGTTTCAGGTGGGCGATCTGGGGCAATTTGAAACAACTCCGTTAGTGGTGGACGGAGTGCTTTACGGGACGGGGCAGAATGACCGGGCCTTTGCCGTCGATGCACGCACGGGACGCCCGATCTGGCGCTACCAGAGAAATCTGCCGGAGAAGCTTCAGCCTTGCTGCGGAATGGTGAACCGCGGGATGGCGATTCTGGGAGACCGGTTGTTCATGGCAACGCTGGACGCACACGTCATCGCGCTCGACACCAAGAGCGGAAATCTGTTGTGGGACGTGACTGCCGCGGATTATCGCAAGGCATACACCTTCACGGTCGCGCCGCTGGTGGTGAAGAACGAAGTTATCGTGGGCATTTCTGGTGGAGAATACGGGGTTCGAGGTTTCATCGATGCTTACGATGCGGCCACCGGACGCCGTGTCTGGAGATTCGAGACGGTTCCGGGACCGGGCGAACCCGGCCACGAAACATGGAAGGGCGATTCCTGGAAGACCGGGGGAGCGCCGGCATGGATTACGGGGACGTTCGATCCGGAACTGAATCTGGTGTACTGGCCGACGGGGAATCCGGCGCCAAGCAATTACGGCGGCGAACGCGGCGGGGACAATCTCTACAGCAATTGCATGCTGGCACTGGATGCAGATACGGGAAAACTGAAGTGGTATTTTCAGTTTACTCCCCATGATCTCTATGACTACGACGCCACGCAGGTTCCGATTCTGCTGGACGCTACGTGGGAAGGGCGGCCTCGCAAGCTTCTGGTGCAGGCGAACCGGAACGGATTCTTCTACGTGCTGGATCGGACCGACGGAAAATTTCTTTCCGCAAAAGCGTTCGGCAAGGTCACCTGGGCGACAGGGATCGCTGCGGACGGCAAGCCCCTGGTGAATACGAGTTTGAAGGCGAACCCTCAGGGGACGCGCGTGTGTCCGGGAGCGCTGGGGCTGACGAACTGGTACGCGCCTTCGTACAGCCCGGACTCCGGGCTCGTCTATATTGCAATTTCCAACGAATGCGACTTATTCACCAGTTCTCCTCAGCCCTACCGGGCCGGCCACGATTTTCTTGGAAGCGTGTATGTGCCAGACCCGGTGGAACGGCCGACTGGGGCGCTCAAGGCACTGGATGCTCTGAGCGGAGCTGAAAAGTGGTCGTTTCCCTACTTCAGCAATCCGAATGGGGGCGCGCTGTCGACCGCTGGCAGAATCGTGTTTGCCGGGGACTCCGATGGCAATTTCATCGCGCTTGATGCCGGGACAGGCCACGACCTTTGGCACGTTCAACTGGGAGCGGCGATTTACTCGACCGCCATCACATTTCAAGTCGATGGGAAGCAGTACGTGGTGGTCCCGGCGGGCTCGGCATTATTTGCGTTTTCGGCACCGTAAACTGCGATAAGTCCAGTCAATCCACCATTTCGAACGTGTTCAATTTTTCTCTTGACAGCTTCTCTCGTCGGGATTATCGTGTTTTTGAACACGTTCAACAATGTTCAAAACGGGGAGGAACATATGGTAACCGCCAACAACATTATCGTCGTAACCTACCTGACCTACATCCTGATCAGCGTCACGCTGACGATCTGGGTGGCACGGACCCTTTACAAACGGGGCGCCATATTCCTGGTTGACGCCTTCCAGGGCAATCGCGAACTGGCCGATTCGGTGAATCATCTGCTGGTCGTCGGGTTCTACCTGATCAACATTGGATTCGTTTCGCTCGCGCTGAAGACCGCGGAGATCATTAACACCTCGCGTTCCGCCATCGAACTGCTCAGCGACAAGATGGGCATGGTGCTGCTGATCCTGGGCGGGATGCACTTCTTCAATCTCTACGTTTTTTCACGGATTCGGCGGAACGCGCGGGTGCCGCGGCCTCCGCTCACGCCTGCGCCGCCGGTCGCGCCGGATGCGATGTTGAGGGTGGCGCGTTAGGGGACCAGGCGTCAGGCTTGGCAGAAGAACGCGGCTCGAAAGGGGGTACGGATATGACGAAACTCTACGTGCTTTACGATCCAAAATGCGAATTGTGCCGCCGGTTGAAGAATTGGATCCTGGTGCAGAGATCGTGGATCGGGATCGCGGTACTCGAGCAGGGGTCGGAGAAGGCGAAACGGCTTTTTCCCGAACTGGACCAGATCGCAACGAAAGAAGACCTGGCCGTGATCAGCGATGAAGGCGCCGTTTATCTGAACGACCGGGCGTGGATCATGGTGCTGTACGCGATGGTGGAGTATCGGGACTGGGCGGCGCGGCTGACGCACCCGGTACTGATGCCGCTGGCGCGGCAGGCTTTTGCGGCGCTGTCGAAGAACCGGCACTTCATCTCGAGCATGTTGAGTCCGGAAAATACCGAGGCGCTGGCCAGCGAGCTGCGCAAAGAGGAGCTGGGGGCTTGCGCTGCGCCGATGGCTACCAGCCCAGTGTCTACCGTGAGGGAATATCTGCAATGACCACTGCCACGATCAAGCCCAGAGTCACGTCTCGCGCGGAAGATACGCGCAAGAAGATCTACGAAGCCGCGATGGAAATGTTTCGCGAAAAGGGCTTCGAAGAGACCACCATGCGGGATATCGCGGCCAAGGCGGGCGTGGCTCTGGGCGGTGCGTACTACTACTACTCGTCGAAGGGCGCGATCGTGCTGGCCTTCTATCACGAGATGCAGGAGATGAGCACATCGCTGGTAATGGAGGGGCTCGCGGACAAGAAGAAGCTGAAAGAGCGGATTCGGGCGGTGCTCGATCAGAGGCTCAAGCTGCTGGCTCCGAACCGCAAGTTCTGCGCGGCATTGTTCCGGCATGCGCCAGACGGGGCCGATCCCCTGTCGCCATTCAGCGCGGACACACAACCCATTCGCGACGCTGCAGTGGAACAGATGCGGGTGGCGCTGGAAGGCGGGGATGTGAAGATTCCGGCTGACCTCAAGCCGCGATTGCCCTATTTGCTTTGGCTGTATCAGATGGCGCTGATCATGTTCTGGCTTTATGACCGGTCTGCTGGGCAGGAGAGAACAGAAAAGTTAATGGAGAAAAGCCTGGGGCTGCTTGTGAATCTGCTGCGCATCTCTTCCCTGCCCTTGATGAAGCCGTTGCGGAAGGCAGCGCTGGAACTGGTGGAGACGGCGGCGGGATAGAGCGCCCGTCGGCGGGAAGCCGCAACCAGTGGCGAACAGGTATCGATCATCATGAGCGCCCGAACAAATATTCCGCTCCGGCAAATAGCTGCGAAACGAACACGATTGAATGCGTGGTGGATTCGCTTGCTGCTGATCGCGGGTAGTTACGTTATCGCGGCGGATGTCTTACCTAACTTGCTACTCGTGGTCATCAATAGTATCGGTTACCTGCCTTATAGCGACCGACCGGGGCCGGGCTGGCAGATGCCTCATCTTCCGTCCGGCGGGGAGTTGCAGTTTTTCGGGAGCTTCGCACTTCTTCTGCTGAAGGGGACGCTAATTTACGGCTCGATCTTCTCAGTTTCTGGATTTGTTCTCGGATTTTGCTCGTTGCCTCGATGGGCGCTCCGAGTTCTGGCGGCACCGACTGCTTTTCTGGCTAGCGGACTGATGATGGCGGCGGGCGGATGGTTGATAGCAATTTCTTCCATTGGTGTATACGCCGCGGCCGGGTTCGGAGCGCTTTGGGGATTGTTTGTGTTTCCGCGATTGGTGCCTGCCATGGGTGTTCGTTTACCGACTGTAGCGCGGATCGCGCTGCCGATCGTGATGTTGATCGGAGGTACATATTTCCTAATAAAGCCATTACTCCCGGATCGCGGGCTGACGAATGCGAAGATTGAAGTTATACGACGGGACAACATGGGGACCGAACTCTCCAAAGTTGACCTGAGTTTCATCGGTGCATCGATATCCCGGCAAGTGGCTGGCGCAGGGAAATATATTTCTATCAACCGGATGGAATTTGCGACGGATAGCCGCAACCAGGTCCGCGTGCTGCTCATCATTGATGACGATCGCCCGGTTGGAAACACGTTTCAGCTGCCACGATCTGGCGATGCCATTTATCGGCAGCACAAGGGGAACTGGAGCGACGAAAGGATCGAGGCGAGGAGGTCAGATATATCACTGGAGTTGATTCCAACTGTCGGGCGCGCAATGAGCCTGCGAGTACGAGGGCCTTGCTGCTCTTCAATCTCTCAAAGTTATGGACCTTACCAATAACAGTCCCCGAACTGACTCAGTCCTCATTATGAATCAAGAATTGTGCGATCAGGACACTTCACGAATGGTGGACAAGACAGGCACGAACAAAACGATCACCATTACTGGCGCTTTCAGCTACACGGGCAGATACGCGGCACGGCTCCTGCTGGAGCGGGGATACCGGGTGCGCACGTTGACCGGGCATCCGGATCGGGAGAATCCATTTGGAGCTGCAGTGGAGGTGTTTCCCTACGACTTTGACGATCCCGGCCGGCTCAGAGAGACGCTCTGTGGTACATCGACACTCATCAACACGTACTGGGTACGCTTCCCGCATGGGAACTCAACATTCGAGGCGGCGGTGCGGAATACCCGGACGTTGCTTGATGCCGCGAGGGATGCGGGGGTGCGGCGGATTGTGCATGTGAGCATCGCGAATCCGGCGGAGGCATCGCCGCTCGGCTACTACCGAGGGAAGGCGGAGTTGGAACAGGCTGTGATGGATTCGGGGCTCGCGTACACGATTGTGCGGCCTACGGTGATCTTCGGGACCGAAGACATTCTGATCAATAACATTGCGTGGTTTGTGCGGCGCTTTCCCGTGTTCGGTATTCCTGGAGATGGGAGGTACCGCATCCGGCCGATTTATGTAGAGGACATGGCAAGGCTGTTGGCGGATGCCGCCGAGTGTGGTCATGACGCCGTCATCAACGCGGTGGGACCGGAGACGTATACGTTCGAGGAGTTGGTCCGGCTGATCGCGCGATCGGTGGGGCGCTCGGTGCAATTGGTCCACCTGCCGGCTCGTGTGGCGTATCTGGCGACTCTTGTGACTGGATGGTTCGTTGGTGATGTGGTGCTGACCTGGGAAGAATATCGCGGGTTGATGGGGAATCTGCTGGCGCCGGAAGGGGCGTCGGCTGGAGAAACGCGTTTGAGCGAATGGCTCGCAGAGCGTCGCGCGGAAGTTGGGCGGCGGTATGCCTCGGAAGTGGCTCGGCATTATTCAGTGGCGGCGAACAGGGCATCCACTATCAGTGGCTAAAGCCGGACCGACGGCACAACTTTGGCCGCACTCCCATGTCTCGCAATGGCGGCGAGACATGGGGCACCCCTTTCTTCACTTCCTTCACGTCAATCAACCGTAACGCCTGGTTGATGTCCGCGTACATTTCCGGCAAGAAGTCTCCAGACTCGCGGGAACTATTTTTCAACCTGACAACGCTGGGTCGCATCTGTAAGAATCACGCTCTCGGTCTCGCCTCAATAGCGAACAGGAAAGGTCCCCGCCGAACGTGACTTACGAGAAGCCGACGGTGAATCCGTGGTTGATTGCGGCGGCGGTGATGCTGGCGACATTTATGGAAGTGCTCGACACTTCCATTGCAGCGGTCGCGCTGCCCTATATCGCCGGAAGCCTGTCGGCAACCAACGACGAAGCAACCTGGGTGCTGACCAGTTATCTGGTGGCGAACGCGATCGTACTGCCGGCCAGTTCCTGGTTCTCGCTGCGGTTCGGGCGCAAGCGATTTCTGCTGTTCTGCATTTTTCTCTTCACGGCTTCGTCGTTTCTGTGCGGGGCGGCCACGAGTTTGGGCATGATCCTGCTGGCGCGGGCATTGCAGGGAGCAGGAGGTGGAGCGCTGCAACCGCTTTCGCAATCGATTCTGCTCGAGACTTTTCCTCCGCAGAAGCGCGGGATGGCGATGGCCGTATTCGCGCTGGGCGTTGTTGTGGCGCCGGTTCTCGGCCCGACGCTCGGCGGATGGCTTACCGATACCTACTCTTGGCGGTGGGCGTTTTACATCAACATTCCCGTGGGCGCATTCGCGGTGTTCATGATTTCGCGGTACGTCGAAGATCCGCCCTATATCAGGGATGCGAAGCCCGGGAAGTTCGATGCCATAGGACTGGGACTGCTGGCGGTGTGGCTGGGCGCGTTGCAGATCATTCTCGACAAAGGGCAGGAAGATGACTGGTTCGGAACGACGTGGATCCGTTGGGCAACTGTGGTTCTGGTCATCAGTTTCGTTGCGTTTCTGAGGCGGGAGTTCCGGCACGACAAGCCGCTGGTCGATTTGCGGGTGTTTCGACATCGAAACTTTGCCATCGGTTGTCTGCTCATAGGGCTCTTCGGCGCCGCAATCTACGGGCTCATCACGCTGCTGCCGCTGTTTTACCAGGAACTGATGGGCTATACCGCATTGGCAGCCGGCTGGGCGGTGAGTCCTCGCGGCATTGGCGCCATCTGCGCGATGCCGCTCATCGGCTACTTGACGGCAAAGATCGACAACCGGCTGCTGATTGCGTTCGGTTTCGCCTTGTTCGCCATCACCAGCATCTGGTTCAGCGAAGTGAATCTGGAAATCGGGCAATGGAGTTTTCTGTGGGCGGTGGTGCTGAGCGGTTTTGGGTCGGGATGCGTGTTTGTGCCGCTGTCGACGACCGCGATGGCGTTTTTGAAGAACGAGGAGATCGGCAATGCCAGCGGGTTGTACAACCTGCTGCGCAATATTGGAGGCAGCATCGGGATCTCAGTTGTGAACACGATCGTGGCGCGGCACGAGCAATTGCATCGCAATGAGTTGGGCGCATCATTGTCGCAGGGACGAGTCGAGGTGCGAGGGGCGGTGGCCGGAATTCAGCAATACCTGGGTTCACAGGGGGCATCGCCGACCACAGCGACGCAGCAGGCGTATGGATTGCTCGACCATTCGCTGACCGCGCAGGCCCGCCTGTGGTCGTATGTGGATGATTTCCGCTATATGGCGTTGATGTGTTTTGCGTGCATCCCGATTGTGTTTGCGTTGAAGAAGTCGGTGGGGAGAGGGCGGCCAGGTGCGGCACACTGATCCGCGGTTTGGGGAGTAGCCTTCCGAAAGTGCGTCCTGCGGGATTTGTGAGTTTAGCGGCCAGTTCCGTGGCCGGGGCGCTCGCCTTTTGGGCTCGCGGGACGGCCGAAGGCGGCTGTCCCCACATCAGTCGGGCAAACCCAGCGTTGACAGCGGTTCTTCGCTTCCCTATCCTGCCTGTGTAGGCAATCAGCGAGGTCCTCGATGAGCGGGTGGCTGCAAAACAAGTTTGAGAAGAACTTTCTGATTTCGACGGTTGACTACGTGTTCAACTGGGCGCGGAAGTCGGCGGTCTGGCCGATGACGTTTGGGTTGGCTTGCTGCGCGATTGAGATGATCGCGTCGTCGACGGCGCGGTTTGATATCGCACGATTTGGGTCGGAGGTGTTTCGCCCGAGCCCGCGGCAGAGCGATCTGATGATCGTCGCCGGTACCGTCACTTTGAAGATGGCCCCCGTGGTCAAGCGGATTTACGACCAGATGCCGGACCCGAAGTGGGTGATCTCGATGGGCGCGTGCTCGTCGGTGGGTGGTCCGTTTAATACTTACGCGGTTCTGCAGGGCGTGGATAAGATTGTGCCGGTTGACGTCTACGTGACCGGGTGCCCGCCACGTCCGGAGAACCTGTTTTACGCGCTGCTGAAGCTGCAGGACAAGATTGACACCATGACGCTGGCGAAGAAACCCACCGAAGTGCGGTTGGATCCGAATATGGTGGAGAACTTCAAAAAGCAGGTCATGATTGCGCAGACGTTGCAGCCGAAGTGACCGCGCTGAGCGGGCATGAGCGTAGCGGAAGCCCGCTGCGGTCATCCTGAGCGCAGGTCTCGCGCTTTTGGCGAGACCGAAATCGAAGGATCTCTCGAACCTTAACCCATGGCTTTTACCAGGATCATTTCTCAAGCACATCTTCCTACCACCAACGAAGCGCGCAACTTTCCCTGCAACGGAAAAATGATTTGTATTGTGAATCTGTGGGGGAAACTCTCTGCCATGGATAACGAGTGCCTGCACCAGGGCGGGTCGCTCGGTCAGGGCATGGTCGAGGACGGCAAAGTCGTTTGCCCCTGGCACGCCTGGAAGTGGGATCCGAAGACGGGCGCGGCTGTCGATCACCCGGAGATGAAGCTGAAAACCTACCCCATCAAGGTTGAGGACGGGGAAGTGTATATCGATATTTAGGTCTCGCCTGCCAGGAGCCTAGGGAACATGAAGCGTGTCGTCCGCTGAAGGAGACTCGGCTTCTTTTCACTCTATCTTCCCGGCACTTTCGTGCCGGGCTTTCCTATGACACCGCTACGCGGCTGAATGCGAGCACGGATTCACGATAACGTTTTTCGCAGCGGAGTGGTGGATCGATTACGAGGCAAGTCTTGAGAAAGAGTCTTCGGTGCAATCTGTCAGAGCAGACGGGCGGTTTGCGGCATTGTGGGTGGAACATCCCACCTATTGAGGGTTGATCCGGGCGGCTTCGATGATGCGCGCGGCACTTTCACTCTCGCTCGCGACGAAACGCGCGAACTCCGGTTGCGTCATGCTCATTGGATCGGCCCCGTGCTTGGCAAGCCACTCGCGCAAATCCGGCGTGGCCAGGGCGCGTGCAATGTCCTTCGCCAATTTGTCCACAACTTCGGCAGGAGTGCCAGCGGGCGTCCACACTCCATACCAAATCGGGTAATCGAAGGCGGCGACGCCGGCTTCCGCGATGGTTGGCACATGGGATAGCAAGGGCGAGCGCTTCATGGTGCTGACGCCCAGCGGGCGCAAGCTGCACGCGCCGATATCGACCAGTGCGAGTTGGATGGGCGCCAGCAGGTAATCCGTACGCCCGGCGACCGTATTGGCGATCGAATCGGCGATCGCGTCGCCCGTGCGTGCGGGTACGTGCACCGCTTTAATGCCAGCCGCTAGATTGAATTTCTCGACTCCCAAATGCGAGCCCGTGCCCATACCAGTGGAGCCAAATTTCAACTCACCCGGTTTTGCCTTCGCTGCCGCGACCAGTTCGCTGATCGTAGCGATGCCAGTCATTTTGCCTGTGACCAGCACGTAGGGCTGGCTGGTGAGCGGAGCGACCGGGATGAAATCCTTCAACGGATCGTAGTCCGGGTTCTTCAATAGCGCAGCGCAGTATGCCTGAGCACTAGTGTTCACGAGCAACGTATACCCGTCGGCTGGCGACTTCGCGACCTGGGCGGGCCCCGCCGTCGCTCCCGCGCCGGGGACGTTCTGTACCGTCACCGGTTGGCCCCACAGTTCGGTGAGTGTTTGGGCGAGGGCACGGGTCACCAGATCGGGCCCACCGCCCCGCCCGAACGGCTCGATCAGGTGCACGGGGCTTATTGGATATTCTCGTAACATTTGCAGCATCAGAGCTAGCGAATCAAACAATCCCAGAGCCGATCGAGTCGACTTCTCCCTTCTACAGCTTACGGGATTGCGACCAATGCGGTGGCGCAACTGCCGAACGGCTGAACTCTGCGACGCGGTGGGACGCCGAAGACTTTCCATGCAATTAGCGAAGCGAGTTCAAATCGCGGTCTACGTTTGCAACTCCTCGGAGCGGGGCGGGACGCCGGCGCTACGGATGGCGGCGCTACCCTAGAAACTTCAGGAATTTTGCGGGCTGGTTGTCGTAGCCCGGAAACACCTGGGCCAGATTCTTGTTGCCCATATGCTTCAACACCGCTTCGCAGATTACCTGGCGGAAGTCTGTGGTCAGGGCCAGATCGCGGCCTTCGTAGAGTTGGGACTGATCCAGGCCGGGCCAGCGGCCGTAGACTTTGCCTCCTTTGACCGGGCCGCCAAGGACGAACATTACGTTGGCGTGGCCGTGGTCGGTGCCTCGGTTTCCGTTTTCGCGGACGGTGCGGCCGAATTCGGACATGGTCACGATGACCGTGTCCTCGCCCAGGTCTCCGAGATCGGTCCAGAGGGCTGCCAGCGATTGCGAGAAATCTCCTAGAACGTTGCCGAGTTGGCCCTCGACTGCGCCCTCGTTGACGTGATGGTCCCAGCCTCCGATGTCGGCGAAGGCGACTTGCACGCCCAGATTTGCTTTGATGAGTTGCGCCAGCTGGCGGAGGCTGTCTCCGAAGCGGCCTTTGGGATAGTTCGCGCCGGTCGCTGGCTGATACTTGGCGGGATCGGCGGCCTTGAGCATCTTCACGGCGTCGAAAGTTTCCTCGCCTGTAGTGTGCAGCACACTGTCGGAGGAATGATCGTACATCGCTTCAAATGCGTTGGCTGCGAGCGACGGCTTCTGAGTTTTGCCGCCGACGGAAAAATCGTTGATATTGTTCATCGCCACCGCAGGCTCGGAGCCGCTCAGGATCCGAGGCAAGGATGGTCCGAGAGCGATTGCGCGGAATGGCGTGTGGTCTGCGGTAGTCATGCTGCGGAGAGAGCGGTTGAGCCAGCCGTCGTCGGTGGCCTTCACGCCGGGCGTGCCGGTTTCCATGAAATCCTGGGCGTCGAAGTGCGAGCGAGTGGCGTCGGGCGATCCGGCCGCATGGATGATGGCCAGGTGGCGCTGCTGCCACAGCGGCTGGAACGGCGCAAGGGACGGATGCAGTCCGAAGAAGCCGTCAAGGTCGAGTACAGATTTTTTCGGGATATTGATACTGGGGCGCATGGCGTAGTAAGGCTGCTCGCCGTGGGGGACGACAATATTGAGGCCGTCAGCAGCGCCTCTCTGGAAGATCACGACCAGACGTTTTGGGTGAGTTGTGTCTGCGGCGCCGAATGCGGCGCGCGTTAGGAAACTCGGGACGGCTGCGGTGCCGATTACGGCTAGAGCGCCGTTGCGGAGAAAAATTCGACGAGTGGTGGACATAACTTAATACTCCGTAGAGACGTAGCTTGCTACGTCTTGCTGTCGGCATTCCGTAACATGGTAAGAGAGACGTTGCAAGCAACGTCTCTACGACTATCTTCGTTGGAACTCGGGCGAACCAAGCAGCAGTCCGGCCATGGTGCTGGCGTCGGGCTGCGGCTGTTTGCTCTTTGCATCTGCGGGCTTCACCGGCGACATTTGAGCAACAATGGAATCGTGAGTCTGCTGCGACACGTCTGCAGCTAACAGCTTCGCTTCCATCGCTGAGAGCGTCGCTGTCGGATCGGGTGGCGGAGTGTTCCCTCCCGCCAGTTGCACTGCGTCCACTTTCACACCACGGACTTTGCCCGACGTCAGCGCAAGCGCGAAATTCATCCGATTGAGCAGTGCGGAAGAACTCACCCAAGTGTCGGCTTTCATCGAATAGCCGGTCGGCGGCTGCGCGCCGTAGAGGGGCATACCCATGTTGCTCAACTGGCGCGAGAGCGGCAGCGCGTCGTCGACAGAAGCTCCGGTGGCGCGAACGGCGGAGGCTACGAACTCCAGCGGCGTCTTTACTTTTGCGCGGTAGGCGGTGTCGGCCCAGAATTCCGGCGAGTGGAACAGCGTGGTGAGAACCTCGCGAATGTCGCCCTTCTTCTTCGCAAATGTTTTCGCCATGCGGTCGACGAGTTCGGCGGGCGGATCGTCGGAGACGAAGCGCTGCGCCAGTTTCAGCGAGATAAAGTGTGCCGTTTGCGGGCTGGTCGCGAGCATGTGGAGCACTTCCCTGCCCTCGTCTTCGCCTTTGGGCTTGATGCGGTGTCCGAGCACAAACTTGGGACCGGGCTCGTGCATGCGCGGATCGTAGCGGAACTTCATTCCTTCTTCGGGCTTGTCTAGGGTCCAGCCGGTAAAGACCTTGGCAACTTCGGTCACGTCGCGCTGCGAGTAGCCGCCGTTGACACTGAGAGTATGAAGCTCGAGAAGCTCCCGGCCGTAGTTCTCATTGAGGCCGCTGCTTTTCTTGCGCTTGGCGTTGGAATTCGGCCGGGGCGGGCCATAAGGACCGTACGGGCCGCGGCGCATCATGGGCCGCGGCGGAACGCCCGCAGCCTGGAGAGAATCTGGTCCGACGCTGAGCCAGTTGTCGAGGTAGAAGAGCATGGCCGGGCTCTTCGCGGTGGCAACCAGGAGATCTTCGAATTTCCCCAGCACGTGCGGACGGATTACGTCCTGCTCGTAATTCGTGAGCAGGAGCCGCTCGGGGCCTTTGCCCACGAAGACGTTGAAGTGATTAAACCAGAAGTCGGTCATGACTTCTTCGAGCTGGCGTTCGCTGTAGATGGCGCGCAGGAGCTTGGCTTGCGACAGTTCGTCGACCACAACGCCTTGTGGGTTATTCATCGCCTGCAGCACTTCGCGCTGTTTGGGATCAAGGCCCTCGAGAACTTCCTGTCCCTTGCCGCCTTTGAGCGAATCCGCGAAGGCGAGTTTCTCGTCGGGCGACATGGCAAGAACTTTTTTGTAGCGGTCGTTGGGTGGGAGATTGATGAGTTCCTGAACCTTCAGATCTGCGTAGAGACGATCTTCGCGGCGGTGGGCTTCGGCTTCTTCAGCCGGAGTCAGCTTCGGAGCGGGCTGCGCAGCCATCGCAACGGTGTTGTCCGCGGCGCCATTCGCTGAGATGTCTTCTTTGCCAGAGTTCATCCCGTTCATGGAGTTGCCGTCTGGTGCGGACTCTGGCGTGGCTGCGGCTGCGGCGGCGAGTTCTTCAGCTGTCTTTGCGCCATCGGCGGCGGAGGGCTCAGATGAGGCAGGAGACACGCTCATCGAAGGAGATGCGGGAGGTTTCTTTTCAGTTCTCTCTTCTTTCTTTTCTTGCTTCTGCTCGAGGCGCGCGACCTGGACTTGATATACGGCTCGGCGCGCGGGATCGGATGGCATGGCACGCTTGCCATCGGCTACCTGACGGATCATCTGTCCATCCGGGAAGTCTTCGAGGATTTCCTTGGAACTCATGCGCAGGGTGCGGAGAGGAGCGAGACGAGCGGTGAGATCGTTGTCGGCGATTTTGTCGGGATGTAGTTGGAGATCGATCCAGCGGTCAACGCCCACGGCCATGACTTGTTGCATATCGCCGGGACGCGGGCCGAAGGTCAGGCGGTTGAGCGCGTGCAGGGCACGTTTGGGATCGCTTGAGACGACCGCCTGGTCTTTCTTTTTCGCCAGCAGTTGCGGGACGGTACAGGCGAGGGCGAGACCGAGCAGGAATAGCACAACGCGAGGCAAGGTGGATCGCATGAGATTCCCCGGAAAGACTTCTCTGATTATGAACCCGGGCGGGAGAAAAAGTTGCTGGCGGGTATGGTTCGGATCGGGCCGGAAGTTATTGAGAAACAATAACTTGGGAGGTTCTATCCGTAAGCAGTGGCCGGCGCATTGCGCCGGGGCCGGGACGAAGCGGCCGCCCCTCCATGAAATTTAGGTCAGGAGGTTCTTTCCGCGGGAGACTCTGTATTGCAGAGTGGCCGCCAGGTGGTCGATGTCGGAGGCGGCAATGTTGACTGACAGTCCTTCGAGCAGAGGAACGCGGCTGCTGCCGACTACGCCTCGGCGGATTTGAATCAGCAGACCCTGTACAACATTGGGATCGAACTTTTCGGGGGCAAGGCGGACGAGATCGCTGAGCGCATTTCCTACGCTGAGAGGTGCGCGGTAGGGGCGGGCGCTGGTCATGGCGTCAAAGGAATCGGCCACACCGACGATGCGAACTGCCATGGGCAGTTCATCTTGCCCGATCCGGTCGGGGTAGCCGGAGCCGTCGCTACGCTCGTGATGCCAGCGGACGATCTCGGGAATTTTGGGCCAGGGGAATTGCACACTGCTGACGATCTGGTGGCCGACTGTGGTGTGGTCGGCCATCTCGCGGAATTCCTCGGGATCGAGGGCGGAAGCTTTGCCGAAGAGACGGCGGTCGACGGCGACTTTTCCGATATCGTGCAGGTACCCGGCGCTACGCAGACCAGCAACCTCGGTGGGATCCATGCCCATGGCGTCGCCGATGGCGGCGGCGTAGCGGCCTACGCGCAAAGAGTGTCCGTGAATGTTGACATGCTTAACGTCGATCGCAGTAGCGAAGGCCTCGAGAGCATTGTCGTAAAAGCCGTGGAGCGAGGCTAACAGGCGCAGATTCTCGGAAACACGCTGCGCGATAGTTTGCGTTAATGCGTGATTCTGGACAGCGAGGGCAACGTAGGCGCAGAGCAAGTCAAGCGCGTCGAGTTCGCTGTCTTCGTACAGAGCATCGCCGGGACGGCGGCCGAGGGCGATGACACCGGCGAGGCGGCCTCCGGCTTTTAGAGGAGCCAGACACTTAAAAAGTTCGGGAGCGACGTTGCCGTTCGAACTCAGGAAGACGGAATATGTTGAAGAGTTCAGGACGATCGGCCCGCGAGCTGCAGTCAGCGCGTGTACGTGCTTGGGAAGGAGAGGAATGAAGGCGGGATCCGGCATGAGCGCAAACCCCAACGCGGTGGTGGAACTCAGAACGGCAGGCTTGTCCGTAAAGAGAAACAGCGCACCTTCGCGCGCTCCGGCTGCTTCCACGACAGCAGACAGCATGAGCCGCGACGTTTCAGAAAACTCGCGCTCAGCCGTCAGCGCCGGTCCGAGTTCCGACAGCGCCTCGACCGTGTGCAGCAACCGCCGCAAATTGTTGGTCTGAATCGCCACTAGGGAACGTGGGAGCCAGATCGCAGAGCAGAATGAGCGTACCATGCGGGAAACGGTTGGCGCGAGAGGTGCGCTGTTGGTGAAGTTGATGCGGTAGTGACAAGAATGTGAACACATTAACTGCGGTGATTCCTGCGTGATGGAGATCATGGACTCTGAAAAGAATCCGGTACTGATTCGGGCGGTCGAGGCTTTATCGGACGAACGGCGGGAAACGCCTTGCGGGGCGCGGGTTATCGGGTGATCTCGGGTGGATGTGGACTCTGCGAAAGGAAGCGGGGGAGAAGTTGTCTGCGACATCGCGGACATGGCACAAGCGCACAATTCGTTTCAGCAGAGACACGTGGAGGCGATCGTGCATCTTGCCGCGATTCTTCCGACGGTGGCACAGCATTCGCCGTCGCTGGCCACTGTGGAGGCGCTCGGCTTCGCCTTCGCTGGGCGGACGAAAGCGTGCGCTCCTACACAGGCATTGGCGGGACAGGGCGAAGGCGGCTGTTCTCACATGGTCCGAGAATAGGCCCGCATTAGAAATGTTCGCGGAGTTCTGTGAATCGGCCTACGATTAACAGCTTTTGGCCGTCAACGGCTGGGTTTACTTCTTCGTGCTCCAAAATCCATGTGTCGCCGTGAGGGATGAACACGGCATTCATGCCGGCAGCTAGCGCGGGGTTGATGTCGGATTTGGGGCTGTTCCCGATCATCCAGGTGTGAGCGTGGTCGCAATCGAATTTGTCGGCGAGTTGGGCGTAGACGTCGGCTTTTTTCTCGGGGACGATCTCGGTTGCGGCGAAATACTTCTGAACTCCGGAGCGCTCGACTTTGCCTGACTGCTCCGCTTGCGCGCCCTTCGTGACCAGAATCAGCCGATGACGTTGTGAGAGATAATCCAGCGTTTCAGGGACTTCGGGGAGAAATTCGATGGCGTGATTTTCGATCTGGTTCGTGAAACTGATCACCTGAGCGTGAAGATCGGGAGTCACCGGAACGGGACTCAGTCTCTCGAATGTGCCGACGAGAGCATGAGCGAAGCTGTGGAGGCCGTATCCGTGCTTGACAATGCACTCGCGCTCGACGTCGTTGAGGACTTCACGGATTTGCTCGGGCTTGAATTCGTGGTGATTGAGGAATTCGATGAAGCGCGCGATAGCACGCTCGAAGTAGATATTGTTCTCCCAGAGAGTGTCGTCGGCATCGATGAGGAGAGTCTGGGGAGTGGCGCGGTTAGCCATTAGCTTTTAGCTCTTAGCTCTTAGCTTTTTGATGTGATGTCAGTCGTTATGGTAACAACGAACGGAGCAACGCCGCGGATCGACCCTGCGTTCCAAGCTAAGGGCTAATAGTTAAGAGCCGTGTTAGCCTACCCAATCCACCTTGGCTTCGGGGCCGATGATACCGGCTTTGTGGCCCATGTCGAGAAGGCGGCGGACGGCTTCGCGGCCGTCGGAACCGTAGTCGAGCGTACGCTCGTTGACGTACATGCCGACGAAGGTGTCGGCCGATTGCGTATCGAGATCGCGCGCGAACTGCATGGCGTAGGCGAGGGCTTCCTCGCGATGTTCGAGTGCGTACTGGATGCTTTCGCGCAGGCCAGCCGAAACGGCGGAAATTAACTGGGGGCCCAGCGCGCGGCGGATGGCGTTGCCTCCTAGCGGGAGAGGGAGGCCTGTTACTTTTTGCCACCACTTGCCTAAATCGACGATGCGATGCAAGCCAGCTTTGTCGTAAGTGAGTTGGCCTTCGTGGATGATGAGGCCGGCCTCGTATTTTCCTTCGAGCACCTGTGGGATGATCTGGTCGAAGGGGACTACTTCAGTTTCCACTCCCGGGGCGAAGAGGTGCAGGGCCAGGTACGCGGTCGTCAGTTTTCCGGGGACAGCGATGCGCTTGGTTTTTACTTCGCTTTGCGAGAACGGACGCGGGGAGACGATCATGGGGCCGTAGCCTTCGCCGACGCTGCCTCCGCAGTCCATGAGGGCGTATTTGTCCTGGACGTAGGGGTAGGCGTGAAAAGAGATCGCGGTAACGTCGTAGACGCCTTCCTGGGCCTTCTGGTTCAAGGTCTGGATGTCGCAGAGGGTATGCGTCCAACGCAGGCCCGGGGTGCGGATCTTGTGCGTGGCGAGCGC
>Ga0209698_10003251_pt1 | contig 18175 bp, 15 predicted proteins | sample LitLauG_LLR_2012_FD_187203 | JGI IMG/M metagenome (GOLD analysis project Ga0209698, IMG submission 187203) | Freshwater sediment microbial communities from Pennsylvania, USA - Little Laurel Run_MetaG_LLR_2012 (SPAdes) (version 2) | ecosystem: Environmental > Aquatic > Freshwater > Creek >...
CCCGCTCATGGCCACATTTGCTACTGCCGCTTTTACGCCGGAGACTCTTCGGGATCATGGCCTCACGCCCGAAGAGTACCAAAAGATCAAGCAGCTTCTAGGCGGACGCGAGCCCACGCTCACCGAGCTGGGAATATTCAGCGTGATGTGGAGCGAGCATTGCTCTTACAAGTCCTCGCGCGTTCACCTGAAGCGTTTGCCCACGCGCAGCCTGCGCGTGCTGCAGGGGCCCGGGGAAAACGCCGGGATTGTCGATCTAGGAGAAGGTTGGGCCTGCGCCTTCAAGATTGAGTCGCATAACCACCCTTCCTTCATCGAGCCGTTTCAGGGTGCGACTACCGGTGTGGGCGGCATTCTGCGCGACATCTTCACCATGGGTGCGCGCCCAGTCGCGGTGATGGACTCGCTCCGCTTCGGCCCGATCACCTCGTCCGAGCTTGTCTCCGAGCAAGAGCTGCACAGGAATCATTCCATTCTCGAGGGCGTGGTCAGCGGTGTGGCCTCTTATGGGAACTGCTTTGGCGTGCCCAACCTTGGCGGCGAAACCAGGTTTGAGCCTTGTTATTCCGGCAATCCGCTCGTTAATGCCTTCGCGCTGGGGCTAGTGCGGAAAGATGAGATTTTCTACGCCAAGGCATCGGGAGTAGGGAACCCTGTCATTTACGTAGGGGCAAAAACCGGGCGCGACGGCATCCACGGCGCCACCATGGCCAGCGAGGAGTTCAGTGAGGGATCGGAGGCCAAACGTCCAAATGTTCAGGTAGGCGATCCGTTCTTGGAAAAGCTCCTGCTCGAGGCGTGTCTCGAGGTCATGAAGACTGGCGCAGTGGTTGGGATTCAGGATATGGGTGCTGCCGGTTTGACTTGCTCCACCTGCGAAATGGGCGCGCGGGGCGGAGTTGGTCTCGAAATTGAGCTGGATCGCGTGCCCCAACGCGAAACGGGCATGACTCCCTACGAAATCATGCTGAGCGAGTCACAGGAGCGCATGCTGCTGGTGGCGCAACGCGGGCGCGAACACGAGGTATTCGAGATCTTTGAGAAATGGGGATTGGACGCCGCTGAAGTCGGGCGTGTGGTCGCGGAAAACACCATGCGGGTGCTCGAGCATGGCAGAGTAGTAGCGGAGATTCCGAATACCGCGTTGACCGACGACGCTCCCGTTTATAGGCGGCCGCTGGCGCGTTGGGAGCCTCCGGTTTCGCGCGAAATGCCGGTAGGGGTTGTCTTGGGCGAAGCTCGCGATCTTTCCGCGGATCTGAAGCGTCTGCTGGCAAGCCCCAACATCTGCGGCAAACGCTGGGTCTGGCAGCAGTACGATTCGATGGTGCAGACCAACACCGTCGAAGGTCCTGGAGCAGGCGATGCGGGCGTGATCCGCATCAAGGGATCGAATCTGGGCATCGCGATGGCGCTTGATGGCAATGGACGGTGGTGCTACCTGGATCCAAAACTTGGTGCGATGCACGCTGTTGCCGAGGCCTCGCGCAAAGTTGCCTGTGTGGGAGCCACTCCGGTTGGTGCCACCAATTGCCTCAACTTCGGCAATCCCGAAAAGCCGCACATCATGTGGCAGTTTTCGCAGGTGATTGACGGCATTACCAGGGCGTGCGAAGAACTGGATATCCCCGTAACGGGCGGCAATGTCAGTTTCTATAACGAGACATTGGGTGAGGGCATTTATCCAACACCCGTACTTGGGATTGTCGGCATTCTGCCGAATGTCCACAAAACTGCGAAGATGCACTTTACCGCCCCGGGGCGCGCCATCGTGTTATTGCGCTCCAGCGAAGCGGGGGATGCCACCGATGCCGAGTCAGAATTCGGCAGCACCGAGTTCGCAAAAGAGATCCTTGGCGCACTCTGGGGTTATCCGCCACAGCTTGATATCGAATACGAAGCTTCCCTGCAAAGGGCACTCATTCGAATTATTCAGCAGGGGTTGGTGGACTCCGTGCATGATTGCTCGGACGGCGGCCTGGCGGTCGCGCTGGCTGAGAAAACGTTTCCCAAGGGTGTGGGTGCTCGTGTCAACCTCACGTCTAATGGCCTGGCGGCGGAGTTCGCCCTGTTTGGCGAGGACGCCGGAAGGGTTGTCCTCACTTGCGACCAGGCGAGCGTTCTGCGAATAAAAGAAATAGCCGAGGAGCACGGCGTTGCTGCAGAAATGATCGGCGAGACGGTTCCGGAAAGACTGCAGATTTGCTTGGACGGCCGCGAAGCCATCTCTGCCAAAGTTGCAGAGCTAGGAGTTGTCTACGACCGCGCCTTAGAGTCTTCCCTTGCAACAGAAACGGCTGTGGTTGGCTAGGAGAGCGATGTTTTCTTCCGATAAGTTCCATGACGAGTGTGGGGTGGTCGCGATCTTCGCCCACGCCGAGGCAGAGAAACTGGCTTACTTAGGTCTTCATGCCTTGCAGCATCGGGGCCAGGAATCAGCCGGAATCGTGACGTCCGACGGGCTGACGCTGCGTCCGCACAAGGCCATGGGACTCGTCGCCGATATTTTCACGCACGACGTGCTGGCGAGCATTCGCGGCACTCTGGCTATCGGGCACACGCGGTACTCGACTGCGGGGGATTCGGCGCTGCTCAACGCCCAGCCGATCATGGTGCAGTCAAGCAAAGGCTCGATGGCGCTGGCCCACAATGGCAATCTGGTGAACGCGGCGGAGATACGGCACCGCCTGGAAGCGCAAGGTTCCATCTTCCAGACCAACAGCGACACCGAAGTGATCCTTCACCTGATCGCCTTGTCCCACGAAGAGACCCTGACCGAGGCCATTGCCGACGCTCTGCGGAAGGTCGAGGGCGCGTTTTCTCTCGTCATGATGAGCCCGGACAGGGTTTTTGCTGCGCGCGACCCCCGTGGATTTCGCCCCCTGGCCATGGGGCGGATTCCGGCGTCTGACCGCGGCCGGGACACTATCGTCTTTGCGTCGGAAACCTGCGCATTCGATCTGATTGGAGCGGAATACCTCAGGGACGTGAAGCCCGGCGAATTGGTGGTAGTAGGAGCAGAAGGCGAAACCTCACACTTCTACGGCAATGCCGCGCCGCAATCGAGTTGCATTTTTGAGCATGTTTATTTTTCCCGCCCGGACAGCATGGTGTTCGGCCGCCCGGTGCAGCAGAGCCGCGAAGGGCTGGGCCGCCAGTTGGCCCGGGAATCTGGTGTGGAAGCCGATCTGGTGGCACCGGTGCCGGATTCCGGTGTTACCGCGGCGATCGGATATGCGGCCGAGAGCGGAATCCCGTTTCGCTTCGCGCTGATTCGAAACCACTACGTGGGCAGGACTTTCATTGAGCCCCGACAGAACGTCCGGGATTTCGGAGTGCGATTGAAGCTGAACCCTGTTCGGGCGCTGCTGGACGGAAAGCGCGTTGTGCTGGTCGACGATTCGATCGTCCGGGGAACAACCAGCAAAAAGATCGTGCGCATGGTGCGCGGTGCAGGAGCCAAGGAAGTGCATATGCGGATCTCCTGCCCGCCTACAATTGCGCCTTGCTTTTATGGCGTGGATACGCCGTCGAAGCAGCAACTGATTGCCGCGAACATGTCTGTGGAGGAGATTCGAAAGTTCATCGGAGCAGACACACTGGCCTATTTGTCTCTGGATGGACTACGGGCGGCTTGCGGAGACGGCGAGAAAGCCACCTACTGCAACGCTTGCTACACCGGCAACTATCCCACTGCCCTCGTGGCTGTGGCGGAGATTCAGCCGGCTGAAACGCGTCGGTAGAGGCTATGTCCTGATCGGTATGAGGAAGCAATAGCACGGGGCGGCCGAAAAGCCGCCCCGTTTGTTTGCGGTCGAGATTGCTTTCGCAACCCGAAGGATAGTGAAAAGCACTTGCCCACTGACAAAAGCCTTGCTGAACAAAGCGTCTGGACGCTTGAAAAGATTCACTGACTGCCTGGTTTGCGGGCGCGCGCCACTCGGGGCAGAGACTGTAAGTCGCGGGTCACGATAGCGCTGTCCCATGGTTTCAGGAGCTCGGCCACTGGTTTTGCCAGCGACGAACCGATTTCCATCACTAAAAACCCGCCGGGTTTTAGCGCATTGTGCGCTGCCGGAACCAGGCGCCGAATCACGTCCATCCCGTCCAGTCCAGCGAAAAGAGCGATGTGTGGTTCAAAATCGCGAACTTCGGTCTGGAGCTGCGCTTGCTCGGACATTCCGACATAAGGGGGGTTGGAGACGACCAAATCGAAGAAGCCCGGTTGGAATCCGGACAGCATGTCAGACTGGTGAAAATGAATTTGTGCGTCGACGTGGTGACGCGAGGCGTTCGTTCTAGCGACTCCGATCGCCGCAGCAGAGATATCGATCGCATGGACTTCGGCTTGCGGAAACTCTTTGGCGAGCACAACGGCGATGCAGCCCGATCCGGTGCCCACGTCAGCAATGCTGAGACGTTGGGCTGGCGGGTCTTGCCCGTCCGTTTCGCTTGCGCGAACCAGTTCGAGTACGGTCTCAATTAAATGCTCAGTTTCCGGTCGGGGAATAAGTACGGCAGGCGAAACCAGGAAATCAAGGCCCCAGAACTCCTGATGGCCGGTGATGTACTGCGTAGGGACTCCCCGCATGCGTTCGCGGAGAGCGTTCTCGAAGCGCAACGTTTCGGTTGCCGTCAGTTCCCGCTCGGGGTGAGCGTAAAGATGTGAGCGCTCGCAGTTGAGGGCGAACATCAGCAGCAACTCGGCGGTGAGGCGTGGCGAGGCAATCTGCCTTCCGGTCAGGTGTGAGGTGGCGGTGTTAAGGGTTTCGTTCAGCTGCACGGGAGCACCCGAGAGCAAAGAGATCATCTGCTCGCTGCATTTCAGACGACGCTGGTGGCTTCCTGTTTCAGTTTCTCAGCCTGGTAATGCGCCGTCAGAGCTTCGATCAGCGGCTGCAGCTTGCCGTCCATCACCGATTCCAGTTGGTGAATGGTGAAACCGATGCGGTGATCGGTGAGGCGGTTCTGCGGGAAGTTATAGGTACGAATTTTCTCGCTGCGGTCGCCGGAGCCCACCATCTGTTTGCGTTCTTTCGCCAGCGCCTGCTGCTGCTTCTCCATCTCGACCTCATACAAGCGTGAGCGCAGAACGCGCATGCCCTTCTCGCGGTTCTTGATCTGCGACTTTTCGTCCTGGCAGCTGACCACGGTGTTGGTCGGAATGTGGGTGATGCGGACCGCGGAGTAGGTCGTGTTGACCGACTGTCCCCCTGGGCCCGAGGAGCAGAAGGTATCAATACGAAGATCCTTGGCCTCGATCTTGATATCCACTTCTTCGGCCTCGGGCAACACGGCGACCGTAACTGCGGAAGTGTGAACCCGTCCTTGTTGTTCGGTGGCGGGAACGCGCTGCACCCGGTGCACGCCGCTTTCATACTTCAACTGCGAGTAGACCCGCTTGCCCTCGATGATGGCGATGACTTCCTTCATGCCTCCGGCTGACGATTCCGACGCAGAGAGAACCTCCACCTTCCAGCGCTGGCTCTCTGCGTAACGGGAATACATGCGGAAAACTTCCGCCACGAAGAGCGTGGCCTCGTCTCCTCCCGTGCCGGCACGAATCTCCAAGACGACGTTTTTGTCGTCGTTGGGATCTTTGGGTAGTAGCAGAACCTTGAGTTCCTCTTCCACGGTTCCAACGCGCGATTCCAAGCGCGACAGTTCCTCTTCTGCGTAGGCGCGCATTTCCGGATCCTTCTCATCTACGAGCATCGCTTTACTGTCGGCGATTCCCTTGGTCAGGTCTTTGTATTCGCGATACTTCTCCACCACGGGCGCAACTTCGGCGTGGGCCTTGGCTGTCCTCTGGTATTTGGCCGAGTCGTTGACAATTTCCGACGAAGCCAGGGCCTGTGTCAGCTCTTCGTACCGCGTTTCGAGTTGGTTTAATCGCTCAAACATGGAAATTCTCAGTTCTTAGTTTCCCGTTCTCGGTATCCCGGTTCGGACTTCAGCTGTCACCCTATTGCGCCGAGATCTACGTCTCGCAATCCATTCTATGGTTTTTAGCTGAGAACTGAGAACAGGGAACTGAGAACCAATTCGGGCGGAGCCCCCTAGGCAATGACCAACTCGCCGCCGTGATCCTTTTCGATGGTCATGGCTTGATCGAGGGCAGTGATGGCACATTGGGCCATGTCGTCAGAAGGCGGTTGGGTCGTGATGCGCTGCAGCCACAGGCCGGGGGCAGTCATCAGCGCGAACAATGAGCCTTGATGCCGGGCTGCGAAGCGAATGATCTCGTAAGAAACGCCGGCGATAATTGGTAGCAGAACCAGGCGCGACGCAAAGCGCGGCCAGAAAGTGGTGAACGGAATCAGCATGTAAAAGGCGATCGAAATCAACATCACCGTCATAAGAAAGCTGGTGCCGCACCGTGGATGATAGGTCGTATATTTCTGCACCGCGGCCACTTCAAGCGGGTCGCCATTTTCGAACGCATACACGGTCTTGTGCTCAGCGCCGTGGTACTGGTAGACGCGTCGAATATCCTGCCACAACGAAACGCCCCAGATGAACAGCAGGAACAGCGAGATGCGAATCACGCCGTCGACAAGATTGAACATGATCTGCCCCGCGACAGCCGGGTAAAGCTTTTTCAGCTCGGTGGCGGCCAGAAGCGGCACGTACTTGTACATGAAAACGAAGAAGGCCAGGGAAAAAATGATGTTGCCGGCGGCCAGCCAGTTGCTCATCGTGGCTGCTTTTTCACGGTTCGCGGTTTGCTGTGACCCATGGTCTGGTTCCGATGTACCCACTGATACTTCGCCCTGCATAACCTCTTCGATCGCAACATTGGACGAGAATCGGAGAGCCCGATAGCCAAGCGACATCGCATATCCCAGCGTCATGACCCCACGAATGATCGGCCACGACATCCACTTGTGCTTTTCCGACGGACGCTGCAGCGGTTCGCTCATGGTCACCACTTCGCCGGACGGCTTCCTGCAGGCGATGGCCCAGGCGTGTGGGGAGCGCATCATTACGCCCTCGAGCACGGCCTGTCCCCCGACCAGCGTCTCCTCTCCGCTTTCCAGTGCAGGAAGCAACTGCACGGCGAACATGAATCGAACAAAATTCTTGAGAGACCGCATGAACATTGGATGCTCCGGACGGGGGAAAGACACCAAGTCATAGGGTAGCACAGGATGTGATTTTTGTTGGGGTGAAACAGCGGCCCTAACTTGAACGATCTCAAGGAACTTAGGCTGCGGTATTGCAGGTCACTGCCTGCGCTCCGAGAGGGACCAGCGTCTAGTGGTGATGCTCATGATGCCCTTCCGCGACTGGCATAACGCATCCATGCGCGACTTCACACTCCGCATGCTCAAATTGGATGGTGGTGTGGTCGATGCGGAAATCGTGGCGGAGACGGTCTTTGACATCGCGCAGAATTCGTTCACTGACCGAGGGCGGAATGTCGGCGATGGAGATGTGGCAGGACAGCGCATGAGTTTCCGATCCGATGCTCCAGCAGTGCAGATCATGCACGTCGTTGACGCCGTCGATGGAGCGTATAACATTCTCGACCCGCTCGAGTTGAACACCCCGCGGCGTTCCTTCCAGCAGGATGTTGAGCGTTTCCCGCACGATGCCGAAAGCTGACCAGAGGATCAAAGCAGCGATTCCGAAGGACAGGGCGGAATCAATCCACGAGTTTCCTGTCGCGAGGATGGCCCAGCCGCCAGCCAGCACAGCGGCCGTGGACAAAGTGTCGCCCAGTTGGTGAAGCAGGACGCTGCGAATGTTGACGTCACCGCCGGAGCGATACAGCATCCAGGCAATTGCGCCGTTCATCACCACACCGGCGCCGGCAACCGTCATCATGATCCCGGCGTGCACTGGTTGCGGGTTCTGGAGACGGCGAACTGCTTCGTAAAAGATGAAAAACGAAACCACCACCAGCGATCCTGCATTTACGAGGGCGGCCAACACGCCCGCGCGATGATAGCCATAAGTCTTCGTGGGACTGGGCGGACGTGCTTGCAAATAGGCAGCGCCGAGCGAGAGCAGGAGCGCCAGAAAATCGGACAGATTATGGCCGGCTTCCGACAGCAGGGCCAGAGAGTGGGCGCGAATCCCGGCCGCTACCAAAAGCAGAATGTAGATGAAGGTGACGACCAGCGAAATCTGCAACACGCGAGCAGTCCTGCGCTGACCGTGAACGTGCATGTTTACAAGTGTAAGAGCGACAGGCTCGCCTCTTCAAGCGCGAGCGGAGCGGGGCGGAACCTGGTGGCGGCGGTAGGACTCGAACCTACGACCTACGGATTATGAGACCGTCGCTCTAACCACCTGAGCTACGCCGCCAAGCTGTAACTGCGGGAACGTGCTAGACGAAGCCGCTGTGGTCGGCAAGCTCCATTTCGGATGGAAGCAGGCCGCGCTGGCCTCCCATCTTCTACAATCCTGATTGTATGAGCCACCGCAAAATAGTGTCAAACTTTGAAGCGCAGCATCGCCACAGGGCGCTTCGCCGAGCCAGGATGGTTGCTCAAAGATGAAAGCCATCGCAGTAATACCGGCGCGGCTGGCATCGACTCGCTTGCCGCGCAAGATGCTGCGTGAGATCGCCGGCCGGCCGCTGCTCGCCTGGGTCGTCGAAGGCGTGCGGGCATCGCGACTTCTTGCCGGAGTCATTGTAGCTACCGACTCAGAAGAGATCGCCGAAGTTTGTCGCAGGAACGGCTGGCAATACCGAATGACTTCGAATCTTCATAAGAGCGGCACCGAGCGCGTGCACGAGGTGTCGGACACCATTGCGGCCGATGTCTACCTGAACGTGCAGGGCGACGAGCCCCTCACCCGGCCGGAGCACATCGCTTCGCTGATCGAAGTAATGAAGGAAGACTCCGTGCTCGTCGGAACCATCGCCACGCAAGCCCTAGCGGCGGATATTCCCAATCCTAATGCAGTTAAGGTCGTGACCGATCACGCGGGCCGGGCTTTGTATTTTTCTCGAGCGACCATTCCTTATGATCGCGACGGGTTCAAGCCGCATTACAAGAAGCACCTTGGTTTTTATGCCTATCGAAAACCCGCGCTGGACCGGTTCGTTCAACTGCAAGAATCGTCCCTTGAGAAGAGCGAGCGCCTGGAGCAATTGCGCTTTCTGGAGAATGGAATCGACTTGACGGTCGCTGCGACGCCTTACGACACGATTGGAGTGGACACGGAAGAGGACCTTCGCAGAGTGGAGGAAATCCTACTCAAACGGTAGGCGCGGGCTTCAGTGTACGCCCAAGCCGCCGTGGTGAGTCCGCGCAAACGCCTCCGCGGCGGCAATTCTTCTGGACACGGCTGGGTGGGAATGAAACAACCACTCAACCCATTTCGCCGGCGTCTTTTCCGCAAGATTCTGCCCCGCCAGCCTCGTCATCGACGATATGAATGGCTCAACGCTCTCGATTGAGTCGAAAGCGTATTGATCAGCCTGGCGCTCATTGAATCTGGCGTACGCATTCAGCAAGGGCATCAGCAGAACTGAAATCACCGACGACACCAGCACCAGCAACGGCAAATTCGCGAAATCGGAAAGCTCTTCGAACATGTGATGGTCTACCGCGTAGTGGAGGGCGAGGTTCGCAGCCCAGAAGCCGATGAAGGTGACTCCAGCCTGAACGAAAATGCTCTTCAATATGTGCCGGTGGACGTGATGCCCGAGTTCGTGGGCCAGCACCGCCTCGATTTCGTCGCCTGAATAGTTGTCCAGCAAGGTGTCAGCCAGGATGATTCGCCGGGTGTTGCCCAGGCCGGTCAGGGCGGCGTTGGCCTTGGTGGATTTCTCCGACAACTTCCAGCGATAAACCCCGCGCACCCGGGTTCCGGCGCGCTCGCTCAGCATGGTCAGGCGGCGTCTCAGGTCTTCATCCTCGAGGGGATCAAACTTATAAAAAATGGGAAACAGGACGATCGGCGCCAGTTGGGCCAGAGCTATGAACAGCATCATGAAGAGAATCCAGGCCAACAACCACCAATGCAGCGGGAACTCGCGGATGGTGAAGTAGAGCAGCTCGACGACGATCGTGCACAGGAGAAGCGCGACCAAGAACCCTTTGGCTTCATCCCAGAGCCAGGCTCGTATTCTTTGCGTGGAAAGCTTGTAGCGACGCTCCAGGGCAAAGGCATAATAGTCGAGGCCGAACCCGAGAGCCTTTGCCAGTGCCAGCAGAAAGAATAGATAGAGGAATACCGACACCGAATAAATCTGCCATCCCATTCGATAGGCAAAGTCGCGCAACTGGCCCGACCAGCCCGTTGCCAGCAACACAATCAGGAACGCGACTCCGACGGCAAAATCGGCGAAGCTGAGCCATCGGCGAACCCGGTTATAACGGCGTGCTTCCGGAGAGTCGCCCGCGGGTCCGGGAGTTTTCCCTACGAAAGTCATGGATAGTGGGAAGTATCGCACGCTTCGCTGTGTCGAAGCACCCTCGTAAAAAGAATGTAATCAGGCTCCCGAACTTACGAAGGAATCGCCGCTTGCAAGGATCTCGCTTACAAGCTCTTTGGAGGCAGCTTCAGAATAGAGCCGCAACAGCGGCTCTGTGCCCGATGCCCGGAACAGGACCCATGCTTCGGCGCCGGCGCCATTCGCGGGAGCGTCAAGAAAGAACTTTACCCCGTCCATATATTCCTTCTTCAGAATCCCGTACTTGCCGAGCTTGGTCGTGCTTTCCGCCCGCGCTCGTTGAATCGCATTTTGTTTAACCTCGTCGGGAATGTGCAGATCACGGCGCCCGTAGTAGTGAGGTCCGAATTCGCGCTGCAGGTCAGCGACCAACTGGCCCAGCGGCTTGCCTTCCTCCGCCATTACGTTGGCCAGCAACAGGCAGTTCAAGACGCCATCGCGCTCGGGTAGAAACCGCGAGTACCCGATGCCACCCGACTCCTCGCCGCCAATCACTACTTCATGTTCCATCATGATGTCGGCGATGTACTTGAAACCAATGGGGCATTCGTGAAGCTTGCGGCCGTGTTTGGCGGCAATGCGATCGATCATGCGCGTGGTGTTGAACGCGCGTACCACGTCTCCCGGCCACTTCTTGCGCTCCAATAGCCAGCGCTCGAGGATGCAGATGATTTTGTGCGAATCTACGAACGAGCCGTCTTCCGCAACTGCGCCGATGCGGTCGGCATCGCCGTCGGTGGCCAGCCCGGCGTCGGCCCTCTCGCGGACCACGGCTTCCTGCAGCATCTTGACGTGCGGCTCGATCGGCTCGGGATTGATGCCGGGAAACAGCGGGTTGTGTTCCTGGCGGATCGCCAGGTGCTCGACGCCGCGCTCCTGGAAAATGCCGGACAGCATACCGCGCCCGGACCCGTACATCGAATCCACCACCAGCTTGAACTTGGCGCGTGCGATCAGATTCAGGTCGGCGAACTTGCAGATCGCCTCCACATAGGGCTTCTTCAAATCCTGTTCTTCGACCGCGGCCTCCGAGCCCTTCGGCATGGCGTCACGGCCCAGGTACTCTTCGATCTGCTTCATGATCGCAGGGGTTGCCGAGCCGCCGAACTTGGCCTTGAATTTCACACCATTCCAGTTCCACGGATTGTGGCTTGAGGTGATCATGACGCCGCCCGCAGCGCCGCGGCTCTTCACTGCATATGAGACCGCCGGTGTCGGCAAGCAATCGTTCGAAAGCAGAACAGGAATGCCCGCTGCGGCAATTACTTCAGAGACCACGCGGGCGGCGTTTTGGGAGAGAAAGCGCGTGTCGAATCCAATGATGACGCCGCGTTTAGGGTCTTCCGCGCTCAGGACGTATGTGGCGATCGCACCCGCCACGCGGCGTACATTTTCGAAAGTGAAATCATCGGCGATAAGGCCGCGCCAGCCGTCAGTTCCGAATTTGATTGCCTGGGGCATGTTTTTTGGGAGCGACTGACTTACGTAAGTTTCTTCAGTTTCTTTTCGTCCAGATACTTTACAACCTTGCCCACGTCCTGCGCGTGCTCAAGAGTCGTGATCAGTAGGGCGTCGGGCGTATCAACGATGACCAGTCCATTGACGCCGATGGTTGCCACGAACTTGTCCGGGGAGTGAACGTAGTTGCCCTTGGCATTGAGCACGAAGTGGCCGCTTGCGGAAATCATGTTGTCGTGCGTTGGGCCGCTCTTGGCCACGTGGTGCTCGTGCAATGCGGTCCAGGAGCCTAAATCATTCCATGTGAAATCCGCTGGCAGGCAGAAGATGTGACCGGCCTGCTCGCCTTTGGCCGAGCGGGGCTCAAGTACGGCATAGTCCACGCTGATGTTTTCGCATTTCGCATAAAGCCGGCGAAACGTCGCCGCGAACTTGCGCGTTCCATACGCCGCCGCGATCTGTTCCAGCAGGGCTGCAGTCTTCGGAAGATGTTCGTGCAGCGCGTTGGCCAGGGTCCGTGCGCTCCACAGAAACATCCCGCTGTTCCAGTAGTAGTTGCCGGCCGCCACGAACTCGGCGGCCTTTGCGGCATGCGGCTTCTCAGTAAAACGGCGCACATGCAAGCCGCCTAAGCTGGACGATGCGCCTGCCTCGATGTATCCGTACCCGGTCTCAGGCCGGTTGGGCTGTATACCGATAACCACGATATTCTCGCCTGCTGCCGCAACCGCGACACCCTTTTGCAGCGTTGCTAGAAATCTCGCTTCGTCTGCGATTACATGATCGGAAGGGAACATGCCAATGACCGCTTCCGGATCTTCGCGAAGCAGCAGGAATGCGGCCAGGCCAATGGCCGGCGCGGTGTTTCGTCCCACCGGCTCGGCCAGCACCTGTGTCTTGGCGAGCCGTGGCAATTGCTTGAGGATGGCCGAACGCAGATCGTCGTTGGTGACGATCCAAAAGCGCTTAGCAGCAGCCAGCGGCAGCAGTCGTGCCACGGTTTGCTGGATCATCGTCCGCGTGCCGTCGAGCGCCAGCAATTGCTTGGCGCGCTTTCGGCGGCTCATGGGCCAGAAGCGCGTTCCGCGTCCCCCGGCAAGAATGACTGGATAGAAGTGATTGACGTTGCTCACGTACTTACATTCTCGTTTCCGGCTCGGGCAGCGATTTTCCCGGCACCCGCGCGCGCAGGAATTCGACCGACCACTGCGGCTTAACAGTAAATGCTCCGACCGACGCCGGAACCACAACCGCGTCCCCTTTAGCGAGCGTGACCACTTCCGCGCCCAGCGACTCGACCATGGCGCATCCTTCTACGGCCACTAGAATCTGCGCCGAATCTTCGCCTGATTCGTCAAGGGTCGAAAGTTCCAGCGGCCGCTTCGCCTCGTATCGTTCCACCACAAAGTAAGGCGCGCCAATCAAACGCTCGATACGATTGCCGCCTTCCTCACGCGGCGCCGGACGTACAACTTTGCCCGAACCAACCTTGAGCTTCACTGCGGCCAGTCCTTCCCGCAGGTGCAACTCGCGCGGCCGCCCGTAGTCATAGAGCCGATAGGTCGTGTCGGATTGTTGCTGCGTCTCGACGATCACCGACCCCGGCCCCAGCGTGTGAACCGTGCCGCCAGCGACGTAAATCATGTCTCCCGTGAAAACCTCGACCCAGTTCAGCGAATCCTCGGCGCGATTTTCACGGATCGCACGCTCCAGATCTGCAGCCGTGACGCCAGCTTTCAGACCGAGCCCAATCTGCGCGCCGGGCTTGGCGTGTGCGACATACCAGCACTCCGTCTTGCCCCAAGGCTCACCCACGGCGCGAGCGCACTCGTCGTCGGGATGGACCTGGACTGAAAGTTTTTCCGCGGGAAACAAAAACTTCAGCAGCAGCGGAAAACGTTTGGAATCGCGCGCAGCTGAACCCACCAGTGCGGGACCAAATTCTTTACTCAGGTCGTTGAGCGTCCGGTTTGCCAGAGGCCCGTTCGCCACTTTGCAGTCGTCGCCGGTCAGCCACGATTCGCCGATCCTTTCGCCAAATTTGTGGTTCGGATAAATCGGTGACAGGTCAGTCGTTCCCCAGGGGCGAGGGTCAAAGGCGGGCTGCATGAGGAACGGATACAAGCTGTCCATGATTCGTGAATCGCCTCACAGCGAGGCGAAGTATTTCCTCATGCGGTCCAGGGCCTTGTCGAGATTTTCCATGGTTGTCGCGTACGAGATGCGAACATGCTCGGAGGTGCCGAAACCCTCTCCCGCGACCGTCGCAACGTGAGCCTTGTGCAGCAGTCTATGCGCTACGTCCGCGGCGCATTTAGGCCCACCCTTCCCGAAAAACGCCGAAACATTCGGGTAGATATAAAACGCGCCCTGCGGCATGGTGCACGTCAGGCCGGGGATGGCTCGCACGCCGGCAACGACGTGATCGCGCAGGCGGATGTATTCCTCGCGCATCTCCGCCACGCACTGCTGCGAGCCGCTGAGGGCCGCCACGGCGGCCTTCTGCACAATGGATGTGGGATTCGAGGTGGACTGGCTTTGCAGTTTCTGCCCGGCAGCAATCACTGCGGCGGGGCCCAGCGTGTATCCCAAACGCCAACCCGTCATGGCATACGTTTTCGAGAGTGAACCGATGACCAGAAACCGCTCACTATACTGATTCAACGAACCGACGGAGAAATTCTTTCCGGCATAGTTCAGGTATACGTAGCACTCATCGGAAATCACCCAGATGCCGCGCTCGTGAGCCAGTCGCACGACTGCAGTCATGTCCTCCGGACTCATCACAGCGCCCGACGGATTCGACGGCGAGTTGAGGATAATGAGCTTGGTTTTCGGCGTAATCAGCCGCGCGACCATGTCTGCGGTGACGCGAAATCCTTGCGATTCGTCGGCATCGAGCAGCACACACTTGCCGCCCGCATAGCAAACCATGTCTTTGAACGATACCCAGTAGGGGACGGGCAAGATCACTTCGTCGCCATGGTCCACCAGAACGGAAATCGCGTTGAACAGCGCATGCTTGCCGCCGACCGAGGCATAGACTTCGTCACGCTTGTAGGCGGAGGCAAAATCCTTGCTATGCCGGCGAGTGATGGCGTCTTTCAGTTCCAGCGTGCCACCCACCGCGGTGTACTTCGAGAAATTTCCCTGAATGGCAGCGATGGCCGCGTCCTTCACGTGCTGTGGAGTTGTGAAATGCGGCTCGCCAGCCGTGCAATCGACCACGTCGATGCCTTGCTGGCGCAGCTTTTCCGCCTCCGCGACGGCGGCCAGAGTCGCCGAAGGCTCGATACGATTGATGCGGGCGGCCAGGCGTACCGCTTCCAGTGATGCCGTAGTCATGCTTTCCTCTTTTTCTTTGTTGTCGGGACAACCTGCGGCCGGCCGCGCAGCTTGTGCGCCGGATCAATCTTGGCCAGCATTGCCTGCTCAACCAGTTCCGGGACAAGATCTGTCACCGGCCCACCGTGTTGTGCCACTTCCCGCACCAGCCTCGAACTGACGAACGAATACCGCGCCGCGGGAAGCATGAAAACCGTTTCCAGCGCCGGCTCAATCTTGCGGTTCATCAGCGCCATCTGCAGCTCATATTCGTAGTCGCTCACGGCACGAATCCCACGCAGCACGCAGGACGCACCCACCGACTTGGCGAACTCGACCATCAGCCCCTCGAACGCCGCAATCCGGATGTTGTCCAGATGGCGGGTCAGCTGCCGCAGCATGTCGAGTCGCTCGGCAACTGTAAACATAGGGCTCTTGTCCGAGTTGCGCAGCACTGCTACCACCAGTTCCTCGAACATCTTGCTGCCCCGCTCGATCAGGTCCAGATGACCGTTGGTCGGCGGGTCGAACGAGCCGGGATAAATGGCAATGACCTTGTTCAAGGTTTCCTCGCAGCGCGCGCAGGGGCGAACCAAGATTCTATCGGTGGGGTGGCGGAATGGCAATGCAAGGCTGGGAAGTTCTGATTCAGCCACAAAGGACACAAAGGCACACGAAGGAAAGCCTATGGATGTTCTTTGTTGTTAATTCATCAGCGCCGCGCCACAGGCGCCTTCGCCGCATCCGTCCCGGTAGGCATGGTTGCGACTTTTCCTACCGGCGAAGGCATCTGGGTCGGTGCAGTGGCGGGCGCCGGAGCTGGCGCGCCCATCAGGCCGAGGTTCTTGCGAACCTCGGTGTCAATCTTCGCCATGATTTCCTTGTTCTCTTTCAAGAAGGCGCGCGCATTTTCGCGGCCCTGGCCGATTCTTTCGGCCTTGTAGCTGTACCATGCGCCCGACTTCTCCACGATATTCTGCGTTACGGCCAGGTCGAGCAGATCGCCCTCGCGCGAAATGCCTTCGCCATAAAGAATGTCGAACTCAGCCTCGCGGAACGGCGCGGCCACCTTGTTCTTCACGACCTTGATTCGAGTGCGCGAACCGGTCACCACATCGCCTTCTTTAATGGCTGCAATGCGGCGAATATCAATGCGCACCGAAGAATAAAACTTCAACGCGCGCCCGCCCGTCGTGGTTTCCGGATTGCCGAACATCACGCCAATCTTTTCGCGAATCTGATTGATGAAGATCAGGCAGGTGCGCGACTTTGAGACGGTCCCGGTCAGTTTGCGCAGTGCCTGCGACATCAGCCGCGCCTGCAGGCCCATGTGGCTGTCGCCCATTTCGCCGTCCAGTTCGGCCTTCGGCACCAGGGCGGCTACCGAGTCCACCACCAGCACGTCAATCGAGTTCGAGCGCACCAGCGCTTCCGTAATTTCCAGCGCCTGCTCCCCATAGTCGGGCTGTGAGACCAGCAGGTTGTCCACATCCACGCCCAGCTTCTTGGCATAGGCCGGATCGAGCGCGTGCTCGGCGTCCACAAACGCGGCCATGCCACCGCCTTTTTGCGCTTCGGCAATCACTTGCAGCGTGATGGTGGTCTTGCCGGAAGACTCCGGGCCGAACACTTCAATCACGCGACCGCGCGGGAACCCGCCCACGCCCAAGGCCGCGTCCACGGAAATCGAGCCAGTCGAGATCACTGAAATGGGAACGATAGCTTCCTTCGATCCCAACCGCATGATCGAGCCTTTACCAAACTGCTTTTCAATCTGTGAAACCGCCAGTTCAATTGCCTTGCTGCGTTCATCCGCCATGGGAGTGTGGCACCTCGTTGGTAAATTAAGTCCGCTAAATTGAATCCGTGGCCGGATTATATACACAAACCGAAGCGAAGAGAAAGCGAAATCGTGAAAATTGTGTTGGAAAACCGTTCCGAAATGGGCACTTACTTTCCTGTCGTCATCCTGAGGCCCGCGCTTTTGCGGCCGAAGGACCTATGCAATTGCTTGCGGCGCGGTGCTGCCAGCCAGATGCAGAGGTCCTTCGTTGGGAGTCCTCGGCTTCGCCCGAGGACTCCGCTGCCTCAGGATGACAGCCGAGAAGCGCGATCACCTGGCGAGAGGAACCAGATGCTCCGCTATCCAGCCGCGAAGAAGTGCGAACCGAAACTTACCTTCGGACATTGCCTTGATCATGAACTCAAACGCGGCCTTGCTGCTCGCGTTCAGATCAAATCCGTTCAGCAGGAGGAAAGTGTGGACGGCCGCAAACCCCACCCGCTTGTTGCCGTCCACGAAGGCGTGGTTGTTGACCAGCGACTCCAGCAGTGCGGCCGCTTCTTCGCTCAAGTCGTTGTAATAGCCAGTTTGGGGACGGAAAACGGCAGCTTCCAAAGCGCCCTGGCTCAGCAGCCCATGCTCGCCGCCGTATTCCTCAATCTGGTAGTGGTGGATGGCGATGACTTCAGCCACCGTCAGGTAGACGCGCTCGGCCATCTACTTGGCCAGTTTCTTGTACAGCTCACGATACTTCTCGTTGGAGCGGCGATAGGCGGCCATCACCTCGGGCCTTACCATGCGCTGGGAAGGGACCACGTTGTGCAGGTAATGTTCCAGCGCCCGCTCCAGCACAAAACGCTGCGACTGCCCGTTCTCCTTGGCCACAGAGACGAGTTCCTGATAAAGCTTGGCGTCTATTTCCGGTGCGATCTTGACGGTGCGGGGCATGGGTGGCTCTTGGTTAGATTCTAGCTGCTCGGACTGGTGGTATCAAGATAAATCTAGAGATCGGTACAGATCGCTGGTCGGGACTGCGTCAACGCGAAGGATCTCCCTGCCGACAAGGTGCGTCGCATGGGAGATCCCTCGGCCCGCTGGTAAAACGCGCGGGCCTCCGGGATGACGCCTCCTGAAACTTACCGCTTCAGCAAATCCACCGGCGCGGTCACATCGTGCACGCGGAAATACTTGGCCAG
>Ga0209698_10003252_pt1 | contig 18168 bp, 11 predicted proteins | sample LitLauG_LLR_2012_FD_187203 | JGI IMG/M metagenome (GOLD analysis project Ga0209698, IMG submission 187203) | Freshwater sediment microbial communities from Pennsylvania, USA - Little Laurel Run_MetaG_LLR_2012 (SPAdes) (version 2) | ecosystem: Environmental > Aquatic > Freshwater > Creek >...
AGGTGCGGCCGCAGGAAGTTGACGGAACGAAGCCATTTCCCGGAGCCGGCCCCGGCCTGTTGAAGAGCCAAAGGATAACGCTTTCAATTGTCAAAGATCACGGAAGAAGCCAATCGGTCGACCAGAAAGGAGCCGTGCTCAGCCATACGGTAGCACGCTGTCCCGGCCGGAGCGGCGCAAGTGACTGATCCCGTTGGTGGAATGGCCTGTGAATCCAGCATCGAGGGATTCGGCCCAACCGGGGGTTAAGAAGAAGGTCTAGCCTGTAGTGGAAGTCGAATTTCGGGATTTCGTTGGCTGTCCCCGAAATTACGGCTGCCCGAGTGCATACCAAATGACGAAATCCGTCATCGGCGGAGAGGCGCCGAGTTGCCGCATTCTGGATGCGTTCTGACCACGGTGGTGTTGACTGTGCGTGATGGCCTGCAGCAGTAACACTCCGGCGGGTGCTTCCCAAGGGCCTTGCGGACCGCGCGGTAGAGCGATCATTCTTTGAAGATCGACGGTGTTGAGTGCCTCAATAAGGTCTGCATTCGCCTTGCCCAGTGCCGATTCGAGTTGGTCAGCGGGTTGGACATCTTTCATCCCGGATGGGTCCGGTGTTTCGCCTTGGGCCAGGGCGGTTAGCATCCGGAGCGCCATGACCATGTGGTTAAGCCGCTTGCGGATCTCAAGGTCTTCCAGCAGCGTAGCGTTCTCGTGAAGCGCTTTCCAATGTGCGGTATCGGCCCAGGCCTGATACCGTGCCAGATCCTTCAGCAGTTCTGCGTTAATTGCTCTCGATCCCATTTCTATGGTTCTACCACGACGTCCGGAGGTGGTGAATCATGGCTACCCTAACCAAAACAAAGAGCAAACGGAAGGCCGCCCAATCAAAGGCGTATCGCTTCGACGCCCGGCTCAATGAAGGACAGAAAGTCCTGATTCAGAAGGCCGCCGATCTTGAAGGACGTACAATGACCGATTTTGTCCTCCGGAGCGCCGAGGCGGCCGCCGAGCGCACTCTCCAAGACCGTGTGATGCTGCTCCTTAGTGCACGAGAGACCGAGGTGTTTGTGGAGGCGATCTTGAATCCTGCCAAGCCGGGTCACGTCTTACGCACCGCTGCAGGTTATTACAGTGAACGACACACGGCAGCGGGAACCGGCCGACAGTTTGAAGAAGAGATCGAATCTCTCCGCCGCCAGCCGGTCAATATCGCGCAGCCCGGCTCGCTGGCCCAACTGGTCCAGTAACGCAAAATGGTCGGTGATGTTCTGCTGGACGTAGCCCGTCAGCATCTGCAAATAGTCGGGGTGCATTGCGGGAGGGCCGATCTGCCTCGTGAACATCAGTGTGAAATGTGACTTAAACCATATCTTTGCCGCGAATAAACCATAACCTTGCCGGGAAAGCCGCAGGAACTTCTTTGTTTCTATTTCGCGTTGTCAGGATCGTCCGAAGTGGATAAAGCATAATGTTGCCGGAAGTGCAAATCGTAAGCATAATCTGGCGGCGGAGTGCGTGCCGCCTCCAGATGACATCGGCCTCCGCCTCGGCCACCTCCGAAATTTGGCCTGTGTAGGATCGGCAAACAGTACGTCGTCAGGGAGGATCTATCCCGCCGGGCAAGCCACGTATCATCGTCGGGCGTTTCTCATCCAAGTGGCCTTACTACCGGTTTGCGTGTGATGCGGCCAAGTGCCCCAGCTACATGTCACAGCAGACTTGCGGCTACCACGGCGGATCCACTGCAATCCCCTCGACGCGAGAGCGTCCAGACAGGTATGATCACGCATTGACCGCAGAGAATGTGGCGCTATCAGCGCAGTTCGATGTTCTCATCCGGAACGAAGTGTGGATAATAGTTAGGTATGGAGTCGTCACCCAAGCCGCATCGGATCACGGTTATGCTGGCACTTTTGGCCGCTTCCGTTTCAGCGACGGGTGTCTACATCAGCTATAAAGCCTACGTTCTAAACGTGTCAAAGCAAAGCGAACCGGCTGTTGGCGCCTCATCGGCGCTGCCTTCGTCTGCGAAGACCGACAGGGAAGCACCGAGCACTGAGAGTGCGTCCCAACCTGCAGCCGAGCACCTGAACCTCGCAGGGCGCTGGTCGGCAAATTCAGCCCACTATACGATCATCACCCAGTCAGGCGACCGAATAAAACTGGATACATACTACACGGCAACCCGATCTCTAAGGATCACCTGCGAAGGGGTCCTTGCCGGTGAGTCGCTGGAAGTTGATTGCAGTCCGAACCCGGCTTGGCAAGCGCCCCAGAGAGAACATTATATCGGTCATTTCACTGGTGTGGTCCAGTCCGGAGGTCGAGGAATCGTATTCACCGGGTATCCTCAAGGCTACAAACTGCAATGGGGAATTGAACGATAAGAGCCGCCATTGCGGCGCGCTGAAGATGACGGGAATTGCGATCTACGAGATTCTCAGCGCTCGCCCTGGCGATGCACCCGAGTGTGTAGTCGCCATGTCGGACACTGGCATGTGCCTGGAACCGGGTGTTCCGTACGGTTGATCCTCCCTTGTCGCGAAGGGTTTAGGCGCCACGATGGGTTTACTGGCCACTGGCTGTCGGATCCCCAGTGGAGATGCCGGCGTCCACGCGGCGGGCATTCATGTTGCAAATGAAGCCGGAATAAACCATAACCTTGCCAAACGGCAAGATTATGGTTTAAGTCACATGAAACCCTTCAGATACTCATTTCTTCCCTTGGGATTGACGATCGGCTGCCGCTGCCACTCGATTTCCTGCTAGATCGCGAGCATATCGGTGCTGTCGCCGATGCTGTCCCGATGGATTCCGAATTTGGCGAGAATCGCCAGCAACAAGTTGGACGTCCGCTCGGTATCCGCGGGGAACGACAGGTAGCGGCCGGTCTCGAGCCTTCCGGAAGCCTTACCCACAAGAGTAACCGGCACGTTCTGGTGCTCGTGCCGGTGGGAGTTCCCCATGTTGCTTCCCATGTAGATGAGCGAATTGTCGAGGAGACTGCCATCCCCATCCGAGGTGGCGAGCAAACTCTTGGCGAATTCCGCGACCAGACTGACGTGATAGCGATTCATCGTGGCGTAGTTCCTGACAACGCCGGGGACGTCGCCGTGATGGGAGGTGCCATGCCAAGGACCATCGAAACCGCTCTCGGGGAAGCGGCGGTTGGTCGAGTCTCGACCCAACATCAGAGTCGCCACTCGGGTCACGTCCGCGCGGAAGGCAACGCGCACCATGCTGAACATGATTCGAACATGTTCTTCGAAGGAGGCCGGCACTCCGAAGGGAACCTCCTCGCTCGGGGCATCGAACGATGCTTTTTCCGCCAACTGCAACCGCCTTTCCAGCTCACGGATGTCATCGAGGTAGCTGTCGAGCCTGACCCGGTCCTTCGGGCCAAGTTTGTTGCGAAGCGGCGCGATACTTCGAGTAACTCTGTCGAGAATGCTGCGGTCGACGCGCACTTCGGCGGCACGTTCTTCGGGCGTTCGACCGTCTCCGAACAGGCGCTCGAAGACTTTACGCGGGTTGATCTGATGCGGCAGGGGTTTGATCGGAGTCGCCCATGCGATCGAGTTCGTGTACGCGCAGCTATAGCCGTAATTGCAGGCTCCCGTGTTGTTTCCAGGATCTTCAATGGCGAGCTCGATGGAAGGCAGCAGGGTATCTCTGCCGAACTCGCTGGCGATCATCTGGTCAATGCTGACTCCACAGGTCGGGATTGCGGAGTCACGCTGCGGTCTAGCGCCGGTAAGGAATGCAGAGCCGCGTTGATGGTCTCCGCCCGCTTCCGTCTTCGTGGGCATCGATGCGGTCGCATCCAGGCCTCCGATCAACAGCGTGTGTTCGCGCACCGGCTCCAACGGCTGGGTGATAAAGGAAAACTCGAAATTCTTTCCTTCCCCCTTGGGATGCCAGTACCCGGGCGCCGCGCCGTGGGGATGCCAGATGCCCATGAAACGGGTGGGCCGGTTCAATCCACCGGTGGATGATGGCGTCTGGGCCGGCACCATCGAGTCCATGAATGGCAGAGCCAAAGTGACTCCAACGCCCCGCAAAAAGGTCCGTCGCGGCAGGTGTTTCCTGGTTACGTAATTCATAGGGTCTCCGGATGGATGGATCGAAGATTCATAGAGCCAACCTATTCTCTTGAGGCGGAATCCGACGCCTTCCTTCTCATCTGAAACTCGGGGCTCTTGACGATTGAGATGACGATCGACGAGAAGCGATCATTCTGTTTTCCGGCATCGCGGACGATCGCCCGCACCGCCGGCATGTCATAGTATTGCACCCTGCGGCCCAGCGCATACGTCATGAGTTTCTCCGTGATGCTGCGGAGAAATTGCGGGGAGTAGCGCAACAGGGCGTTACGAAGGTCGACCGCCCCGTTGATCTTTTGGCCGTCAAACAACTCGGCGGAAGCATCGATCGGCACGCCTGCGTCGCCGCCATCTTTGGTCCGCCAGGTGCCGTCCACGTCGAAGTTTTCGAGCGATAGCCCGATGGGATCCATGATGCGGTGGCAGCCGGCACAGGGCTGGTTTTTCCGATGCATTTCCATGCGTTCCCGCACGGACAGCACCCGGCCGGCGCTGGCGCCCGGCGTTTCATCCAGGGAGGGAACGACCGGCGGCGGATCGGGAGGATGAGTGCCGAGAATCGTCTCCAAAATCCAGACGCCGCGCTTAACGGGCGACGTTCGCTCCGGCAGCGAAGAAACCGCCAGGAAACTACCTTTTCCTAACAGGCCTCGCCGTACATCGAATTCCGGGCCGAGTGTCACACGGCGGAACCGGGCCCCGTAAATGTTCGGGATTCCATATTGGCGCGCCAGGCGTTCATTCACGAATGTGTAATCGGCCGTGAGCAGATCCAGCACATTCCGGTCTTCACGAACGATGCTTTCAAAAAACATCTCGGTTTCGCGCCGGAACGCCTGTCGCAGGTTGTCTTCTGCATCTGGAAAAAGCAATTGGTTCGGTTCAAAATCGTTCAAATTCCGCAAGGAAAGCCATTGCGCGGCAAAACTCTCCACGAGCGCGCGCGAACGGTCGTCGTTCAACATGCGCCGGACTTGCTGTTCCAGCACAACGGGATCCCGCAATTTCCCCCTGCTCGCCAAGTCGAGCAACGGGTCGTCCGGAATACTGCTCCAAAGGAAGAACGAGAGCCGGGACGCCAACTCCAGGTCGCTGATCCGGTAATTGCGCCCTGCTGCCAGACTCGGTGGTTCGGCTTCGCTGCGAAACAGAAATTCCGGATCCGCAAGAATCCCGCGCACCGCCGTTTCAATTCTGGCTTCGAAGTCGCCATTCCTGTCGCCGGTTTCGTACAAATCCATCAGCGACTCTGTATCGCGTTCCGTGACCGGCCGCCGGAACGCGCGGCGCGCCAGCGTCGAGACGATCCGCTCCGCGCATGGCCGTTCTTCCGCTCGATTGGCAGGCCGGCACACGAAGATCTTACGGCGACTCGGCGTATCCGCCGCGACGGTGGCATCGAAAGGGCCGGCAATGCGCAAGTACCCTACTGCCGGGTAGAAGGTGTAGCCGCGGACCGTGTAGTTATCCAGCGTGCTTCTGGAAAAGTGGCGATAAATGTCGAGGCTGGGACGATGGTTCGTTTGAAGGAACGTCACGCCGATGTCGTGCGCGCCGGCCTTGACCGGCATCCGGAAATCGACATGCATTTCAATTCGATTGTTGGTGAGTGGATTGGGCGCGCCCAGAGAATCCCAGTCGAACGATTTCGTGGTGATGCTGTCCACGGTCACGATCAGTTGTTCTCCGGGAATGACCGTCCCGTTATTCAGCGACTGAATGTAGAAATGGTATTCGCCATTCGACGGGAACGTATGCCGAACGAGCATGCCCCCGCGAGTGCCGAAAGGCAATCCTTCCAGGTACTGCTCTTGAGAAGTGTCCTCAGGAGGGATGTAAGTGCTCTCCGCCGGAGAAGTCCAGTGGCCCACGGCGATCTTGCTGATTTGGGAGGCGGCCCTCACGTACGCCTCCAGCAGAGTGGAAGAAGTGGTGAGGGTGTCGGCCTGATTATCAAAGCCATCGCTGGAATCGTCGACAGGCAGCAAGTCCGCGGAGTTCACCTCAACGTCCAACAGATCTTTGACGGCCCTGGCGTACTCGATGCGGTTCAGGCGATGTATGCCGCCCATCGATCCTGGATTGACATTGCCGACAGCGCTGCGATCCAGTTCGTTTTCCAGCCAGGTGGTCAGCCGCTCGTAGCTCTCCAAATCGGGCCGTCGTACGGCTGGCGGCGGCATTAAGCCCGCGCGCAGTTTGCGGACCACCTTTTCCCACAATTCGGGCTTCTCTCCGATGTGCGAGAGGTCGGCGCTTTCGAGGGACAATCCACCGGTCCTCCCCCTGTCGTTGTGGCACGTGACGCAATACTCGTTCATGAGCGCGCCCTGGGCCGAAGCGTTCGTCGAAGAAGAGGCGGGGGCCGGCGCCGCTGGTGGGCGCGGCGGCTGCGCCAGCCGCAATTTCGACTGCGGCGCCGCTGCTCCGGACGACTGCGGCTGCGGCCGCATGGCGCTTTGGGTGAGCAGGGCGGCAGCCGCCGCAATCGTCCAAAGAACCAAACGTTGGGTACTCATGAAATTCACTGGTCTTCCGCCTGACGGCGCCGAGGGCTCTTATCCCCGCAGGTAAACCCTTTCAGAGTGCATTCCGACGTGGTATGGACGATCCCCCGTTCGGCCATCAATTTTTCCAGGAGCGCCTGGGTCTCGGGCTGATGCACCGGAGAAGCAGCCGTAAACAGCCTTACGCCGATCGCATAATCGAGTGGGATCAGCGGTTCGGTACTGTCCACGCTGCCGCCTTTATCTTTGGCGTCCAACCGGGCGCCATGGTCAACCAGGAGTTGCACAATCTCGGGATAACCTAAAGCGGCGGCGCCGTGCAGCGGCGTTCGGCCGACACTGTCGGCCGCATCGACGCTGGCGCCGAGGTCGAGCAGGAATTTCACGGTTTCAATCCGCTGCTGCCGCGACCATTCCTTGCTCATACCGCCCATGTAACCGATACCGGAGGCCGCCCCCAGCGCGGTCAGCCCATGGCCGGTCGGAATACCGGGATCCGCCCCATGTTGCAGCAGAAGGCGCATCACAACCATGTCGCCGGCGGCGGCGGCGCGTAGGAATGGAGTCGCGCCCTCGTAGTCCAACCACGGTGAGCCGCTGGACGCATTGTTCTTACGGAATGGCGGCGTGAATTTCACGCGGTGGTTCGGGTCCGCCCCTTTATCCAGCAATTTCTTAATGAGAGGCAACGCGTCAGCGGTAACGATCCACGGAATGCCCACGGACGTATCCTGATTTCTGACGTGGACGGCCAGAAAGAGGGGGCTGCATTCGAGTACATCGGACTGATTGATGTCGGCCCCCCGGTCCAACAGGAACGAGGCCAAGTCATAAAAACCATTCTGGATTGCCAAACCCAGCGCCGTGCTCAGATCTGCGGCCGCGGCATTCAGGTTGGCTCCGGCGTCCACCAGAATCTTCGCCGAGTCCCTGTCGCCTTCGCGCACGGCGAACATCAGAGGGGTCAGACCGCCGGACGGTGTGAGGATGTTGAGGTCCTTGCCGTTGACGAGCGACTCCGGCTTCTCGCCCGGCTTAGGGTCGCGCGGCGCGACTCCCTTCATGTTTCCGTCGCCTCTCCTCTGGGGTGGCGGCACGATTTTGGAACGCGCATTCAAGTCCGCACCATGCGCCGCCAACATTGCGACGACCGCCGGATGTTTTTCCGACGCCGCCCACATGAGCGCAGTTGTGCCGCCCCAGCTCTCTCTCGCGTTCACATCGGCGCCGTGTTCCAGCAACACACGGACGGTCTCGGGTTTCCCCGTCCGGGCGGCGAGCATGAGGGCTGTATCGTTGTATTTCGACAGCGCGGTGTCGGCATCGACGCCGGCCTTGAGAAGAAGTTCCATCATGGCGGCGTTGCCATTCACGCCGGCCAACGACAGCGGCGTTGCTCCCGTCAGGTTGACTGGGTTTGCGTTTGCTCCGGCGCGAAGCAACATCGTGGCTAGTTCCACGTCATCGCGCCATACCGCCCAATGCAGGGCAGTGCCACCGTCCGGCTGCCGCGCGTTCACGTCCGCCTTCTGCGCCAACAGGGAACGCACGGCGGTTTTGTCGCCTCTCCTGGCCGCATCCGGCACCTCAGTACCCGCCGCCAGGACGGCTGCCGCATCCCATAAGGTCAGGATGCAACTGAACCACATTGCGCGTCCACTGACCATTTCGGCCTCCTTAGGGGTTACCGAGAAGATTCTAAAACAACGTAAAGAGACACAACGACTCGCTGGGTTTTACTGCGCGAAAGTCTATCACTGCCCCTTGCCGATGTCAAAAAGATGCCACAAAAGATGCCACAACTACCCGATTCCCGCTTGACAAGGCGAAGGCGCTGCTGATAAAGTGCCCGAAGTTCACAACGGAAAGTGGGGGGGAAATGAGAGCCATTTCAGGAGTTGTATTCGGTCTTCTTCTTGCGTGTGCGGCTTGGGCGCAGACATCTCAGATCACGGGCACCATTCGAGACGCCAGTGGTCTTGCGATTCCGGGCGCCGCCATCAAAGCGACACAAACCGCAACCGGTGTGGTCCGGAACACGGTTAGCGCGGCCGACGGCGGCTACGTGCTTCCGAATCTTCCCATTGGCCCCTATCTGGTGGAAGTGACGAAGGAAGGATTCAGCAAGTACGCGCAAACCGGCATCGTGCTGCAAGTCGACACAAACCCCACGGTTGATATCAGCCTGAAGGTGGGCGCGCTGAGCGAGCAAGTGACGGTCGAGGCCAATGCGGCACAGGTGGAATCGCGCAGCACCGCCATCGGCCAGGTGGTAACCAACCAGCAAGTCGCGGAAATGCCTCTTAACGGACGCGATCCTCACGAGCTGATCTTTCTGGCGGGCATGGCGAATTATCCGGGAGCCGGCTCGATGAATTCCATCCGGAACTACCCCACCGTCGTGGTTTCCGTGGCCGGCGGCAACGGGGACGGAGTCTCCTATTTGCTGGATGGCTCGATCTGGCAGGATCCGTACAACAGCCTCAGCCTTCCCTTGCCGTTTCCAGACGCTCTCCAGGAATTCAAGGTGGAGACCAGTGCCATGCCGGCGCAATATGGGTTCCACGCGACCGCCACCGTCAATGCCGTCACTAAATCGGGCACCAACGAGTTTCACGGCGATCTGTTCGAATTCGTGCGGAACGGAGACCTGAACGCCCGGGACTTTTTCGCGACCAAGCGAGACACGCTAAAACGCAACCAATACGGAGGAGTGATCGGCGGACCAATCAAGAAGGACAAGCTGTTCTTCTTCGGCGGTTATCAGAGGACCTCGCTCCGCTCCGATGGCGTCCAGAACACCGACTTTATTCCCACGCCCGCCGCGCTCGCGGGCGACTTTACCGTGCTGGCTTCGCCGGCCTGCAACAATGGCAGGCAAATCACTTTGCCATCGAGTCTCGGGTTCGTCAACAACATGATCTCGCCGAGCGCGCTCAATCCGGTGGCGGTGAACATCGCAAAGACATTTCCCGTGTCGAACGATCCCTGTGGCAGAACCCTCTACGGGCTGGTTGCCGATCAGGACGAAGACCTGTACGTGGCCAAAGTCGACTACCAGTTAAGCTCGAAGCATTCCATTTTCGGACGCTTCATGTTAGGGGACCTGAGTACGGGGTCAACGTACGATGGAAGCGATCCGCTTTCGATTAATACCTATGGCTACCACGACTACGATTATGGGCTTAATCTGGGAGACACCTATCTGATCAGTCCCAACCTCGTGAGTTCCTTCCGCATAGGAGCGAATCGGACAAATATTGCGAAAATATCCGACAATTACAAATCCTGGGCCGCCTTCGGAGCCAGTGTCTCTCCGCTGGCTGGCAACATTGTCGCCATCACGGCGGCTGGCGCGTTCGTGCTCGGCGGCGGAGCCGCATCGCCAGGGGCGCAGCATAATGGACCAATGCCCTCCTTTATCGAGGACATGAGCTGGGTCAAGGGCTCGCACCAATTCGGGTTCGGCGGGGCTATTTATCAGCAACGGCTGAACTACTTCTCGGGCGTCAACGCCGTAGGTACAGCGACCTTTGACGGCAGCAAAACGGGATTGCTCCTGGGCGATTTCATGGTAGGACTTCCGCTGACATTTGCACAGGGCACCATCTACGGGTTCTACACGCGGCAGTTCTACGATTCGCTGTATGCGCAAGACAACTGGAAGGTGACCTCCCGGTTGACTCTAAATTACGGCGTGAGATGGGAACCATACCTGTCGCCTTACAACAACCGTGGCGAGAACGAACATTTCGATGCCACGGCGTTCGCTCAAAACGTGCATAGCAGCGTATTTACGAACGCCCCCGCGGGGTTGTTTTTTCCAGGCGACCCCCAGTACACCAGCGGAAAATACATTAATGGTCCCGTGTGGAACAAGTTCTTCCCGCGCGTCGGGCTGGCGTGGGACCCCCAAGGCAACGGGCGCATGACCATTCGTGCGGGGTTCGGCGAGTACGGGGACCGGGCCATGATGCTGGCTGGAACCCAGATGTACTTCTCCGCGCCATTCGGGAATAATGTGAGCGTATCGGGCGCGAATCTTAACAATCCATGGGCAGTGATTGGCGGAAATCCCCTGGCGTCGCTCGCCACTCTTCAGGGAATCGGCGTGTACGCTCACAACCTTCCGTTTCCGCTCAATGGAACCTACGTGAATACCGACATGAACAACTTTCACCCGGTGTATATGAACCAGTGGAACCTGAGTATTCAGAGACAAATTGGGAACGATTGGTTGCTGAGCGCCAATTATCTGGGAAACAGTACGATTCACATGATCAGCGGGGAAAATGTGAACCCGGCCGTCTACCTGGGAACGGGCCCCTGCACGTTACAGACCGCCACCGGACCGGTGAGTTATCCCACGTGCTCCACCACGGCGAATCAGCAAAACCGGCGTGTCTTCTCCCTGCTAAATCCAGCACAAGGGCAATATTACTCGGGGATTGGGACCATAGACGACGGCGGAACGGGTAGCTATGAGGGTCTGTACTTGTCTGCCCAGAAGCGAGTGAGTCACGGCCTGACGGCACAAGTCAATTACACATGGTCGCACTGCATCAGCGACGTTTATAACCAAAACCCCACTGCGACCGGAGTGGCCCCACCGACCGATCGCCGGCAATTCCGGAGCAACTGCGTGGGGATCGATCTGCGGCACCAGTTTGTTCTGAACCTGGTGGCGACGACGCCAAAATTCTCCAATCGAGCGCTGCGGATTCTGGCGAGCGACTGGCAGGTTGCGCCGATCCTGGAGATGAAGTCCGCCGCGTTTTTCACGGTTTACAGTGGCACGGACCGGGCACTGACCACCGTGGCGAGCCAAACTCCGAATTTCGTGAGTCCGAACCCGTATCCGGCCAACCAGAACATCAATAACTGGATTAGCCGCTCGGCTTTCGCCAATCCGGATCTCGGCACGTATGGCAATTTGGGTTACAACAACATGAAGGGGCCGGGTGTCTTTCAGTTGAACATGGGCTTGTCGCGAACCTTCGCCATTCAGGAAAAGAAGACGATTCAGGTGCGCGCGGAAGCCTTCAACCTTCCTAACCATTTGAATCCCTTCGCTCCGGGCGCTGCGCCCAACGCAGGCCAGGCAGGGGCGAACGTTTCGCTCACGGCCCCGAACTTTGGGCAGATTACCAACGACATCAGCGGAAACAACGGATTGCAATCCGGCGACTATCGCGTTATCCAACTCGCCATGAAGTTTGTATTTTAGTCAAGCCGGTTCTCAGGCCAGGAGCGCCGGCCCGCGCGCTATGGTGCGAGGAAGACTCTCCGGGCGACAGGTACTATCGCATTTCGAACCGGCGCCATTCCATGGCCTGGCTGGCCCTGGCAGAGTTGAGGTTCCAAGGCTCAGGACTACGCCCACCCCAGCGCCCGAACTGGGGTTTGGAGCGCTGCTGGGCCTTGCCCTGTTGGGACTCGGCTGGACCGCTAGTCCAAAGCCCCCACCTCTGGCCAAGGGGCCGCCGTGGGCGCAGATGACTACCCTTTCCACCGCAAACGGGCGTACAATTCGAGCAGCGGAGGTCCTTATGCCGCTTCTCGAGAAATTGCACGTATTCCTGGAAGAGAATCACGCAGAATACACGCACACCGTTCATTCTCTTGCCTACACGGCCCGTGAGGTCGCGTCGGCAGAGCACCTGCCCGCACGGGAGGTCGCGAAAACCGTCGTCATTCACGGGAACAATGGCTATCACATGCTAGTCCTCCCCGCCACCAAGCTGGTGGATTTTCAGGAGGTTCGCATGGCGCTGGGTTTCACCCATGCGCGCATGGTGCCGGAGACGGAGCTCACCCGTCTGTTTCCCGACTGCGAATTGGGCGCGATGCCGCCCGTGGGAAACCTGTACGGCATGCCGGTCTACCTCGATAGCGGCATGGCTGCGGAGGAGATGATCACTTTCAATGCCGGTACGCACCGCGACGTCGTTCACATGCGCACCGCTGAGTTTCGAAGGCTGGTCCGGCCTACTCTGGTTTCGCTCGCACGCGAGGCGGTCATGTGGCACTAACCGCGACGGTCTATTTTTGGAGGAAAAAGCTTCCCACGAACATGGCGTCGATTCCGGAAGAATAGAAACCGCGGACGGCGTCGCGGGGGGTGCAGACCATCGGCTCACCGAACAGGTTGAACGAAGTGTTGTAAAGCACGGGTAGTCCGCTGGCCTTGCCGGCGGCGTGCAGCAGTTTCCAGTAGAGCGGATTCTCCGTCCGGTCCACGGCGTGAATGCGCACCAGATCGCCGCTCAAGATAGCGGCGGCGAACTTTTCCCGGTGCTCCGGCTTGACATGGCCGATGGTGGACAGGAACCGCGCGTTGGGGCCAACTTCGAAGAACTCACTCGCCAGCTCCGCGGGTACGGAGGCGGCAAACTTACGAAACGGCTCCCGGTGCTTGATGAAGGCGTTCAGGTTCTCCGTAGAGTACGGGTCCAGCGGGGACGCCAGGATGCTCCGGTTGCCGAGCGCGCGCGCTCCGAACTCCATGCGGCCATGCATCCAGGCGAGAATCCGGCCTTCCGTCAACTGGGCCACGGCCGTATCGATCACCTCGTCGGTGGTCAGCAGGTAACGGAAGCGCAGTTTGCAGTTCTCCAGCACCTGCTTGATTTCCGCAGCCGTAAACGACGGCCCCAGGCATACCGTATTCATGGTCACACGTTGGGACTGGTGATAGATCGAATGCCAGGTTTCCAGAACGGCGCCGATCGCGGTCCCGGCGTTTCCGGATGCGGGTTGCACAAAGACATTCTCGTAGCCGGAACGGTTTTCGAGCGCCGAAACCAGCAAGGCATTGAGCCCCAGCCCGCCGGCCAGGCAGAGATTGCGGCCGTGGTGAGCCATCTGGATTACGGCAGCTTCCACCGCGCTTTGGAGACTGGCGGCCACATGCGGCCGAAACGCCTCCGGAATCGGTTCGCCGTCCGGCAATCCCAACCGGTCGTAGAAACGGCTACCGAAACCACCGTGCCTCAAGCGCTCGGTGGAGAAGAAGGAGCGATTCACACGCGGACCGGCCTCCGAGGGGCACAGCACTTCCAGGAACAGATCCTGGTACCGGTTATCGCCCGCCACCGAAAGCCATTGGACTTTGTGCTCGTCCAGATTGGCTTCAAAGCCCAGCAACTCCGTGACCCGGCCATAGAGATCGCCGAAGGAGTCCGGGTAATACTGTTCCGATTCGACGGTCATCTGCGTGCCGCGGGCGTGCCAGCGCGAACCGCATCGAAAATCGCCCTCCCGGTCGAGCGTGAGGACGGTGGCCTCCTCGAAGGGCGATGGATAGTAGGCCGAGGCGGCATGCGCTAGGTGATGCTCCAGGGCGACGATGCGGCTGTTGGGAAAGCGCGCGCGCAGCTTGAGGTGAAAACCGGACTCGGGCACCGGCCGCACCACGGCCACCGCGTCCACTTCCTCCGGCTTGGCGCCCGCCAATTCCAGACAGGTGGCAATCGAGCGCTCCGGCATGTCGCCATGATTGCCGCCATGCGCCCGCCGCACGAGCTTGGATTCCTCGACCGCGGCGGCCAGTTCGCCGTCTTTGAGAAGAGCGCTGGCGGCTCCCCCCAGGATTCCGCCGATTCCCAGTATGATCATCTCGGTGAGGGGGCGCCTTTTTCGCGCTTCTCGATTTTGGCCCAAGTGTCGCGCAAGGCCACGGTCCGGTTGAACACGAGTTTCCCCGGAGCCGACTCCGGATCGGCGCAGAAATATCCCAGACGTTCGAACTGGTAACGGCTGAACGGCGCTGCGCCGGCGAGCGACGGCTCCAGCTTGGCGCCGGCAATCGTTTCCAGCGAGTGCGGATTGAGGTTGGCAATGAATTCGCCTTCGTTGGGGTTCTCGCGAACGAAGAGGTTTTCATAGAGACGCACTTCAGCATCGATGGCGTGGGGCGCGGAGACCCAATGGATGGTCGATTTCACCTTGCGCCCGTCGGGTGCGTTCCCGCCCCGGGTCTCCGGGTCATAGCTGCAATGCACTTCCACCACTTCTCCGGCCGCATTTTTGACTACGCTCGTGCACGTGATGAAATAACCGTATCGCAGGCGAACCTCGCGGCCCGGAGAGAGCCGGTAATATTGTTTCGGCGGGTCTTCTCGAAAATCATCCTGTTCGATGTACAGTTCTCGGGAAAACGGCGCCTGGCGCGTTCCCATGGAGGCATCTTCCGGATTGTTGACCGCCTCCAGGTGCTCTACCTTCCCTTCGGGGTAGTTATCGATCACCACGCGCAGCGGGTGCAGCACCGCCATGACCCGTTGGGCGCTCTTGTTCAAATCTTCCCGGACGAAATGCTCCAGCAGCGCCAGCTCGATGGTGCCGTTGGTCTTCGATACGCCGATGGAAGCGCAGAAATTGCGGATCGCTTCGGGCGTGTATCCGCGCCGCCGGATACCCGCCAAAGTCGGCATGCGTGGATCGTCCCATCCCCGCACGTGCCCGTCCTGCACTAGCGTCAGCAGCTTGCGCTTGCTCAGCAGTGTGTACGTGAGGTTCAGGCGGTCAAACTCGATCTGCTGAGGGTGGTAGATCCCCAACTGCTCGAGGTACCAGTCGTACAGCGGCCGATGGTCTTCAAATTCCAGCGTGCAGATGGAATGTGTGATTCCTTCGATCGAGTCCGATTGGCCGTGCGTGAAATCGTACATCGGGTAGATGCACCATTTATCGCCGGTGCGGTGATGCTCCGCGTGCAGGATCCGGTACATCACGGGGTCGCGCATGTTGAGGTTGGCGGACGCCATATCGATTTTCGAGCGCAGCGTGCGCGAGCCATCCGGAAACTCGCCCGCGCGCATGCGGCCGAAAAGATCGAGGTTTTCTTCCACCGAGCGGTTGCGATAAGGACTCTCTTTACCGGGTTCGGTGAGGGTGCCGCGATAACGGCGCACCTCTTCGGCGCTGAGATCGCACACGTAAGCTTCGCCCGCTTTGATCAGTTGCACCGCCCAATCATGCAACTGGTCGAAGTAGTCGGAAGCGTAGAACAGGCGGTCTTCCCAGTCAAAACCCAGCCAGCGCACGTTGTCCATGATGGAGTCGACATACTCCTGCTCCTCCCTTTCGGGATTGGTGTCGTCGAAGCGTAGGTTGCACTTGCCGCCAAAGTCTTTCGCCAGGCCGAAATTCAGACAGATCGACTTGGCATGACCTATATGCAGATACCCGTTCGGCTCGGGTGGAAAACGGGTGTGCACGCGGCCGGCGAACTTGCCCGTCTTGAGATCCTCACGGACGATGTGGCGGATAAAGTTGGATTGTGTTTCTGTAAGACTGGACGGATTCATGGTTCCTTTTCTATTGTAGATTTCGAATCGCCCGATCGATTCGCTGCAGACAGACTTCCTTGCCCAGCACCTCCAGCGTGCCGAACAGTGGCGGCGAATTCTTCCGCCCGCATACCGCCACCCGGATGGGCTGAAACATCTGGCCGGTCTTGATCTTCATCTCGTCCGCGGCGGCCCGCAGGCCGCCCTCCAGGGCCGCATGATCGAACTTAATTGCGGGCAGAGTCTGCCGGGCCTTCTCCAACACCGCTAATGCCAGCGCCCGATCTCCCTTTTGCGGAATCAACTCGGCCGGGTCGTAGGGCGGCAGTTCATCGAGGAAGAAGAAGTCGGCAACGGTAGCAACCTCGCGCAAGAGCTTGATGCGCTCGCGGATCAGGGGCGTGATCTGCGTCATGCGGGCCAGGCCGGTGTCGTATCCGGCGGCGCGCGCAAACGGTAGCAGGCGCTCGGCCAGTTCCTCCACCGGCAAAGCGCGGATATGCTCCGCATTGAGCCACAGCGCCTTGGGATCGATCGGATCGTCCTCCTTGAAATTGACCACGGTGTTGCTGCGATTGATGCCTTCGAAAGAAAAGACGTCGATCAATTCCTGGCGCGTCATCTGCTCGCGGTCGTCCTTGGGAGACCACCCCAGCAGGCAGAGAAAATTCACATAAGCGTGCGGAAGAAAGCCGGCGTCCCGGTACGTGGTGACGCTCACCACGGGGCCATGGCGTCGCTTGGAAAGCTTGGTTCCGTCCGGGGCCACCAGCAGCGGCAGATGGGCAAAGTGCGGCGGTGTTGCGCCCGCGGCCTCGAAGATCAAAATGTGCTTAAAGGTGTTAGTCAGATGGTCCTGGCCGCGAATAATATGGCTGATCCGCAAATCGGCGTCATCGGCGCAAGAGGCTACGTGGTACGTCGGCGTGCCGTCGCTGCGCAACAGGGCGAAATCTTCGATGTCGGCGGTGGATTTGGCTTGCTCGCCATATACCGCATCGACAAATCGAACGGTCCGTTGGGGCTCGCGGGGCACGCGAAATCGTAATGCGAAAGGCTCTCCGGCCGCTGCGCGGCGGTCGCTTTCCACCCGCGAAAGGTCGCGCATGCCGGGATTGCAAAGCCAGGTAGCTTCGGAGCGCGAGCGCTCGCCTTCCCCGCTCTCGGGCAGGGTGAAATCGCGATAAGCCATTCCTCTTCCAAAGATAACTTCGGCGATATTTTGGTGAAGCCTCAGACGTTCCGATTGTCTGTACTCTTCATCCCATCCGAGATCGAGCCAGCGCAGACCCTCGAAAATGGAGTTGAGGGATGCTTCCGTATTGCGTTCGACGTCAGTGTCGTCGATGCGCAGAATCATCGCCCCATCCATTCGACGGGCGTATAACCAGTTGAAGATGAAGGTGCGTGCGCTCCCAATATGCAGAAAGCCCGTGGGAGAGGGCGCGAAACGAACTCTGATCATGAAAATGCCAGTATAACAAGGCGTGTAATTTATCCCCCCGCGCGTCGTGTAAGGGCTACCGCCCGCAATGCGTTTGGCGTCCGAAAATGGCGTCGTTGGTGAAATACGATCCAACGAGGGGAGTGGCCTTGTCATTGCTCCCTGAAAGGGCAGTTGAAGTGGCGCGAACCGGTGGCGCCGGCGGGAAGTTCTGAGGAACCAACGCCGGTTCCACCGGGGTTTCATTTTTCATCGCCAATGGGAACCGTCCGAGCCGTGACTTATCGGGTGCTTTGCCAGCCGGAAATCGAACCAAAAATGGCAGGGGGGAACCCGATCAGCCGGTCACTACGCCCGTCACGGAACCGACGACTCCCCCTGCGAGACGCTGCCAGCGGCGGTCGCTATCCGCTTCCGCCGACCTTCTGCAAGGTATGAAATACATGAAATAGTACTGGCGCCAGAACTGTACTCTTAAAACCACTAGTATTAAAAACGTTTTAATATTTACAGAAATTCGCTCACCTTTGTTGCACGATAGAACATATTGAGTCCCTGTCCACGAGATCCGTTCGTTAGTGTGGTGCCGTTGCAGCGTTATGAGTGCACCCATCGAGATGTTTACCCATCCCGACGAAGAGGACTCGAGAAGTTGTATTCTTTTCTATTCTTGCCCTATCGCTGCAAAACTTGTCAACGGAGGTTCTTTGTGTGGCAGCGACCCTGGCGGAAGACCAGGATTGGACAAGGTGGCGGATTCTGAGCGTTCCAGTGCCGAGTTGGGCTCGTACCATAGGAAACTGCCCCTCATATGATACTAAACGGCATTATTA
>Ga0209698_10003253_pt1 | contig 18168 bp, 16 predicted proteins | sample LitLauG_LLR_2012_FD_187203 | JGI IMG/M metagenome (GOLD analysis project Ga0209698, IMG submission 187203) | Freshwater sediment microbial communities from Pennsylvania, USA - Little Laurel Run_MetaG_LLR_2012 (SPAdes) (version 2) | ecosystem: Environmental > Aquatic > Freshwater > Creek >...
GATGGCGACGGTTCGTTCCAGCCGCGTGTCGCGGGCGCGGTAGACTTCCCCCATGCCACCCGCGCCGAGCGGTGCAAGGATTTCGTAGGGCCCGAGTCGAGTACCTGGAGCCAACGCCATACTGGCCGCGATTATACCTTCGGTGGACTTCGTCTGTTAGCTTCAGCCCTCAGCCGGACTTATGACGGGCCAACCGGAAGTAATTCTTAAATTAGCGCGAATGGGGCTGCCCCCCGACAGCCAGCCGGAGGCCGGCGCTACGTCGCGCTGGGGTAGGGATCGTGCTGTCTCGAAACTTTTTGATTTTTGTCTAGACGCGGGTGCGTTCCAGGGCGGTGGTTTCGGCGGCCAGCGTAGGTGGTGCTGGGGACGGAACCGGCGAGGGCGCTGGGGCAACGGCTGGGGCAACCACCGGCGCAACGGCTGCTGCGACGGCAGCGGACTGCGCGGGAACGGCCGGGATTATGGGGCGCTTGATAGTAAAGCGCTGGATCTTGATTTCGCCACGGGCGTAGACCGCGAGCAGGGCCTTGACGGCTTCGGGGTCGAGGCGTTTTCCGGCCAGGTTCTGGATGATCTGTAACGCTTGCTCGGGCGTGTGCGCTTGCTGGTACGGACGATTGGTGGTCAGCGCGTCGAAGGTGTCGGCCACGGCGATGACGCGGGCGAGAAGCGGAATCTGGTCGCCCTGCAGGCCGTAGGGATAGCCGCGGCCGTCGAGCGCTTCATGGTGGAGCTCGATGCCGGGAAGCATTTCGGCGAGTTGCGTGACGGGGCGCAGGATGTTGGCGCCTTTCGTCGTGTGCGTCTTCATCACTTCGAATTCTTCGGCGGTAAGGGCTCCGGGCTTTTTCAGGATGTGATCTTCGATGCCGATCTTGCCCACGTCGTGAAGTTGGGCGGAGATTTGCAGCGTCTCCATGAAGTTGTGATCCAACTTCATTTCTTTGGCGATCAGCAGCGAGTAGCGCGTGACGCGATCGGAGTGGCCGCGCGTGTAGGGATCCTTTTCGTCGACGGCTCCGGCGAGCATTTGGATGGATCCCATGAACAGGGCGCGATTTTCCTCAGCGGCGCGCTTGAGGTCTTCGACGAAGCGTTCGAGTTCTTCGGACATAGTGTTAAAGGTTTGTGCTAACTCGCCAATTTCAGTGCGGCTCCAGAGATGGACACGCTGGGAGAAATCGCCTTTGGCCAGGGCGCGGCTGGATTGCGTAAGAACGGAGAGCGGATTGGTGATGCGGCGCGCGGCCACGATGCTGACGAAGATGCTGGCCAGCACGGCGGCGAGCGCGAGCAGGCGCGCGTTGCGCTGCATCTCGTATACGTCGCGATAGGCTTCGCGCTGCGGTTTTTGCACGACTACGGCCCAATCGAGCGAAGTGACGGGACTGTAAGTGCCGAGCATGTCGATGCGATCTTTGCCCGCGACAATGGTGAAGTCTTCGGTCGGGGTGAGCGTCTTGTTGCCGCTATCGACGAAGTTGCGGACGATTTCGAGATTCTTCATGTCCTGGCCGGTGGCGAATTCAGGCGTGGCGGCGGCAACCAGGCGGCCCTGCGCGTCGATGACGTAGGGGGTGAGGCCTCCGCCGACTTCCTGCAGGCGGCGGATAAGGAATTGGAGATCGACGACGCTGGCGATCATGCCCAGGAAACGGTCGCCGTATTTCACGGGAGCGCTGACGACGAAGACGGTGCGGGAAGATTTGCCTTCGCCGACGACGAGGGCCTGTCCGTTGTAGACGCGGCCGTCACGGGCGGCGGCGTAGGCGCGCTCGAGTTCACGATTGAGAAAAGCGTCAGGTGTGATACGTCCGGCGCGAATGCCTTTGGCTTCGGAGTTAAGCAGGGTGGCGTAGGCAATCTCGTCGGAGGCGGAGACAAAGTTTTCGAGAAGAGCGCGGAGTTCGGGAGCCTCAATATTCTTCTCGCCGATATCGCCGCCGCTGGCAACCTGGATCGAGGAAGAGAGATTGGTAAGCATGACGCGCAGGGAGCGCTCGTGCTGCGAGATATCGTCAGCCAGGGAGCGCGTGATGGCGTTCTGCAGAAACTTTTCGTTGGTCTGGAGGAGGCTGCGGTTGCTGGACTCCACCTGCGTGGAATAGAAGTACATCGGGACGGTACTGATCACGAGGAGCACACCGAGGATTACATACAAAATCGGGATGCGAGCGTGATTGGAGGCGCCAGAGGACAAGTGTATCCCTGTGATCGAGCCGCGAGCCCCGGACGAAGTGGCCGCCGGATGTGCGGTATCTCTAAAATTTTATCGGGGAATGGGGTGGGATTGGAGGAAAAGGCGGGGTGGGAGACGTTACCAAAGTACCAGTTCGAGGTGACGGGAGGCGGACCTCGGACCCCGGACCGCAGACCCTTGGAGTTTGGACCTCGGACGTTGAGACGCGGCGAAAGCTTCTTTGAGGACTTGTCTTACAACCCGCGACGAATACTGGTTTTTCCCGCTGCGTGATACGAATTCGTGCTTCACCGCACTACTAGTCGGGTGAGAGATGGGGCGTGCGAATTCCTACTAATGAATTTCCTTCCTCGGCCAGCACCACGTGCTAGAGCCCTATCCCCAACAGGAGAATAAAGATGTTTCGTATTTCAGCATACTCGCGACTAGTGAAGTCGATCGCTGTCACCATGCTTGCTGGCCTTGCGGCCCAGGCTTTAACCACGGCTGGAGCCAAGCGTCCGGCAGGAGTTCCGGCAGAATTTGTCATCACGCCCTATGGCTATTTCCATCCCACTTGCGTCACGCACCTGGCGAAGGGCGATGAAGTACGGCAGGACTTGAAGGCCATCCAGCACAAGAATGGGGCCAGTGAAGCGGTTCATGTGTGCGAGTACCCGCATTACAAGGCGACGGGCGAAAAGATCATGGGCGATGAGCGGGCCGTGAAAGATCCGACGATCGGCCATGCGTGGGTTGAATTTGGCGGCACCACCACGACCAACTCCTATGGCTATATGTACGCCTACTGGAACGTTCCGCCGGCGCCGAGCACCAATGATGGCCAGACCGTGTACCTGTTTCCGGGTCTGGAAGACTACAGCGACGTGGTGACGATCATTCAGCCTGTGTTGGGCTGGAATTCCGATTACGCGTCGGCCTGGGGCATCGCCAGCTGGAATTGCTGCGTCAGTGGGACGGTCTTTGAGGCAACGCCACAGCCTGTGAATTCCGGTGACGTGATCCTCGGCTATATGTTCGACACATGCTCGGCGGGGACACTGTCGTGCCCAACGTGGGACATCGTGACCTGGGATCTGACCAACAATAACTACTCGGAACTGCTCAACACATCGAGCTTTGGGCAGACGTTCAACTGGGCCTTCGCGGGCGCGCTGGAGGTTTACAACATCGTGCAGTGCGGGGATTATCCATCCAATGGCTCGATCTCGTTCTACAACCTGGGACTCTACAACTACAAGTTCCAGCAGATCAAGAATCCGAGCTGGACGGTGACCAATTGGTCGTCAGGATTAACTCCGCAGTGCAGCTACGGCGGGTCATTGCCGAAGCAGTTGACACTGACGTATTAATTGGGGTGCAGTCTTGGTGAGGGGCATCCGGGAATCTGACGATTCCCGGATGCCCCTTTGTGTTGGGCAGGGCGATTCCGGGATTATGAGTGGGTTGCCGCCGTGAGTTGGGTACTGGGGACGTGGGCGGGCGGCAGTTTGCTGTGAACGCGACCTGCGGTATCTATCAAAGCTTTGTTTCGGGAAAAAGTTACCGTGTGCCCGTATGCCGCGTATTCCGGTACACGACACTAGGCGGTCAGCAGCTTTTGCAGGGATCCGACTAGTTCCTCGTGGTCCGCCCTGAGCACAAGCACGTCGGCTAATCCATGCACACCGTCCACCGCCGCCGGTGTTTCCACGAGCACAATCGTGGGAATCTGCGGCCGATACCGTTTGATCTCGCGCGCAATGAGCGCAACCTCAGCACCGTTGCGGTCCAGGTCCAGAACCACGGCATCCGCCAGCTTCCGATTGGACAATTGCATGGTTTCGAATCCGTTGGTGGAGGCCAGCACACGATATCCCTGACGGAGAAGCACCGAACGAATCAGTGGGGCGTCATGGTTGCAGCAAAAATACAGAATTGTATGTTTCTTTCCGCGATGCCTTGGCATAGGACTTCATCATCCGGCGGTCGACGGGGCGGGTGTCGACGGCTCTCACTAACTCTGGCATTACGCGGGCGGGTTTTTCTGTGCAATATTGCACAATTACCCAAAAATAGTTAATCGTGCGTCGGGAAGCGATTCGTTGGGTGATGACGGATGTAACGCATCATTTCGTCTGGCGATTCGCTGCATATCCCTGCCAGATGTATTCGAGCGCTTCAGGGAGAGTTTGCTGGCGGACGGAGCGGTCGACGTGGCCAGCGTTGCGGGCGAAGACGAACTGGTAGTGATAGTGCTTGTCGGCGAGGACTTTGGCCATGCGCTCGTTGGCGACGACCCAGTCGTGCATGTTGTCGCGCATGATGTTGGGGTTGAGGAGGTCGCGGTCGCTGACTTCCATCCAGATGCGGAGGGGCTTCGCGGGACTTTCGGAAATCAGGTTCTCGTGAAATTCCCATGCACCGTGCGGGGTTTGGGGATTCGAGGGCCACTGCTGGTTGACGAAGGTTCCGGAGTAAGTGAGCACGCGGTGATAAAGCTCGGGATGATACCAGGCCATGATGAGGGCGCAGGAGCCTCCGGAACTGCCGCCGGTGGTGGCGCGGGCGTCAGGATCGCTGGTGAGTTTCACATGGGCTTCGGATTCGACGCGGGGAAGGACTTCGTTCTCGACAAACTCGGCGTATGCGCCGGACATAGTGTCGTATTCGAGGCCGCGCTCGCTGCCTTGCGCGTCGCCGCCGCCATTACCGATGGAGATAGCGATCATCGGCGGGAGCTTGTGGGCGGCGATCAATGCATCCAGGGCTTGAAACAATAATTGGTCTGGGCCGTCAGCGCCGACGATAAACGGGGCGACCGTGCCTGCGACATATTGTTTTGGGACGTAGACCGTGACTTTGCGCGTGTAGGGAGCGGGATGGCTGGTCCTCACGATGAGTTTGGCGGGGTCGGCGGGATCGGGCGTTCCGAAAGTGTTGGGATCTCGCGCGATGCCGGGGAACATCTTGCTGTCGGAGGAGTTCATGGTGAACTCGAGCAACGCTCCCTTCGGGACGGCTCCTGTGTTCGACATTTCGGAAGCGGGGTTGTGCGTGGGGCCGAGGATGAAGTTGCCGTCCTCGTTCGCGGGAGGAGTTGCGCCGTCGGGGAGTTCTTTGGCGCTGACGTAACCGGGAGTGTGAGGATCGCGGTTGGGAGGAGTAGGGCGGTCGGGAACTTGGGCGGTTGATGGGGAACGGCCGATGCCGACCGTTACGAAAGAAAGAATCGCGATCGCGCGGGTTAGAGAACGCGTGAATGAAAGCATACTGGAGTCCCTCTCGTGGAACGGGATTTTAACAGCGAGGGATGAATTGGAGAATTGCAAGAGGCGCGAGTCCGTCTTCCCACTCTTCGAAAAACGCGAAGCGTGGGCACCGTCGCTCCAATTAAAAAATCCTTAAACCGCCGAGTGCGCAAAGAACGGCCGCAAGAGATCGCCGAGAGGCCGGGAGTGTCCTCAGGGCATAGCCGGAATATTTTTTGGATTTGAGAAAAAGCCGGTTCTTCCACTGCATCAACTGGAAAATCCTGGCGGAGGCTGTCAATAACGGGAGATTTCGCTTGGTGCGGGAACGGAATTGCCAGTGAGGGTGACAGGAACGAAATCGGAACCGCACTTTGGGTTGGATTTTGGGCATAAGAAAGAAGAGGAAGGGGGCGGCGAGGCTGCGCTGAGCGGCTAGTGGAGTCCCTGCTTCTTTCTGCGGGCTAGCAGATTGCCCATCACCGCGAAAACGACGAGCGGACCAAGCACGAAGAGAGAGATGCGTACGCCGTAACCGAATACGACAGCCGTGACTGCCGTGAGCACCAGTGCGATGCCGATCCCTTGAAGGAGAGTCAAGCGTTTCTTGCCCGTCCAGAATTTGCGATCGGCGTCGTCGGGAGTGTCCGCGAGCGGATCGGGCAGGTCTTCGATGCGGTGATCTTGCCGTAGTGTCACGGAGTAGAGGATAGCTCGAAAGCAGCGACGGCGGAAAGCTGCATGAGGAGACTTTTGAGGAGTTTCCGGGACGCGATTGGTGGTTCACGCGGCGGCGGCAAGATGCCGCCGCGACAGCCGCATGGAAGGCGGCGCTACGAACGCTGCGCGTTGGCTATGACCAGAACTGCCACCATTTCTTTGAAGGCGGCGCTGGCGGCTGGGACGTACCGGGTGTCTTGATGCGGCTGCGGAGTTCCTGGATTTCGGCGCGGATTTGATCGACGAATTCGGGCGATTCGGTGATCTCCTCCAGGACGCTGATCTTCTCAAGTTGGCCGGCGGCGAGCGTGAGATGACGGTCGAGATCGTGAACCGGCCAGATGTAGGGACGGCCCAGGAACAGCAGAACGCTGGCTGCGGCTCGAATCTCCTCGTGGTCGTTGCTTACGTCGAGGTTAAGCGTGTCTTCGACATGTTTGGCGAGCTTGGTCTGATTGAATAGTTTGTCAAACCAATCCGCGGCTGCGTCGTTGTCCCAAGGAAACTTGTCCCATGCGCCCATGGTTGTGCCTTTCTGCGAGTAGTGATTTAGCAGACTGTGTTGCGGACATCAATTTCTGCGCCAGTGACTGAGACCCCAGGACATAAGGTCCTCGGCGCTCGACGTTACCACAATAGATCCGCGAGCATGGTATACTTTGCGCCTGTTTTCCCCCAAGTAGTCTCCCCCGTCTGAGTTACACATCAATTCTTCGATTCAAGCAGGAGTGTCGCTATGAATTCCCGTAGTCTCTCACAGTTGACTCGCGCGTTGGCGGTTGTCATTGCTGCCACGCTGGTGCTCGCCGGAATTGCGTTTGCGTCCGGCCCACAAGAAAAGATCCTATATTCGTTCCAGGGATCCAGTGCCGCGAGCGGGCAGGACGGTGAAGGGCCGAATGACTTGATTTCCGATGCCGCTGGAAATCTCTACGGAGTTACTACGGGCGGCGGGATTTGCGTGTTGACGCATTACCAGTCTTATCCGTGCGGGACGGTCTTCGAGCTATCCCCGCCGATCACTGTTGGTGGGGAATGGACCGAGACTGTGCTCTATGAATTTGGAACCAACGCAGGCGACGGGACCAATCCGGTCGGCAATCTGATCCGCGACAAGAAGGGCAATCTCTATGGAGTGACGGCGTACAGCGGCCAGAACGGGGTGAGTGGGTACGGTTGCGGAAATTTCTACGAGCTTTCGCCGCCGTCGCAGCCGGGCGGTGTGTGGACGGAAACGGTTCTCTACAACTTTCAGGGGAACTCCGACGGGTGCAGTCCATTGGGCACCTTGGTCGTCGATAGCCATGGGAACATCTATGGCGCAACTGGCGGCGGGGGAAGCCTGGCGAGCCTGCCGCCGCCGAAGGGAAACGATACGGGCGGTATTTTCCAGATGGCTCCGCCAACGAGCAAGGGCGGAAGCTGGACCGAAAGCTTTACACAAAGCCTCGGTGGCGGCATTTACCCGGGAGGGCCGCTTACGATTGACCAGCAGGGAAATCTTTACGGCGCGACCAGACCCTACGGGACCACATACCAGGCGACAATCTTTCAACTGATACCGCCCGCCAGCCCCGGAGGCACGTGGACCGGGACCGCCCTGTACAGTTTCCCGGGCGGCAGCGATGGCAGCGCCGTAGTAGGACTCAACCACGACATCAAGGTAACGCTCTACGGCGTCACCCAGGACGGAGGCACGGCAGGGTTAGGAACGGTCTTCAAACTCGTTCCAACACAAAATGGATCCTGGACAAAAATCATCCTGTACTCGTTTCAGGGTGGCAACGACGGAGCCACTCCGCTGGGACGCATGACACTCGACTACAAGGGGAACTTGTACGGCACGACATTCGGTGGGGGCGGGAATGCGACGGCCTGTCCATACGGAAACGGGTGCGGTACGGTTTTCAAGTTGACCCACGGAACGAGCGGATGGAGCGAGCAGGTGACCCATCGCTTCCAAGGCTCGCCGGCAGATGGATTCTATCCATCAGCCAGGGTGCTCGTGGTCGGCGAGAAGATTTTCGGTACAACCAACGAGGGTGGAAACGTGTCGCCCTATTTCTTCGGGACGGTTTTCGAAATCGAATGATTTGATCTTTTCCAGCACTCGTCTTGTGTTGAGAGCGCGAGGGCGCAACTCGGTCCGTGCGAGACAGCGCATGATGAACAAGGGAGTCCGCAGGATGCGCCAGGGGACTGCGTGGCTCTCTGTTCGTCGTCCACCAACGCTGAACAATCCGGCGAGCGCCTTTGACGATGTCAGGCGCTCGACCTCATACCTCGAGGCGTCCATACACATCTACTGAATGAGTTTCTTGATGTCGCTCCAGCGGATGAGGGTCACGTGATTCTCCTCCAGCGCTTTCTTGAATTCCGGGCTGGTGATGACGTCGAAGTCGCGCTGGCGCCAGGCTGCGCCGTAGTCGGGATGGTTCACCGTTACGGCTTGGAGTTCGGCGTCGTCGTAGCCCAGGTGCACGATCAGTTCCGTCACGCCGGGCTTCAGATTCTTGATCAGATCCAGATAAAAATTCTTCCAGTTCGATGCCGCGATGTTTGGTCCGGCGATGAGGACTGAGTCGAGGATGGCGTCTTTATCGGAGAACTGGGAGCGGAGAGCCGGTGGGGCGTTAGGGCCTAGCGTCGCGAGGAACGGGAGCTTGTATTCGTGGGCGAGCTTGATGTAGACGGCGATGAGGTCGGGGCGGGCGAAAAGTACGCCCATGTGGCTGTCGAGGTGTGTGGGATGAATTCCCATGGCGAGGGCGCGTTCGATCTGGGCGCGGAGTTCGCGCTCGGCTTCGTCGGCTTTGATGTGCTGGGTCGCGGGATCGGTCTCGGGCCAGAGGTATCCGGAGGGATCGAGGAGACTGGGAACTCTGTCGGCGGGCGTGACGGGGCCCCAGCGGTACGTGGCCCATTCACTGGTGAGGGTGAGGTGGAGGCCGAGATCGGCGTCGGGATGGGCTTTGGCATAGGCGGCGACTTCGGTGAGCCACGGGCAGGGAACCATGATGCTGGCCGAAGACGCGGCGCGCTGGTCGAGAGCGGCGAAGCTGGCGGCGTCTTCGGAGTGGGCGACGGCCAGGTCATCGGCGTGAATGATGAGGAGCTTGGCGTCGCGGGGGTGTCCGAGGCGCTCGGCTAGGTTGGATTGGGCTGGTGACGGGATCGAGAGGACAAGGATGAGTAATGCGAGATTGAGTGCGCGCATGCGGGGCTCCCGCTCGAAACGGTAAACGGTAAAGAGTAGCACGTGGGGTAGCGCCAGAGTCCCGCAGCGCGTGACCGACTACCTAGGGTTTTCGTTGACTTGCCCGCAGCTGCGGACCGCGGCTTACCTCTTGTAGATCGTCGTGTCCGGATGATAGTTGCGCCAGTCAAACCAATAATCTTTCAGAGCGTTGACGCGGTCGAGGCATTTGCCTTTCGACGGGCCGTTGGTGGCGCAGCCCTGGAAGTTCCATTCGCTCGCCGTGGTGGCGTCTACGAGCGTCCACGCACTGGTGCGGGGGCTGGCAGCCCCCGCGACAGCCGGCTGGGAGCCGGCGCTACCTTCTTCGCCTTTCAGGAAAAACTCGGCGTCTTTGCCGTCGATGCGGCTGATGAAGACGCGGAACGATTTGCCATCCGGGCCAACCGCGACCAGCAGCGGCGTGCCATTCACACGGTCTACCACCGGGGATTGTTTCACCAGCGTCTCCCACGGATAAGCGCGGCTGGCGCCGCCGATCGTCAGGCCCACCACCACGTCACGCGACTTCAGTTCGGTGCCGGGAAAGCTGATCACCACCGGCAGCTTCGCGACGTCCGCCTCCCACTTGCTGTCGTATTCCTTCGTATATTTCGCGACCGGCGCAAAGATTTTTCCATTCGACACTTCTGATTTCCATTCTCCAAACGTAAGTTCATCGCTGGGAACCAGTTCGAGCGTGGATCCTTGCATCGGCCCATAGATGGCCTTGCCCGTGATCTGCTGCCACCAGGTGCCGGTTTCGTTGTCGCGCATCAGGAAGTTCTGATTGTTAATGCCCGCGAGATAGAAATGCAGCGCCTTGCCGTCGACCACCCGTTTCCACACCAGACCGGTGTGACAGAGCGTTCAATAGGTGACGGCCACCGGGACGCCGTCCACGACATCATTAAGGATGTGGTGGTAGGCCATCTGGCTGATGGGATAGGCGCGGGCATCGTCACCGAAGCGGACCGCGAGAATCATCTCGCTGCTGGCGAGTTTGCTGGTGGATTCGGATTCGAATTGCGCGCTGTCGACCGGGTGGAACATCCACTCGAAATAATTCAGGCGGGCCATGCCCGTCGAGAAGGTCACCAGCACGATGATAGCGTTGAGGGCAACCTTGCTCCACTTGCCGATCATGTGCCACAGGAGGAACGCAAACACCAGGCAGAGCAGAGCGGCGACGAGCGTTCCCAAAGGAGCGCGCTGGCGGAGTGCCATCGCGAGCGAAAGGGAAGAAGCGGCTTGATAACGGAACGGACGAATAATGAATGCGGGGATGAAGAACAATCCGATGGCAACGGCGGCCGAAGCGAGAAAGCCAAACCAAAGCAGAGTGCGGCTGGAAGAAGATGGCATGCTGAGATCAAACCCCAAAAAGATCGAGTGTCCCCCGATTGTAGCGGAAAGGCACGCGAGGCGCCGGACGCATTCGTCCGGCGTCTTCTGAGCCAAAATAAATCGCCCCAGCCGCACGAAGCGGCCGGGGCGGGAATGGAAGGGGCCCGCGTTTTACTGCGGGGTGAAGTTCTGGTGATAGCTCAGGCTCACGATGTCCTGGAACATGGGCGTGCCTGGAGGCAGGTTCGCCGGGTTCAGGAATTGCGTGTCGAAGTAATACTTACGAGTGGGCGGGTTGTAAACAACGGTGCAGCACTTGAATACACCCGTCGCGTACTCGGAGTAGTACATGCTGACCAGCGAGCCGTTGTAGTTCAAGTTCTGACCGCTCCAGTCTTCGACGTAACGGAGGAAATTGTGCAGTCCACCGTCGGTCCCAAAGTCCTGGGCGACGCCGGCAAAACCCGGAATCGGGAACGGGATGTTCTTGCCGCCCGCGACGGCCATCCGGTAATAGGATGTGGTCGCATTGCGGTTAGTCTGAGTCGTTGGATTGTTGAAGCTGTTCAGATCGCTCCAGTTGTTGGAAAGCAACGTGACCGCATCCGCGATGATTGCTGCCGCCGAGTGCGGGGTGGTGCCGGTGCCGACTCCCCAGAAGGGGTCTGAAGCGGCGCTGTTGTAGTTGCCGTACACGTACACGGGGTTCTCCGAAGCGACGGTGAAGCCGCCACCGTTGTTGTCCCAGCGCACGGGCAAGTAGCTTGTTCCCGTACCATTCATGCCGCCATCCACAAGACGAAGCACATGGCGCGCACCGGAAACGGCGTTCGTCATCGCAGTCGTCGTGCAGCTTGTGGTGAGATACGGATTCGGCGGCGCGGTATTGGTGTTCACGCCGAAGCCGTAGCCGATATTCTTGCCTCCCCAGTTGTCGAGGATGCCATTTTGATCGACGTCCTCAGGAGAGTATGTGTAATAGGAAGCGGCTTCGAGCAGTCCATCCGGAGTAGTGGATGTGAGCGGCTGCGTGGAATTGACCACGTCTTCCAATCCCGCTTCGCCGTTGATGGTATTCGCCGGGCTTCCCGCACCGTTCGGCGTATTCGGATCGGGCAGCATGCCTCGGTGATCGGAGTAGTACAGGATGTAACCGTTCTCGCTGGCGAGGTTGACGGTCTTGCCGACATCGTTGACGTACGGTCCGGTTCCAGCCAGCCACTTCGCGAGATTGCCGACGTTGATCTCCACGGCATTCATGACACCATTGACCGCGCAACCATTGGCGTTGTCGCGCATTTCGCCTTCCCGCGGATCGTAGAAGTTGATGGGATAGAAGTTAAACTGCGTGCCCGCGCCCGCCTGGTTCAAACCCGTGATCTGCTGCTGCAGGATGATCAAGGCATTGGGATTGTATGGATCGGCGCCGGCGCTGCCTGTAGGAGCGGTCGGCGGAACGTTGTACTGGCGCGTGAAGCTGTAGCTCAACCAGTCACGCGTGATGCCGTGCCACGTCGGGCTCGAGGTGTTATCGAGATACTCGACGCGGATCCACGCACCCTGACCGTTGGCCGGAATGCCGCTGGTGGTGACTTCGCCGAGCAACGGATATTGCGTCCAGGTGGCATAACCGTAGGGGTTGACCCAGTTGCGGATCGAAGGGCTGGTTTGTGCTAAGCCGAAGTATTCCGTCGAGCCGTTAAGCGATGCGCCAGCCTGGTTGAGTGCGCCGGAAGCGCCATTCATGGAGCCGAGCACAATGCCGTTGCCGGGAACAAACTGCACGTCATCCGCGTCGAGAGCGGCGGCGCCGCGCTCCGGATGTAAGTCTGCGACGGTGTCAGCCAGCAGGACGCGGATCTGCGCCTTGTTGTACAAGCGCGAGCTTCCGACCGGGCCGGTCGGCGATTCGCCGACGAGCGGTTTGCGGATAATCGCGATGGGATCGGTGCAGGGCGGCGGATTGCTGGTGCAGCTGTTCTGCACGAAGGGCAACTGCATATTCTTCGCGCCCGTGAGCGAGTTCACGATGAAGCCGTTGAGAGTTCCGGAGGAGATACTGGGGAAATTCGAGTTGGCGGTTCCACCGACCGTCGGATAGCCGCCGCTCCAACTGGCATCGCCGGGAACGCTGCTCGCACCCGGCAGCGCGACGCAATTGGTACCGGTGGGCGGGAAAGTATTGAGGGGACATCCAGAAGCAGCTTTCGGGACCCAAACCGTTCCACCGTAGCCAGACGAAGTGAGGTGTCCGTTTTCGAGCCGATCCATGATCACCTGGGTATAAGCTGCGATCTTGTCGTTGAACACAAGATTGCCGCCTGCCGCCAGGAAGAGGTTTTGGTTCGTATGCACGCGGCCGCCGAAACTGAAGTCCGGGCCAGGGAAGTAGCTGCAGTCATAGCCGCAAAAGACGCCGAACTGGAATACAGGAATCAGCGCGACTTCGACTTTGCGCGTGATGTTCACCGTGGCGCCCGCCGGACGCGAAGCGATGACCTGCAAGGTCATCGGGATGATTTCTGCGTACAGCCCCTGGTTCGAACCGGAACTGACCGTGTTCCAGCTGTTGACCGGATTGCCGTTCGCATCCGTCGGATACCAGATGTTCTCGTTGTAGGTCATTCCGCTGATCATGGCGGATGTCGGCGGATTGTTTTTCAGGTTCTGAATCTGGGTGTTCGTGGGGATCATGTACTGGGTGTAGAGAGTGGAGAGGTCGGCGGTGAGCTTCTCCATGCCGGACTCGGCTCCGTAGAAGGCGAGGTTCGCCTCCAGGTCGTTGCCACCCATTTTGGTTTCGCTGGTGACCATATACAAAAGGCCCGCGGCCACGCCCGACAGCAGCACCAGAATCAGAAGTGCCGCAACGAGTGTGAATCCTCGCGAGTTGTGATTTCCATGTCCCATGATGTATCTCTCCTGCCTGAATAATCCCCTTACGTGAAACATCGCGATCATTGATACCGGTTCCGGAACGCCATATTGCGGGCGCTGACCGAGGTCGCCAGATACATGTTTTGCGACTTCTTGGCATTGCTCAAAATGCTCTGGCCCATGACAACAATGTTGACCTTCTGAATGAGATTGGGGGACTCGCTCACGCCCAGCGGGTTGACCTGGCTGGCATCGAGCGCAGCGGTGGTCGAGTTGTAGACGTCGTACGCGAATTGCAGATTGATGATGTTGTCGGCCACGGGAACTGGCGTCAGCCCGTTGACTTGACGCATCAGGCGCGGTGTCTGGCCGCCGCTCGGAACCGTCAGGTAATAGGTGACGGCGTACAGGCGATAGGCCGTTCCCTGCGTGGTGCCGGCGACCGGGGGCGGGCAGGTATAGCCGCCTCCGCCGCTGGCCGCATACACGTTGTTGGTATGCGTGCTGCCGGAATAGTTGAAGTTCAGCGGATCATTGTTGGCGAACGTGATGGTAGTCGCGCTGACGTTGGTGGCTTCGCCCACCACGCTGATGCCGTTGGTGCCGTTGATCAGAATCAGATCACCCTGCTGGATGCCGCCGGCAGAGTTGGGCAGCGGAGGAGCAGGCGTGCTACTCGGAGTCAGGCAGATCGAAGTGCCGTCGGGAGCCAGAGGAAACGTGACGTTATTCTGCCAGAGCGGAAAATTGTAGTCCGCGTAGATCACGGTGATGCTGTCGTTGGGCACTCCCGGCGCGGCGGCAATGGTCGCGCTGCTCTGCACGCCGTTGAGATATCCGGGAATGATGCCGTACATGTAATTGCTCGTGGGATAGTTGTAGCTGGGGACGTAGCACGTGCCGCCCTGGTCGCAGCCGAACTTCGCGGCGGTCGCTCCGCCCGCCAGGGGCAACTGGATTCCACCCGAAGGAATGCCCGCTCCCGCCATACTGATGTCTTTGACCATGAGGTCAATGGCGGCGCGCATGTTCTGCTGGGTCTCGGCGCGTTGCGTGACCAACATGGTTGAGTTCAGGCCCGTCTTGAACAGGCTGGCCATCGCCGCCATGACGATCAGCCCCAGCGCCATGGAGACCATCAGCTCCAGCAGCGTGAAACCCTGTCCCGCGTTTTGTTTTTGCATCTTCATAATGATGTCCAATCCGTAGATTCGCTCTGGCCTCAGTGGAACGAGGAAATGAGCGCGTTCACGCTGTAACTTTGGGGGACGGTTGAGCCGCCCTTGGCATAACTGACGGTGATGGTGATCTGCTTCAAGGTCGTATTGACGGTGCCGTCGGGGTTCAACACGTTGCTGATCTGGATCTGCCGCGAGAAGTTGGCCAGACTCATGGCAACATCGTCGGGGGTGCCGAGGATGCCATCGGGACCGGGCAGAACCACGCACTCCGCTCCGGCGGTACAGGGCCCGCTGGCCGGGCAACTGATGTCATCGGTGGTGCCCACCAATCCATCCGGGCCCGCACACAGCAGTTGCGTCGTGCCCGAGGAGAAAATTCCGGCAGGGAAGTTGTTGATTTGTGAAAAGGTGATCTGCTGGGCGTTGCGCGCGGTATAGATGCTCTCCATCGCCTCCAGCGTCTTCTGGCGGGCAATCAGGTTTTCCTGCGCGTTCTGCGTCGCATTGACTGCGGTCGCGAAAGCGGCGACGAGCGTCAGGAGGCCGATACTCATGATCGCGATGGCGATCATGGTCTCGATGATGGTGAAGCCGCGCTGTTTCGAAGTGCGGGAGTTCGGTTTCGTCATTGCTGCACCCACGTATTTCCGCTGTTGTTGTAAAGGCGCCAGCCACGCACGCGGCCCGTGGCACCCCAAATCGTGATCGCACGCGAGCTATACAGGTCCCCGGTACGGGTGATGTAGATCACGCCATTGTCGAAGTTGCCGAGATCGTCCTGGGCCGAGCCATCCGGCTGGAAAATCATGCATGCCTGGCTGATCACCACGCAGTTGTTCAAAGTGACAGCGGCTGCACCCGTGCCGAAGCCATCGGGACCTGGAGTTGGAAAGCCCGACTGCACGCCGAACTGCATATCGGAGGGCAGGGTATAAGTGGCAACGGTCACTGGCGCCGGGTTCACCGGCACGCCGACTCCCCAGTACTGCACCGTAATGGTGCCCGGCGAAGTAAATGTAAGGATGTAGCGCTTGCTGGTGGTGATCGACTGATTGCGGTAACTGCGGATCACCGACAAAGTTGTGTCATAGGCCTGATCCACATGGTTCTGCTTATACAGCGGCATCAGGGCCATGACCGACACGCCAGCCATAATGAAGCCGATGCCGATGACCACCAGCAGTTCCAGCAGCGAGAATCCGCGATTATTTCTGAATTTCATATCACCCGCTTGGGGAGGAACGAAAACTCGGTCTGTACCATGGGGAGGAGAACCCGTATCCCGCTCGCAAACAAGAGCAAGGGCGCGAGTGGTTCCTCGCGTCACAGTTCATCCTAGGAACGGGTTCCGGCGGCGTCAAAGCACGACAGTCCATGACGAGGGCGTTGGCCTTTTGTCACGCAGACTGGTTACTCATGTCACGTGATTGAGAATGCGGGGTTTGGCGACCGCAAGAGCGGGCCGCCTGGCAATTCCGATGACTCCGGTAACTTGTCGGGGGAACTGGGGGAACCTACGATGACTCCCAGGTATGACTCTCTCTGCTCTACTGGTGTGCGTCGACGAGGCAGCGGCGCAGGTCTTGCGCCGGGTTCTGGAAGAACTCAACATCGAGGTCGAATCGTGTCCGGATTTCGCGCGCGCGGGAATTCGACTGGAGCAAAAACGCTTCGACGCGGTGATTGTAGACGGTGGGTCGTATCGGGACGTGATTGCATTGCTGCGCGAGACCCGCATGTCGCGGCTGAATGACGCGACGCTGACCGTGGCGGTGCTGCCGAGCCAGGAGGGGATCCGGGAGATCTTCTCGCTGGGCGTCAATTTTGTGCTGTACAAGCCGGTCGCCTATGAGCGCGCCGTGAGCAGCCTGCGGGCCGCGCGCGCGGTGATGCGCAAGGAAAAACGCAAAAACGCGCGGGCGACGGTGCACGCGCACGCGCTGGTGGATTACGCCAACGTGGAGCAGGAGAAAGCGACGCTGGTCGATCTCGCGGCCGATGGCATGTCGGTCTTGTTTGGCAAGAAGTTTCCTCCAACCACCAAGGTGTATTTCAATTTCAAGTTGCCCGGGCAGTCCTTAAGCATCCGGCTTTCGGGCCAGGTCGCATGGCAGGACTGGAACGGCCGCGCGGGCATCCAGTTCGTGGATGTGCCCAAGACCTCGCGGAAACTCATCACTGAATTTCTGAGTGCCAGCCTTCCCGCCGAATCGAAAGAAGATCGCCTTCCCGAGGTGACGGTCGAAGTAGAAGAGCCCCTGCAGATGGCGACGGTGTCGGTGGGAGAGCAAACGCACGGGACCGAGGGCGATTCAGCGGTCAATCATTACAGCGCGCCCAGCGCCGCGGAAAAAGTCGCGCCGGCCAATCCCGACAATCGGCGGACGCAGGTACGCTATGCCTGCAGGATCGGAGCGGAAGTGTACCGCACAGGAACGTCGGTGCCGAATCACTGCTGTTTGACCGACCTGAGTTCTGGCGGATGCTACCTGGAAGTTCCTCTGCCATTTCCGGCGGGCGCATCCGTTGAAATTCTGGTGCGAACTTACGAATTAAAATTGCGCCTGCGCGGAACCGTGCAAGCTTCGCATCCCGGCTACGGGATGGGTGTGGCCTTCGAGTTGAAGACGAAGGAAGAACAGGCGAACGTGAAGAAGTTGACCGACTTCGTCGCGGCAACGACTGAACCATCCCACTAAAGCGTTTCAGACTTACCAGTACTTTCTCGCCCCTGTCATCCTGAACCGCAGTTACTCTCCCCGCCCTTGTCATCCTGAGCCGCGTGTTTTGCGGCGAAGAGTCCGCCCTGAGACGAATGTCGAAGGGATCTGTGCATTCTGCCGCGACTGATCCAGGGCGAATGCGTCCCGATTTCCAGTGCGATCCGACTGCGCGGCATCCCGCCGAAAACTTCGTGCACGCTTTCGCCGTCGTCCGGACACGCTGTTCCAGTTGTATCCGGCGGCTTCGTCCACCACGCAATACTAGCTGTTGCGATCTCCCAGATCCAATCCGATGGTCAGCTTCTGCTGAGAAATATTCCCGCTCTGCTTTGCTACCGCGGTGCTAAGCTTTTTCATTGCCGGTCTCCTTTTTATCTGTGCCTTGAGCACGTCGATAACTTGGGAGCGTATCGCATCCCGCCGGGAGACCGGCCTGGTCATCTCATCTGATAGCGTCAGCTACACTGAAAAGCCGCAGGAAGCGGCTGCCCTCGGGTGAGAGAATTGTTAAATGGCACACCTACACAAGCATGAAGATTCGACTAAGGAGGGAGTACATTGGAAATGCTCTCAATGCGGGTGGGAATCGGTGCATATGTATTTCGGGGAAGTCTTCGAGCCTGAGCATTTGTGCCCAAATGAATATTGTGGG
>Ga0209698_10003254_pt1 | contig 18167 bp, 13 predicted proteins | sample LitLauG_LLR_2012_FD_187203 | JGI IMG/M metagenome (GOLD analysis project Ga0209698, IMG submission 187203) | Freshwater sediment microbial communities from Pennsylvania, USA - Little Laurel Run_MetaG_LLR_2012 (SPAdes) (version 2) | ecosystem: Environmental > Aquatic > Freshwater > Creek >...
GAATGCCCGCATCGACGTAATGCGCACGCTGGTGGAACTGCAAACCCAGAAGCAGCGGTTGAACTCTCTGGAGGCGGACTGGCGCAAGCAGAAAATCGCCCTGGCTCGCGCGATCGGCCTGCCGCTCGACCGGGAGATTGTGTTGAGTGAGCCGCTGGCATCGGGACAGGCCGAGATTCCAGAGGCCAAAGCCTCGATCGTGCAGGCGTTTGACAATCGACAGGATCTGCAGGCTGCGTCGGCTCAGGTGCGGGCGGCTGAACATGCACTCAGCGCGGCTCGCAGTTCACGCCTGCCTTCGATCGGAATCAACGGCGATTATGGTGTGTCCGGTCCGACCCCGGGGAGTACCCATGGCGTCTTCGCCCTCAGCGGTTCGATCAATATCCCGATCTGGTCGGGAGGGCGTACCGGCGCGCAGATTGCTCAATCAGAAGCAATCTTGCGTCAACGCAAGGCCGAACTCGCGGACCAGCGGGGGCGAGTAGAGCAAGAGGTTCGGAATTCGCTCATCGAACTGGAAACTGCCTCTGGCCAACTGGAGCTTGCGGAGAGCAATCGTTCCTATGCGGCCGAAACCTTGCAGGAGTCTCGCGACCGCTTCGGTCTGGGAGTTGCTACAACCGTTGAGGTCGTGCAGGCGCAGGAGCAGGTCGCTGGGGCGGAGAGTGATTACGTTTCCAGCCTGCTTTCTTTTGATCTGGCTCGATTGAGCCTGGCGCGCGCCGTGGGCCGAGCGGAAGCGTCTCTTCCCGATCTGCTGAAAGGAGAACGGCAATGAGTCTGGACGGAAACGCCAGCACGCTCTTGGAAGAGGAGGCGAATCAGGAACCCTCGCAACCGTCCGTCGTGAACGGGCGGCGCCGGGCCTTCACGATCTTCTTTATCGTTCTTGGTGTCATCGCATTGGGCGCATTTCTTTATTGGCTGTATGCCCGGCAGTATGAAACGACAGACGACGCGTTTGTCGAGATGCACCTCGGGCCGGTAAGTTCGAGAATCGAAGGAACCATCACGAAGGTTTATGTAGAGAACAACCAGTTTGTGCACGCCGGTGATCCTCTCGTAGATCTGGATCCACGGGACAATCAGGCCGCACTCGATCAGTCCTTGGCCGTACTCAACCAGGCCCGTAGCCAGGTTTTGGCGCAGCGACCGAATGTTCTCATCACCAAAGTAGAAAACGACACCAATGTATCCGCGGGCGAGGCGGGACTGGCCAATGCGCAGGCTGCTTTAGCGAGTGCGGAACTGGACCGCCAGTCGGCTGCGGCCAGACTCTCCGAAGCTGAAGCGAACAGTGCCAAAGCGCAAGCGGATCTCGCTCGCTACAAGATTCTGATCGCGAAGGAAGAAGTTTCCCAGCAGGAGTATGACCAGATCGAAACCGCGGCGAAAGCGCAGGCGGCCAACGTTACGGCGAGCCGGGCCGCGTCCGAATCGGCCGCTCGAGTCGTGGAGCAACGCAGGGCGCAGGTGCAGGAGGCGGAGAGTCGCCTCCGGCAATACCGCGGCACAGCCACTCAGCTGATCGCGATCCGCGAAGCTTCCGTGCATTCGCAGGAAGCGAATTCTCAAAGTGCAGAGGCGCAGGTCGAACAATCTCGGCTCAGGCTCTCCTATACGAAGATCACGGCGCCGGCCGACGGCATCGTCATGAAGCGTTCGGCAGAAATCGGCGTTCAGGTTTCACCGGGTCAGCCTCTGCTCACGATTGCGCAAACCGGGGATGCCTGGGTGACGGCGAATTTCAAAGAAACGCAACTCTTCAGGCTGCGCCCCAAACAACCGGTGCGTATCCACGTCGACGCGTTGGGACGCGACTTCGATGGCTACGTGGAGACGATCGGCGGCGCTACCGGTGCAATCGCCAGCGTCTTGCCTCCAGAGAACGCGACCGGCAATTTCGTGAAGGTGGTTCAGCGCATTCCGGTGCGCTTGCGATTCGATCCTAACCAGACGGGCCTTGATCTGCTGCGCGCCGGGATGTCGGTGGAGCCCGGCGTTCGCGTAAACAGGTAGCGTATGGAAGAGAATGCAATTTCTCACGCTGACTGGCGTCCCTCGTACAACCCGTATCTGATCGCCGCCACGGTGACGCTGGCCACGTTCATGGAGGTGCTTGATTCCTCCATCGCGAATGTCGCTCTGCCGCACATTGCCGGATCGGTGGGCGCTACCTATGAAGAGTCCACATGGGTTCTTACCAGCTATCTCGTATCTGCCGCGGTCGTGCTTCCAGTTTCCGGTTGGCTGTCGAGCGTATTCGGCCGCAAACGCTTTTACATGGGATGTGTTGTGCTGTTTACGGTGTGCTCGTTTCTGTGCGGCATCGCGCCGAGTCTGCCGTTCCTGATCGTCGCCCGCATTCTGCAAGGCGCGGGGGGCGGGGGACTGCAGCCTTCCGAACAGGCGATCCTCGCCGACACGTTCTCCGAAAAGAAGAGGGGCATGGCGTTCGCTCTTTATGGCATGGCGGTCGTGGTTGCTCCGGCGATCGGTCCCACACTCGGCGGCTGGATCACCGACAACTTCAGCTGGCACTGGATCTTCTTTATCAATATTCCGATCGGCGCGCTCTCGCTCTTTCTCACTTCGCGCCTGGTAGAAGACCCGCCATGGCTGAAGCAAGAAGCGCGTGCAGGAGTTAAAACCGACTATGTCGGCCTCGGATTGATCGTTTTCGCGGTAGGAAGTCTGCAGTTCGTTCTGGATAAAGGTCAGGAAGAAAACTGGTTCGCCTCGTCCCTCGTACTGACCATGTTCAGCATCGGCGTTCCTGCCCTAATTGCGTTCTTCCTCTGGGAGTGGTATCAGCCGGAACCGATTGTCGACGTGCGGCTCTTGCGCAATCGAAATTTCGGAACGGCGGTGTTCTTCTCGCTGATCCTGGGGATCGTCTTGTTCGGCTCCACGGTCCTGATTCCGCAGTTTCTGCAAACCAGCCTGGGATACACGGCGGAACGTGCCGGTATGGCCATGTCGGCGGCAGGCTTTGTTCTGATGTTCATGATGCCGGTCGGGGGATGGCTCACGACTACGAAGATCGATCCGCGCTTGCTGATTTCCGTGGGCTTCGTGGGAACGGCAATCACGCTCTATCGATTCACCATCATCAATCTTCAGATCGACTTCAACACGATTGTTCTTCTCCGCGCTGCGCAGGTGCTGTTCCTGCCACTCATTTTCATTCCAATCAGCACGTTGAACTACGTTGGTGTGCCTCGGGAAAAGAACAACCAGGTTTCCGGCCTCTCTAACTTCGCGCGCAACCTCGGGGGCAGCATTGGAACTTCTCTGCTGGCGACGTTCCTGGTGCGCCAAAACCAGATTCACCTGGCAAACTTTGCCGCCCACACCAGCCGCGGTGACGCGAATTTCGAGCCATGGATGCGGGGGCTGATCGGCGCGTTCGTAGCTCAAGGACACGATGTCACGACCGCAACCCAGAAGGGCCTGGCGCTCGCGTACGGTACTGTGCAAGCGCAAGCCGCCACGCTCAGCTTTCAAAGCAGCTTCTGGATGATGGCGGTGATCGTTGCGTGCTTGTCCCCCATGCCGTTTATCATGCGGCGCCAAAAGCCGGGAGAGCAGAAATCTTTGTCGGAGATGCATTAGGGAATGAATCGCCTTTGTACTAAATCCAACACTCAGGAAGGTACTATGAAGAAGCTGCTGATCCTCTCGTCGCTATTGCTTGCCCCCGCGGTCTTCGGCGCGTCGACCACCAACATCGCGGGCCAATGGAAGGTTCACAACAGCATCGCCGGCAACGAAAGCGATCAGGACTGCACTTTCACGGTTGCGGAGAAGAAAATCACCGGAAGCTGTAAATCCGACGAGAGAACCGTCGACGTGACAGGCAACGTGGACGGCAGCAAGGTTACCTGGAAATACGACGTCGACTTCAACGGCAGCAATCTAACCGTCGTGTACACGGCAACGCTGGGTGAGGCGGAGAAGGTCGCTGGAGAGATTGAGGTGCAACCGATGGGAATCAAAGGCGAGTTCACCGCCGCTCCCTCGAAAGAAGCTGCGAAACCCGCCAAATGAAGGTACGCCGTCTACGTGCTTGATGGGTGTGATCCCCGGAAGTCCTTCTACGGCGCGAGCAATTGCGGTAGATTGTCCGCGATAGCTGTCAGGAGATCTTTATGAGGAAAGTAGCGCTCTTCTGCATTTGTTTGTTTTCGGTATTTCCGACCGTTCTGTTGTCCCAGGGCATCCCGAACCCCGTCTACAAAGATCCCAAATCCCCGATCCCCCTTCGTGTTCGTGATCTGCTGGGTAAGATGACAGTTGAAGAGAAGGTGGCACAACTGGAAAGCGGCTGGACCCTACCTGCTTTCGGCACCTTCAAATTTCCGTCCCCTGTCGAGGGAGACCACGTGAACGACGCCTTGGCCAAAAAGATGGCCGGCAATGGGCTTGGCACGTATGCCTTTCTTGATGAGTTCACGGGAACAAGCGGTCCGGGCGGCCCCCGTGCAGCAGCGCAGCGACGTAATCTACTGCAGGTATGGGTCCTCAAGAACACCCGTCTCGGGATTCCGATCCTCTTCCATGGAGAAGCTCTGCACGGCGCGGTCACATCCGGGGCGACCTCATTTCCCGAAGCAGTCGGCTTAGGCAGCACATGGGATCCCCAACTGCTGGAAAGGATGTTCGCCACCGTGGGCCTCGAAGCGCGTGCTTCGGGCAACGCTCTCGTCCTGGCTCCCGTTCTCGACCTGAGCCGCGATCCGCGCTACGGCCGCGTCGAAGAAATGTATTCCGAAGATCCCTACCTCGTCAGTCAATTAGGCATCGCAGCGGTCAAAGGCTTGCAGGGATTGCAAACTCCCGCCGATCTCCTGGATCAGAACCATGTCTTCGCTACGCTAAAGCACTTCGTACACGGGCAACCGGAGAACGGCACCAATGTTGGCCCGAATGACTTTTCTGAGCGCACCATGCGCAGCGTGTTTCTGTTCCCGTTCGAACAGGTAGTGCGGAATGCTTCCGTGGAAGCCGTCATGCCTTCGTACAACGAAAACAACGGAGGCATACCCTCCCATGGCAATCCGTGGCTCTTGAAGAAAGTCCTGCGCGAAGAGTGGGGATTCATCGGCCTGACTGTTTCTGATTACATGGCCGTCGAGCAGCTCTCTTCGCTGCAGCATGTGGCGGCGACAAATGCCGATGCAGGCGTTCTCGCCTTAAAGTCCGGCGTCGATATGGAACTGCCCGCCCCCTCCGGGTTTCCCGGACTGGTTGCTGCCGTCAAAGACGGCAAACTGACAGAAACGGAACTCGATGAAGCCGTCGGCCGCGTGCTCACTGCGAAATTCCGTGCTGGTCTTTTCGAGCACCCGTTCGTGGATGAAGATCGAGCGGCTAGAGAAGTAGGCAGCCAGGAACACGCAAAACTGGCGCGCCAGGTAGCCGACGAGGCCATCGTCCTTTTGCAAAACAAGGCCAACGTGTTACCGCTCGATCCCGCCAGGATCAAGACACTGGCCGTAATCGGTCCCAACGGCAAAAGAGTAAGACTCGGAGGGTACAGCGGCATTCCACCGTATTACGTCTCTCTTGTAGAAGGCGTGCAAAACCGTGCGGGGTCGGGCACGAAGATTCTCTTCGCAGAAGGTTGCAGGATTTCAGAACCGGAAACACTTCCCAACGCCGCGGTCATGACACCTTACAATGCTCCCCAGGCTGAGACGGATCAGAAACTGATGGACGAAGCCATCCAGACCGCCAAGTCCGCGGACGTGATTGTATTTGCGCTCGGCGGCAACGAGGTGGTTTCTCGCGAGTCCATCGGCAACATCGGTTTCGGCAAACCACTGTATGGCGACTCCGACACGCTTGAGCTTCCGGGCAGGCAAAACGAACTCGTGCACGAGATAGCCAAGCTGGGAAAGCCGATGGTCGCAGTGCTGCTCAATGGCAAAGCGTATGCCATCGAACAACTAACAGCAGAGGTGCCAGCGATCATTGAAGGTTGGTATCTCGGCCAGGAAACCGGCAACGCGCTCGCCGACGTCCTGTTCGGCGACGTTAATCCATCCGGACACCTGCCGGTCACAATTGCGCGTAACGTCGGACAGCTACCCGTCTATTACTACAAGACGCCGGCCGCACGGCGTGGGTACGTCTTCCATGAAAACTCGCCGTTGTTTCCCTTCGGTCACGGACTCAGCTATTCGACCTTCAAATTTGGAAACCCAACGCTCGATCGCGATCGGATTTCCGTAAAGGATGTGGCAAAGGTTTCTGTCACAATCACCAACACTGGATCACGCGCCGGAGATCAGGTCGTACAGATGTACATTCATCACCCCGTCAGCAGCGTCGTGCAACCTGTGATCGCCTTGCGGGGGTTCAAGCGGGTTCATCTCGAACCCGGCGCAACCAGCACCGTAAGCTTCGACGTAGGTTCCGAACAGCTTGCCTTTCTAAACTCGCAAATGGAACGAGTCGTCGAACCTGGCGCAGTGGATATTCTAATCGGCTCGAGTTCGGCGGAGACGTCGTCTGCTCGTTTGACGATCACTGAATAGCGCCATTGCAACGGCCAGTGTGAGTCTTAGGTGGCTTAGTCGCCTTGCTGTATTTCAAATGGTATTGGTCGAGGCAGCAGGACGCTTCTCCTGCTCAAATCGAAAAGCGGCCTGACTTCGGCCGCCTTTGCGTCATTGACTTTGATACGTTTCTAGTGAACCGGCGCCGGTTGGGTTTGCGGTGTCGACGTGCTCGGGTTTGCAAAATCTACTTTCGGTGCTATGCGCGAACCTTCTGAGGCCTGGAAGTATGCATCGTTCGCCTTGAAGCCCGCCCATCCGGCAAAAACGCTGTTGGGAAACTGCTGCACGTATGTGTTGTAATCCTGCAATGTATCGTTGTAGCGCTTGCGCTCGACCGCGATGCGGTTCTCGGTCCCGGCGAGTTCATCCTGCAGGCGCAGAAAGTTCTCGTTCGACTTCAGTTGCGGATAGTTCTCAACAATCAGCAGGAGTCGTCCTAATGCTCCATCAAGCTGTCCGTTCGCCGCGATTTTGCCCTGTGGAGTTCCCGCCGAAAGCAAGGCCGAACGCGCCTTGGCGATGTCGCCAAACACAGTCTGCTCTTGCTTGGCATACCCCTTCACCGTTTCGACCAGGTTGGGAATCAAATCCGCGCGCCGCTGCAGCACGATGTCAACCTGCGACCAGGCCGACTTCACCGCCTCGTTCTTGCTCACCAGCGTGTTCTTGGTGCTGACATAAGATCCAAAGAGGGCCACACCAATCAGTCCCACAATGACCACGACCACCACCAGTGCTATCAACGCCTTACCCATAAAGCCTCCCTTTCCGATCTAAAGATTATGCCCGCGCCGGCGGGTTTCATACGAGGGTGTCTACCGCAGCGGTAACCTGTTCGATGGCCGCCATGTACTTTGCTACGAGATCGCGAATGTTCAACTTGCCTCGGTCGACCTTCTTTTCTCGCGCGTCGAGCACCTGGAGCATGGATGACGCGTCGAACCCCAACCGCCGTGACAAGACTTGTACCGCATCTCGCCGCGCAGATTGTGAGGAATCGCCGAGGGCGATCAGCGCATGCCGGAACAGCGTGCTGAACGAGGGCACAGAACGCAAGAGTAACTCCCACAGCCGCGAGTCATTTCCATCGGCGATTAACACATGTTGCCGCAGGAGGATCAGTTTCTCGCGAAGTTCATACTCCACTTGTACGCGATGAAGATCCATCGGAATCCCGAGTCCGCTGAGCACATCCGCCCCAAATAAGACGCGATGATGCTGCTTGATGTCCAGCAGTTCGATGGTAAAGACATCGGTAGACCGCTCGAGTTCTCGCCGCGTCATACAGAGAGGAGGCGGCTGCTTCTGTTTGTCCCACCACTTGGCTGCGGCAGCGAGTCTCTGCAAGGCCACGAATGAGCTGTCGCCGAGAATACAGAGCACATTCAAATTCGATAGCCCGGGATTAAAGTCTCCCGCGACTGCTGATCCGAAAAGGATCACGCTCTCTACGTTCGGTCCGTCTGCATCCCGTAAACGTTTTACAAATTCGTCGATCATTTCCGAAGGAATCATTGCATATCGCTCCTACCAGCTTCCTCCGGCTCCGCCGCCGCCGGAACTTCCTCCGCCGAACCCGCCAAAGCCTCCGCCACCGCCGAACCCGCCTCCGCCACCACCGCTCCAACCTCCACCGCCAAAGCCGCCACGGCCGCCCCCGATATTCGACAACAGAAGCCAGAAGAGGATGCTGCGGAGCGGCGTGAAGAGAATGATGAGAAAGATTATGACCAGAACGACGATCCCACCGATCGAGATCCCCGGATCCGGTCTATCCAGGCGCCGGGTCGGCGCGCGCGGTTGGGCGTTGGTGAGTTGGACGCCAGCGTCGGATGCGATGACATCGGCGATGCGGCTTGTCACCAGCATCAGCGCCTGGCTGTAGTCGCCGCTCCGCATCAGCGGTACAGCTTCACGCCCAAAGCCGCCCACCTTACCATCAGGCAGTATTGGTTCCAACCCATAGCCGACTTCGGTCCAGTAACGATGATCCTGAATGGCGTAGAGAATCAGAACGCCACGGTCGGTGTTCTTCGTACCAACGCCCCACTTCTTGAAAAGATCATTCGCGTAGCTCTCGACAGCATTCCCGTCGAGCGTATTGACCGTAACCACAGCGATCTGAGCATGCGTTTTTTCGTCAATCTGATGGCACAAATCTTCGATTTGAGACTGTGTCCCCGGATCCAGGACATGAGCGAAGTCGTTGACGTAACCAGTGGGCTGAAGTTGCGCGATGGGTTCTGCGACGGCGAGTAAACCTGAGAGCCATACCACGGCAGCCAGGCAAACTCTTGCGCGAGCAATCACATGCAGATTGTACAGGAGGCTGGGCCGGGCATGCCGCGCGCCAGGACAGCAGAGGAGGCTTCGCCAGATCTTCGAAGTCCGCAAGGCCGAGCGGCCATCGTCACTTTGGTAATTTGCGAGGCGGTGGCCACAAAGATGATGATGGGCCACGATGCAGGACCCTAAGAAAACGCGTCGCTGGGACCGTATGCCCGTCGATCTGCCCGTTCGAGTCGTTACCTCGAAGGGCTTTTCGACCACGGTCGTGGAGGGGCGCGGCACGGAAATGAGCGAGGGGGGCATGACCCTCTACGCGGGCATCCTGTTGAATCCGGGCGACCTGTTGGAAGTTGAATTCGATACGCCCGTGCACTCGCGCGTGCCTGCGATTGTGCGCTCGAAGAGTGGTTTCTGCTTCGGCTTGGAATTCATCACTCCCTTACCTTCCTGACCGGCTTCCTGAAGGAACAATACGCATACAAACTTGTACATATAACATCTTATCCTGCGAAATCGGCTTTGTTCAGAATGGGTTGCACGGGGATTTGTCGGCCACGACTTCGTCTCCACGTGAGCGGATCATCTCGATGAGGGTTTCCATATCGGCTTTGGTCGCGGTGGGATTCATGGAGGTAAATTTCAGGCACTGGCGATCGCGGACGCGCGTGTGGCCGATTACCGCTAATCCGCGGTCAAAAAGACTCTGTCGAATCTCGACATTGGTGCGGTCCGCATCTGCCTCGATGCGAGGAACGTAGCGAAATACGACGGTACTGAGTTGCGGCTCACACATGAGCTCCAAGTCGGGCGTCGCGCAGATGACCCGTGCAGCATCAGCCGCGCCAGCCTGATTGTGTGATCCACCATGGCAGCGAGTTTTTCGCGCCCCAGGGACTGAAGCGAGATCCACAACTTCAAAGCGTCGAATCTCCGGCTGGTCAGCAGAGAGGTCGTGACCAGGTTCGGGATCCCTTCTTCTTCGTGGAGTTCCGGATTCAGGTAGTCGGCGTGGAACTTGATGCTGTCGAATGATCTGGCATCCCGAACCAGAAACGCGCTGCACGGAATGGGCTGCCAGAAAAGCTTGTGAAAGTCGATGGCCACTGAATCGGCTTCTTCGATTCCAGCGACCTTGGCGCGGTGTTGACCGGAGAACAGCAAAGCGCCGCCGTAAGCAGCATCGACGTGAAGCCAACCGTTCACCTGTCGAGCGAGGGCGCCGATTTCCGCCAGCGGATCGACCGACCCGAAATCCGTAGTGCCGGCAGTCGCGACAATCGCCATAGGCAAAAGCCCTCTGCTTTCGAGGCTCTCCAGAACGTCGTGCAAAGACTCGAGCCGCATGCGGAAATCGCTGTCAACTGCGACGCGGACCACCGAATCCGTCCCCAGCCCGAGTTGCGCGGCGGATTTTTCCACGGTGAAGTGCGCGACTTCGGAACAGAGAATTCGAAGACGGCGTGCTTCGGCCGGAAGACCCGCCGTCTGAGCTGTCCAGTTCCAGCGCTTTTCGAGGAATGCATCCCGCGCTAGAAGCAGTCCCATGTAGTTCGATTGCGAACCGCCGGTGGTAAATGTGCCGTGCGCGGTTTTTGGCAAGCCAGCCTCAGAGCAAAGCCAGCCCACCAACTTCTGCTCAACCATTGTGGCGATCGGAGCCTGATCGAACGAATCCATCGACTGATTCAGGGCGGTGATTACCACCTCAGCCGCGAGGGCGGCCAACAACGGCGGACAGTGGAGATGAGCTGCTGTTCGCGGATTGCTGACGGCTACGGAATGAGCGATGACCGATCTCAATGTTTGGGTGATCTCTTCCCAGGAATGTTGCCGCGAGAGAAAATCATTTCCGACCAGCTCGGCTAGCGCGCGCGGACTGTTGCCGCGATAGGGCTGGTGCGGCAAAGCTGCAGCGACGAGTTCCGCGGCTTCGGCGACGATCTTTTGGTACGCGCGTTTACTGCCTTCAACGGGTGTCAGGAAATCGGCTTCGAACAAGATGGCCTCAATTGAATGGGAAAGCCTGAGCAACTAAGCTTTGCGCAATCCTGCGATCAAGGCAACAACGCCACCGGCTACCAGAATGATTCCCACGGCGGGCGGAAGCTTTTCACTGCTTTCGGTCTGAACACTGAATTTGGCATCGCCGATCTTGACGCCGTGTTTTTCCTGATGAGGAACCGGGACCACGAACGATACGATCCCGAGAATCAGCAGCAAAGCGCCCACAATTGGAAGAGCTTTCATCAATACTCCTTGTCGAAAAAAAACGGATCGCACTGATCATACAAAAACGGTTGGTGGGCGGCGACGCTTTTGCGACATGAGCCGACGAAAAGTTGCTATCGTTGAGTCTGGGGTAACGGCAGAGGAGCGCATCGATGAAGACTGGCAAGCTTGCGAATAAGTATCGGATCGATAAGGGAAAGCACTTCCGGCTGAAGGATTTCGATCCAGCCGATACCGGCGCATGGACGTCGAAGGAGAACGCTGAGGCCGCTCTGCAAAGGGAGATCGCGCGCACGGCGGAGTTGCAAGACAAACTCTATGCGCAGGACAACTGGTCGCTGCTGCTGATTTTTCAGGCCATGGATGCGGCCGGGAAAGATGGCGCCATCAAGCACGTGATGTCGGGCGTGAATCCGCAGGGGTGCCAGGTGTATTCCTTCAAGGCGCCGTCCGAACTGGAACTGCAACATGATTTTCTATGGCGCACAACCCGCGACCTGCCCGAACGCGGGCACATTGGGATCTTCAACCGGTCCTATTACGAAGAAGTGCTGGTGGTGCGGGTGCATCCGGAAATTCTGAGAAGTCAGAAGACCCCGCCTTCGCTGGTCGGGAAGAAGATATGGGACGAGCGGTTTGAGGATATCTGCTGTTTCGAGCGTCACATGGCGCGGAGTGGCACGGTCATCCGGAAATTCTTTCTGAACGTGTCGAAGAAGGAGCAGAAGAAACGCTTTCTGGAGAGGTTGGAGGAGCCACAGAAGAACTGGAAATTTTCAGCCAGCGATGTGCGCGAGCGGGCGTGCTGGGATGATTACCAAGATGCGTACGAGGCCATGATCCGGAACACCGCGACCGAGCATGCGCCTTGGTATGTCGTTCCGGCTGATAACAAGTGGTTCACGCGGCTGGTGATCTCGACGGTTATCGTGGATACGCTGGAGTTGCTGGATCTGGAGTATCCGAAAGTAGACGCCGAGAAGCGGAAGCAACTGGAGGCGGCGAAAAAGCAGTTGTTGGGAAAGGAATGAATTGCGTAGCTTACGTTCCGCTCGAGCGGGCTCGGTCCGTTTCGCAGGGAGTTTCCCGGCACTCGCGTGCCGAGCTTTCCGGGTGTGCTGCTACGTGGAGGCAGTGGCGGTGTTGACGGCGAGTGTGATCTCCGACGAGATATCCAAAATATATTGACCATGGGTCAGCGGACAGCCGAACGCGCTGTCCGCATATTGTTTGGCGGCGCTCTCCCCCCAAAAACTTTGCATTCAACGACGAAACGGGACTGCTCTCTTTGCAGCGAGGCGCTGCAGGATTACCATAGAGAGCATTGTTTACAACTTCCTCGGAGATTACCTAACCATGGGTTCACACAGCCTTCGCGGCATTGCGTCGTTTGCTGCTCGCTTGATTTTTGGTTTCATTGTCGCAGTTATCCTGCTCATGCCGGCCACGGCACAGACCAAGCCCGAGCGGCAGTCGAAGGCAGCGAAAGCTGCTGTTCAGGCCCAGTCTGGCGCTTCCGCCTCTGCCTCCTCTGATTCGGCTGACAAAGATAAGGATAAGGACGGTGAGGACTCCAAGCCCGAGGAGAAGGCGTTCAAGGGCATGAAGTACCGGCTGATCGGCCCGTTCCGCGGAGGACGATCCCTGACAGCGGCGGGGATTCCGGGCGATCCGACCGCGTACTACTTCGGAGCAACCGGTGGCGGAGTGTGGAAATCGACGGACGCAGCAATGACGTGGTCTCCTGTCTTCGACAAGGAAGGGACTTCGGCGATCGGCAGTATTGCCGTGTCAAACTCGAATCACAACATCGTGTACGTGGGGACGGGTGAAGCATGCATCCGCGGCAACATCTCGCACGGAGATGGAGTTTACAAAACGCTGGATGGTGGCAAGACCTGGAAAAACGTGGGCCTGCGTGACTCGCGTGCCGTCGGCAAAGTGATCGTTCACCCTGCGAATCCTGACATCGTGTTCGTAGCGGCGCTGGGACATCCGTATGGGCCGAATCCGGAGCGCGGAATCTTCCGCACTACCGATGGCGGTAAGACGTGGGAGAAAGTTCTCTACAAGGACGAGAACACGGGCGGCATCGATGTTGCATTCGATCCACATAACCCGAACATCATTTTTGCAGCGCTGTGGCAGGCTCGGCGTACGTCGTGGAGCATGACGAGCGGCGGCCCGGGCAGCGGACTGTATCGATCGACCGATGGCGGAACGACATGGAAGCATCTGGAGGAGCACGGGCTGCCGAAAGGGCCGTACGGAAAAATAGGCGTTGCAGTGGCTGCAAATTCAGATCGCGTGTATGCGCTGATTGAAGCCCACAATCCCGACGGCGGACTTTACCGGACCGATGACGGCGGCGAGTCGTGGCAACTCGTCAATCCCAGCCACAGCCTGTGGCAGCGTCCCTGGTACTACATGCACGTGATCGCCGATCCGCGGGACGAAAACGTCCTCTACATCATGAATGTGGAGGCTTATAAATCGACTGACGGCGGACATTTGTTCAACAAAGTACACGTACCTCACGGTGATAATCACGGTTTGTGGATTGATCCACAGAATACGAAGCGCATGATCGCATCGAATGACGGCGGCGTTACGGTGACGCTCGACGGCGGAAAGAATTGGACTCCGCAGGACAACCAGCCGACCGCGCAGTTCTATCACGTCATCACCGATACTGCGACTCCGTATCGCGTGTATGGGCCGCAGCAGGATTCCGGCACGGTGGCCATCACCAGCCGTAGCGACGATGGCTCGATCAGCCGAACCGACTGGTACGACGTGGGAGGCGGCGAGGCTGGATACATCGCGCCGTATCCTCCGGATCCGAATATCGTTTATGCGGCGGATTATCAGGGGAACATCACGCGCTATAACCGTCACATCGGTCAGGTAAAGTCGATTACCGAGCAGCCCGAACTCTCGGATGCGCACGGTGCCGCCAATCTTGAACACCGCTTCCAGTGGACTGCCCCGGTGATGATCTCTTCGCACGAACCCGAGACGCTGTATCACGGTGCAGAAGTCCTGTTTAAAACGACCGATGGCGGAGTGCGCTGGCAACCGATCAGTCCGGACCTCACGCGCAACGATAAGAGCAAGCAGAAGGTATCGGGTGGCGACATCACTCTGGATGACTCAGGCACGGAGTATTTCGACACCATCTTCGCCCTGGCGGAATCGCCGCTGAAGAAGGGGTTGCTGTGGGTTGGAACCGACGATGGTTTGATCCAGCTCACGCAGGATGAGGGCAAGACGTGGGCCAATGTCACTCCGAAAGATATGCCGGAGTGGAGCCGCATCAGCCAGATCGACGCGTCACCTTCTGATGCCGGGACGGCTTACGTCGCCGTCGATCGTCATCAATTTGACGATTTGAAACCGTGCATCTACAAAACCAGCGACTACGGGAAGACGTGGACCAAGCTGGGTAATGGGATTCCAGATACGACGTTTGTGCGGGTAGTGCGCGAGGATACGAAGAAACGGGGCTTACTCTATGCCGGCACGGAAACGGGAATCTATGTCTCATTCGACGACGGCGCGAACTGGCGTTCGCTGAAGCTGAACCTGCCGACGACTCCCGTGCACGATCTGGTGATTAAGAATAACGACCTGGTCGTGGCTACTCACGGGCGGGCGTTCTGGATTCTCGACGATGTCAGCCCGCTGCGCCAGTTCAGCGATGAGACCGCCAAGAAGGACGTGTTCCTTTATGCGCCGTCAACCGCGTACCGCATTCAGGCGGGCGCGAGCGGAGAGCGGCACGCGTCGAAACGGACCGGACAGAACCCTCCGGCTGGCGCGGTGATTTACTACTATCTGAAAGATGCGCCGAAGAAGGACGCGGAGGCGAAGGTCGAGATTCTGGATGCTTCCGGAAAAGTGATCCGCAAGTATTCGAGTACTGAGACTGATCCGCTCGAAGAGCCACTCGATCCCGATGACAAGAAGCCGGAGAAGCAACTGAAGCCGGACGCAGGATTGAACCGGTTCGTCTGGGACCTCCGCCATGAGGAAGCGCGGCATATTCCTGGATATTACCTCTGGGAATACGGCTCTGGCGCGCGGGGGCCAGTCGCCGTTCCGGGACACTATCAGGTGAGGCTCACGGTTGGCGGACAGAGCCAGACGGCTGATTTGGATTTGAAGCTCGATCCACGGGCACAGGTCAGCCAGGCTGATCTGGATGCTCAATTCAACCTGCTGATCGAGACGCGCGATGAACTCAGCCGGATCTATGACGCCGTCAACCAGATCCAGGACGTGCGGTCGCAACTGGCGGGGTTGAAGCGGCGTCTGCCGGAAAATGCCAGTGCGAAAAATATCGTCACGGCCGCAGATGACCTCGAGAAGAAACTGGTGGCCGTGCGCGATGACATCATCAATCTGGACATCAGCGCCAATGAAGATTCTCTGGCGTATCCTCCGCAATTGGATGCCAAACTGGCGTTTCTGGCGATGGACGCCGGCTCGGCGGACGCCGCTCCGACTGAGGCTGAACAGCGTCAACTGGAGAAGCTGAAGCGGCAGAGCGGGGAATTACTTGCCAAATGGGAAAACCTGCAGCGCCGGGATCTGGTGGCGTTCCAGAAGTTGACGGCCGAAGGGAGCTTGTCGACGGTAATGGTGCCGCCGGCGGGGCGGTCGACTGAGGAACCAGTGGCTGCGCATTAAAGGGGTTAAGGCCTTGGAGTCAGAGGCGAAGGCTCTTTTGAGCAGGAAGGCCGGTTTCCGGCCGACCCCCGATGCCTGACCCCCGACGCCCGGACGCCTGACGCCGGCCTTTCATTACTTCTATTACTTCGGTGCCACTCTATGGCACGGTTGTGCCCTGTCCCTTCTTCAGACTCGCTGCTATCGTGCCGATAGAGTTGGTGAAGTTCCTCCCCTGAAGGTGAACGAATCAGCCGGACTGGGGGCGTCTTATGCGAGTCATGCATCTGTGCTATGCGGCGATTGGATTTGCGGTGGCCCGCTGGATTTTTCGGCGGCAGGCAACGCCGGTAGTAGACCCGGTTACCCGGTTTCGGTCACAGGGCCTGTTGTAAGCCTAACAAGCTCGGGCGCGCGCCCGTTGCGCCTTCCATTTCGTCAACGCGCGCCCTTCGCTTCCTCCTGAATTACTGTTGCTAAGGTTTGCCCGTCTCTTCCTGGTTTCTTCTCGATCTCCACGGGACTTTCCACGTGCTAGACTAAAAATCAATTCCTGTTAATGCCAGGCGGATTCATGAAATTTGGCGTCATTATTTTTCCCGGTTCCAATTGCGATCACGATGCCTACTGGACGATCCAGCAGGTTGCCAAGCAACCGGCGACATTTCTGTGGCACGAATCGCACGATCTGGAGAACTGTGATGCCATCATTGTGCCGGGCGGGTTCGCCTACGGCGATTATCTGCGGACCGGCGCGATTGCCAAGTTCTCCCCAGTCATGGAAGCTGTCCGCAATTTCTCCAAGAGCGGCGGGCTGGTGCTGGGAATCTGCAACGGGTTCCAGATCCTGTGCGAGTCGGGCTTACTGCCCGGTGCGCTGATGCGGAACGTGGGACTGAAGTATGTCTGCAAGCCGGTGCAGGTTCGTGTCGAAAACGTCGATACGCCGTTCACTCATGCGTGCTCTCCTCAGGAAGTCCTGACGATACCGATCGGCCACATGGAGGGGAACTACTTCTGCGATGCGGCGACGCTGGAAGAATTGCGACGGGACAATCGAATCCTATTCCGCTATTGTGTGCCGACAGGCGAGATCAGTGCCGCAGCCAATCCGAACGGCTCGCTCGACAATATCGCCGGAATTTGCAGTCCCGGGCGGAACGTCGTGGGCATGATGCCCCATCCGGAACGATCCGCAGAGCCCGAACTCGGCTGCACCGACGGTGTGAAAATCTTCCAATCGATGGTGGGTGCGTTGGCCGCGCGCTAGGCGGAATTATTTTTCTTTGCGATCAACAGGCTTTCGGTATATCGTCATCCCTTCTTCCCCTGTAGTGAGGGTTCCCAAATGAATCTCGCACGATCACACGCAGGGAGGCGTGTCCCCGAATGACACCGAAGCAGATCCTCGACTCTTTTTCTGAAACCCTAATGCGAGACGAGCGCATTCTGAGTACTCAAGAGCGCACGCTGCTCGCAAACTTGCTGCAACATGCCAACGCTGCGGCAGCAGCGAATCCTGAAACGCATGACGCCGTGAGAACGGTTATTGCATCGGCGATCGGCGAGACCGTGGCCCAGCGCGCTTTTTCCGTATTGGGTGGCAGTATTGCCGAACGCATTATTGAGAGCAGTTCGGTATCGACGGAAGCGACAGTCGGCGGGCGTACTGAGTTCATGGGAACGCCTACGCCGCCGGGGCCGCAGCCGCAACACCCCGGCGTGAAGGCGCCGCCGCAGGGACCGCAGCACTCTCCGAAAGAGCCGCAACCACCGGGAAAGAAGCCCCTGCGCGATACGCCTCCTCCCCCGCCCTCACAGCCACAGCATCCAGGCGGGGCGGTTACCCGCACAGTCGTGACCGGCAGCACAGTTGCTTTGACGGAGAGGCCCGAGGTTCTGCGGGCGAACTGTGTGGTGCTTGACGAATTCCTCGCGCCACAGGAATTGGAAGAACTCACCCGGTTCACGCTGGAACACGAGGCCGAGTTCCAATCCAGCGAAGTGTACTCACCCAGCGCGCAAAAAGGCGTCATCAACGATGACTACCGGCGTTCGAGCGTCCTCATGGATTTGCCCGCGCCGCAGGAGATGATTCTGGCTCGCATCAGGTCGGTGTTGCCCCTGGTTCTCGAGAAACTCGGGATGGAGGTATTCACCATCGCAGATACGGAAGTGCAGATCACGGCGAGCAATGACGGTGACTTTTTTCTCTGTCACGACGACAATGGAAGCGAGGGAGTGGCCGCGCGTCACCTCACGTTTGTCTATTTCTTCCAGCGGGAGCCGCGTCAGTTTGAAGGCGGGGAGCTCCGCATTCACGATTCGCATCTCGAGGATGGCCGATACGTCAGCGACGGGAGCTACCAGACGATCGTTCCGCAACAGAACCAGATCGTCTTTTTCCCA
>Ga0209698_10003255_pt1 | contig 18166 bp, 14 predicted proteins | sample LitLauG_LLR_2012_FD_187203 | JGI IMG/M metagenome (GOLD analysis project Ga0209698, IMG submission 187203) | Freshwater sediment microbial communities from Pennsylvania, USA - Little Laurel Run_MetaG_LLR_2012 (SPAdes) (version 2) | ecosystem: Environmental > Aquatic > Freshwater > Creek >...
GCCTTTTCGGGCATTCTTGGGTCGGGTGACTTGATGATCTTTTCGACGGTTGCGGGCAGTTTGATATTCGGTTTTTCAGGCATGTTTCCTCAAGGTCTTTCCGGGCCCCAGTTCCCCTCCGAAAAGTTACTTAATTTTAGCAGGGAGAACCGTGTAGAGGGCGGACTTTGCCATGCAAAACCTGATGCATCCTTACAGCCAGCACCGTAGTCTATCCGACAAAGAAGACCAGCGAGCGAACGGATCCGGAACCGCAGAAGACAACATCCGAAGAAATTCAAGAGCGACTTTTCTTTGACAGGAGGTAGCCGGTTGGGGAAAATAACGGTGCTCATTCGTTGGGTCAACTCCCCTCTTCGAAAGGAAAATTCATGAAAAAGACAATGCTGATCGCGATTCTCTCCGTGTGTCTGTCATTTGCTGCCGGCATCGCGCTGGCCGAGAAGGTTCATGATTGGGCGGATCTCGAGAGCGCCCATCATCACGTGCAAGAAGCCATGCAGGAGATGAACCGCGCCCGTGCCGCCAATCACTACGATATGGCGGGCCACGGTGCGAAAGCAGAAGAGCATCTGCGTGCAGCCGAGCACGAACTGCATGAGGCCATAGAGGCGGCGAAAGCGGCTAAATAGCAGAAATTAAGAATGAAGCTAGCCGGGCGCGGGATGAATCCGCGCCTCAGCTTTTTGTGGGCGAGTTGGGGATCCCACGTCCAGGAACGCTGCCAGCCATAGGTGAGCATTACGGCGAACGGTTGGCCGACGATGGTCGCGGACCGGACGGTCAGAATGCAGATCGTCGCTGGTATGCTGTGTCGAGTCATGCCAGCCGATCCTCATTGCCCATTCCGCCCATGACGGTCCGACTTCAATCTTCGCGCATTGGTTTTCTGCTCGCGGGAGGTAAGAGTTCGCGGATGGGCGCGAACAAAGCTTTCCTGAATTTCGGAGGCCAGACGCTCCTCGACCGCGCGCTTGCCGCGCTGCGGGCGGCCTGCGGCAAGGTCGTGATTGTCGGCGACCTGGAAACCTTCAGCAGCCACGGATCAGTCGTGTCCGATGTGTTCGCTGGCTGCGGACCCCTCGCCGGCATTCACGCCGCACTTCTCCATTCTTCCGCGGAGTTGAACATGGTTCTGGCGGTAGACATGCCCTTTGTCTCGCAGGAACTCCTCCACTTTCTTTTGGATGTTGCAGACGCTACTGACGCCACCGTCACCGTGCCGCGGACCACCAGCGGCCTGCAGCCACTTTGTGCCGTCTATCGACGCGACTTCGCCTCCACCGCCGAGCGCGCTCTCACGGCAGGGAAGTACAAGATCGATGCGACGTTCACGAGCGTCTCGCTCCGTGTGATCGAGGAATCTGAGTTAGCAGCGGCGGGTTTTATTGAAAAGAGCTTTTTTAACGTGAACACGCCCGAAGACCGCCACGCGGCCGAGGGCTTCTCTTTCTAGCTTGAGCCGCGGACTCCTCTCGTGCCATCCTGATGACTATGGCTGCCGCGAGTGGAATTCCTCCCTATATCGAATTCAAGGATGTCTCGAAGGCCTTTGGCGACCGCGAGATTCTGAAGGACGTCAGCTTCGAGGTTCTGCCCGGAGAAATGGTCTGCATCCTTGGGCGCAGTGGCGTCGGCAAGTCCGTCTCGCTTCACAACATCATGGGCTTCCTCAAGCCGGATTCGGGGAGAGTCATCGTCGCCTGCCAGGACATCACCGACTACAACGAAGTGCAACTCGAAGAAATCCGCAAGAAAGTCACCATGGTGTTTCAGAACGGCGCCCTCTTCGACTCTTTGACGGTCGGTGAAAATGTCGCTTTTCCGCTCCGCGAAAAAAGAGAGCTCTCGGAGGAGCAGATCTACCAGGTAGTGGATGGATTGCTTGAAATGGTCGGAGTCAAAGAGATGCGCGAACTGTTGCCATCTGACCTCTCTACCGGCATGAAGCGCTCAGTCGCCATCGCGCGCGCCCTCTCCGCGCAGCCCGAGTGCGTGCTCTACGACGAGCCGACTACCATGGTCGACCCGCTTATGGGCAACCTGCTCGGCGATCTCATCGCCCGACTGAAATTGCAATTGCACCTGACGTCAGTCGTCGTCACGCACGACATGCGCCTCGCCAAGAAACTCGCCGATCGCATCGTATTCCTCCACGAAGCACGCGCTATCTTCTTTGGACCTTATAAGGAGATGGAAAAATCCGACCACCCCATTATTCGAGAATTTCTGGAACTGGACGAGTTGAAGCTGGAAGCGTAAGAGAAGTTGATAGTGATCATGGAGCAACTTCTATTCACTATCCTCGCATGGGCACCTGGAATTCGGATAGGCCGAGCGTCGGGGCGTAACACGAGGTAAAGCGCAGGGCATTTTTGCAGTCTAGGAGGAAATCCGTGGGCGCATCTCTCACTTGGAAACTGCGCGAATCATTAGCCGCTGGGAGAGAGGCGGAAGAACGGCAGGCTCCACTCGAAGAAGTGGCGCAAGAACGCCGCAACCGGCGCGAACGCGAGTGCCGCGGCGTCACGCGCCGTAGATTTTTGGGCGGCGCTGCTGTCATGGGAGGTATGGCGCTGTGGATCCGCTCCCGACCTATGCTGCAACCTCGCGTATTGTCGTCGTGGGCGCGGGCCTTGCAGGACTGCGTTTCGCTCATGCCATGTGGACGGGCTGCGTCGCGACCACCGTTTACGAGGCCAATACTCGCCTCGGCGGTCGGGTTTGGAGCAACCGCGGTTTCTTTTCCGACGGGCAGGTTGCCGAGCATGGAGCGGAGTTCATCTCCAGCGAGCACAAGTCCATGCGCCGGCTGGCCGAGAAGTTCGGCCTGCGCTTCGCCGTGGCTAATGGTGGATCAGAGCCCTGCTGCGATGATGTCAGTTGGCTCGATGGTTCTTACTACAGGACCCGGGAACTGAATGCGGACCTGACGAAGCTGGTTCCCGCACTGATCGCGGCCAACCAAGCGGCTCCCTACCCGACGCTCTATAACCACCACACCCAAGCCGGTTATGAGCTTGACCACACTTCGGCCACGGATTGGATCGATCGGAATGTCGAAGGTGGAGTCGCCAGCAAGCTGGGCCGCGTACTACAGACGGATTTGCTCTCCGAATACGGATGCGAGCCCGACATGCAACCCGCTCTGAATCTGATCTATCTTCTGGGCTCGGGTAACGGCGGTCTGGTCGGTACGGATGAGAAATATCATGTGATCGGAGGCAACGATCAGATCCCCGCGATGATGGCGGCCCAACTTCCCCAAGGGTCGATTCAGGTGGGCATGATGCTGGCGGCTCTACAGCTAGACAGCGACGGCTCCTACACCTGCACTTTTGAAAAAGGAGCGGGAACGGCTGAGGTGAAGGCAGATCACGTAGTGCTCGCGCTGCCCTTCAACCAACTCCGAAAGGTCGATCTGGAGCGTGCCGGATTTTCTCCGATCAAACTGGCCGCGATCAACAAGTACGACCTTGGGACGAACGCCAAACTCGCATTACAATTCGACAGTCGTCCGTGGAGCACGGAGGATCATTGGAGCGGGAGCTGCTATACCGGCCCGGATAATTTTCAGTTGGCATGGGATGCGACGGTCGCGCAGAAGGGACGAGCTGGGATTCTGAATCGGTTCCCAGCGGGTAGCGCCGGCGGGGCGAAAGCGTTCCCTGGGGCCGCGGCGCACGGCCCGACTGCGGCGCGGTACGCCCAGGAGTTTCTCGGCGCCGTGGAAGCCCCGTTTCCCGGCTGCCAGAAAAGTTACAACGGCAAGACGTGGCTCGACTGGTGGGATCAGGACCCATTCATCGGAGGGGCCTACGGCTGCTACCAAATCGGCAATTACACAGGGTTTGCCGGCATCGAAAATGTGCGCCAAGGCAACGTACATTTCTGCGGCGAGCAAACGGACCTCAATTTCCAGGGATACATGGAGGGCGCAGTGCAATCGGCAGAACGACTGGCTCTCCATTGGCCGAGGCTGTAAAACTCCGGAGGCATCTAGAACCCCTGGCGCACCAGTTCCTCGACGTTCAGCGAACTCTGCCCGGCCTCGCGCGTCATCATCTTTTCGACGTATTTCGCGATGACGTCGGCTTCGAGGTTGACCGGGTCGCCCGGCTTGAGTGAGCCGAGGTTCGTCAGTTCCACCGTGTGCGGGATGATTGCAATCGTGCAGCGATTCTTCTCTAGCTTTGCGACGGTCAGGCTGATGCCTTCGATCGAAATCGATCCCTTGAAGACCGTGTACTTCTCGACGTCGGATGGAATTTCAATGTGCAGCCACCAGTTGTCGGAGTCCCGGTTTTCCGAATCGACGATGCGTTCGAATTCGATCAGTTTGCCGACGCCATCGACGTGTCCCTGCACAATGTGGCCCCCGAAGCGTCCGTCGGCCTTCATGGGCAGCTCGAGGTTGACGAATGCCCCTTCGTGAATCCGGGAGAATGATGTGCGCGCCCATGTTTCGGGCGCGAGGTCGGCACAAAAAGAATTGGGCTGGATGTCAAGGGCTGTCAAGCAAACGCCGCTGACTGCGACACTGTGACCGCTGCCCAACTCCTTCGGCGTTTTCTTTGCGGTGATCGTGATTCGCCGATCTTCTCCGCGCTGCTCGATCTTAGTCACGTTTCCAACTTCTTCCACGATTCCGGTAAACATGCCCATCTCTCCTTGGATCAGACAGTTTGAAGATTAGCATCGATCGCTTCTTGTTCGACGTGATTGCTAACCCCGGCTTCCGGGGTCAGTGTTCTCGCAGAGCCACGATCAGACTGCCGATCTTGCCGGAACGGTTGTCGCGAACCACGACTCGGATCGTGTACTCGCCCGGCGGCAGACGGAACTGACCCTTGTAAATAAACCCCTTTTCCTGAATCAACTTGATGTCCGCTGCGCTCAGAGTACTCTCAATTGGCTGCGAGAACTGCGCCTTTAACTTTCCATCGGCATCGGTGGCGATACCAACGAATTGCAGGTCCACTTGATTGTCATTGGGTCCAGCCAGAAGCTTGCTGGCTGGCAATATCGCCAGCTCAAAAGTGTTCTCCTTCCCCTCTCTACTGGTGGTTCCGGGAGCTTCGGTCCATCGGAAGGCAAGCGGAATTCCCGTAAACTCCAGCGGCGCAGTGAGTGCCATCTGCAGGTCGTCGAGCGGCGGTGCTGGCCCGTTTGATTGCGACACAAAAAATCCACTGCGTGCCCGCACTCGCACACCTTTGTTCCGAACGCTCACCTTTAACTCTCGCCATCCGGGTGCAGCGTCTTTTGCGGAACGGTAATATCCCAGCAGATAGTATGATCCAGAATCGCGTGTCGCACGGTCCAGGCTCAGGACGATGTCGTTGGTGTTGTAAAAAGCCTCTCCGCCGGTGGCCGCGGCGAACAATTGCAGCGTAGTAATCGTGTTGGTGTTCCAGTTGTTCTGATTCTGAACCCAATGGTCGCTAAAGCGCGGGATGTCGGCGGAGAACGCCCCGGGATTAACCAAGCCTCGAAGGTCCACACCATAGAGTGAAAAGTTCGCGTCGTTCAGAACTTTCCACGTGTGCTCGTATTCGGATTGATCGAAGGGATTGTAAGGAAATGAGCCCGTCACCCAGACCAGGGCTTTTCGTCCGGGAACTCCGGCATAGATGCGTGCGATCGTCTCCAGGGACTCAAGCGTAACCTTCAACGCATTGACCCTGAGTTGATCCGACATCTTTTCTTCGGCGCCGTTTGCGAGTTGCTTGATTAGCGGAACCTCGGTGTCAGTCTTGCTGTCAGGTTCATTCGCATCCGACACGCTCGCGAGGGGATCGTTTTTGGCTCCCTTCCCAGTGGCAGCCGGGGGCGGAGAAATCTGCACTTTTCGCAGGGCCCCGATCAGTACCGAAGGATCAGACGTCGCGTCGTGAACAACGCTGATTCCCGCACCATTCATGACTACCAGCGCGAAGAGCGCGCCGGTGTTGACGCGCGCGTCGAGAAAATTCATCAGCTGACGCCGTCCCCAGGACTGATCGAGAAACTGGGAATTCACTGTGTCCACAGCGATCACGACCAGGCGTCGCGGTGACGGTCTGTCATACGAATTGGTGTAGATTCCTGGGGTATTGGTGCGGCGAAGTGGTTCTGCCGAAGCCTTGATCTCTTCAAATACGCTGATCTTCTGGGTCTTCCTATTTTCCCGGACTGAAAAATCCGAAACACTCAGGCCGCTCACGTGCTGGGCATCACGACCGGTGACAGTCGCCGGAACAATGACAAGCTGGGATTGGGCAGTGAAAGTGGCGGCCGCGGCGGGGTCTGGATGGGGAGCAGTCTGCGCCGCGACGGCCTGACTAAATGCCGCCAACGCCAGCGCAGCGAGGATCAGAAGTTGTTTCCGGGAAGACATGTCAGGATGATCTATTCTGCAAATGGGTCTCTGAGATATGCCTCGACCGCAAAGTCATCGCCAAACTGGTGGAGCTGAATCCGCCGTGCGGCCAAGGCAATGTGACTGTGTTCTGGTCCTGCGCTCGCCGCGAAGGGCACCGCTCCTTCGCCCAGAATCTTAGGCGCGTAAAACAAGAATAGCTTGTCCACGACTCCCGATGACAACGCAGTCCAGTTCACTGTTGCTCCACCCTCGATGATGACGCTGGTGATGTCATACTTCGCCAGGTGACGCATAACCTCCAGGAGATCGGGCCGTCCTTCCGCCTGCCCAGCAACATGCTCAACGCGCAAGCCAAGCTTCTCGAGCTCACGCTTGCGGTTGTCGTCGTCCTGCGAATGGATGACCAGCACATCGCCCTGCGCCGACTTCACCAGCCGCGAGGTTTCGGGCAACCGCAGCCAGGAATCGAGAATGACGCGCAGTAGAGGTCTGCGCCGCGCGCGCCCGCTGCGATCGGTTAGCAAGGGATCGTCCGCAATCACGGTCCCGACCCCAGCCATAATCGCGTCATGTTCATGCCTCAGGATCTGCACGTGCTGGCGCGCGATCTCGCCTGTGATCCAGCCTCCTGTCGAACCGCCCGCCGCGACCTCGGCGGGAACGCGCGGGTTGGCAGATTGGGAGCCAGCAGGCGGAGGCGCAATCTTGCCGTCGAGCGTCATGGCCGCCTTCAGAGTGACCAGCGGAACATGATGCCGAATGAACTTGGCGAATGCTTCGTTCAGCCTTCTGGCCTCGGCCTCGAACGGCCCAAGTTCCACGCGGACTCCTGCGTCTCGCAACTTGGCAAATCCCTGCCCTGCCACGAGCGGGTTTGGGTCTTGTATGGAGCAGACCACACGCTGAACTCCGGCGGCAATCACGGCATCCGCACAGGGGCCAGTGCGTCCCTGATGCGAACAGGGTTCCAGATTTAGAAAAAGCGTTCCGCCGCGCGCGCGCGGACCAGCCTGCTCCAGAGCGAGCACTTCGGCGTGCTTGATGCCGTCGTAGGTATGGGTTCCGGCGCCGACTTCTTTTCCGGCGGCGTCGACTACAAGGGCTCCGACGGCTGGATTCGGCGAGACTAGACCGATGCCGGCGCGCGCGAGATCGAGCGCGCGCTTTATGTATTGTTCGTCGGCTGTCATGAAAGCTTAAAGACTAACGCACGCGGAGGGGCAAATCCACCACGGAGGCGCGGAGAAGAACTGGTCATCCAGTTCGAGGCGGAAAGGAGCGGGGTTCGTCCTCATCATCGTCGGGTTCGGCGAGGGCGACCGCTCCGGAGCGAGACTGCGGACCTCGCTTTTTAGGCGAACGCACTCCTGAGAACGGATCCTGTCCTCCGACTCCTCCTACGGTTTCCGAAGGTTCTCGCGATCGGAATTGGCTGCGAACAAACCGGAACACCAGCCAGAGAACCAGCGCGGCGATCAGCAACGGCCACAAATGTCGCAAAGCCTTAGACCTCCTGTTCCGCGCCGGAGATTAGTCCCGCTGATTTCAAGACCTAGAAGCTAAGAGCTAAGAGCCACGAGCTAAGAGCTTCTTCAAGCGAACAGCGAATCCACAAAATCTTTCGCATCGAAGGGTAGAAGATCTCCAGCCTTTTCGCCCACACCCACAAACCGGACCGGCAATCCCAGTTCGCGCGAAATCGCAACCACCACTCCGCCTTTGGCCGTGCCGTCGAGCTTGGTGAGCACGATGCCTGTCACTCCCGCCGATTGCGTGAACTGGCGCGCCTGCTGCAATCCGTTTTGTCCGGTGGTCGCATCCATGACCAGCAATGTTTCATGCGGAGCGCCCGGCACGATACGCTGCGCTGTGCGCTTCATCTTCTCGAGTTCCTGCATCAGGTTCTGCTTGGTATGCAGGCGGCCGGCGGTATCGACAATCACGTAATCGGTTTTGCGGTTGGTTGCCGTTTGCAGAGCGTCAAACAACACGGCGGACGGATCGCCTCCGGGTTTTGTCTTGATCACTTCCGTGCCGGTGCGCTGTCCCCAGATTTCAAGCTGCTCGATGGCCGCCGCGCGGAATGTGTCGGCTGCGCATAGCAGAACGGTTTTTCCCTGGCTTCGGAATACTTGCGATAGTTTCCCGATGGTGGTTGTTTTGCCTGTGCCGTTTACGCCGACTACCAGAATCACCTCCGGCGTGCCGTCCACGCGGGCAACATCGCGCGAGGGCGTCGAGGTCAGAATCCCCAGCAGCTCTTCTTTCAGCAGCCGCTTCAGTTCGTTTACATCCCTGATCTGCTTGCGGTCGGCTTTGTCACGCAGCTTTTCGAGCACCTCATGAGTGGTTGTCGTGCCCAGATCGGCGCCAATCAACGTGGCTTCCAGGTCGTCGAGCGTGGAACGATCGATCTCCTTGCCGATCGAAACCACCTCCTCAATGCGTTCGGCAAGGTTCTCGCGCGTGCGCGAGACGGCCTCCTTCATGCGCTCAATAAAACTCGGTTTCTTCTCTTCGTCCAGGCTGCCAAAAAGGGTTTGAATCATTCAGCATCGATTATAAGAGAAGCGACAGAGAGGAATTGGGTAATTGGGTAATTTTGTAGTTGTGTAATTTGAGATCAAAGAACAATTTGGTTTTCAATTACCAAATTACACAATTACCCAATTACCAATTCCCTAGGTGCGCGTGATTTCGATCGTCAACGGATCGGCGGGAGCCGTTGAGGCCGGAAGCTGGGGAGCTTCGACCGTTACTGTCGCGGTGAATTGCTGTTGGATGCGGATCTCTCCGCGTTGAAAAACTGCCAGCAGGGCAGCGACGGCCTTGGGATCGAGCCTCTGTCCCGAAAGATTCTGAATGATGCGGAGCGCTTCCACCGCATCGTGCGCCTTCTGGTAGGGGCGGTTGGTAGTAAGGGCGTCGAAGGTATCGGCCACCGCGATCACGCGGGCAAGCAAGGGAATTTCGTCGCCCTTCAGGCCGTAAGGATATCCGCGGCCATTAAGCGCTTCGTGGTGAAGTTCGATTCCGGGCAGCATCTCGCGCAGTTGCGTTACCGGGCGCAAAATGTTCGCGCCCTTGGTGGTGTGGGTCTTCATGATCTCGAACTCTTCCGGAGTCAGCGCACCCGGTTTCTTTAGAATTCGGTCCTCGATGCCAATTTTGCCGACATCGTGCAATTGCGCTGAAACTCGCAGAATCTCCAGAAAGCCCGGATCCAGGCCCATCTCGGTCGCGATCATCAGCGAGTAGCGGGTCACACGATCGGAGTGGCCGCGCGTGTACGGGTCTTTTTCGTCGACCGCGCCGGCCAGCATCTGGATCGACCCCATGAACAGCGCCTTGTTCTCTTCGGCGGCGCGCTTCAGGTCTTCAACGAACTGCTCCAGTTCCTCCGACATGGTGTTGAACGTGGCCGCCAGCTCGCCAATCTCGGTGCGGCTTTTCAAGTGAACGCGCTGCGAGAAATCGCCGCGCGCAATAGCCTGGCTCGATTGCGCCAGCACTTGCAGAGGGCTGGTGATGCGCCGCGCCGAGAAAATGCTCAGGCCCATGCTTACAAACACTACGAGCCATGCCAACAAGCGCCCGATGTGTTGCATGTCGTAGATATCGCGATAGGCTTCTTCGCGCGGCTTCTGCACCACCACCGCCCAATCCAGCGCCGTCACCGGGCTGTACGTTCCCAGCATCTCGACAGGCTTGTCGCCTCGGATCGTGAATTCCCGGGTGGCCGCCAATTGCGCTTTCGCGCCCACGTCCACAAAGCTGCGGACGATCTCGAAGTGCGTCATGTCCTGCCCGGTGGCGTATTGAGGTGTGGCCGCGGTCACGAGACGCCCCTGGCTATCGACCACGTACGGCATCAGCCCGGTCAGGCTGACTTGCTGCAGTCGCCGGGTCAGATAGTCGAGGTCTACCACCGACCCGATCATCCCCAGAAACCGGCCGCCATACATGATGGGCGAGCTGACCAGCATCACCGTCTTCGCCGATTTGCCGCTTCCCACCATCAGCGGCTGGCCGCTGTACGCGCGCCCTTCGCGCGCGGCTTCGTAGGCGCGCTCCAGTTCGCGCTGCAGAAATGCGTCGGGATCGATTCGCCCCGCCGAAACACCCTTGGCGTCGGCGTTCAACAACGTGGCATAAGCAATATCATTCGAGGAGGAGACGAAATTTTCCAGCAAGGCCCGCAGTTCCGGCGTCTGGATATTCTGATCGCCAATGTCATTCCCGCTCTCCACCTGGACCGAGGACGATAGGTTGGCCAGCATCATGCGCAGGGTTTCCTGATGCTGGGAAATATCGTCGGCCAGCGAGCGCGTGACCGTGTTTTGCAGCAGCATTTCGTTGGTTTTCAGCTGCTTCCGGTTCATCTCCTCGATCTGCGCCGAGTAGAAGTACATGGGGAGGACACTGATGGTCAGCAGCACGCCGAGGATGACGTAGAGGAGCGGAATGCGCGCGGGAATGGGCAGCTTCAACGGCAAAAGGCAGTCCTGTCGGCCCGAGCGCGGGGATGAGCTGGGACGTTCAACATTCATTCTAAGTTGGTTTGGGCTGGTAACCTCAGGTGCTTAAAGTACAGCTCACCGTTACCAAAGTACTCAGGCCATGATCACCTGAGGCTTGGTACGTGCAGCGGCTGGACACAGTCCAGCGGCATGGTCTGCTCCAATACGTCTGCTCCCCAGCGCCCATCGTTGTCATTCACTTTGGTGATTCCCTACCATGAGAGCGGTGCGTTCGGTCACCAAGAAATCACCCACACTCGTGATAAAAACCTTGCATGACCCGGAAGTCCTCCGCCCCAACAGGACCCACCATAACCGCCCAGGCCCCGTGCCGCGCCGACCTTGCCGGGGGCACGGTCGATCTCTGGCCTCTGTACCTGTTTCATCCCGGGGCGGTGACGCTGAACTTCGCCCTCGAAATCCTGACCACCTGCCGCATCACGCCCCTGCAGGGAACGCGTATCGAGTTGCGCTCGCTTGACGGCGACCGTCAGGAAACCTTCGCCGACCTGGCAGAACTGATTGACCATCCGAAGCCCCAGCACCTGCTCGCCGCCTGTGCTGTGCGCTTTTTCGCACCCGAACAAGGCCTGCGGCTCGAGACCGATTCACAATCGCCGGCTGGCGCCGGCATTTCCGGTTCATCGGCGCTCATGATTGCGACCTGCGCTGCCCTCGCCCGCTTTACTGGCGGCGACATCGACCTCGAAAAGTTGCGCGTGATTGCCCAGAACATCGAGGCCCAGATCATCCGTGTGCCCACCGGCTGCCAGGACTACTACCCCGCGCTCTACGGCGGGGTCAGCGCCATCCACCTCGATCCCGATGGAATCCGCCGTGCCCCCGTGCCGGTTGCGCCCGAAGAAATCGAAATGCGCTTTTTGCTCGCCTATACCGGCGCGCCACGCCAGTCCGGGATCAATAACTGGGAAGTTTTCAAGGCGCACATCGACGGCGACCGGCACGTTTTCCAGAATTTCCAGAAGATCGTGGCCCTTGCCCGCGACATGCATCAGGCCTTCCTGCGCCACGACTGGGAAGACGTAGCCCGCCTGTTGCGCGAGGAGTGGAAGTTGCGCCGCACCAATGCTCCGGGGATCACTACGCCGCTGATCGACAAACTGATCGCGGTTGCCCGAAAGAGTGGTGGCCGAGCCGCCAAAGTCTGCGGTGCCGGTGGCGGCGGCTGCGTTCTCTTCATGGTCGAGGAAGGCGCCAAGGAAACCGTGGCTCAAGCCGTCACCCAGGCCGGGGGCCGCATGCTACCCCTCAAAGTGGCCCGGGAAGGGCTGCGGATCTCGTCGCATTAGACGGCCAAGCCGGTCTATAATATTTGCGTGGACGCGGGGTGCTCCATGCAGTCTTTCCGTTTTCGCCGGGATCTGTTTCGTCTTTCCTTCCGCTTGTCTCTCGTGCTGATGATTGTCTCTGCGCTTGCTTTTTCCGAGGACACTCCGTCCCCGAAAATGTCCAAGGAAACGCGCGAGCAAATTCTTCACGCCTTCAACGCCGAACTGGTCTACATCCGCACAAATTTCCCGATGGGCAGAACCGGCTTGAAACTCCAGAATGGCGCCCTTACTCCCGGCGGCACGGATTTACAACACTTGATGGCACTCTGGGGACCGGCCGCCAAACCGGGTGACCTTGCGCGCATCAGCGATATTGCGATCAAGAGTGACCATATCCACTTCGAAATCAACGGCGGTCCCGTCAAGAAGCAGAAGTGGTACCAGCACATCCAAATCCAAGGTGCCGCCACGATCACGCCCGGTGGTTCCGATACCTCCAATGCCAACGCGCGTGGCTCGTTCGTCGACCTCTATTTCGACAAATACGTTCCCGAGTTGACCGGCCCTGAGCTGAAGCAGTTGCTGCGCCCGGTTTTTGATTTCGATTCGAAATCGCCGGTCGATGCCTACCTCGAAACCGTTTCGCCCAAGGTGAAGGACGCCATCACGCACCACAATGTGCTCGTGGGCATGAATCGCGAGATGGTGACTTATGCCAAGGGACGTCCGCCCAAGCGGTTGCGAGAGCACGATGGCGAGATCGAATACGAAGAGTGGATCTACGGCACGCCTCCGCAGGATGTCGATTTTGTGCGCTTTGTCGGCGACGAGGTCATCCGCGTCGAGACGATGAAAGTGGATGGCCAGAAAGTCGTGCGCGTCGACAAGGAAATTGACGCTGGCGAAGCTACGGTTGCAAAAAAACAAACGCAAGTCGAAGGGCGCCCCGAGAATGCTCCGACCTTGCGGCGTCCTGGCGAACAGATGCCGGAAGGCACACCGCAGAATCCTACGGCGATGCCGCCCATGCCGGCTCCTGATCCGACGCATCCAAGCTCGGATCCAGGGCCCAACTGGGGAGAATCGGGTCATCGCGCCGTCGGGTGACCCGGTAACCCGCCGACTAACCGACGAGGCGATCCTCGAATCACCCGATCGATTTACACTAATAGCGTGAAGATTGCCCTAGGCCAGATCAACCCTACTGTGGGCGACTTTTCTGGCAACGCCGCCAAGATCATCCAGTTTGCGCAGCAGGCGAGAAGCGCCGGCGCTGGCCTGGTCCTGTTTCCCGAACTCTCCGTCTGCGGATACCCGCCGCGCGACCTGGTCGAACGCCCGTCGTTCGTGGAGCGCAACCGCACAACCGCAGAGCAGATTGCCGCCGAAACCCAAGGCATTGCCGTGATCTGCGGGCTGGTCACTCCCGCCGAAGACCGATCCGGCAAAACAGTAAGGAACTCGGCGGCATTGCTGCGCGACGGGCGCATCGAATTCATCCAGTCCAAAATGCTCTTGCCGACTTACGACGTCTTCGACGAGATGCGCAACTTTGCCCCCGCCAAGAGCCAGCAACTGTTCAACTTCTGCGGCAAGCAGATGGCCCTTACCATCTGCGAGGACGCCTGGAACGACAAGCACTTCTGGGACAAGCGGCTCTATGGCATCGATCCGGTCGAAGAACTGGTGCGCGCGGGCGGCAATTTCGTGCTCAACATTTCGGCTTCGCCCTTTTGGATGGGGAAGCGCAACTTGCGCCGCGACATGCTGGCTGCGATTGCGAAAAACAAGAATGTGCCGGTGGCGATGGTGAACCAGGTCGGAGGCAATGACAGCCTGATCTTTGATGGATCGAGCCTGGTGATCGCGCCCGACGGGCGGGTGATCGCGCAGGGCAAGTCATTCGAAGAAGATCTGGTGTTCTTCGATTCCGGCAGCCTCACCGGCGACATGCACCAGCAAATTGCCGGTGAAGATGCCAGCGCTTATGAAGCGCTGGCCCTGGGCACGCGCGACTACGTTCAGAAATGCGGCTTCCGGCAAGCGATTATCGGGCTCAGCGGGGGCATCGATTCCGCGCTCACGGCCTCGATCGCAGTCGATGCCCTCGGGGTGGAAAATGTGATCGGAGTCGGTATGCCCGGACCGTACTCCTCTCCCGGGTCGATCAGCGACGCGCGCGAACTCGCCGCCAATCTTGGGATCCGCTTTGAGCTACTTTCCATCAGCGAAATCTACCGAGCCGCTTGCCAGACTCTGGCGCCTGTATTTGCGGGCCGGCCGCAGGATGCCACCGAAGAAAATATTCAATCGCGCGCGCGCGGTTTGCTGCTCATGTCCATGTCGAACAAGCTGGGCGCGCTGGTGCTTTCAACGGGCAACAAAAGCGAACTGGCGGTCGGTTATTGCACACTCTATGGCGATATGGTCGGAGGGCTGGCCGTCATTTCCGACGTACCGAAGACTCTCGTTTACCGCCTGAGCGCGTATGTGAATTCGCGCAGGAGGGTGATTCCACAAGCTACCATCGAAAAGCCGCCATCGGCGGAATTGCGGCCCGACCAAAAAGATTCCGATTTTCTTCCGCCCTACGATGTGCTTGATGCCATTCTCGAAGACTATGTCGAGGAGTCACGCACAGCCGAACAGATTGCCGAAGCGCGCGACTTTGATCTGGAGCTGGTAAAGCGAGTGATCAAAATGATTGCGCGCAGCGAGTACAAACGGCAGCAGGCTGCTCCCGGAATAAAGATCTCCCACAAAGCGTTCGGTTATGGCCGGCGGTTCCCGATCGCTGCCAAAGCGGAGTGACGCGGCTCCAACGAAACCCCTCGCCAGCACCCTGAGTCAGACTGGGACGGGCGAGCACGCCCGTCCTCCACCAGTCACGGAGTTCGGGCCGCAGTCGCCTCGCGCAGATGTTGCACGAAAGCGTCAGGGTCTAAACGGACTCCGTTCATAGGAATGGTTGCGGCCAGCCGGAACACAGCATCGTCCAAGGCCGTGCCATGTTGCCATTCCGCAAGAAGACCCTGCCGGAACAGTGTTCTGAGTTGAGTGTGGCGCAGCCACACAGCGGGCAGATTCGCGCCCGGGTTGCAAGCGCGGGCCATGGCATCGAGACTCACTACTCCGTCTTTGCCGCAGTAGCGCTTTGCCATGTCAAGGCACAGGTCGTGAAGGCGCTTGAGATCGTCCTCGGCAACCGGTGGAATGGCAGCGCCTTCTTCTGCGGCTTTGATGAAAGCTCTGAAGGATTCCAGTTGATCAATTTGCTCTTCCGCCATAGGTGCCTCCAATGAAAGTCAGAAGTAAAAAGTCAGATTGCAGAAGTAAAAACCTTGCTCGCGACTGCGGGGTTCACTTCTTCGACTCTAATTTCTGACTTCTCGTGAGAAATATCGGAGCCAATCAAATCATACATCTCAGGCCGGGTCGTCGGCAGTCGGCTCGGCTTTCGTTTCGGATTTCAATGGTTAACTGCCATCAGGGACCGACGCATTCCTCCCTTAAAGGCCTTTCTTCGATGTAGTGAGGGCGCGATATTACGAACGTGGGGATCGTGGGGAGTCGCGCGGTGGGCGAGCACCCGACTCTGCCGTCTTCGAGCCCTCCCCATGTGTGTCGAACGCGTGCAGGGCGGCGAGGATTCGGTTGCGAAGGTCGCGCGAGTACCAGGGCGGCGAATAGGCTTCCAGGAGGTTAAACAAATCCTTCAAGAGTTCCGGGCGGTCGTCTGTCTTCGGTTTGCGGTGTGACGGTCTAATTTGAGCACCCCTCGGGGATCAAATGAATGCTGGTCGTCCGCTCCCCCGATGTACTTTAGACCGATCAGAAGCGGAGGTCGTGAAGTGTTCGCCATGCACGATTGAGTCCACTCTTGAGATGGGATGCCGAGATTGCCCAAGGTGTCGCCACAATCATTTCTAAGGTAGCGTGGAGGCCACGCACGGAGTGATCACCCCAAGCCCACGGAGGCAAAGGGTAACATACGTGATGCCGCAATCCATAGCGATTCATAGAAGCAGCGGGTGTCAATTCGGCCTTTTGCCTGGATAAGCGCTCTCCATCCTTTTGACCCGCCCATCGTCGCGAAATCTTGACGAGTTCGCAGCGACGGCAGATTTCTGTACAAACGCAAAATCTTGGGGTGATTTTTCCACGGTAAACTTTACGCTGTACCGGGCAGACGCGGAGATGCACGGGATGAAGGCAAATGGCCCGTGCTCGAAATGACAATTCGCGCGGGTTTTGTAACAATCGAATTCCAAACCTATGAGACCCATGCATCGCGTTTTGCTCCTGATTCTCCTGTTGTGCGGCTTCGTCAATGCACAGACCCAGATCGCCCAGACTGAGCCTTCGCTTTCTTCCCGGCCCGCTGCCAAACCAGCAGCAAAGTCTGCGCCTAACGCGCCTGCCGCAAGCACCAGCGGCCTGCCCACGGAAGACACGGTGAACTCGTTCCTGTTCCAGATGTTCGGGTGGGACCCGACGATCACGTGGAAGGTCGCGGAGATTCGGCCCTCCGAGGTTCCAGGCCTCGCCGAGGTCACGGTGGTGGTCACCAATCCACAAGGAGCGAACACCAACCGGCTGCTGGTGAGTTCGGACGGCAAACATGCCATCTCGGGCGAGGTCCTGCCCTTTGGAACCAAGCCGTTCGAAGATGCCCGCGAGAAGCTGGAAAAGGGCGTGAACGGGCCTGCCAAGGGTCCGGCAAAGGCGTCTGTGACGGTAGTCGAATTCAGCGATATGCAATGCCCGCACTGTCAAAAGGCAGCGCCCAACGTGGAAGCGCTGCTGGCCCAGGAGCCTGAAGTCCACTTTGTCTTCCAGAATTATCCGTTGCCGGCGCACAACTGGGCAGAGAAAGGCGCCGCCTATGTCGATTGCATGGGCCGCTCCTCCAACGACGCGGTGTGGAAGTTTATCCAGAAGACATTTGAGGAGCAGGCCAATATTACCGAGGCAAATGCGGACGAAAAGCTGAAGGCCATCGTGACCGCGTCCGGCGGGAAGGCGGATGAGATCGCGGCCTGCGCCGCGAAGCCCGAGACCAAAGCCCGCATCCAGGCCTCGATTGCGCTCGGCTCGTCGGTAGGGGTGGTTGGAACGCCTGCTTTATACATCAATGGACGTGCGGTGGGCGCTGGAAGTCCCGTGGAGACGTTGAAGAAGATTGTGGACTTCATGGCAACGGAGGAGAAAGGCGGGAAGTAGCTCAGTCGGGTGCTCTGGCCATCGGGTCATCAGGCGATCTGGAAACTCAAAATCTCAGGTCGAAGCGGAGGCTTCAGATGGCCCCACGACCCACTCCTCCGATGGCCCGGTCTTACTTGGTCATCCAGATTTCGGGCGCCTCGGTCCGTTGGGGGGAACTCAGGACGTGGGGCGTGATCAGGATCAGGAGTTCATCATCCATTTCCTGACGGGAATTCTGCGATGTCAGCACGCCAAAGCCCGGGACGCGGGAGAATAACGGCAGGCCGTTCAGGCTGCGCTGGTCAGACTCCGTAATCATGCCGGCGATGAAGGCGGGTTCTCCGTCCTTCAATAGAATTCCACCCGTGAATTCGCGATTAGAAATGATCGGCACGCCGTTGACGTTGGTGCTGCCGAGAGCGCGGAAGAGAAGGTTCAACTCCAGGGCAACATCCGAATTGTGATGAACCATCGGCTTGGCCTTGAGGGTGAGGCCGATGTCCTCGTAACTGACCGACGGGAAGGGCGCGGTGAAGGATTGGTTCTTGAGCACACCGGCAATGGCTGGATTATTGGAAATCGGAGCAAAACTGGCGTTCAGAATGGGATAACGTGAGCCGAGCTTGAAGGTGGCTTCTTTTTCCTGCGAAGCGCGCAAGGTTACGTGTTGGAGCGAGCGGACCGAACTTTCATTCAAGGACAGTACGGCAGAGAGGTGGTCCAGGCTGAGGCCCATCAACGTGAGTCCACCGCCGAAGGTGGCCAGGGGCTGGTTGAAGACCGAG
>Ga0209698_10003256_pt1 | contig 18163 bp, 14 predicted proteins | sample LitLauG_LLR_2012_FD_187203 | JGI IMG/M metagenome (GOLD analysis project Ga0209698, IMG submission 187203) | Freshwater sediment microbial communities from Pennsylvania, USA - Little Laurel Run_MetaG_LLR_2012 (SPAdes) (version 2) | ecosystem: Environmental > Aquatic > Freshwater > Creek >...
GTGCTTTCCCAATACCGCACGGCGGCTTCCGCTACGGAGTACTTGCGCTCCCGGACCTTGTTTCTTGCGAATCGGCCGTGGCCGGCGACGCCCCGTCTCCAACCTGCTCCAGAAAAGCAGACGCCGGCCGGGTACGCGGGTGGGGAGCGGCTCCTTGTCGCCGAAGTGGCCGCCCTGCCTGCGGATGCCGAACTGGTTCGTAGCGACGAGTTCTCAGTATTCGTGGTGCGGGCAACCCAGATCCCGCACCTGCTGGGGGAGATTGGACGATCTCGCGAGGAGGCCTTCCGGCGGGTGGGCGAAGGCACCGGAAAAGAAACTGACTTGGATTGGTTCGATCGACACTATTTCCATCTGTTCCTCTGGAACAGACGTGACAACCGCCTGGCCGGCGCATACCGCATGGCCCTGGCGCATGAGGTGCTCCTCGAACTAGGCGTGCGAGGTCTCTACACGAATACCCTGTTCCACTACCGGCAGGAGTTCTTTGAACGGCTCGGCCCCGCACTGGAACTTGGCCGCTCTTTCATCTGCCCGGCTTACCAAAAATCCTATTCCCCTCTGCTGCTCCTCTGGAAAGGAATCGCCCGGTTTGTGCAGCAACACCCGGAAGCCGCAGTCCTGTTCGGGGCCGTTAGCATAAGCCGCGAATATCAGGCAGCATCCCGGAGTCTGATCGCATCCTATCTCTCCGACCGCCTTCTGAGCGATCTGGCTCCCTTCGTTCGCCCCAGAAAAAGATGGCGGGAGCCGGCGGCGAATGCCGACACCGTCAAGAGACTGGCCGGAGTCGCCGCAACGATCGAAGATATCTCCCTTTCCGTCTCGGATATTGAACAGGATGGAAAAGGGGTTCCCGTCCTCATCCGGCAATATCTCAAGGCCGGGGGGAGAGTAATCGCGTTCAACGTCGACCCCAGCTTTTCTCATTCGATGGATGCCTTGATTCTGACGGACCTGCGGACCGCACCATTGCCCGTGTTGGAGCGGTGCATGGGACGTTCGGCGGCCCGGTCTTTTCTGGAGACGCATTCCCGCCACCCTGCACGTTGACAGAAGGCTCGGCAAGCCCTACGCTGAAAGCGTCACGGAAGTACATTTCACGCCCGATACCCAGGCCCGGCTAGAGCAGTTCGCCGCCAGCGAAGGCAAGGACGACCCCGAAATTGCCCGTGTCGTGGCCCAGACCATCCTAGAGACCGCGTAGCCGAACTTCAAACCTTTCCGGCCATTGGCAGGCCGGGGGAACGCAAAGACACCCGCGAGTTGGTTTCCCCGCCCTATGTCATTGTGTACCGCCTCCACAAGAACGTAGCCGAAATCCTCCACATCTGGCACGGTGCGCAGGATTGGCGCTAGCACCCTTCCCTTCTAATTTCTGCTCTTGTCAAATCTTAGGTGACACCACCCGCCGTAATCGTAGAGTCGTAAAAACAGCGGTCCACCCTCCTCATCGATGCGATCATCGAGAAGTCGTTAGATGCTTTGCCTTGTCAGAGAAGGGTTTTCATTGAGGTGGCGGATGATCTCCCCGCCCCCCGCCCAATGTCCGCCGGTTGTCGACGTGCCGCTGAATGGTTTTAGGCGACAAGTCGGACCCTGCCAAGCGCTCCAGAAAGGGCCGGAAGCAGTTCACCAGACCCTGGCCGGGCGACAGATCTTTGTCCCAGCCATCCACGAGCACGGCCAGCCGTCCAGCCCTCTGCTGTAACGTTCCAGCGGCTCCAAACAACCAGACATACAATAGTTTCACCCCTTTTTATATTATTTCGTGCTATCGAAAGACAGCATAGCATGAAAGTGAATACTACATTGCTAGACATTTGTGACCCCCCATTAATAACAGCCTCGAGTTATCCACCCCTTGCCCGCGCGCAACCCAATTGAGCAAGCGAGGCACGGGGTGGATAACTCTACCTCAGAAAGAACGAAAGGAGAGCAGCACCGCATTAGCCGCTGTTCCAACCGCCCGGCGCAATAGCCGAGTATCTCCCGTTCCAACAACGCCCGCAGGGGCGATGGCATTGACATAGCAGGAAGCCCGGCTTTCCGCCCTCGCCACCCAGACCGGTCGCGGAACGGACGAACTCATACAGGAAGCCGTGGCGAAGTTGCTCGCGCACAACGAATGGTTCCAGCAGCAAGTGCAGATTGGCATTGACCAGATTGCGCGCGGTGAATTTATCGAGGAAGACGAGATGGATGCGCGTGTTGAGCGCCTGCTGCAATCTTGAGGCGGATTCGTTGGTCACCCGCCGCAGCGGACGACCTTGAATCCATCAGCAACTACCTTCGTGAACACCATCCCTCTTTCCTGGAGCCGACCATCCGCAAGCTTTACGATGCGGCACGGTCGCTCACACAAATGCCCAACCGTGGGAGACTCGGGCAGAAGCCCGGCGCACGAACTATCCATGAACCCTCTGCCTTACATCATCGTGTATGGCATCGAGCCGGACATGGTGCATATTTTCCGTATTCTTCACGCGGCCCGCGAACGGGAGTGACCCTACGCGCTCAACGCAGTAAGTAACTTCCGTTTTGACCACGGCGAATCGAGAGGGCAGCCACGCCGCACCATGCCAGCATTCCAGACGAGGCGAATCGTCCCGCGCCGCTAACTTCCTCTGGTTCTGCTGATATCCGGCTTTTGACGCGTTCGCGGTACCGCCGACTTTGACCGTTCCGTTTCTGTTGGCCCGCTGCTGTCTCCCGGTATCTCTCTTGGGCTTTCTGTCGTGACCATTTTCGCGCTGCCTTCCGGCAGCCCTGGCTGCAATAGCGCTGGTGTGCCTGCCTGGGATGAAAGCGCTGTTCGCATCCTTTGAGCAGACAATGCCGTGTGCGCGCCCGGCGCGCTACACGCTTCCGCCGCCCCTCTTGCTTTTCGGCATGAGCTGTTCGACTCTCGGGAGGGCCCATGGGAGGTGACGACTCCCAGAAGGTCCTGCCCTGGAGGGGATTCTGACCTCCTCTCCGGGGCGTAGCAGACCTCCGGCTCATTGCAAAATCATCACTCTAGCTTAAAAAGCTATCTGTTCCGGGGCGGTTGTTTCAGCGCCGCGGTGATGGGTTGGAAGGTAGTGGGGTAGTTGTTGCCTCAGACCCCCGCGATCGGTCGTTCTGGCTAGGCGTCAGGGGGCCGTGCAGTCTCCGATATCCGAGTAGGAAGGACGGTCGGTCCGGCTGAGGCAGACCGGGCCGCAAAATCTTTCGGCCGCGGCCTAAAACAGGCTGATCGGGATTTGAGCGAGGTCCATTTCTACCCATCCCGTCCGGCCAGAAGTCAGCTTGACCTCGGCCCACCACGACTTCCTGCCCAGGTCCATGTAAGTGCCCGCGCAATGTGCGCCGCCGCAGCCGGTGCCATTCGGCCATTTCGCGAACGAGATGTCGAAGAGGGGATGATACTTGCCCTTGAACCAAACCGCGGAAAAACCTTCGCCGCGATAGGCGTAGGTGAAAATGGTATCTCCGCGCCGGAGATGCTGGCCCGGCAAGTCGCGATCCATGCGAATCAGGCCCGGCTGGAATGTGACGACCGCACCGGTGATGCCGGTCACATGGTCTCCCACCGCGAGTTGAGCGATGGCCCGACGCTCCGCTTTCCATGTATCGTACACCGTGACTGAACGATGCGCAGTCCATTGACGATACGCGCAGGTCTCGTATGGGCAGGCTCCCCAATCATAGAACGGTAGGGCGGGAGTCGCCATCTCCTTGGATTCTCCGCCATCCTGGCAGAAGGCCGCAGATAGGATCCCCGCACAGATCATCAGGGCCACGGTCCGCATAGCGACTAGTGTAGTCCAGGAGGTTCGGCTGCGTGGCATCGGTAGCGTCTGAAAACCTTTAGTTGGAATCAGTTACATCCCTGCTCGTGCCCTGTCCCATTTTTCGCCACCAAAGCAATAGCGCTGTAGCCCACACTGCCCCCGCCTGCCTTGACGTATGCACAAACTGTACTTACAATGAAACGTGGGTTTCGAGTGGGACGAAGAGGGCAAAGCCGGAATCAACTTTCGCAAACATGGCGTCCGCATGCCCGAAGCAATTCCGGTTTTTGACGATCCCTACGCCATCACAATCGCCGATGAAGAATCCGATCCGAGCGAGCAGCGGTTCATCACGCTTGGCATGGGAGCGCTGGGCAGGTTGCCCGTGGTTGCATACACATGGCGCGGCGAGGATATTCGAACAATTCCGCGCGCCCTGCCGAAGCCCACGAGCGCGAGGAATACGAGGCAGAACAATGAAGGATCGATACGACTTTAGCAAGGGAAAGCAGGGCAGAGTCATTCCGTCTGAACCAGAGCCTGAGGGCAAGACCCGAATCACAATCCGGCTGGACCAGGATATCGTGGATCGCTTCTTTCGAATGGCAGAAGAATCCGGGGGCACGAGCGGGTATCAGACGCTCATCAACGCGGCCTTGCGGCAGTACCTCGATGGGAAGGTGCCGAAGTTCGAAGATACGCTGCGACGGATCATCCGAGAGGAGTTGAAGTCGAGTGCCGCTTGAGCGGCACTCTGCGGGGTGGCGCTGAACCCGGCTTCGGCGGTTCGAAGCCAGTCTAAGTTATTGATTTTAAATGGTGGCCAGGGACGGAATCGGTGTGCCGACCGGCATTGATTCCGCGTAACTTACGCATTCCACGTAGCCAGAGAAAGACCAGAAAGGCCAAAAAAGCAGCATCAAGTCACGTTTCTGGCACACTTCTGATGAAGGACGTCGGGGTGCAAAGGCTGCCCCAACGCGAACAACATTACGGCCCGGCGCAAACACGGCCTCTCGATCGGGGTTCAGTTCGCACGCGCGCGTAGCACCTTATCACCACTCTTTCGGCTGCGAAACAGGGCACGCCCTGGATGCAGGCGATATTTCGTGCCCCGAATGAACTTGGCCGGCTAGAGTTCGGCGGGCCTCACCACATTTCGGCTGTTGCAAAGCCTCTTAGATCCAAGACGGGAACAACAGGCCATATCCTTGATAACGCCGGTCGCCTACGATGAGCGGTCCCCTAACGTCTTCGCTGAATTCCAATCGAGCGTGAGTGAAGACAGCAGACTCGCCAGCAGGCCGGTAGCGCTCAGCGCGTTCGGTGTTCGGAAGGAGTGGCGACGCTGTCAGCGTGATGGTGGAACCATCTATCAAAGTGCCCGGCAATCCGATGTGTCGTAGACTCGAACGCAGTAGGGCGGTCAATTCCGCGAGCCGCCGAACGTGTCGCTCGTTACGGGTCAGTTCCCGTCCGCCGTCCCGAGAATACCTTGGAACCTTAAAGCCACCAGCCAAGGCGACTGGAGTTACCGAGTACCAGCGGCGCCCAGGACGAACGAATTGAGACCAGACCGCGTCACCTTCAGAGCGGCGATCAAATAGGCGAAGGCGCCCACGCAACCCGTCGAGTTCGATCTCCTCTCCGTCCAATGATGCGGCCAGGACGCGATATACCTCGGCCGCCTCTGATTGGACGTCCATAGGCGCGTAACCGACAAGCGCGACGCGACGAACACGTCCATCGGCCTTTCCTTGGGAGTTGATCGATGGCAATGGGACAAACGCGAGGTGCGGCTGTTCGGTCCGATTTGATTGGCCAGGAGGATGGCCGCTGATCAGCTCCTGCGCGAGATCCGGGCAATCCCATCGACCGCTGTCGAGAGCCAGATCAACCGCCATTTGCCTGATGCGGCTGCGCCAGGCTCCGGCCCTTTCGGCATCGCATGAAAACGGCGGTTCGTCCGGATCGCCGCTGTCGCTCATGAGTTGGAATATCGCCACGTGAATAGGACGCAAAGCCTCTACCACGTCACGGGCGTAGGCCTGAGCACGTAGGAATCGGCTAGCCGGTGATCTGTGGGTTCGGGCCGGAACAGGGCGCCCGTGATGGCGAATCAGATCGCGTGTCGTGTGGGGTCGAGCTACCAGGAGTTCGACGTCTGCCCATCCATTCGTCGGGTGCCACATCTCGCATCCCTCTCTCACAGCAGCCAATTCCTCCAGGCTCATATGCGCCTCGATTCGGTCTTCAGCTCGACCGAGATACCGAATTTGAGCGGCCAAGTCTTCGAGAACGGCACGGTGTTGTACACATGCCTCTTCGTTGGCAGAGTTCCGCAATTTCCAGATGTAATCCACCATGAGTGGCTGGCTCGAACGGCCGACGGCGCGGCGCAGGAGAGTTGGCGCGAGCAGCATGGACGTACGTGTAAAATCCGACTTGGCTGGGTTGTTTTGGGGAATGGCCAGCCGAAAACGTGTCGCGGAACCCGGGGCTTCGAAGATGGCCGAAGCAACAATTTCTGGTGGAGGCTGCTCTTCGAGCCATCGGAGAGCGCCTAGGGCGTTCTTCGCCAGTTCCTCTTCGCGACCCTGCACTACACCGATCAACGCCGCCGCCATCAACGCCTGATGCAATCGGCCCGGCGCGGGCGGCCAGTCCAGTTCTTCCTTCTGTTCCGGCGTGAGGCGTACACCCTGGTAGCTGTATGCCACAAAATTACAGCGCAAAACGAGCGACTTCATCACGATTTCTTTGTGCGCCTGCGCCCCGCGCTAGCAGCAGGGGATGCCGGCGTTCCTGCAGGAGAAGTGCTAGGGCTCGGACCCGGACTTGGGAAGTCAGCTTTGAGGGCCTCTTTCGAGACTGTGAATGGGCCAACCTCGTTCGGTATGCCCAGAATACTCTTCGCCTCAGCCGCTAGTGCCACGAGCAGATTACGGTTGTTGTAGAGGGCTTTCACCGCATCGCCGTCTTCGTAAGTCGAGTCGCCCCCACGAAGATCGACAACATGCGGAGACGTACTTACCAGTTCGCATCCCGAACGGAGCCGATGGCTGCCGGTTGACCGCGGGTAAGCTTCAGCGAGAGCAGCGAGACCGAAGATATAGCGGCGCGCAGCGTCTGTCTTCGCCGCATCGACACCGCCCTGTTCATTTCGGCAGTACAGGCGAGCGATGTCGGTTAAGGAGATAAGGGCCAGGCGCTCGATCTTACCACTGATCTGCACGCCGCCCAATCCCTCACTTGGTACGCTCTTGTAACCCAGTTCGCTCATCTTGTCTTCCTCCGCCTTGCCAGCGGCCGGCCTTTCTAAGACGACGGTCGCGAATTCATCAGCTGAGTACGGACCGCTATACAATGCATGCCGGCGGCTGGGGACGACATCGAAGGCATCGATTCGTGACAACAGGATTCGCGCGTGTTTAGGCTGCGTCCCTTCGCCTCGGCTGTCCCAGAACCCGAAAACGATGCTGGTTGGCAACAGTCGGAGCAGCGCTAAAGCGTTGCCATCTGCAAAGTCGGCAATAGCCAATCTCACCTTGTCACGCTGGTCAGAGAGCCGCACTCGGAAATCCGCGATCCGATGTGGAAGACGCAGGACACTCTCCTTGCCGACCTTGCCTTCCTGGCGGGGAATGCTGGCCGATGCTTGCGGGACCAACGGCAGAAGCTGGGCATCTTCAATGAACGCCACCTCAGTCCTGTTCGCCTGGGACTGTGGGGAATCTACGGTGCAACGATCGGCTTTTACGATCTGAGGTCGCGTTACCGTGGTTCGGCCTTTCCCTCGAATCGTTTCCTGAGCGTCGCCATAGACAACACCGGCGAGATCGTATACAGGGGGGTCATTGTCGAGTACGCCCGCGTATGAAGCCGGGAACACTGGGAAGTCCATTCCACCGGCAGGCTCCAGAGATTCGATGACACGAACGACCGCAGGCAACTTGGCAGCCGTGCCCGGAACCCGCACGCCCACGCCAAGCAACTCGTCCAGAAGCTTTCGGGCTTTTGTTAACTCAATGTCCTCGATTTGCTGTTCTGCGCTCATATACCTTCCTTCGTCGATTATCTTGGGGCACTGCCTCTGGGAAGAACTTAAAGGAAGCGCCGCTGCCATACGAGGCACCACGCTTGGCAACCCGATAACGCTGGGACGGAAGCCCGGCGAGCCGTCCCGCGACAGCGTACGGCATCAATAACACCGACACCGGCTCAGACCAGATCGCGTATCCTACAGTGTTCTCGTCTATCTGCCATCCCTGGATCGCCGTGAAAAATGACGCCGCCGCGATGCTGAGGAGTTCGACTGCAGGGTAGGTCGGATCCTGGTCGCCGCTTCCCTCCTCATTGGAACTGAAACCCTGATCATAGGCATGCGACCCAACTCTTGAGTCAAAGCCCCAACTCGAAACGTCGTACGCGATCTGGGTTAGCCAGGATTCAGTGGCATCTGGCGACCGAAGCTTCTTCTGCTGCTTGTCAAGCAGGTCCTTCGCGGGTTCTTGATTGGCTGCGAACATTTTGAATGGCGAAGTGCGCTCCCCATTGTCCGCGAGCGAGATGAACGGATTGGAGCCGAGTTCTTTGCCCATGACGAAAGAGCCGTGCTCCTTCTTTCCCATCCCTGGAACCCAACGGATCTCTCGAACGAACTTGTCCGCGGCGTCAAAAAGCGCAGGCTCGTCTATGGCTGTGCTCAAGCTGAACCCGTGTTCGCCCCACCAGCACTTGGAGTCCGACCGGTGAGCATCCGGCGTCCGTGAAGTCAGACAGGCCAGAGCTACAGCAGAAAGCACGTGCGCAAAATTGCGCTGGTCCAGTTCCAGCAATATCTCACATAAACTCTCTGCGCTCATCGCCGTCCTCCTCATCATCAGGCTGGCTCGACGCGACGTCTGCCGCCTTGACGAGACCCTCCAAAAACGCCAATCGCCATGGCCCAAGCTGATGTTGAAGACGCACGAACCGTTCAGCCGCCTGGATGCGTAAAGCGCACTGCTGCTGTTTGCCAACCTCAGGCGTAAAGCCCCTGTCAGAAATCCAGGGACGCAGGTGCCCATGATGGGATCCCACGAGGTGATTCCAGAGATCGCACCACAGTTGTGCATCCAAATCCGATAGCGTGTCCGGCAGCGCGGGTGAGCAACTACGCATCTTGAGAAGCGACTCCCATTCGTGCCGAAAGCCGCGCATGGATTCGGGCTGCTCGATCAACGGCTTAGCCACAGGACGTGAGCAATCGCTGTTGCCCATGGCACGTTGCCATTTACAATTGCGCTTTCCTTCGTCGTGAACCTTCGCCGCTTCGATAAGCAGTGAGCGCAAAAACTCGTTGTCAGGTGCCATCGCCGCCGCAATGCTCTCGGCATCCTGCTGGGCCCTCGTAAGATGACCGGGACAACTATCCGAGTCGTCCAAAAATTGCACTTGTGTCTGCTTCTTCCGCTTCAAATACTCGAAGCGGAATACCGCGGCGCCAATCTTCAACTTGCACTGCAGGCGAGGCCGCCAATTGGGCCCTGGCGCGGGGTCCCCAAGTGAGACGCCGTCGGGCTGGGACGAGTCTTCGGCGTCGGCATGCTGCACAAATCGAGAAGCTCCATCCGAGGAGATCAGCCGGTACTCACCTCGCTGAATCTGGGTGATTCGGCGCCAATACGCCGGCCGAAGCGTTGACACGCCATCGAGCACGTCGCGAGAAGCAATTTCGTTAGCATCTTCGAGGAGTGTTGTCACAGAGTCGTTCGAACCGGCAAGGGTCGGGAGAACCAGCACCGATCCTGGCTGTATCCGCGAAGCGCCCTCCTGGTCCAGGTCAGTCGACCACTCGTCTCCATCAAAATGAGCGACTGGAAGCGCGTCAGCTTCCGGCGATGTGAACCAAGCCCTTGCGGTGGTCAGCGGTACGAAATGCAGCTCTGCGCGTCGCGGCGGAAACAGGCGGAGAATCTCTTCGATCTGAGTCTTGACCGCCTGGTTACTGACTTCCTCTTGATCTTCATCTTCGTTCAGCGAGAGGGCAACCAGCGCGTCTAACTCCAGCCGGAACGCGATGCCTACGAGCGGCGTGCCTTCTTCGTCGGGCAAGATGCCGTACAAAAACGGGTGAACCGGCAAGAGATCGCTTTGCGGCTTCGTTGTGCCCGACCAGTGTTCAATAAGTGGTGACGTTAATGGTGGCACAGCTACAGGTCCGCCGGTGACGCGCGCATCTGGGTGTTCGAGCCACGTGGTGGGAGGATTGGCTGCAGCCGAACTATTAGGAGCGCCACTTGTGGCGGGGCCGGATTGACCGCCCTCATCCTCCCACCGCATGAGTTCCTGTTCCTGCCCTCTCCCCAACAGCACTTCCCACGTCGCCGCGGTAACGATCGAACGCTCGTCAATGCCTTTGGGCTTTTGTTCCTCGGCAGAGGTCTCGGTGTCGTTTCGAGTATTGTCCCCGTCCCGTCCGTTGGAGTTGTCTTTCGTATCTTTGGCAACGGCGTCACGCCAGTGCTTCCCAACCAGCAGCCGAGCTGGACAATAATCCTCCTCGCTCCGCAGGGCCGCTGCCAGTTTCAACATTCGCGCTCGGGTGTCTCGTGCCACACTATCGCGCCGGACCGCTTCTCTGCTATCCACCACCTCACTTCTGGCGAGAACTGTCATTGTCGGCGCTTCACCCTGGCCCATCAAAAACTCCCGGCTGATTCGGCCGCGCCGGTCGAGGCGTCCCAGGCGCTGGAGCAGAGTCGGCAGTGACGCAAAGTCGCAGATGATTGCGGCTGCGTCGGCATCAAGCCCAACCTCGGCGGCAGCAGTCCCGACGAGGAAGGTCGTTTCCTCAGCCGCACTGGTACGAGTGGCGACGCGTTGGAAGCGTTGAAAGATCTCATTCCTTTCGAGGCGGTCGCGTTCATAGCCGCGAAGGCGTCCAGTTATCTTCAAGACTCTGCCCTTGAACTGCCTTTCGAGCCACGCACATATACGGTTCGCAACCGCTGCCTCGCGGATGAATACGGCCACAGTTTCCACCTTGCCAGCTAGCGCAGCCGCAGCAGTCTGTATCGATTGCTCCGTCTTCCGATCTTGAGCGACCCATTGGATTGTGACACGCCGGGTTCGCGCTGCGAGAAGCCGATCAGAAAGCTGTGGGTCTTGTTCGTCATCCTGGATCAACCGGAAAATCGAATCTGCCGGTGGAGGTGGGAGTGCCGGAGTTGCGGAAAGCTCCGTCACCCAAAACGGGAGATGATCGAAAATCGAAGAGACGGCACAAGGGCAGTCCTGGGGGATCTTCGCAGCTAAGGTGGATGACTGGCGCAACGTGAGGACGAATGCCGGCACGAGGTGGGCTTCGTCAACACAGACCCAGGCATCGATTGCCAGTAGGGCCGCCTGCAAAGGACGGCTCCACTTGCCGAGACTGTAACCTCGGAAGAGGAGCCGGCTACCAATCTGGTCAACCGTTCCGATAATGAGTTGCGGCACCGCCGGTGCGACCGACCATTCGCGATCATCAATTAGCTGGCCGCGAAGCTGGACGACCCGGAAGAAACCGCCGGTGGTGCCAGTCAAGTTTGCCAGGCCCGCTCGAAGGTTGACAAGCGACTCGTCCTCGTGATCGCTGGCGAGTTTCTCTTGCAATCGATCAGCTAGCCGAAATACCTGCTGCACGAGGACCCGCCGGTTCACAACCCAGACGAGCCGCCGGGGTACCGGCAGAACGGTGGCACGCCGCAAGCCGTACCAACCCAGGACTAAGACCCAGATGACGGCCACATCCGTCTTTCCGGCGCCGGTCGGTAAGTCGACGAGCTTCGGCTGCCATCCATCCGAGATTTTGAGAAAAAGCCGTGTCATCCATTTCATTGGCGGCTGTTCGCGCAGTGCCGTGTAGCCACGCTCGAAGAACTGTTCAGCGCACCCGTGATCCATGCTGGATGGAGTATCGGTTGTCATTGCACCCAAGGCTTCGATGTTCGGAATCACTGGAGCCTCGATAACGCGACAAGTCTACTTTCCTGTTTATGCTCTCGGTGATCACAAATGATTGTATTCCCTTGTAAAAGGCAATTCTAACGCCTGGCGCGGTGAGCCGATGGGTAGACTCTGCTTCAATGGGGCCGCGAGCGCATGCTCGCGGAAATGGACACCGCCCCGCAACTCGGCGGCAACCTAGACATGCTTCAATGGGGCCGCGAGCGCATGCTCGCGGAAATTCGGCCTCCGTAACGACCGCGTCTACGACCTATCCGCTTCAATGGGGCCGCGAGCGCATGCTCGCGGAAATGTCTGGTATCACCCGCTCGCTGATATGCGAGTTGCGGCTTCAATGGGGCCGCGAGCGCATGCTCGCGGAAATTCCACAACCCCCGCAACAGACCGACTATTCGTTATCAGCTTCAATGGGGCCGCGAGCGCATGCTCGCGGAAATGCGTAAACCGGTGGTTGCGGAAGAGGTTCCTGACCTGCTTCAATGGGGCCGCGAGCGCATGCTCGCGGAAATAAATTCTGACCGAGGGCGGATTCAAGTTCCGCTTCGAGCTTCAATGGGGCCGCGAGCGCATGCTCGCGGAAATATCGAGCACGTTGCGGGGAGTTTCCTGCAGGCCTTGCTTCAATGGGGCCGCGAGCGCATGCTCGCGGAAATGGAGCAATTCGTTGCCTTTGCGCCGGTCCTCGATCGCGCTTCAATGGGGCCGCGAGCGCATGCTCGCGGAAATGTCACCCTGCACCTGTATAACGACGATCAGATCATTCTGCTTCAATGGGGCCGCGAGCGCATGCTCGCGGAAATAAAGACCCCCTAGAAGGGGGTCTCTTCGCTTTCTTCGGCTTCAATGGGGCCGCGAGCGCATGCTCGCGGAAATTCCGCTGTTGGGTGGGATACCTATGTCCCCGAGAGGCTTCAATGGGGCCGCGAGCGCATGCTCGCGGAAATGTCTGGTAGACGGTCAGGCAGGCCAGAAAACGGTTGCTTCAATGGGGCCGCGAGCGCATGCTCGCGGAAATAGCCCACCTCGTATCCTATTCAGTTTTCAAAGACCAGAGGCCGCTTTGCGAGTGCCGCATCACCACGGGTCCTTTCCGGTGTCTGCACGTTCCGTCCATCACAGTAACTCACATCCTACCAACACTCTGCCCGTTCGCGAGCGACCCCCGCCATCGCGCCGTCGTGCCGCCTCTCGCGGCATCGTCATCGCGTCGTAAACACCGGGTATTCCCCGACCTCCCCGTCTAGCACGCGCGCCAGCAGGCGCGCTTGGATTTCCAGAAGACGGCGGTAGCTTACCCGGTAGTCGAATAGTGGATGGGTCACCAGCGTATCCATCCGCAACTCGTATGCTCTCAGAAAGCCTTTCCGGCCACCCGCCGTCAGCGCCACCGAATTGCCGGCCCGCACAAAATCCTTATGCGTTACCATACCGGTGTTCACCGCTGTCAACACCCCCGAATCCGCGATCAGCGGACGAAACGGTTCCATCAAATCGAGCGCCAGTGCAGGACGCCCGAAGCGCGGCTGATGATAGTAGCCAATATACGGGTCGAATCCCACCGCATAGCACGCCACCGTCAGGTCCTTCGCCAGCAAACTGTACGCCAGCGAAAGCATCGCATTGATCGGATCACGCGGCGGCCGCCGATTGCGTCCATCGAAATCGAACGAAAACTCCGCGGCATTCGATACCTCGTCCGGCTTGATCATCCCGGCGAAGGCACCGAAATACAAACGTGCGGCATTTCCTCCGATTCCCAGCAACTCATCCAACCGGGATGCGCGCTCCGCGTGCTCGGCCATCTCTTTCAGTCCCGCTAGCGTGTTCCTGTCTGGCTCAATGTGGTTCCGCTGCAGCAGTGTTCTCTGGTTCCGCACCTTACCAGCAACCAGACGCCGCGCAAGCGCCAGCGCGAAATACTCCTGATCGGCCAACCGGAACTGGTTCCGGCGCAGAGAGACATTGCGCTCGTTCAGCCCCAAAACGACCGCGAACCCGACCTCATCGCTACTAAACTTCTCCAACTTTTCGATCAACGTTTGGCCTTCAGACGGAAGTTGGTCAAGGATTACGGGCTCAAGCCGCCAACGTCGCAACATTGCTTCGAGCTGCGTACGAGCATTGGCGTCGTGCCCGTAAACAACAAATACGCGTCGGCTAGGTTGCGGCGCGGCCTCTGTCCTGGCCGCCACCAACTTCGCCGGGCATGTCCAGCAGTTTCCGTAGCGCATCCGCGTTCTTCCCTCTTTCCGAAACCGCTGCCCTGTACGCCGGGGCGCGCACTCCTCAACCTGATCATGTCTTAAAATGTATAGACTTATGTCTACGCGGGAAACGGAAGTCCCGGTCAACATGGAAACAGGAGGAAATCAATGGGCGGACATCGACTCCCTTCAAAACCAGTAGTCAAAGCCTTTGGCCTTGCCGTCAGCTTGACGTTTTTCCTGGCACCCGGAATCGCTACAGCCCAAAACGAATGGCTAACGTGGGGCCACGATCCGGAACGCACTGGCTCGAACCCGGACGAGAAGATTCTCAATAAGGACAATGTCTCTCAACTCGACGTGAAGTGGACGGCTCAGATTTCCACTGCGCCGAAGGAGTACGTTCTCTCCACGATGACGGCTCCGGTAGTCGCTACCGTGAATACGCCGCAGGGCCCTGCCGCGCGGGTTTTCGTAGTTGGTAGCGACAATACGGTTTTCGCGATCGACGCGGCCACCGGTAAAATCGCCTGGCAAAAGGCGAACCCGAACACCATGAAAGAGCCCAAGAAGGGCGATTACCGGTGTCCCAACACGCAAAATGCCACGCCCGTGATCGACAAAGACGCGGGGATCATTTATGTGTCGACGAGCGACGGAAAGCTCCGGGGCTTCAGTCTGCTGGATGGCGAAGATCGCATTCCGCCAACCAACTTCACCGATCCGTTTGCGCGTAACTGGAGCCTGAATCTGATCGATGGAGTCATTTATTCACCGACCGCCCGAGGCTGCTTAAATATGCAGTCCCACTTTACGGCGCTGGATTTGAACGGTACAGAACGGCACCCGTTGGAGTATTACACCAACACCGGGATCACATCGGGCGCCTGGGGGCGCGGGGGCCTCGTCCGGGGACCGAAAGGCATCTTAGCCCAGACCGCCGACGGGCCTTACGATCCGGCCTCCGGCAAGTTCGGCAATACCGTGGTGGCTCTGACTCCCAAGAACTTCCGATTGCAGGATACCTTCACTCCGGCGAACTGGGAATATCTGAACAAAACGGATCTGGACCTTGGCTCCGCGAATCCCGTGATCTTCCCGTTCCAGGAATGGACCCTGGCGGCAGTTGTGGGCAAGGAATCGGTAATTTATCTGCTGGACGCCGATAGTCCGGGAGGCGCAGACCACCACACCCCGCTTTACACGTCACCCCGCTGGGGCAACGACGAGGCTAAGCTTCACGACCGGGGAATATGGGGGATAACGACCTCGCAGGATCAGCGGGGAAGACGGTGGCTGTTCGTGCCCATGCTGGGCCCCCCGGCCAAAGACGCGCCGAAGTTCCCGCAGTCTTACGGAGCAGCGGATCAGGGCAGCACCATGGCATTCGAAGTTCGCCGGGACGCGGCCACGGGTAAACCAACGCTGGCGCCGATGTGGATGTCCCGCGAGATGCACGCACCGGAGCCGCCCACGGTGGCTAACGGCGTGGTTTACGTGCTTCTCAGCGGTAAGACGTCCGATGAGTCCCGGGGGGCGATCAAAGCCCCCGCAGGCCTCGACCCTGACGCGGTTCTGTACGCTCTCGATGCGGAGACCGGACGGGAGTTGTATTCGAGCCAGAAGCGGATTGCCAGCTTCACTCATTTCAACGAACCCGTAGTTGCCGGCGGCCAGGTTTACGTCTGTACCTGGGACGGGAAAGTCTATGCGTTCGGACTAAAGAAGTAACGGCCTGCTGCGTTCGAGAACCGACGCCCCGGACAATCACATCTTGACACGGCCTTCCGGGAGTGATTAGTTGGGACTCGGAGGGTAAGATGCGACTCTTGATCGGCGCTGTATTGTGTGTGGCTTCCGCGTGGGGGCAGGGCGCAGGTGGTGTACAATTCCGCGATTGGGGCGCACAGCCCGTAGGTCCGAGGCCCAAAATCCCGTGCGGACAACTCCGGAGTCTCACCGGCTATGACCTCTCGGTGATCAGTGCGTCCGTGATTCCCGCCGCCGCGAACGCGCCGGAACATTGCCGCGTGGCCGCCCTGGTCCCGCCGGAAATCCACATTGAAGTGAACCTGCCCACGGTGTGGAACAACCGCCTGTACATGTTCGGCAACGGCGGGTTCGCGGGTGAATCGTTCGAAGCCCCCAACCGGGTAAATAACCGGGCCGCCGGCTTGCGCAACGGATTCACCACCACGGCGACCGACACTGGCCACTCCGCCGCCTCCGAGCCTGGCGCAACGTTCGCCGCGAATCAGCAGAAGCTCATCGATTTCGGCTTCCGCTCGCTGCACATGACCGCGGTGGTGGCCAAGGTCATGATCGGCGCCTATTACGGCCAGGCGCCTTCCCGATCGTATTACGACGGTTGCTCGCTGGGCGGACGGCAAGGGCTGATTCTCGCGCAGCGATTCCCCGACGACTTCGACGGCATCCTCGCCGGGGCGCCCGCGCTGGACCAGACCGGCACCATGTTGTCGCGGGCCTGGTGGATGCAGGGCCTGGCTGATGCGCCCTTGCCCGCAGTCAAACTCAAACTGCTTTCCGACCGCATCTATGAGCAGTGCGACGCCAAGGACGGTCTGAAAGACGGTCTGATCGCCGATCCGCGCAAGTGCGGATTTCAGGCCTCTCGTGATCTGCCGCGGTGCGCCGCCGGAACCGATCAGCCGGATTGCTTCACCGCCGGCCAGATTGCCGCATTGGAGCGAATTTACGCCGACGTCCACAGCCAGGGAAAGCGCTTTTTCCCGGGCTGGCCTGTGGGTTCCGAAGTCGCGGGCCCCAACGGGCAGAGTGGCTGGATCGGCCAGATGGTAAATGGTCCCAATGGCGCCGGCACCTGGCCGCGTTATGCGGAGACCTTCCTCCAGTACGAAGCGTTTCCAGAGAAAGATCCAAAATTCTTGCTGAGCCGCTTCGATATCGATAAAGATCCGCCGCGCGCTACTCTGGCCGCTCAAATCCTCAATGCCACTGACACCGATCTGAGCGCGTTCGAGCGTCACGGCGGAAAACTGCTGATGTATTTCGGCTGGGCCGATCCGCAGTTGAATCCGCTGATGGGCGTCGAGTATTACGAAAAGGTAGTAGAGAAGATGGGGAACGCAACTCCGGATTTTTTCCGGCTATTCATGGTGCCGGGCATGTTCCACTGCGGTGGCGGCATCGGCACGAGCGTATTCGACGCCGCCACGCCACTGCTGAAATGGGTCGAGTCCGGCGCGCCGGCCGATCAGATCGCCGCCACCCGTGTGGTGGATGGAAAGGTTGTGCGATCCCGCCCGTTATGCCCCTATCCGCAAGTGGCGCGCTACAAGGGCAGCGGCAGCATCGACGAAGCTGCGAACTTCTCTTGCGTCCGGCCGTGAGAGCCATGCCTAAACATCTTTCCAGGAGCTCGGTTCAACTGGATGTCAATCCCGCGCGCAGTTCTGAGAGTAATCCGATGGAAACGGACGCTCCCTTCCGCATTCTCGTCCTGGGGGACTTCAGCGGACGAACGAATCGCGGCGTGCACTCCGACCTGGGTGGCCGCCGGGCCATCCGCGTGGACTGCGATAACTTCGACGTGGTCCTGGAAGATCTGCGGCCCACCTTGCGGCTCGAAGGCTCGGACCTGGAGTTTCTGGAACTTGACGACTTCCATCCGGATCGCATCTGCCGCAACACCGCGATATTCCTCAAACTCGCTGAGATGCGCGATGGACCAATTCCGGGGCGTGCCCCGGCGGCGGCGGCGCCCCAGGAACCCGTGGCGGGCCTGCTGGATGGCATCATCGGACAGACGGAGGGGCAAGCCAGTCTCCCGATCGAAGCAGCCGGTGACCTGGCGGCGTTCATCGACCGGGTGTTGGCCCCGCACTTGGAACGGCCGCCCGAACCAGGCCGGCGGGACTGGGAAGCGCGGATCGATGCCGCTCGCTGCGAACAAATCCGGGCCATTCTTCACCACCCGGATTTCCAGGCGCTGGAAGCATCGTGGCGAGCGCTCTGGTTGCTGTTGCAAGGGCTCGGCGCGGAAGCGGGGATCGAGATCCACCTCTTCGATGCTACGCTGGCGGAGTTGCTGGAAGAGCCGGACAAAGCCGCGGAGTTGATCGGCCGCCGTCGAAATCCGTGGGCTTTGATCACCGGCAATTTCGTGTTTGGACAAAACAGGGAGGACGCCCGGCGGCTTCACATCTTGGG
>Ga0209698_10003257_pt1 | contig 18153 bp, 18 predicted proteins | sample LitLauG_LLR_2012_FD_187203 | JGI IMG/M metagenome (GOLD analysis project Ga0209698, IMG submission 187203) | Freshwater sediment microbial communities from Pennsylvania, USA - Little Laurel Run_MetaG_LLR_2012 (SPAdes) (version 2) | ecosystem: Environmental > Aquatic > Freshwater > Creek >...
CCATTGCGCAAGATTCCCCACTGCTGCCTCCCGTAGGAGTCTGGGCCGTGTCTCAGTCCCAGTGTGGCTGATCGTCCTCTCAGACCAGCTACCCGTCGACGCCTTGGTGGGCCGTTACCCCGCCAACAAGCTGATAGGCCGCGAGCCCCTCCCGAAGCGGAATCCATTTCCTCACCAGAACAGGTGATCCGGTGGGGGTATCCGGTATTAGCAGCGGTTTCCCGCTGTTATCCCGGTCTTCGGGGCAGGTTGCTCACGTGTTACTCACCCGTTCGCCACTAGATCTTCCCCAGTGTTGCCACTGGTTGGATCTCGTTCGACTTGCATGTGTTAAGCACGCCGCCAGCGTTCGTCCTGAGCCAGGATCAAACTCTCCATCGAGATCGACGAGACGCGAGCGTCTCGGTGACCTTAGAGAGTCAGCCTCGAAGCTCCTGAGCTCCTCGGCCGACTGGCACCAGGACAGACAAGTTAAGTGTTGTCCGTTCTAGTGCTTGACGAGTGCGAAGCCAGCTCCCCGAAGGGGGCCGACCGCGCGTGCACTAGCTTTTGGCTTTCCTCTGTTCCGTTTTCAAGGAGCGTCGCAGCGGACGGACACGCGTCTCCCGAAGGGAACGGAGGTGCCGGTACCGCCCTGGCCGAGTCGAGAGGGCAGATGCCCTCGCACTCGACAAACCTGGCACGACGTCAGAACGTCGCACTCAAGCGGCTCCGTAGACTATCCCATCTCACCGGAGGTGTCAACCTTGCGGCTCGGCGGGCGGTCTGTGGGGCGGATGCGCATGTTAGCTCGCACCCCTCGAGCGCGCAACTCGGGGGATTTGCGGGTGATCAGCGGGAGACGTGCGGATTGCCCGGCACGAAGGCGCGCCAGGGCAGATCCGCTCCGACGCGGATCCCGATGCGGGTCGAGCGCCCCGGCTCGTCCGGAGGCGGCATGCCGTCATCCGCCAGCCAGATGCCCCGGTCAGCCCGCACGAGGTCGGCACCATCGAGCTCGTCTCCGATCCCGAGGGCCTGGCACAGGCGGGCGGGACCCCGGCACAGGTCGCGGTCCGCCACCAGCCGCTTCTGACCGCGGGAGCGGCCTCGGCGCATGGCCTCGATCCCCCGGAGCGGCTCGAGCGCCCGCACCAGGACCGCCGTCGCCGTCCCCTCGGGCGAGCACACCACGTTGGCGCACCAGTGCATCCCGTAGGTGAAGTACACGTACAGATGCCCCGGGGGCCCGAACATCGTGGCGTTGCGTCGGGTCCGGCCCCGGTAGGCGTGGCTGGCGGGGTCCTCCTCACCGGCGTATGCCTCGACCTCCACGATCCGTCCGGCACGCCCACCGACGACGAGCAACTTGTTGAGCAGGTCGGGCGCGACGACACGTGCGTCGCGGGCGTAGAAGCGCCGCGGCAGGAGGCGGCCGCCATCGGCCATCAGGCTTGGAACTGCCGACATCGGTTGGCCTTCGGTGTGTTCCCGCACGAAGCATCCGGTGTGGACCCCTCTGCTGTGACACCCCGTGCGCGGACACCATCTGGTGCGGCCGGGTGGCGGACCCCTCGTTCCTGTTGGCGTTGTCGTTTCATGTGTGCCGAAGGTGTCCTGAGGAGCGGTTTCGCACACCAGAAGTGCTCATGCCAACAGGAACGACGCAACGACCCAACGGCCCAGGCCGCAACGCCCCAACGGCCCAGGCCGCAACGCCCAAGACGCCCCGACGACACCGGACCACGCCCCGCCCCTCAGGCCCCGTCGAGGCGGGCCGCCTCCGTGGTCAGGAGGTGGGCCATGTGCTCGAGCTGGTCCCGCACCGGCCCTGGCCCGGCGCCCCCCGGGGTGGTGCGCCGGGTCACCGCCACCCCGGGCTCGAGCAGTGCGAGGGCCTCCTGGCCGAGCGCGGGATGGGCCTCCACCAGCTCGGACAGGGGAACGCGGCGCTCCAGGGAGTCCCGCACCAGCCCACCCACCACGTGGTGGGCCTGACGGAACGGCATCCCCCGCCCGACCAGCCACTCCGCCAGGTCGACCGCAGCCGCCGTCGGCATGTCCGCCGCCGCCTGCATGCGGGACGCGTCGAAGATGGCGCTGGTCAGGAGCCCCGCCATCGCCGCCAGAGCCAGATCGACCTGGTCGAAGCCGTCGAAGAGCGGCTCCTTGTCCTCCTGGAGATCCCGGTTGTACGCCAGCGGGAGGCCCTTCAAGGTGGCCAGGAACCCGGCCAGGTGCCCGATCATCCGCCCGGCCTTGCCCCGGGCCAGCTCGGCGATGTCGGGGTTCTTCTTCTGCGGCAGCATCGAGCTGCCGGTGGCGTAGGCGTCGGCCAGGCGCATGAAGCTGAACTCTTCGCTGCTCCACAGCACGACCTCCTCGCCGATGCGCGACAGGTGCACCGCCAGCAGCGACAGGTCGAAGAGCGCCTCCGCCACGAAGTCGCGGTCGGCGACCGCGTCGAGGGAGTTCTCGAAGCGCGCCGAGAACCCGAGGTCGTCGGCGACGCCGTCGGGATCGAGCGGCAACGACGAGCCCGCGAGCGCACCCGCGCCGAGCGGCGACACGTCGAGGCGTTGGCGGCTCACCAGCAGCCGGTCGAAGTCCCGACCGAGCGCCCACGCGTGGGCGAGGAGGTGGTGGGCGAGCAGGACCGGCTGCGCCCGCTGCAGGTGGGTGTAGCCGGGCAGGTACACCTCCCCCGCCTCCCGGGCCCGCTCGTGCAGCACCTGCTGGAGGGCGAGGACCCGCGCCGCGGTGCCCGCCAGGTGGCGCTTGGTGAACAGCCGCAGGGCGGTCGCCACCTGGTCGTTGCGGCTTCGGCCGGTGTGGAGGCGGGCACCCACCTCGCCGGCCAGCTCGGTCACCCGTCGCTCGATGGCGGTGTGGACGTCCTCGTCGCCGGCCTCGTATCGGAACGTCGCCGCCGCCATCTCCTCGCCGATGCGGTCCAGCGCGGCCAGGATGATGGCGGCGTCCGCGTCGCTCACCACCCCGACCCGGGCGAGGCCACGCACGTGGGCCCGCGAGCCGGCCAGGTCGTCGGCGGCGAGGCGGCGGTCGAAGGGCAGGCTGACGGTGAATGCGAGCAGCTCGTCGGAGGGGCCCTCGTCGCCGAAGCGACCCTGCCACAGGGTCACGGTCGCCGGGTCGCCTGACGGGCGGACCAGGTCTGGATCCCGAGGCCCCAGAGCCGCACGAACCCTTCGGCGTCCTGGTGGCGGAAGCGGTCTGCCGCCTCGTAGGTGGCGAGGTCGTAGTCGTACAGGCTCACGGGGCTGCGCCGGCCGGCCACGATGCAGCGGCCGGGGATCTCGCAGCGCAGCCGGACCTCACCACTCACATACCGCTGGCTCTCGGCGACGAAGGCGTCGAGCGCCTGCTTGAGCGGGGAGAACCACAGCCCGTCGTAGACCAGCTCGGCGTAGCGGGGCTCGAGGCGGGCCTTCTCGTGTGCGAGGTCCCGCTCCATGGTCAGGTCCTCCAGGTCCGCGTGGGCCATGAGGAGGGCGAGAGCACCCGGGCACTCGTAGATCTCCCGGCTCTTGATCCCGACGCGGCGGTTCTCGACCATGTCGATGCGGCCCCAGCCGTAGGAGCCGACGATGGCGGTGACCTGGTTGATCAGCTCGTGCAGGCCCATGGACCGGCCGTCCAAGGAGACGGGCAGTCCCCGCTCGAAGCCGATGACCAGGTCCCGGGGCTCGGTGGCCGTCGGGGTGGTGAGCTCGTAGACGTCCTCGGGCGGCTGCGCCCAGGGGTCCTCGAGGATGCCGCACTCGATGGTGCGGCCCCAGAGGTTCTGGTCGATGGAGTACGGGCTCGCCTTGGTGACCGTGATGGGGATCTCCCAGCGGGCCGCGTACTCGATGGACTGCTCGCGGGTCAGGCCCCAGATGCGGGCGGGGGCGATGACCTCCAGATCGGGCGCCAGCGCCCGGGTGGACAGGTCGAAGCGGACCTGGTCGTTGCCCTTGCCGGTGCAGCCGTGGGCGACCGCGTCGGCGCCGTGCTCGCGCGCGGCGGCGACCAGGTGCTTGGCGATGATGGGCCGGGACAGCGCGGAGATGAGCGGGTACTTGCCCTCGTACTTGGCGTTGGCCAGCAGTGCCGGCGCGACGAAGTCGTCGGCGTACTCTTCGGCACAGTCCACCACCACGGCCTCGACGGCACCGGCGGCGAGGGCCCGCCGGCGGATCCCCTCGAAGTCGCCGCCCTGGCCGACGTCGGCCGCGACGGCGATCACCTCCACCCCGAGCTCCTCGATCATCCAACGCACGGCCACCGAGGTGTCCAGTCCGCCGCTGTATGCCAGCACGACACGCTTCGCCACGTCACTCTCCGGTTGTTGTCGACGTCGATGTTGCAGGAACGGTGTCGGGCCCGATGGTCACAGCCCGGCCAGGGCCGACAGGCGCCGGGCGACCTTGGCCCCGCCGGCGCGCTCGGCGGCGACGACGAGGATGGTGTCGTCGCCCGCCACGGTGCCGATGATGTCGGCCACCCCGGCGCGGTCCACGGCCGAGGCGACCACGTGGGCGGAACCGGGCGGGGTCCGCACGACGACCAGGTTGCCCGAGTGCGCCACCTCGACCACCCACTCCCCGAGAACCCGCCTGAGGTGGTCCTCTGGCTCGACCCGCTCCTCGTACTCGGGGACGGCATAGACGGCGTCGCCGCCCGAGCGGCGGACCTTGACCGCGCGCAGCTCCTCCAGGTCACGGGAAACGGTGGCCTGGGTGGCCACGACTCCGGTGGCCGCGAGCAGCTCGACGAGCTGGACCTGGCTCGTCACCGGGTGGTCCTCGAGGAGCCGGGCGATGCGGTGCTGGCGCTGGGTCTTGGCAAGCCTCACGGCGCCGTGCCCACCGCGGCGAGGACGCGCACGAGGATGGCGACCGCCTCGTCGATCTCCTCGCCGCTGACGAGGAGGGACGGGGCGAGGCGCAGCGCCGAATCGGTCACGGCGTTGATCACGAGGCCGGCGTCGAGGGCGGCGGCGGCGACCGCCTTGGCGTGGGGTTGCTCCAGCTCGGCCGCGACGAGCAGGCCGGCGCCGCGCACGTCGCGCACGCCGTCGAGGGCCGCGAGGGCCCGGGTGAGGTGCGCGCCCGCCGCCACAGCCCGGGCGGGCACGTCCTCGGCCTGCATCACCGCCAGCACGGCTCGGGCGGCGGCCACCGCGAGCGGCTGTCCCCCGAAGGTGGTGGCGTGGTCGCCGGGGACGAAGGCGGCGGCCACCTCGTCGCGCGCCCAGCACGCACCGATCGGCACGCCGTTGCCGAGCGCCTTGGCCATGGTGACCACGTCCGGCTGGACGTCGAGGTGCTGGAAACCGAACCACCGGCCGGTGCGACCGAGGCCGGTCTGGACCTCGTCGACGATGAAGAGGAGGCCACGTTCGTCGCAGATCCGGCGCACCGCGGCGAAGTACTCGGCGGAAGCCGGGTTGACCCCGCCTTCGCCCTGCACCGCTTCGAGGAGCACGGCCGCAACCGAAGGATCGATGGCGGCCTCCAGCGCGGCGGCGTCGTGCCAGGCCACGTGGCGGAAGCCCTCGGGCAGTGGTTGGAAGGGCTCGTGCTTGGCCGGCTGGCCGGTGGCGTGCAGGGTGGCCAGCGTCCGGCCGTGAAACGACCCGTACGCGCTGACCACCACGTGCTTGCCGTAGCCACCCCACTTGCGGGCCAGCTTGATGGCGGCCTCGTTGGCCTCGGCCCCGCTGTTGCAGAAGAACACCCGCCCCCCGCCGCCGATCAGCCGGTCCAACGTGGCCGCGACCTCCCGCTGCGGCTCGGTGCCGTAGAGGTTGGAGACATGCAGCAGCGTGCGGGCCTGCGCGCAGATCGCCTCGGCGACCGCCGGGTGGGCGTGGCCGAGCGAGGTGACCGCCAGGCCGCAGAGGAAGTCGAGGTAGCTGCGGCCCTGGTCGTCCCAGAGGCGGCTCCCCTCCCCGCGCACGAAGGTGACCGGCTGGGTCCCGTAGGTGGTCATCAGCCGGGTGCTCGACAGCTCCACGGGCGGTGTCATGGGGTCACCATCGTTCCGACTCCCTCGTTGGTGAACAGCTCGAGCAACAGCGCATGGGGGACGCGGCCGTCGAGCACGTGGGCGTGGTCGACGCCCCCGCGCACGCTCCGCAGGCACGACGCCACCTTGGGGATCATCCCGTCGCCGACCGTGCCGTCGCCGAGCAGCGGCTCGAGGACGTCGCAGGAGATGGAGGAGATGAGCGTGGTCGGGTCGTCGCGGTCGCGGCGCAGGCCTTCGACGTCGGTCAGGTAGATGAGCTTGGCCGCCCCGACCGCGGTGGCGATGGCGCCCGCCGCGGTGTCGGCGTTGATGTTGTAGGCCTGCCCGGCCTCGTCGCTGCCGATCGTCGCCACCACCGGGATGAGGTCCTGGGCCAGCAGCCGCTCGAGGATGCTCGGGTTGACGTGCGCCACGTCGCCGACGTAGCCGAGCTCGGGGGCGCGGGGCGAAGCGAGGATGAGGCCGGCATCCTCCCCCGAGACGCCGACGGCGATCGGCGCGTGCACGTTGATGGCCGACACGATGTCGCGATTGACCTTGCCCACCAGGACCATCCGGGCGATGTCGAGGGTCTCCGCATCGGTGACCCGCAGGCCTTCGCGGAACTCGGGCACCTTGCCGAGGCGGGCCATCAGCTCGCCGATCTGGGGCCCGCCGCCGTGCACGACGAGGGGGCGCATGCCGACCGAGCGCATCAGCACGATGTCCTGGGCGAACGAGCCGAGGGGCGACGTCGACGGATCCGAACCCGACAGCGCGTTGCCCCCGTACTTGACCACCACCACCTGGCCCCAGAACCGGCGGATGTAGGGCAGCGCGTCGACCAGGACGCGTGCCTTGTCCTCCGGCGAGAGCCCTGCGCGGGGCGTGCTCACGAGGTCGTCATGTTCTCGTCGATGTACGCGTGGGTGAGATCGGCGGTCAGCATGCTCGCCTCGCCGCTGCCGAGACCGAGGTCGGCGTCGATCTCGATGCGCGCTCGACCCATCACGGCGTCGAGCGACATGGTGTCCGCGGGGCGCGCCTCGATCCCGCCGTCGCAGACCACGATGCCGCCGTAGCTGACGCGCACCCGGTCGATGTCGAACGCGATGCCGGCGGATCCGAGCTCGCTCACGATCCGGCCCCAGTAGGGGTCCTGGCCGTACCAGGAGCACTTGACCAGCTGGCTCTGCGCCACCTTCCTCGCCCCCGCCGCCGCGTCCTGGGCGTTCGCCGCGCCCGTGACCCGGAGGCGGATCACCTTGGTGGCGCCCTCGGCGTCGGCAGCCATCTGCCCGGCCAGGTCGGCACAGGCCTCCCAGAGCGCCTCGGTGAGCTCGTGCTCGCCGGCCGCGGTGCCGGACCGCCCGCTGGCGAGGACGACGACGGTGTCGTTGGTCGAGGTGGCACCGTCGACGGTGAGCTCGTTGAACGAGCGTCCGACCGCGCCGGCCAGCGCCCGGCGGAGCAGCGCCGGCTCGACGACGGCGTCGGTCGTGAGGACCGCCAACATGGTGGCCATGTCGGGGGCCAGCATGGCGGCGCCCTTGGCCATCCCGCCCACCGCGAACCCCGGTCCGGGCACCACCGTCTGCTTGGCGAAGGTGTCGGTGGTCATGATGGCGGCCGCCGCCCGCGACCCGCCGTCGGGGCTGCGGTCGGCCAGCACCGCCGGGATCCCGGCGGCGAGCACGTCGATGGGCAGCGGGATCCCGATGAGACCTGTCGAGCAGACCAGGACCGCCTCGGTCGCGCACCCGAGCCGCTCGGCGGTCTCCCGGCACGTCCGCTCGGCATCGGCGCGCCCGGCGGCTCCGGTGGCCGCGTTGGCGTTGCCGCTGTTGAGGATCACCGCCGCGCTGCGCCCACCGGTCATCTCCAGGTGCCGTCGGCTGACCTGCACGGGCGCGGCCGCAGCCAGGTTGGTCGTGAAGACCCCCGCGGCAGCCACCGCGCCCCCGTCCTCGGTGGCGACGAGGGACAGGTCGGCGGCGCCCGACGCCTTGATGCCGCAGGCGACACCTCCGGCGACGAAGCCCCTCGGTGCGGTGACGCTCATGGATACACCCCCACCAGTGGAAGGCCGCTCGTCTCGGGGAGGCCGAGGGCGATGTTGGCGCATTGCACGGCCTGGCCGGCGGCGCCCTTGACCAGGTTGTCGAGCGCGGACAGGACCAGGACCCAACCGGTGCGGGCGTCGAAGCGAGCGGTGAGGTGCACCGTGTTGGCCCCGAGGGTCGCCTTGGTCGACGGCGAGCGCTCGGAGACGACGACGAACGGCTCGCCCCGGTAGGCGCGAGCGAGGACGGCCAGCGGGTCCGGCTCCCCGCCCCCCGCCGCCGGTCGGGCGTAGCAGGTGGCGAGCAGGCCCCGGTTCATCGGAGCCAGGTGCGGCGTGAACAGCACCCGTGCACCCGTCGCCTGCTCGATCTCCGGGGTGTGCCGGTGGGTCAGGAGCCCGTAGGCGTTGACGTCCTCGTCGACGGCGCAGAAGTGGCTGGTGGGCTTGAGGGCCCGCCCGGCGCCCGAGACGCCGGTGATGGTGTCCACCACGACCCCGTCGGGGTCGATCACCCCGGCGCGCACGAGAGGTGCGAGGGCCAACGCCGCGGTGGTCACGTGGCAGCCGGGCGCAGCGACGAGCGTCGCCCCCGGTAGGGCGTCGCGGAACAGCTCGGGGAGCCCGAAGACCGCCTCGGCGAGCAGTTCGGGACTGCGATGCACCTCGCCGTACCACCTCGGGTACAGGCTCGGGTCCTTCAGCCGGTAGTCCGCCCCGAGGTCGACGATGGTGCCGACCCGTGGGCGCAGCGCGGGGACGAGGTCCTGGGAGACCCCATGGGGCAGGGCGAGGAACACCAGGTCGAGCCCGTCCGCGGCGGCGACGTCGTTGTCGCTGAAGACCAGCTCGGGATAGGCCGCCGCGAGGTGCGGGTACAGCGCCGCGGCCGGCATGCCGGCCTGGGTGTCGCCGGTGGCGACCACGACCGAGAGATCCGGGTGGCCGGCGCAGAGGCGCAGCAGCTCGGCGCCGGCATAGCCCGACGCACCGAAGACGCCGACGCGCCGGGAAGGGAGGGCCACAGCAAGAACATACAAGGGACTGAATAAGGATGCAACCGCTACCCGGAATCCTTCAGCCGCGGAGCACGGCACCCGCAGAGGACTGGGCCGCTTCGATGCAGCACCGACGCACTTCGGCCACCTCCGCGTCGGTCAGGGTGCGGTCGTGGGCGCGCAGGCGCAGGTGGTACGCCAGGCTGCGGCTGCCCGGGGGCACGCCCTGGCCCCGGTACACGTCGAAGAGGGCCACGGACTCGACCAGCTCGCGGCCGGCCTCGCGCAACAGGGCACCCACGGTCGCGGCGGGCACCGCGTCGGCGACCACGAACGCCAGGTCGATGTCGCTGCCAGGGAAGCGGCTGAGCGGCACCGCCCGCTCGGGGCGAGTCGGCGCACGGGTCAAGAGGGCGTCGAGCTCGGCCGACCACCAGCCGACCCGCCCGTGGAGCCCGTAGGCGGCCGCCACCTCGGGGCTCACCTCCCCCACCACGCCGATCTCCACCCCACCGGCGAGCAGGCGCGCCGAGCGCCCCGGGTGGAGGCCGGCAATGGGCGCGGGCTCGACCGTCACCTCCGCGAGGCGAAGCCCGCCGGCCACCACCGCCCACAGCCGGGTCGCCAGCACCGCATCCGCGTCGCGACCGGCGACGATGCAACCGACCTCTTCGCGCTCGGTGGGCAGCACCTGCTCGGCGCCGGGCGGCTCGAAGACCCGTCCCACCTCGAAGAGCCGCACGTCGGGCTGCTGGCGGTCGGCATTGAAGCGCACCGCCTTGAGGAGGCCGGGCAGGAGCGAGGTGCGCAGCAGCGACTCGGAGCGGTCGAGCGGGTTCTCCACCTCGACGGCGGCACCGGGGAGCCCGGCGCGCTCGAGGTCACCGGGAGCCAGGAACGTCGTCGTCCACGCCTCCGAGGTGCCCGCGCCGACGAGCACGTCGCGCAGCAGCCGCCGGCGCCGCTGGTAGGGGGTGAGGCCGGTCCCGACCCGCACGCCGCCTGGCAGGGTCCGGGCGATGTGGCGGTAGCCGTGGAGGCGTGCGACCTCCTCGATCACATCGATCTCGCGGTCGCTGTCGGGCCGCCACGACGGCACGGTGACCACCTGGACGCCGGCCTCGCCGCCCGCCCCGGCGGCGAAGCCGATCGGCGCCAGGAGCCCGGCGATGTCGGCGTCTCCGAGCGCAGTGCCGAGCACCGCGTTGACCCGTGCCGTGCGCAGCGCGACGCGCGGGCGGGCCGGGAGGTGCTCGTCGGAGCGCGCGTCGGTGGTCGGTCCGCGGCGGGTCCCGGGCAGCAGCTCGACGAAGCGGGCGACCGAGGCCAACGTCGCCTCCGGGTCGATCCCGCGCTCGAAGCGGGCGCGGGCCTCGCTGTGCAGCCCGAGGCGCTTGCCGGTCCGGGCGATCGCCATCGGGGTGAAGTAGGCGGCCTCGAACAGCACGGTCGCCGTCGCATCGGAGATCTCCGAGGACGCACCGCCCATGATCCCGGCGATCCCGACGGGCGTCGAGCTGGCATCGCAGATCAGGCCGTCGTCGCCCTGGAGGGTGCGCTCGACGCCGTCCAGGGTCACGATGCGCTCACCCGTGCGGGCCCAGCGCACCGACAGACCCCGGCCCGGGAGGCGGTCGAGGTCGTACGCGTGGTTGGGCTGGCCGAGCTCGAGCATGACGTAGTTGGAGGCGTCGACCACGTTGTTGATGGCCCGCATGCCGCACAGCGTCAGACGGCGGGCCAACCAGGCGGGCGAGGGGCCGACGCGCACCCCGGCCACGACGGTGCCGGTGAAGCGAGGGCTGAGCTCGGGGTCGGCGACGACGACCGACGCGACACCGACGCCTGCATCGACCGGGACCTGCGCCACGGGGAGCGAGAACGGGATCCGCAACCCCGCCGCGAGGTCGCGCGCCACGCCCGCGATCGACAGCGCATCGGGACGGTTCGGGGTGATGTCGAGGTCGAAGACCACGTCGGGCTCGAGCCCGAGGGCACCCGCCAGGGGGGTACCTGGCGCCGCCAGGCCCTCCGCCAGCACGAGGATCCCGTGCTCGTGCTCGGGGAGGCCGAGCTCGGAGGCCGAGCAGAGCATGCCGTTGGACCATTCGCCGCGCAGCTTGCGCCGGCCGATCTCCATCCCGCCCGGCATGCGGGTCCCGACGCTCGCCAGCGGCACCAGGTCGCCCACGCCCATGTTGAACGCACCGCATGCGATCTGCAGGGCCGAGCCGTCGCCGGCGTCCACGTCCACGAGCTGGACCCGGTCGGCGGCCGGGTGCGGCCGCAGCGCGAGGACCCGGGCGACCACCACCCCGTCGAGATCCCCGCCGACGCGCTCGACGCCTTCGACCACCAGGCCCAGCTCGGCGAGGGTGGACGCCAACGTATCGACCTCGGCGTCGATCGGCGCGAAGTCGCACAGCCAGGAGAGTGGGACGAGCATGGGGCGGCCTCTAGAACTGGGACAGGAAACGGAGGTCGTTGTCGAGCAGGATCCGCATGTCCTCGAGGCCCTGGCGGACCTGGGCCAACCGGTCGATCCCGAAGCCGAACGCGAAGCCCGTGTGCTCCTCGGGGTCGATGCCGGCAGCGACGAACACGTTGGGATCCACCATCCCGCACCCGCCGAGCTCCAGCCAGCCCGAGCCAGAGCACGTCCGACAGCCCGCCCCACTGCAGATCGGGCAGGTCACCTCGAACTCGGCGGACGGCTCGGTGAACGGGAAGAACGACGGCCGCAGGCGGCTGTGCATCCCCGGCCCGAAGAAGCTGGCGGTGAAGGCCTCGATCGTGCCGGCCAGGTCGCCGAAGGTGATGCCCCGGTCCACCACCAGGCCTTCGATCTGGTGGAACACCGCCAGGTGCCGGGCGTCGGGGGTGTCCCGGCGGTAGCACCGCCCCGGCATGACGGCGTAGATCGGCGGCGCCTGGGTCTGCATGAGGTGGATCTGCACCGGCGAGGTGTGGGTGCGCAGCAGCACCGTCTCGGGGGCGCCGAGGCGCAGGTAGAGGGTGTCCCACATGCCCCGGGCCGGGTGGTCCGGTGGCATGTTGAGCGCCTCGAAGTTGTAGAAGTCGGTCTCGGCCTCCGGGCCCTCGGCGACGGCGAAGCCCATCGAGACGAAGACATCCTCCAAGGCGTCGCGCGTCGTGGTCACCAGGTGGAGGTGACCCCGGTCCGGGATCCCCCCAGGTGCGGGCACCTGCCACACCTCGGAGAGGTCGAGGCGCTCGGCCTCCACCCGCTGCGCCGCCTCCAGGGCGCGGAGCTGCTCGGCTCGTGCCTCCACCCGGGACCGGATCCGGCTGCGGGCCTCCCCGATGGCCTGGCCCACCTGGCGGCGCTCCGCCGCCGGCAGGGCGCCGAGCCCGGCGTTGAGCTCGGCCAGCGCGGACCGCTTGCCGATCACGGCCGACTCGCAGCCGCGCAGCGCCTCGAGGTCGGCTGCGGCGTCCACCTGCCGGCGCGCGTCCGCCTCCAACTGGGCGATCTGGTCGATGGTCTCGGAGCTCACGGGCGTCGAAGATCCTCTCTCATCGCGACCCTAGAGCGAAAGATGACCTGCGGCCGGGCCGTTTCCGCCGCCGTGAGCGGCGCTGCGGCGCTGTCGGGCGGCCTCGAAGCACACCACCGCAGCCGCCATGCCCACGTTGAGGGACTCGGCGCGCCCGGCCATCGGGATGGTGAGGCTCCCGTCGAGCAGCCCCGCGGCTGCCTCCGGGAGGCCGCGGGCCTCGTTGCCGAGGACCAGCGCGGTCGGCGCCACGAGGTCCACCTCCCAGTAGGGGTCCCCCCCGCGGGCCACCGCGCCCACGCGACGCAGACCGGCGCGGCCGAGGCGGTCGAGGACCTCCGCGACCGACCCGGAGGCGACCACCGGCAGGTGGAAGATGCTGCCGGCCGACGCCCGCACCGTCTTGGGGTTGAAGACGTCGACCGATCCGTCGCAGCAGATCACGCCGCTCGCGCCAGAGGCCTCGGCGCTGCGCAGGACGGTCCCGGCGTTGCCGGGGTCCCGGACGTCGACGCACACCACGACCAGCGTCGGATCGCGCTGACACAGCTCATCGACGGTCACCTCGACCCGGGGCACGACCGCCAGCACGGGCTGCGGGGTGACCGTCCCCGCCACCTTGGCAAGCACACCCGCCTCGAGCTCATAGAGCCGCCCACCGGCGGCGAACACGCGATCGAGCAGCTCCGTCAGCCCGTCGCCGCCGCCCACCCCGGCCGGGTCCACGTAGACCGACTCGGGGACGACACCGGCGCGCAAGGCCTCGGCCAGCAGCTTGGGGCCTTCGATGACGAAGACCCCTTCGGCGTCGCGTGCGCTGCGGCGCGCCACCAGGCGCCGCAGCCGCTGTACCCGTTGGTGGCGGTACGCCAGCGCGGTCACGACCGGACGCCCCCGGGCGCCTGCCTCAGTCGACCGCCTCGGCCCGGACCGCCCCCGCCGGTGCGCCCTCGACCTCGAGCGCAGCGCGCGCGACCTCGACCAGGGCGCCGAACGCCGCGTCGTCCTTGACCGCCAGGTCGGCGAGCACCTTGCGGTCCACCTCGACATCGGCGGCCTTCAGGCCGGCGATGAAGCGGCTGTAGCTCATCCCGTGGATGCGGGTGGCGGCGTTGATCCGCTGGATCCACAGCTGGCGGAAGTCACCCTTGCGGGCCCGGCGGTCGCGGTACGCGTACTGCAGCGAATGGATGACCTGCTCGTGCGCGGCGCGGTAGCTGCGGCTCTTGTTGCCGTAGTAGCCCTGCGCCTGCTCGAGGACGGCGCGACGGTGCTTCTTGCCATGGACGGCGCGCTTGACCCTCGCCATGCTGCGCTCCTTTCAAACCAGGGGGAGGTGCTCGGTCGTGTTGCAGGTCCCGTCAGAGGCCGAGCAGGCGCTTGACCTGCTTGCGGTCCCCGGGGGAGACGTCGGCGTCGCGCGCCAAGCGGCGGGTCCGCGTGCTCGCCTTCTTTTCCAGGATGTGGCTCCGAAAGGCGCGCCGCCGCCGCAGCTTGCCGCTGCCGGTGATCTTGAAGCGCTTCGCGGCGCCTCGGTCCGTCTTCATCTTGGGCATGGTGTTCAGTGCTCCTGGCCTGCGGGCTCGGGTGTTGGGGGTGTGGCACTCGCCGCCGCGGAGCCGACCGGGGCCGGCTCGTCCGGGTGCTCGGCTCCATCGCTGTCGCCCCCGGCGCGAGCCGGGCGAGCTGCGGCCTGCTGGGCTCTGCGGTCCGGGGCGAGCACCATGATCATGTTGCGGCCGTCGAGCTTGGGCGCCGCCTCCACCTTGGCCAGCGGACCCACCTGCTCGGCAACGTGGTCGAGGATCTTCTTGCCCAGCTCCGGATGGCTCATCTCCCGGCCCCGGAACATGATCGTGATCTTGACCTTGTGGCCTTCGCTCAGGAACCTGGTGACCTGGCGGGTCTTGGTGTCGAAGTCGCCTGTGCCGATCTTGGGCCGGTACTTCATCTCCTTGATGCTGGTGCTGGTGGTCTTGCGCCTCGACTCTTTGGCCTTCTGCGCCTCGTCGAATTTGAACTTGCCGTAGTCCATGACCCGGCACACCGGGGGGTTGGCGTTGGGCGCCACCTCGACCAGGTCCAGGTCGAGCTGTCGGGCGATGTTCAAGGCCTCCGGGAGCGGCTTGATCCCGAGTTGCTTGCCATCTGGATCGACCAACCGGACCTCACGAGCGCGGATGCGATCGTTGATGCGGTGCTCGTTGTTGTCGGGTGCAGCGGCTATGCGGCATCACTCCTTGCAGCTCTGGCCCCTGACGCGACGAGGGGCAGGCGTTGGAAGCAACGCCCGCCCACCGGCGGTCGATCGACCCGGCCCGCCCTGCGGCGGCCGGGTGGGGCCGGAGCCCGCTTCCCGTCATCTCTTCTTCTGTGCCTAGGGTAGCCCAATGAGCACCCTGTGGACACCCGATGGCGAGCGGCCGATCCGCCGGGAGCCCCCGAGCGGCGCCGCCAGCGCCGGGAGCCCCCCTCCTCCGGGCTCACCCGAGGGAGCGGCGGGAGGCGACGAGGCCGCCATGGCGGCCCGGGTGGAGGAGCTGCGCCGCCAGCTGGCGGACACCCCGGCCGAGGTGGTCGTCGCCAACCACGCCTTCGGGCTCTTCGAGCTGGCCGCCCTGCACCTCTCCCTCCAGCCCCCCCAGCTCGTCCCGGCCCGCCTCGCGATCGACGCGCTGGGCGCCCTCGTCGAGGGGCTCCCCGGGCGTCTCGGGGAGGCGGAGCGGGACCTCGTCGACGCCCTCGCCCAGATCCGGCTGGCGTTCGTCCAGATCAGCGGCGCCCAGGCCAGCAGCAACGGCCAGGACGCCACCTGAGCTCACCCGGGCGCCGCTCGGACCGGGCGGACCCGCACCGCCTCCCACACCCCGAGCTGCCCCGCGGCCCGGTCGAAGTCGACCTGCGCACCGATCTCGATGTGGCGGGTCCCGTCCGCGATCTCCACGCAGTGGAACCGGTAGCGCTCGACGCCGTCGCACTCGACCGTGCCGAGGCCGACCTGGTCGTCGAAGTCGACCACCGTCCCGCGCACGCTCAGCGCCCCGGGACGGTCAATGGACGATCTTGGCGATGGGCAGCTCGAGGATGCCGGTCGCGCCCTGGTCCTTGAGGGCGGGGATGAGCCGGTTGATGTCCGCCTTCGCCACGACGGTCTCGACCGCGAAGCCGCCGTGGTCGCCGAAGAGCTGGGACACGGTGGGCGCCTTGAGGGCCGGGAGCAGAGCGATGACCCGGTCGAGATCCTCCTCGCCGACGTTCAGCTTGACGAGCACCTTTCCCCGCGCCTCCAGCGTCCCGCTCAGCAGCGTGTGGATCTGGTGCATGGCGTGGCGCCGCTCCGGGTCCTCGTACGCGAGCGGGTTGGCCACCAGCTCGGTGTGCGACACGAGGACCGTGTCGAGGATGCGCAGCCCCGCGGCGCGCAGCGCCCGGCCGGTCTCGGTGATCTCCACCACCGCATCGGCGATCTCGGGGATCTTCGCCTCGGTCGCGCCGTAGGAGAGCATGACCCGGGCATCGACGCCGTGCGACGCCAGGTAGCGGGCGGTCAGGCGCGGGTACTCGGTGGCCACCCGCGAGCCCGCCGGCAGGTCGGCGACGGTGCTCACCGGGGATGCTTCGGCGACGGCCAGCACCACGCGGATCGGCTGCGCGGTCGTCTTGCTGTAGCTCAACTGGCCGAGCGAGGTGACCGTCGACTCCGTCTCCTCGATCCAGTCGCGGCCGGTGATCCCGAGGTCGAACAGCCCGCTGGCGACGTACTCGGGGATCTCCTGGGGCCGCAGGATCCGCACATCCGCGATGCGGGGATCGTCGATGCTGGCCCGGTAGTCCACGGTGCTGCTCCGACGCACCGCCAGGTCGGCCGCTTCGAACAGCTCCAGGGTGGCCCGCTCCAGGGAGCCCTTGGGGAGGACGAGACGAAGCATTCAGGCGAAGGTAGTGGAGCCCGCCGCGCCACTCGACCCGGTTTCGGTGCCGCGTCCGCCGGCGGGTCCGCTCAGGGCTTGGCCTTGGGGAGCTGGCGGAGCAGATCGACCATCTCGATCGCGGTCTGGGCGGCCTCGAACCCCTTGTTGCCGGCCTTGGTCCCGGCCCGCTCGATCGCCTGCTCGATGGTCTCGGTGGTGAGCACGCCGAACACGACGGGGACACCGGTGTCGAGCTGCGCCCGTTGGATGCCCGCCGCGCACTGGCCGGCCACGTGCTCGTAGTGGCCGGTCGCACCGCGGATGACCGCACCGAGGGTGATCACCGCGTCGTACTCCCCGCTGCCTGCGAGCTGCCGGGCGACGAGCGGGAGCTCGAAGGCGCCAGGCACCCAGGCGACGGTGATCGACCCCGGGTCGACCCCGTGGCGCACGAGGCCGTCGCGGGCCCCCGCCAGGAGCCGCTCGGTGATCAGGTCGTTGAACCGGGCGCAGGCGATCGCCACCCGCATGCCGGTGCCGCGCAGCTGGCCTTCATAGGACGTCATCGAGGCCCTCCAGGAGGTGACCCATGCGCTCCCGCTTGGTGCGCAGGTACCGGATGTTCTCGGGGTTGGGGACCGACTCCAGCGAGACCCGCTCCACGATCTCGAGGCCGAAGCCTTCGAGGCCGCCCCGCTTGGCCGGGTTGTTGGTCATCAGGCGCATCGTGGTGACGCCGAGGTCGACCAGGATCTGTGCGCCGATGCCGTACTCCCGGCTGTCGATGGGCAGGCCGAGCTCGAGGTTGGCGTCGACGGTGTCGCGCCCGTCGTCTTGGAGCTTGTAGGCCTGGAGCTTGTGGGTGATCCCGATCCCCCGGCCTTCGTGGCCCCGGAGGTACACGACGACGCCGAGCCCCGAGGCGGCGATCTTGGCCATGGAGGCCTGGAGCTGGTTGCCGCAGTCGCAGCGCAGCGAGCCGAACACGTCACCGGTGAGGCACTCGCTGTGCACCCGGACCAGGACGTTGTCCTCTCCCTGGGGCACACCCATCACGAACGCGAGGTGGGTCTCGGCGTCGAGCACGCTCTGGTACGCGTAGCAGGTGAACTCGCCCCAGGCGGTCGGCAGGCGGGCTTCGGCGACCCGCCGCACGAGCTTCTCGCGCTGGCGTCGGTGCCGGATGAGCTCGGCGATGGAGATGAGTGGCAGGTCGTGCTCGGCGGCGAAGCGCTGCAGCTCCGGCAGGCGCGCCATGCCCATGCCGTCGGCGGTCACGATCTCGCAGAGGACGCCGGCCGGGTAGAGGCCGGCCATGCGGGCGAGGTCGACGGCCGCCTCGGTGTGGCCCGCCCGCTTCAGCACCCCGCCCTCCCTCGCCCGCAGCACATGGATGTGCCCGGGCCGGGCCAGGTCGCCCGGACGGGTGTCGGGGTCGATGAGCGAGCAGATGGTGGCGGCCCGGTCACCCGCCGAGATCCCCGTGGTCGTGCCGTGGCGGTAGTCGACGGTCACGGTGAAGGCGGTGCGCTGCGACTCGGTGTTCTGGGCGACCATGAGCGGGAGCTCGAGCTCGTCCGCACGCTCGTTGGTCACGGGCGCGCAGATCAATCCCGACGTGTGCCGGACGAAGAACGCGATCTTCTCGGGGGTCGCGTGCTCCGCGGCCA
>Ga0209698_10003258_pt1 | contig 18153 bp, 20 predicted proteins | sample LitLauG_LLR_2012_FD_187203 | JGI IMG/M metagenome (GOLD analysis project Ga0209698, IMG submission 187203) | Freshwater sediment microbial communities from Pennsylvania, USA - Little Laurel Run_MetaG_LLR_2012 (SPAdes) (version 2) | ecosystem: Environmental > Aquatic > Freshwater > Creek >...
CTGGTAGAGCGTGACGTCGCCACCGAAGCCGCCCGTTCCGACGTGATACGTCATGATGACCGCCAACGTGATGACGGACCACGAGAGGCCGAGCGCCCACGTCAACCAACGCCACCGCATCGATCTCGCGTCCACCGCCAGTCGGGCGCCGCAGTTGGCGCAGTAGCGGCCGGCGGTCAGCGATTCGTGGTGACACGCCGGACACTTCGTCATGGGCCATGTCTAGCCCACCGTCGAGGCGGTGGGCCTGGCGCTAGTGCTGGTCGATGACGCGATGCACGGCGCGGCCGAAGTCGTCGCTTCGCTCGGCCCAGTTGCGATATGCGTCGAAACTAGGTGCCGCCGGCGAGAAGAGGACGACACCGCCGTCGGTCAGGCACTCGTCGGCCGCACGCACCGCTTCGTCCATGTCGCGGCAGCGCCGCACCTCGACCACGGCGTCGCACGATCGCGCGAGCCTCTCGCCAGCCGGTCCGAGGACGACCAGCGTCGTCGCGTGGTGTCGACCGCGCAACTCCTCGACCAACGGTGCGTAGTCGACACCGCGGTCGAATCCTCCCGCGATCAACGCCACGGCCTCGTCGGCGAAGACCTCGAGAGCGGCGATCGTGGGCAGCGGACCCGTCGCCAAACCGTCGTCGACGTAGCGGATCACGGCGTCGTGGCGCTCTCGCGAAGCGATCAGGGTCAGGCGACCCCGCAACGGGGTGAACTCCCCGCACCGCGGGAGAACGGCGGCGCGCACCTGTTCGAGGGATCGGCGCGTGGCCCAGGCCGTGGCCGCGAGGGCCACTCCCACGTTGTGGTCATTATGCAGCCCGAGCAGACCGAGATGGTGGGCCAGACCGCTGTCGTCGGCGCGGGCGATTTCGATGCGCCCACCCATGAGGGCGACGGCGTGTGCGAGTTCGGGCGTGTCGGCGATGAGCGTGACGTGCTCGCCCGACGCGCGGGTGATCGACAACTTGTCGTGGTGGTATTGCTCGAGGGTGCCGTGCCAGTCCAAGTGGTCCGACCCCAGCGAGGTCACCAGGACCAGACCGGGTGCACGGGTCACGTCGAGCGACTGGAAGCTCGACACTTCGAGCACCAGCCAGCCCGAGGAGAGGTCGACGTCCGGGTCGTAGGGCGGCTGTCCGAAGTTCCCCAGTTCGTGCGCCTCCTCGCCGAGGCAGCGTAGGAAGAACGCCACCAGCGATGTGGTGGTCGATTTGCCCTTGGTGCCGGTGACCGCGATGACCCGGGACACGTCGATGTCGTGCAACCAGAGGTTGAGCGCCGACGTGACGGCGACGTCACGCTCCTCCAGGGCCACGACGTCGGACCTGCGACGCGGGATGCCCGGACTCTTCAAGACCACCTCGCACGTGGCCAGCCTCTCGAGGCCGCCCTGCTCGGAGGAGAGCACCCCGTCGTCGCTGGGATCGTCATCGACGATCACCAGGTCAGTGGTGATGCCCTCGAGGCGGCGTGCGGCGGCGCGTCCCTCCACGCCGTAGCCGAAGATGCCCACGCGTCGGTTGGCGAGGTCAGCGAAGCCAGTGGGCTGGAACACGGCTGCTCCCTTGGGGTTGGAGGAGTTCGGAGAAGTCGCGGTCCGGCGACGTCAGGCGCGCCAGTTCGCCCAGTCGCGGGTCGTCGCGCCACTGGGGCAGTTCACTGACCCAGCGAAGGGCCACCGCGCTCTCGTCAGGGTCCCCGACGCACTCGAAGGGTTTGTGGGTCATGCCCAGTCCGACCAGGGACCGCAGAGGTTGGTCCAGTCGCGCGTCGGAGAGCGGCTCGCTGGCGAAGATCTCGCGAAGTTCTCCGCGGTCGATGAACGGGGCCAGGATCAGGTTGATGAAGAGGCACTTGTCGCACACGCCGCACCAGGTCGGGGCCCGCTCGCCCAGGCGCTGGGTGAAGGCGCGGTTGCAGCTACGAAAGACGTGATGGTACTGGGTCGCCTGAGCGAAACGTTGGGCGACCCAGAGTTCGCTGCGGTCACGCAAGAAGCTCGCCACGACCAGATCTCCTCCGACGCGCTCTCCGAGCGCGGCGCCGATCAACTCCTCGGCCACCCACGACTTGGACCACTGGTGGTTGATGTCGCGATTCTTCCATCGCAGGTTCGGCGCGGACGCCGAGTGCTCGTTACTCATCGCGACGCCGCCGCGCCCCGACGCCACCGCCGCCACGGCGGCCAGCAGGGTGACCATCGCGGTCACTGGCACGTGGCCATTGAAGAAGTTGTCATCGCCCCGCAGGATCTGGGGGTCTAGGTGGCGCGTGGCGCGCACGACGTCGAGTCCCGTCATGGCCGCCGTGGCTTCGAGTGGGGCGAATCGGCCCGAGGCGGGGCTCATGATGAAGAGGGTGCGATCCAGGTGCGCCAGGGACTCGGTCGTCACCACCGAGTCGATGCCGCCGCCGAAGGGGATGAGGACCCTGGTGGGATCGAGCGATGGCTGGTAGCTCGACGCTGTGGTGCCGCCCTCGACGACGACGTCGTCGAGAGGGAGATTGTTGCGGAACGCGAACTCACCCAGACCGTCGTGCAGCGCGGCCTCGACGAGGGCGCGCCCCGCGTCACCCACGACGGCGTCGCCGAGGTCGACGCGCAACGCCGCGCCGGCTTTGAAGTAGGAGAGCCCCGCGATCAGGTACCAGAGTCCCGCGACCGCCTCGACCGCCGGGCGTCGCAGCGAACCCGCGTTCTCGAAGGCGACCTCTTCGCTGAAGTGGCGTCCGTCGAGTTCGTAGTGGCCGACCAAGGTGCTCTCACCGACGTCGAGACCCGCGTAGCGGAACAATTCGGCGCGGTTCACGTGGTTCCTCCCGTCACCTTTGAATCGTAGGACGTGCGGCGCGCGACGAGTCCGAATCGTCCGCAGGGACGCGCGGACCGGTCGGAGTAGAACAGTCGAACATCGTCACTGGAGTGATCGCAACGGGTGATGTGGCCATCGAGAACGCCTCGCGAGCGCAATTGGTCCTCGGCGACGGCCCCGAGGTCGAGGCGCCAACGGTCCCCCACGTCCTCGACACACGCGTGGGGCACGTCGAAGAAGTGCGCCGCGACCTCGGGGCCCACCTGGTAGCGGTCGAGCGAGATGTGGGGACCGATCACCACGTGCACCTCGCTGGGGTCGCGGAAGTGTGACAACGTCGCCTCGACGACGCCTCGCGCGAGTCCTCGCCATCCGGCGTGGGCGACCCCGATGCGCGCGGTGCCGGAGTCGACGAACAACAGCGGTACGCAATCGGCGACCAGCACGCACAGCGCCACGTCGCGGCGTGTGCTGACCAAGGCGTCACCCGTCAGGGCGGTCCCGTCCCAGTCGTCGACGTCGTTCACGACGTCGCCGTGGACCTGGCTCGCGATCACCAGTCGATCAATGGCCACGCCCATCGCGGCGGCCACCCTGCGCCGGTTCTCGGCCACCGCCACCGGGTCGTCGCCCACGTGCGCGGCGAGGTTGAGACTCTCGTAGGGTCCGCGACTGACCCCGCCGTTTCGTGCGGTGATGATGGCGTCGACGCCCCAGGGACGAAGGTGGTCGAGTTCGACGAGGGGGAGTCCGCCGCGCTCTCGCGTGGCGAGCGTCAACGTGGCTGACACGAGGGGCACGTCCCGTTGAGCTCGAGGACGTGGCGCACGTCGGCGTACCCGAAGCGTTCGGCCAGGGCGTGGGCCCAGCGTTCGAGCTCGGGCGCGTCGACCTCGACGGTCGCCCCGCAGGTGCGACAAGCCAGGTGATGATGGTGCGCGTCGTCGACGCAGCGACGGTAGAGGGCCTCGCCGCGGTCAGTCATCACCGAGTCGACCTGGTCGGACTCCGAGAGTTTCCTGAGCTGGCTGTAGACGGTGGCCAGGGCGACCTCGCCGCCGTCACGCACGATCAATCCGTGGAGGTCTTGCGCGCTGACGAAGCCCTGGACCCTCTCGAGCGCTCGGATGACCTCGCGGCGCTGCGTCGTGTTTCGGGTGGCGGACATGGTGCCAGCGTAGTCGTCATCGACTTGTTGACTGGAATGATTCCGGCTAACGTATCTAGAATGGTTCTAGAAAAGTGCCGGTACCTTCATCGTGGCGTCGTCGTCCTCGGGCTCGTGGCGGGTTCGCTCGCCCTGGCTGGTTGCACCACGCAGCGTGCGGCGAGCGGCGTGGTCGACGCCGTGGGCGCCGAGGTCCAATACGGCGACGTCATCTCCCAGATCGGCGGTCCCTTTGTGAGCGTCACGTCGATCATGAGCAACCCCACCACCGATCCCCACAACTTCGAGGCGAGTCCGCGCGTGGCCCGGGAGATCTCCTCGGCCCGACTGATCGTGCAGAACGGCGCCGGGTACGACGCGTTCATGAACCAGCTCGAATCGGCGTCGCCCTCGTCGACCCGCACCGTGGTGACGGTGAGCACGATCACCGACCACGTCGCGGCCATCAATCCGCACCTGTGGTACCAGCCCACGACGATGCCCCAGGTGGCCCGCGACGTCACCGACGCCCTGGTCAAGGACGCCCCCCAGCACGCGGCGTACTTTCGCGCCCGCGACGCCGCCTTCATGGTGCAGTGGGACCGCGTGGACGCGGCGATCGCGGTGGCTCGCGAGCGCTTCCGGGGACTGGCGGTGGCGACCACCGAACCGGTCGCCGACTACCTGTTGAGTGCGATGGGACTGGTCAATCTGACGCCCTGGCGCTTCCAGGCCGACGTGATGAACGGCATCGATCCCTCGCCCCAGGACATCGTCACCCAACAGGACCTGATCGCCCGACATGGTGTGCGGGCCTTGTGCTTCAACGCCCAAGTATCGAGTCCCGTCACCGTCGCGCTGCGTGACATGGCCGCGGCGGACCACGTGGCGACGGTGGCGGTGTACGAGACCATGCCGACCGGTCTGCACGTGCAGTCGTGGATGCTCGCTGAGATCACCGCGATCGAGGGAGCCCTGGCGCACGCCACGTCGACGGGGAGCATCGCGTGAACCAGATCGACGCGGTCACGACCGGTCCGGTTCCGGGGTCGACCATCGTCGACGTGCGAGGCGTCGACGTGGAACTGACGGGGCGTCGGATCCTCACGGACGTCAATTTCCAAGTGTTGAAGGGCGAGTTCACCGGACTGATCGGCTCCAACGGCGCCGGCAAGACCACCTTGTTGCGTATGATGCTGGGCCTCATCGAGCCCACTCGCGGCGAGGTCGTGTGGCCGAGCGACGCTCGCGACCAGCGCCGCGTGGGCTACGTGCCCCAACGGGTCGCCCTGGACGTCGACGTGCCACTACGGGTGCGCGACTTCGTCGCCCTGGGCGACGACGGCCACCGCTTCGGTCTGCACCGTCGCACGCGCGAGACCTGGCGACGCGTCGAGGAGATGCTCGACGCGGTCGAGGCCAGCGACCTCGCCGAGCGACGCATCGGTGCGCTGTCCGGTGGTGAACTCCAGCGAGTCTTGATGGCACACGCGCTGGTCAGTCGACCCGAACTGCTCCTCTTGGACGAGCCGTTGGCCAATCTCGACCCCGGCGCGACCGACGACATCGTGGCGCTGCTGGCGAGGGTGCGAGAACGTCAGCACGTCGCCATCCTGCTGTCGGCGCACGACATCAATTCGCTCCTGGGTGTGATGCACCGGGTGATCTACATCGCCAACGCGCACGTGGCGAGCGGTCCGACCGACGAGGTCGTGCGCCCCGAAGTGCTGAGCAAGCTCTACGGGCACCACGTCGACGTCGTGCGCGTGCATGGTCGGGTCCTCGTGGTGACCGGCGACGCGACGACCGGCACGGTCGCCGCGCACCCGGACCTCGTGGTGGAGTGAGGATGCACTGGTTGATCGAGCCCGGACTCTGGTCCAATGACGCGGTGCGCACCGGCGTGAGCGTGGGAGCGGTCGTGGCGGTGGTGTCGGCGGTGGTGGGCCTCTTCACCGTCATGCGCGCCCAGTCGTTCGCCGGCCACGCGCTGGCGGACGTCGCGACCGCGGGGGGAGCCGGCGCGGGTGCGCTCGGCGTGGCACCCCTCGCGGGTTTCGTCGTGGGTTCGGTCCTCGGGGCCAGTGCCATGGAGGCGATCGGCGTCGAGAGGGTGCGACAACGCGACGTGGCCACCGGGGTCGTCCTGGGCGGCGCGACCGGGCTCTCGGCGCTGTTCCTCTACCTGATCACGCTGAACTCCTCGAGCACGGGTTCGACCCAATCGATCCTCTTCGGTTCGCTCTTCCTCGTCTCGCGGACCACTTTCTACGTGATCGCGGTGATCAGCGCGCTGGTGGGACTGGCGCTCGCGTGGCTGGGGCGACCTCTGCTGTTCATGTCGTTGAGCCCCGACGCGGCCCGCGCGCGTGGCGTGGCCGTGCGTCGCGTCGCGCTCGCCTACACGTTGTTGATGGCCATCACCGTCGGCCTCTCGGCGATCGTCATCGGGTCGGTCCTATCGACCGCGCTGTTGATCGGGCCGCCGGCCGCCGCCCTGCGTCTCGGTCGCAGCATGTCGGCGACGTTCAGCGCGGCGGCGGCGCTGGGCGTGGGCGCGGTCGCCGTCGGCGTCGTGGTCTCCTACGACAGTTACTACTGGTGGGCGTCGCATCGGGCGCTGCCGGTGAGTTTCTGCGTCGTGGCCGTCGTGGTGGTCGAACTGGTCGCGATCAACCTGGCGCAGCGGGTGAGGGACCGGTCGAGCTCGACCCGGCGGGCCTGATGTTCTCGAGCTTCATGACCAATGCGTGGCTGGTGGGTACCGTGGTGGCGCTGTTGGCCGGTGCGACGGGCTTCTTCGTGGTGTTGCGGGGCTCGTCCTTCGCGGCCCACGCGATTCCCAACGGCGCCTTCGCGGGAGCGGCCGGCGCGACCCTGGTCGGGGTCACGCCCCTCTTCGGGCTCATCGCCTTCGCCGTCGCGGCCGGACTGGGCATCGGGGCCTCGCGCCACCACCGCAGTGACGTGGTCACCGCTATGGCGCTGGTGAGCATGTTGGCGATGGGCGCGGCGTTCTTGTCGCTCAGTGCGGCCTACGAGCCCCAGGTCGAAGCACTGTTGTTCGGCGAGATCCTCGGCGTCGCGTCGTCGTCGATCGCGCCGGTCATCCTCATCAGCCTGGCCTGTGCGCTGGCCCTGGCGTACATGTATCGCCCCCTACTGCTCGACGCCGCCGCGCCGGAACTCGCGCGGGCGCGTGGCCTCAACCCCGCCGCGCTCGAGGTGGGCTTCATGATGACCCTGGCGCTCGGCTCGGCCTTGACGGTGCCCGTCGTCGGGGCCCTGTTGAGTTTCTCGTTGACGGTGGGACCGCCGGCCGCCGCCCGGCTGGTCACGCGGCGTCCGGGCAGCGCCCTGGCGGCCTCGATGGTGCTGAGCGTCGCGACGTTGTGGGCGTCGATCGCCGCCTCGTACCAGACGAATCTGCCGATCGGGTTCTTCGTCGGGTCCTTGAGCGCACTCGTCTACGTGATCGCGAGGGTCCTCACGCGTCGGCGCGTGCGCACTGCGTAATCTGACCTCGTGAACCTGCTGGCGAATTGCGACTTCCCGGACGCGGGTACGTCAGTCGACCTCGCGGTCTCGGGCGGCCCCGATTCGCTCGGGCTGCTGTTGCTGGCCCTCGACCACGGACTCGTGGTGACCGTGCACCACGTCGATCACCACGCGCGTCGCGCCAGTGGCGACGACGCGCACTTCGTTCGCGAGGTCTGCGAGCGCTTCGGGGTCGAGTGCCGGGTCCACGACGTCGTGGTCGATGCCACTGGGAATTTCGAGGCGCTCGCTCGCGCCGCGCGCCGTCGGGTCCTTCCCGAGGGGACCTTGACCGGCCACACCATGGACGATCTGGCCGAGACGGTGCTGCTCAACATGATGCGTGGCGCCGGCCTCGAGGGGCTCAGTCCGATGATCGACGACCCCACCAAGCCGCTACGTGGACTTCGCCGGCGCGACCTTCACTACTTCGTCGTCGGTTCGGGACTCGAACCGCGCTACGACGAGACCAACGATTCGACTGCTCATCGCCGCAATCGCGTTCGACACGAGTTGTTGCCGGTGATGAACGACGTCGCGGGACGCGACGTCGTTCCGCTGCTGGCGCGTCAGGCCCGCGTGGTGCACGAGGACACCGCGTGGCTCGACGAGTTGACGCGCGGCGACCTCGCCGTGGGCCTCGAGGACGCCGATTGCCGCGAACTCAGTGAGTGGCCGCCCGCGCGCTTGACCCGTTGGCTGAGAGTACGGCTATGCACCAGTAGCGACGAGGAGACGTACCCGCCCTCGGCCGACGAGGTCGCTCGCGCCCTCAAGGTGGTGCGCGGCGAGGTGGTGGCGTGTGAGCTCAGCGGCGGTCGGCGCCTCGCTCGTCGGGCCCAGCGCCTCACGTTGGACTAAGTCACTCCACTACGCTGTCCAAGCATGGGTTCACATTCTCGCGATGATTTCACGGCTCTCTGGGCCGAGAGCGACTTGGGCGAGGTGGTGGTCTCGGCCAAGGAGATCGGCGACCGGGTCAATGAGTTAGGCCGCCAAATCGCCCAGGACTACGCCGGACGGCCCCCGTTACTGGTGTGCGTGCTCAAGGGTGCGGTCAATTTCATGGCGGACCTCATGCGCGCCATCGAACTCCCGGTCGAGATCGACTTCATGGCGGTCTCCTCCTACGGGGCGGCCACCAAGACCAGCGGCGTCGTGCGCATCGTCAAGGACCTCGACGTGGACCTGGCGAACCGTGACGTCGTGATCGTCGAGGACGTCGTCGACTCGGGGCTGACCCTCAATTACCTACGCCAGTACCTCGGCGCGCGCAACCCGCGCAGCCTCGAGGTGTGCGCACTCCTGCTCAAGGAGGGCGAGCAACGCGTGGAGCAGTCGCTCAAGTACGTCGGTTTCACCATCGGGGCCGACTTCGTCGTGGGCTACGGCCTCGACGTGAACGAGAAGTACCGCAACCTCGACGCGATCTACACCTTCATCGGCGAGGCCTAGTCGTGGTCGATCGCGTCCGGGTTGAGGCCCTGGTCCGCGAACTGCTCGCCGCCATCGGCGAGGATCCCGCGCGCGCTGGTCTGCTCGAGACGCCGCGTCGCGTCGCCGACATGTACGCCGAGCTCTTCGAGGGGTTCGACACCGATCCGGGCGAGCACCTCCAGGTGACCTTCGAGGAGGGCCACGACGAGATGGTCATGGTGCGCGACATCGCCTTCACCTCGCTTTGCGAGCACCACCTGGTGCCCTTCACGGGACTGGCGCACGTGGCCTATCTCCCCGGAACCGAGGGGCGCATCACGGGCCTGTCGAAGATGGCCCGACTCGTCGAGGGCTACGCGCGGCGCTTGCAGGTCCAAGAGCGCATGACCACCCAGATCGTCGAGGCGATGGAGCGCGTCATGGCGCCGCGCGGTTCGATCGTTGTCATCGAGGCCGAGCACTTCTGCATGTCGATGCGCGGGGTCAAGAAGGCCGGCGCCACCACGGTGACGTCCGCGGTGCGCGGGGTGTTCCGTGACGACGCGTCCTACCGGGCCGAGGCGTTGCAGTACATCCATCAACGCAGGTCCACGTGGCGCTGAGTCGCGATCCGATGGGCCCGTCAGTGATGGGCATCGTGAACGTGACCCCCGATTCATTCTTCGCCGCCACCCGTACGCAGGCCCGCGACGAGGCCGTCGCGCGCGGCGTGGAACTCTTCGCGTTGGGTTGCGACATCGTGGACGTGGGTGGTGAGTCGACGCGTCCCGGTGCGCTCGACGTGCCCGTCGCACAGGAACTCGACCGCGTCATCGACGTCGTCGCGGCCTTGGCTGCCCACGGTCCGGTGTCGATCGACACTCGCAAGGCCGAGGTCGCCCGCGCGGCGGTGGCCGCGGGGGCGATCGTGGTCAACGACGTGTCGGGCACCTTGATCGACGTGGCTGGCGATCTGGGGGTGGGCTACGTCGCCATGCACTCCCAGGGAACGCCCTCGACCATGCAACTCGATCCGCACTACGACGACGTGGTGGCCGAAGTGCTCGCGGCACTGACGACGATGGCGCAGCGCGCCCGCGACGCCGGCGTCGCTCAACTCTGGCTCGACCCGGGCATCGGCTTCGGCAAGACCGTCGAGCACAACCTGTCCTTGGTCGCGCACTGCGGCGATTTCGTGGAAGCGGCGCGCCGCTTCGACGCCGGGGTGCTGATCGGCACGAGTCGCAAGCGGTTCCTCGGTTCGCTGGGCGCTCAGACCCTTGAGGTCGATGAGCGGCTCGAAGGCTCCCTCGCCACCGAGGCCTGGGCCCTGATGAGCGGCGCGGCCATGATCCGGGTGCACGACGCGGCCGCCGCGGTGCAGTTACGCGACTTGCTCGCGCGGCCCCTCAGCGAGGTCGGCTCGTGAGGGGCAAGTGGGCGGCGGGCATCGAGCCGCGGGGCTTCACCTGGGTCTACAAAGGGATCCTGGCGGTCTCCGAGCGACCCGGTGGGTCCACGCAGGTGCATCGCCGGGTTCGCCGCGACGAGGAGTTGCTGTGGCTCAAGCACCAGGGTTTCGGCCGGATCGTCTCGATCCTGCCGGTGATGCAGAACCTCGACGCGTACATCGAGCACGGGCTGAGCGCGAGTCACTACGCCTTGCGCGGCGGTCCCCAGCAGCGCGAGGTCCTCGAGGCCTGCTACCGGGACCTGGCCAATTCGATGCGACTCAACGTGGCGGTGTTGTTGCACAGTGACGACGTGTCGGACCGACTGCTGGGCGTGCTCGCGGGCTACCTCGTGTGGTCCCAGAAGGTCGAGACGGCGCCCGCGTCCATCGCATTGATCGAACGCCTCTTCCGGCGCTCGCTCGGCCCCGACGGCCGCGAGATCTTGATGAGCCTGCCCGACTCCGCCACCGATTCAGGGGCCGACGTCGAGCCATGAGCGACGTGATCGAGCTGCGCGGGCTGCGCGTGTCGGCGATCGTGGGTGTCCTGGCCGAGGAGCGCGAACGCGAGCAGCCGCTGCTGGTCGATATCGATTTCGAACGTCCGTTTCGCGATGCGGCGACGAGTGACGACCTGGCGGCCACCACCAACTACGCCGAGGTCCTGTCGCTGGTGCACCGCATCATCGTCGAAGGACACTTCTTGCTCCTGGAGACCCTCGTGCACCGGGTGGCCGACGCGGTCTTGAATTTCGACCCGGTGATCGAGTCGGTGACGGTACGCGCCCACAAGCTTCGCCCGCCCGTGCCCCTGGACATCGCCACGGTCGGGGTCTCGTGCACCATTCGCCGCGGGTCGTGACCCGCGCCTACTTCTCCCTGGGCTCGAACATGGGGGACCGGGCGCGATTCCTGCGACTCGGTGTGGCGATGATGGTCGACGCCGAGGAGTGGCGAATCTCTCGGGTGTACCAGAGCGAGCCGGTGGGAGGTGTGGTCCAGGACGATTTCTGGAACCTCGTGCTCGAGGTGAGCACCGACGCGACGCCCCTGGACTTGCTCGCGCGGGTGCGCGCGGCCGAGGAGGCCGCTTCGCGCACGCGCGAGGTTCACTGGGGCCCGCGCACGCTGGACGTGGACATCGTCTGGATCGACGGCGTCACGTGGGACGACGAGGAATTGGCGGTGCCGCACCCTCGGCTCTTCGAGCGCAACTTCGTCCTCGTACCCTTGAGCGAACTGCGCCCGGACCTGGTGAGCGAGGAACGGCTGGCCCTCGGCGGCGGCGCCGTCGCCGTGTTGGGTACACTCGAGTCGTTGCACTAGACCGAACGGCACCCTCGGGGCTGGAACGGATGGCCACCATGAACATATCGATCGTCGGCGCGGGCCGAGCCGGCCGCTCCTTCGCCGCAGCGCTGGGCGAGGACCACGAGGTCGCGCTGGTGCACCATGGGCAGTTGCCCCTCGACATCGATGCCGATCTCGTGCTGCTGTGCGTGCCCGACGACGCGATCGCGCCGACGTCGCGCCAGGTGCGAGTGTCCCACGGCGTCGTGGCGCACGTCGCGGGATCGCGGGGCGTGGACGTCCTCGCCGGTCACGCGCGCGTCGGCTCCCTGCATCCCCTGGTGACGATGCCCGACGCGACGATCGGGGCGCGTCGACTGCGCGGCGGCGTGTTCTGCGTCGAGGGCGACGCGTTGTTGGACGAGGTCGTGGCGTCGCTGGGTGGACGCACCATTGCGGTCACGTCGACGAAGCGCACTCTGTACCACGCCACCGCCGCGTCGGCGGCGAACCATCTGGTGGCGCTGATGGGCTCGGTGCAGGCGCTGGCCGGCGCGGCCGGACTCGACCTTCGCGATTTCTTGGCGTTGGCGCAACAGTCCCTCGACGACGTCGTCGCGCTGGGTCCCGCCCGCGCCCTCACCGGACCGGCGTCGCGCGGCGACGCGATCACGATTCGCGCCCACCTCGAGGCCATCGCGGACTCCGAGCGAGCCACCTATGCGGCGCTGGCCGAGCGCGCGACGCGACTGGCCGCGACGCGCGAGGAGGCCGCGTGGAGCGCCTGAGCACCTTGCACGAGTGGCGAGACTTCGCCCAGGCGGTGCGCGACGAGGGTCGTAGCGTCGGGCTCGTGCCGACGATGGGTGCGTTGCACGACGGTCACCTCTCCCTGGTGCGTCGCGCCCACGACCACGGTGACGTGGTGCTGCTCACGTCGTTCGTGAATCCGCGCCAGTTCTCCGACGCCGACGACCTCGCCGCCTACCCCCACACGCCCGGTGCCGACGCCGTGCTGGCGAACGAGGGTGGCGTCGACGCCGTCGTGACGCCGACGTTGGCCGAGATGTGGCCCGACTACCCCTCTCCCACGCTCACCACGGTCTCGGTCAAGGGACTGGGCGACCGCCTCGAGGGGCACGGTCGTCCCGGCCATTTCGACGGGGTCGCCAGCGTGGTCGCCAAACTCTTCGCCCTCACCGGTCCCTGCCGGGCGTACTTCGGAGAGAAGGACTACCAGCAACTCGTGGTGGTGCGTCGGATGGTGCGCGACCTCGCCTTCGACGTCGACGTCGTGGGCTGTGCGACGCGCAGAGCGCCCGACGGTCTCGCCCTGTCGAGTCGCAACGCGCGCCTCAGCGCCGAGGGACTCGTACGCGCCCGCGCGCTCTCCGGCGCCCTGCGCGCGGCACGCGCCGCGAACGGGCCCGCCAGCGCCCGTCGGACCTTGATGGACCGGGTGATGACCGACGCGGGGGTGGACGTGGCCTACGCCGACATCGTCGATCCCGCGACCCTGCTCCCCTTGGACGACGACGACCGGGTGGTGGGTCGAGCGCTCGTCGCGGGGATCGTCGAGGGCGTGCGACTCATCGATAACGACGAGATCGACTTAACGACGCGAGGAGGCTGACGTGCTCTTAGCCATCGACGTAGGCAACACCGAAACAGTCATCGGACTCTTCGGTCCCGACCGGCCCGAGCGACCCGACGCGATGGGCTTCGCTCGCGCGTCGGGCGAACACGGGCTGGCGTACCACTGGCGCATCTCGACGGTGGCCGAGCGCACGCCCGACGAGCACGCGATGATGCTCACCCAGCTGCTCGATCTCGAGGGCCTGGACCTGCGCGGCGCGGTGAGCGCGATCGCCATCTCCTCGTCGGCCCCGACCGTCACGACGCAGTTGCGCCGCATGGCGAACCGGTGGTTCTCCGACCTCGACGTCACGGTGCTCGGACCCGGGACCAAGTCGGGCATGCCCATCTTGTACGACAACCCGCGTGAGGTGGGCGCGGACCGCATCGCCGACGCCGTCGGCGCCTACGACCTGTACCCCGGCGCGCTGATCATCGTCGACATGGGGACCGCCACGGTCTTTGACGTGGTGTCGTCCAAGGGTGAGTACCTGGGCGGCGCCATCGCGCCCGGCGTGGCCATCTCCCTCGAGGCGCTCTACACCCAGGCCTCCGCCCTGCGGTCGGTGGAACTGGTGCGCCCGCGTTCGGTGATCGGTCGCTCCACGGTCGAATCCATCCAGTCCGGTGTGCTCTACGGCTTCGCCGGCCAGGTCGACGGGGTCGTCGAGCGCATCGTCGACGAGCTCGGTGAGGCCACGGTCATCGCCACCGGCGGTCTCGCCGGACTGATCGCGCCCCACACCAAGTCGGTCCAGCACGTCGAACCGTGGCTGACCCTTCACGGATTGCGTATCGTTCATGAACGGAATCATTCAGGAGCCACCACGTGAACACGCCCTACGCCTTCGACCACAACGCCTACGCCGGCGACCTGCAGACCGCCTACGCCCACCTGGTCGACGGCGAGGAGTCGGGCGTCGTCGTCAACGTCGCCGGCCGGGTGATGCTTCTGCGCACCCAGGGCAAACTCGCCTTCGCGACGCTGAGGGACTCGAGCGGTGAGATCCAGCTCTTCGCCCTGGCCGCGGTGAGTGGGGAGTTCGAGGCATTCACGCGACTGCACCTCGGCGACTGGGTCGGCGTCACCGGTGAAGTGGTGCGCACCAAGCGCGGTGAGTTGTCGGTCAAGGTGGCCTCGTGGGTGCAGTTGGCCGAGGCGCTGCACAACTTCGGTGACAAGTGGGCCGGTATCAGCGACTTCGACCTGCGCTACCGGCACCGCGAGGCCGACCTGTGGGCCAATCCCGAGTCGCGCGAGGCGCTGGCGCGGCGCAGCCAGGTGGTGCGCTCGCTGCGCGAGAGGTGCTGGGCCGCGAACTTCACCGAGGTGGAGACCCCCATGCTCAACGCCATCGCGACCGGCGCGGCGGCGCGACCCTTTCGCACCTTTCACAACGCGCTCGACTCCGAACTCTTCTTGCGCATCGCGCCCGAGCTCTGGCTCAAGCGGCTGGTGGTGGGCGGTTTCGAGCGGGTGTTCGAGCTCGGCCGCGTGTTCCGCAACGAGGGGCTCAGCCCCCGCCACAACCCCGAGTTCACCATGCTCGAGCTCTACGCGGCCTACTGGAACTACCACGACATGATGGCCTTCACCGAGGAACTCGTCGCCGGCGTCGCCCTCGACGTTCTCGGTACCACCGAGGTGCACTACCAGGGCCGTGCGTTCTCCTTCGCCGCTCCGTGGCCGCGGCGCACCATGGCCGAACTGGCGTCGCAGGCCGTGGGTGAAGAGGTGTCGGTACACACCGCGCGCGAACGTCTGGTGACCCTGCTCCTCGAGCGCGACGTCACCGTGCACGAGTCGTGGGGTCCGGGGCGGTGCCTGGCCGAGCTCTTCGAAGCGACCTGTGAGGAGTCACTGTGGGACCCGATCTTCGTGACGGACTTCCCGGTCGAGGTCTCACCCCTGGCCCGTCGCCACCAGCACGACCCCGAACTCACCGAACGTTTCGAGTCCTACGCGGCGGCCCGCGAACTCTCCAACGGCTTCTCCGAGCTCAACGACCCCGTGGACCAGCGCTCGCGCTTCGAGGAGCAGGCCCGCCTGGCCGCCGCGGGTGACGACGAGGCGATGTCCATCGACGAGGACTACATCAGGGCCCTGGAGTGGGGGCTACCGCCGACCGCGGGGCTGGGAGTGGGCGTGGACCGTCTCTCGATGCTGATCGCCGACGCGTCGAACATCCGCGAGGTCATCGCGTTCCCGACGCTCAAACCGCTGCGCGACTAGTAGGTCGGGAAGCCTTCGAGCATCGAGGCGAGGAACGACGTCAACCCGGTGCGCAGGCCCGCACTGGGGACCACGCTCAGGGCCGTGTCGGCCTCGCTCAAGAAACTCTGCGCCGCGGTGATCGTCGCCTCGACGCCGCCGCTGGCGACCACCAGTTTGCGGGCGCGCTCACGTTCGTCGTCGTCGAGTGGCGAGCCCAGGAGCGCTCGCAGTTCCTCGCCCACCTTCTCGTCGCGCAGCGCCACCAGCGTCGGGAGGTTGTAGATGCCCTCGGCCAGGTCCTGTCCGGCGGGCTTGCCCAGCTGGTTGTCCACCGCGATGACGTCCAAGACGTCATCGCGCAATTGGTAGATCATGCCGAAGCAGCGACCGAACTCGGTCAGCGCGTCGCGGACGTCGGGCCGGTGGGCGGCGGTGAGCGCTCCGATGCGGCAGCTCGCCGACATCAGGGCGGCGGTCTTGCCTTCGATGGCCTCGTAGTAATCGGCCTCGGTGCGCTGCACCGAGAAGATGGTGCGCACCTCGGCCACCTGACCGCGGGTCAGCCAGGCGAGGGTGTGGGCCATGAGACCGGCCACTTCGACGCCGAGGTCGGCGGCGATGCCGGCCGAGCGCGCCATCAGGTAATCGCCGCCGACGATGGCGATGAGGTTGCCGTAGCGGGCGTTGACCGAGTCGACGTTGCGGCGGATCTCGGCCTCGTCCATGACGTCGTCGTGGTAGAGCGAGGCCAGGTGCATCAGTTCCACCGAGACGCCTCCGAGGAGGTCCTCGCGCGTGGCGACGCGCTCGCCCATGGTCGCCGCGGCGACCGCGAGGATCGGCCGCAGGCGTTTGCCACCCGCGTAGATCAGGTGCGTTGTGACTTGATCGAGATACTCGTCGCCGAAAATAACCGACTCGGCCAGGAGAGATTCCAGGCGGTGGAGATCGGCTTCGACCAGTTCCAGTCGTAGGTGCTCGTGGGGGTTCACTCCACCACCTTAGATGAGCGTCTTATGGCCCTATTAGGTGCAGAATGAAGGAAGGCGCAGCACCGGTACACTTCAATTACGAGAACGAAAAAGGATTCAAATTGTTCGAACGATTCACAGACCGGGCCCGGCGAGTGTTGGTACTCGCTCAAGAAGAAGCGCGCGACCTCAACCACGCCTTCATCGGGACCGAACACATCTTGTTGGGCCTCATCCGCGAGGGCGAAGGGGTGGCCGCCAAGGCGCTCGACGCCCTCGGGGTGACGTTCGACGTGGTGCGCGAGAAGGTCGAGGAGGCCATCGGCCCCAACTCCAACCCGAGCCCCGGTTCGCCCCCCTTCACGCCCCGCGCCAAGAAGGTGCTGGAACTGAGCTTGCGTGAGGCGCTGCAACTCGGGCACTCCTACATCGGCACCGAGCACATGCTGCTGGGTCTGGTGCGCGAGGGCGACGGCGTGGCCGCTCAGGTCCTCAACGACCTCGGCGCCGACATGGCGAGGGTGCGCACCCAGGTGATCCAGATGATGTCGGGCCAGACGGGCAAGGAATCGGGACCGAGTTCGGGACCCAGCTCGAAGTCGGACTCCGAGTCCTCGGGCGGTTCGGCGGTGTTGGACCAATTCGGACGCAACCTCACCCAGTTCGCCCGCGAGGGCAAGCTCGACCCGTTGGTCGGCCGCGACAAGGAAGTCGAGCGCGTCATGCAGGTGCTCTCGCGGCGCACCAAGAACAACCCGGTCCTGATCGGCGAGCCCGGCGTCGGCAAGACCGCCATCGTGGAGGGACTCGCCCAGAAGATCGTCGCCAACCAGGTGCCGGTCACTCTCGCCGACAAGCAGCTCTACACGCTCGACCTGGGCGCGTTGGTGGCGGGCAGCCGCTACCGCGGTGACTTCGAAGAACGACTGAAGAAGGTCCTCAAGGAGATCCGCACCCGCGGCGACATCATCCTCTTCATCGACGAGATCCACACGCTGGTGGGGGCGGGGGCTGCCGAAGGCGCCATCGACGCCGCGTCGATCCTCAAGCCGATGCTCGCGCGTGGCGAGCTCCAGACCGTGGGCGCCACCACCATCGACGAGTACCGCAAGCACATCGAGAAGGACGCCGCCCTCGAGCGCCGGTTCCAGCCGGTCAAGGTCGAGCAGCCCTCGATCGCCATGACCATCGAGATCCTCAAGGGTCTGCGCGAGGTGTACGAGGAGTTCCACGCCGTCAAGATCACCGACCAGGCGCTCATCGCCGCGGCCAACCTGGCCGACCGCTACATCGCCGACCGCTTCTTGCCCGACAAGGCGATCGACCTCATCGACGAGGCCGGAAGCCGTCTGCGCATCCGGCGCATGTCCGCTCCGCCCGCCGCCAAGCGTTTCGACGAGGACATCGAGCGCGTGCGCGCCGACAAGGAGTCGGCGATGGAGAAGGGCGCCCTCGAGCAGGCCAAGGCCCTCGAAGAGCAAGAGCGCGACCTCATGGCCAAGAAGGACGAGCTCGACGCGACGGTCAAGGCGTCGGGTGGCGACACGTTCGACATGGTCGACGAGGAGACCATCGCTGAGGTGTTGGCGAACTGGACCGGCATCCCGGTCTATCGCCTCACTGAGGAGGAGACCTCGAAGTTGCTGCGCATGGAGGACGAACTCCACAAGCGCATC
>Ga0209698_10003259_pt1 | contig 18149 bp, 18 predicted proteins | sample LitLauG_LLR_2012_FD_187203 | JGI IMG/M metagenome (GOLD analysis project Ga0209698, IMG submission 187203) | Freshwater sediment microbial communities from Pennsylvania, USA - Little Laurel Run_MetaG_LLR_2012 (SPAdes) (version 2) | ecosystem: Environmental > Aquatic > Freshwater > Creek >...
CTCCTTGATTGTCGGCAGCAGCGGCGTGAGCACTTGAGACGGTAAAACACCCGGGATCGGAAACGCGGACACCGTAACCGTCCGGAACTGATTGCGGCGCTTGATTTTCGATACTGCCATCTCCGTTGTGACGTTCGATACCTGCCTCAGAGGTACGTGCTGATTGCTGGACAAAGAGTAGACGTACGCATTTTGAACGTCAGATAGTCCGGCACGGTCCTCCATCCGCAAACGAACGGCAATGGGGATTTGTTTGTCAGCTTCCCGGTAAGTTGAGACAGGTAATCCGCTCATCGCCGCGGCCGAGGAAAGAGCTATATCCAGATTCGTGACGCCGGATAGGTTGGCGCGATCCGGGTCAACCTTTAGGCGTACATTCATGGCAGGTTCGCCCCAGTCGTCTCGTACCCGGGTCGCATTTGGCTGCGCCCGAAAGATGGCCTGGAGTTCGCCAGAGAGACGGTGCAGCACTTCTATCTCCGGACCTGAAATTCGGATGGAGACGGGAATGCCGACCGGCTTGCCCGTCTCGAGCTGCCGCACATCGACCCGGGCGCCCGGGACTTCGCGGCTCAACGCCGTCTGCAGGGGCCCAACCAGTTCGTTGGTAAAGTGCTTGTCGGCAACCTCGACGAGGATCTGCGCATAATTCCGTTGTTGTTGCTCGGGGTCGACGGAGAACCAGAATCTGGGACCGCCGCCACCGGCAAAGGTGGTCAACGATGTCAGAACATCTTTTCGATGATGTTCGTTTCCAAATCGTTCGGCCTCTTGCCGAATGACCGTTTCCGCTCGTTGTGTAACCGCGTCCGTCGCGCCCAGCGGGGCGTCGGGCGGAAGCCAGACATCCACGTACGACAGGTAGGAGAGGTCCTTGGGGAAGAACTGCGGCTTGAGCATTCGGAAAAACACTCCGCCCAAGACCAGAACGATGAGCGAGCCGGCGAATGTACCCCAACGATGTTTGAGCGCGAAATTACCTACCCGGTAATAGAGCGCCGGGAAACCGTGCTGCCGCCGCTCCGACATGGGCGCCTCCAAGCGCTTGGGCGGCTTAATCAGGTAATACGCAATTAACGGCATAAAGGTGAAAGAAACTATGACGGAGGCGATCAGCGTGCACGTCATCACAACCGGCAAGCTGTAGAGGAAAAAGCCTGTATCGCCGGTCAGCATCAGGAACGGGAGGTACGCGACGATGTTCGTGATGGTGGCGAATACAATCGCCTTCGCCAACTTGGTCGGTCCAAGCCAGGATGCGAGATCGCGCGGGGAGCCGGAGCCCAACTCGCGCTTGATCGCATCCCCTGCCACAACAGGCATATCTACTAGCAAGCCGAGCGCGATGATCAACGTCGCGATGGAAACCTGCTGAATGTCAATATTGAGAACGTGAATGATGCCGAAGGTCATGGCTAGCGTCAGGGGGATGGAGGCCGCCATCAGCATGGCCGCACGCCAGTCCCAGAATCCAACCAGCGCGACGATTACGACTAGAGCAATGGCCTCATAGAGACTACCCATCAACAGACTGACAAGTTCTTTTACTTGCCGAGGTTGGTCCGACGTGCGCGCCACAATAAGGTCGGCAGGCAGTTGCGGGCGCACGTTGGCTAGAGCCTTGTCTACCGCCGCGCCGAATTTGAAGATCTGTTCTCCCGATCGCATTTGCACCGCCAGGGTGATGGCGCGGTTCCGATGCCAAGTCCCGTTCGGCTCGCGTGACGTCAGGTAGTTCAAGTAGCGTGTAGGTGTCTGATATGCGCGCGATATGTCCACCACATCGCGCAGGTAAAGCGGCGCTCCAGTAGACGACGATGCCAGGAGCACGTTGCCAATATCCTTCGTGCTCTTGAACTCCGCGGTCGCGTCAACCAGGACATTTCGCGATTGGGTCTCGACGATACCGCCTGGAGCGGTTACATTTCGAGCGCTGAGGAGGTCTTTGATCTTGGTCGGCTGCAATTTCAACGCTGCCAGCCGCTCGTCCGAGTACTCGAGATAAATCTCTTCCGGCAGAACGCCGGCGCGCTGGACTTTCGCTACCTCGGGCACCCGTTGCAGAGTGCGTTGGATCAGATCGGTGAAATCATCCAGTTGCCGATACGAATACCGGTTGTTCGCTACTTCCGCGATGCGTTCCTTGCTGGCTTGAGGATCGCGAATGATAATCGGACCCCACGCGTCGGGATGAATCTCGTACTCCTGGAGCCTCTTCTCAATGAACTGCTGTCCATAGGCGCGAATTTCGTCATCCGACTTCGTGGTTGCAAAATCGATTCCAGAACAGCTCCCTTCGGATAATGAACGAACATCTTGCCCGACACCGTCCCGTTGGGCCTGTGCAGCGAGGATCACAAATGGCCGCTCAACGACCGCAGGTGGCACGGATGCCGGGTAACAATAGAGAACGGTGACACGTTTGCTCGTATCTCCTCGGCGCTCCTTCTCTATCGCATCGCGCACACCGCGGGCGCGCAACGCGATTTCAAGGTCCGGGACCGTCGGACTGGCGACCGTCAGCATTAGCGCTGCCGTGTCTCCGAAGTCGCTAATCCAGGTGATCGGTCCCGCGCCGTCGGGAAGGTCCGTGATCTGATTCAGTCGTTGTCCAATATCCTGGAATTCCTGCTGGGTGTTCTTGATGTTGTCCAACAGTCTGACTGTCACAACCGAGATGTTGTCCTGGGTGGTGGACTCCACACGGTCCACCTTGCTGTTTCCAGTAGCGGCTTGCTCGACCTTGCGTGTGACCAACTGCTCGACCTTGTCTGCGGAAATACCCGGCCAGGGGGTGATGGCCAGTGCGATGCGCACAGGCACGTCGGGATCCTTCCGCTTCGGCATATTCATGTAACCAAATACGCCCCAGGCAAGCGTGGCGAACAAGGCGACCCAGGCGATCTGCCGGTTGTTGACAAAGAATCGTGCGACATTACGACTGCGATTAGGGTTTTCGGATTTCATTGAAGGACCTCGACAGGCTGCCCGTCCTTAAGCAGATTGGCGCCAGTGGTGATGATGCGATCGCCTGAGGCTAGCCCACTGAGTACGGTTATGTCGGTTCCAGTGACAGAGCCGATTTCCACGCTGTGAAGGCGAGCCACTTCTCCAGAACTCGAGCTGGAAACAACGAACACGCCATATTTGCCATCTTTCGCTTGCACGATCGCTGCAAGCGGCACCACCAGGGCCGACGATTGGCTTTCGCCTTCGGCATGCGCCAGCTCTACAGAACCGATCATGCCCACCTTCAACAAGTGATCGCGGTTCGGTATCGCGACTTCGACCTCGAAATTACGCGTGATCGTGTCCGCCGCCGACGACATGCGGCTGATTCGCGCACGAAACGCGCGCGCGGGGAACGCGTCGATGGTGACTTCTACTGGCTGGCCCACTTTTATCGAACGCACCACCGTGTCAGGCACTCCCACGACGATCTTTACGGTGTCGGTTTTGGCGACCGCGAATGCGGGAACACCGGGCCCGACGAACGCGCCGAGCTCGACGGCTTTCTTCACGATGTCGCCGTCAAAGGGCGCAATCAGAGAGGTGTCGCGCAGAGCGATTTCCGCCTCGCTCGTCAGGGCCCGAGCGGACTTCAGCTGCCCCTCGCTGGCATCGTATTGCGCGCGAGCGGAATCGAAGTCGGGTTTCGTAATGCTCTGACTGTCATAGAGGTGAGTCGCTCGATCGAAGTCGAGGTTGGCTTTCAGTGCGACAGCTTCGGCGGCCGCTGCTTGCGAGGACGCCTGGTGCACCTTGTCCTCGTATTCGGAGGATCGGATGTGGACGAGCACGGCGCCACGGCTGACTCGATCGCCTTCCGCGATGTCGCGCATCCTGCCATCCTGGCCGCGCACCTGTTTGAGCGAAGTGACGTACCCAGGAATTCTGAATGCCAGGGGAACTTCCGAATCGGGCGTCACTACCGCCGAGAAACGCAAGCCGCCGGCGCTGAAGCCCGCTTGCTTCTCAATGGCTTGAGCCTGGACCCCCTGTGGCGGTTGATTGAGTGGCTTATTCGAGCCACAGCCGGCCATGACCAGCGCCAATGCAAGTGTTGCGATTGTGGTTCTCACGTTTATTCCTCTCCCATCGCGCGGCGCAAATCTGCAAGGGAACTCCAATAAGAAGAAAGCGCCTGCTGATACTGAAATGATGTTTCCGAACTTCGAGCCTGAGCTTGCAGAAGATCTCTTATGAGTGCCGCTTGTTCTTTGTATTTGTTACCGGTAACGCGGAGTTCTTCGGCTGCGGCTTCATGACCGGTGCGGGTGGCCTTCAACAGCAGCGCAGCCTCTTTCCACTTGCGGTACTTCAACCCGACTTCAACTCCGATCTGCGATTCCGCCTCTTGTGCGCCGTTATGCGCTTGCGCCAGTGTGTTGGATTTTTCGCGCACGCGATTGTGGCGGCGTCCCCAATCGAATGGCTCCCAGGTCAACGCAAAGCCGGCCACACCGACGTTCGCCGGAAGGACTTGCACATTCTGAATCCCCATATAGCTCACTGCGACACCGAAGTCCGGTATGTACTCGGCTTTGGCCATACGGCGGTCGTAGTCGGCTTGTTTTTCCTTGAGATGAGCCTCGCGGATCTCAGGCCGACTCTGTGACGCCTGCCGGCGCGCCTCCTCCAGACTCAGAGTGGTCGTGTCCTCCTCAGGGATAGAATCAACGCGAAAAGGCGTAGCAAGATCCCGCGCCAGCAGTTGATTCAGGTGCTCCCGTTGTGTGGCAAGTCCGTTCTCGGCGACTGACAACTCATACTGCGCCTTGGCCAAACGCGCATCGACCTCCAGCGCATCTCCCTTGAGCACGGTCTTCTCTGCGATGTAGCGCTGCGTAACTCGCTGTGCCTCTTCCAGCGTTCGTACTCCTTCCCGTGCTGCATCCACCGCAGCCTGGGTGGCAACCAGTTCGAAATAAGCGGTACGCACCTCGGCCCCAATCTTCTGGCGCTCCGCGCGAATGTCTTCTTTGGCGATATCGCGCCCAAGTTCTGTGGCGCGAATTCCCAGCCCGATTTTGTACTGCTGCGACAGAGGCACATCCATGCCGCCAGTTAAATAGGCGGTTAACTGTGCCGGCGTGTGAACCTTGGCATTGGTTGAAGGAATGGGCCCAACCCCTGGATACGTCCCGAAAACGCCCTTGGCGAAAGTGAAGTCAAACGGTTGCAGCAGTTCGCCACCCAGTGCGGAAAATTGAAAGTGTGGTAGCCGCCGGCTGCGAGCCGTGCTCACCTGAAAGTCGAACTTTTGTGCTTCCAACACCGAGTTCTTCACGAGACGGTTGTTCGTGAGTGCAATGGAGACTGCGTCGTCAAGCGTAAGAAGCGGGACTTCCTGCGTAACTTGTTGTGCAAGCGACCCGATCGGTGACGCAAGTACAAGAATTGTAAGAAGCAGTGCGAGATGGTTCGATTTCATCATTCTTCTACCCGGGACTTCGGTTGAGGCCTCACGGCACTTTGAACTTGAGCGAATCCTGTTGTCGCTCGTGTGAACCAAGATTGCAGGTGCCGTGCCAACCTGGAATTCCTTGCAAGTTCTTGAATCAGAAGCGCGGGCGTCTAAGAATGTTGAAGAATGCCCACATCCGGTCGATGGGCGCTGCCCTCATGCGGGCACTGGCATTTGCTATTCACGACTCTCCGCCCTCCTTCGCCCTTGTTAGGAAATAGGTACTGGGTCAGGATTCACACTCAGAGTGAAGTCGTTCTCTATCTGTCGGATGTAAGACGCTGAGTCACACACTGCGTGGGTGATCAGATGATGAAGGGAAAATGGGAACCAGACGTTGCGATAAACCGAGCCCGATCACCCTCGGGGTTACGCCCGAACGAATTTCTGGAAGTCGAGCTGCTGAAAACAGAATGCCCGCCAACGCTCTCCATTCAAGCTCACCAGCGCGAACGTCAAGGACCCCTTGATCTGGTTGACTCCGAAGTGCCGGATTCTACGTTGCGTACCGGCACATTCAATTGTTGATCAGACTTGCTCCTGATAGGCGACGAGAATCAGGCCGGACGATGCCCGTTTCCGTCGGAGCCACTCGATACGTGCACGTTACGTTTTTGCCTGCCTACCAACGGGAGCTGAAGCCGTTCGCAAATATCCCGGGAATACGAAGTCTCGGCAACGAACTGGGCTCCGAGCCTCTTGACAAACAAAAGCACCTCTTCCCCGATGGCGTCGATAAACATCACGTCCGTAAGATCGACAACTAATTCCAGATTGCCACCGCAGCGCGTGACGAGCCTGCGGACTTCCTCAGCTCCCTCGCGGGTGAATCGGCCTTCGAGCCGGCAAATCAAAGTACCGTCTGATTCTTGCGTTTGTACACGTAGCATCATGGGCCCTCTACATTCGTTAGCTGCCTCAAATGGCTAGCTAGTTGGACTTGCAGGTTTTGTGCCGGAGTCCGTTGACGCAACTTATTGAGATTTCGGGATCTTTCGAGCAAGAGACGCCAACGAGAATGGGCAGTGCCAGCATGAGGGCAGGTTCGCGGCAAGCATCAAGGCGGCTGAATCGGCCGGCTTGAGGAGTTGCCCTCCGCGATCAGCCGCAGATCGAACGCACGCGCAAGCGAAAGACCGCGAACATCGGAACGGAAAGTGAGTCACTGCGACAACACGGCCGGAATATCCGCGTCGCAGAGCATCCCTTTCGACTTGAGGTGGAGTGTGTCAAATGCAACGCAATATGCTCGCTCGACGGCGCTCTGGCTGACCCCGAGCTGTGCGGCAACTTCCGCGCAGGATTCCTTGGCAATACCGTGCATGACGAGCACGAAGCGACAAAGGACGTCGAGTCGAGTCCGCAGAACATCCGATTCTTCGGCAAGAAGCTGAAGATCCTCCGGTGAAAGTGGCGATCGCTTCGCGTGAACGCCTTCGAATCGCTCGTATGTGGGAGCGAGCTCGGCGACGTCCGCCCGCTGCATCTGGAGCGCGCAACGAAGGGTCGCTCGCGCAGCCCAGTGAGCGAGCCATTCATGGAACACAGGACCTTGGCTCTCTGCGATGTTGCAAGCGTCAATGACGCAGGCGGAGGCGAGCTCGGCACTAATCAGGAAGCCGGCAAGCCAGTGCAGCGCATCATGATAGTCCGCGAAGATCTTGCGGACGTCTTCTACGGTCGCATACAAGTGATTAGGACGGTCCAGGATGTCCGGCCACTTCATCGCTGACGTTCTTCCGAAACGCCAAGAGATGTGCAACAACGGTGCCAAAGATAATCTTGGGCAAGTTGCTGATTTCATTTGACTGGGCACTGGGGGCACCCGTTCGCAAATGCCCGCATCCGGGCACTGCGGCGATGAACGACCGGGCGGCATCAGGCAGCTACTTCAATATCGGACAATTAGGAATGCCGCCGGTGCTGGGGATTGGGAGTGGATCGAACGTAATGAGCGCATCTTCCAAGTAGTCGACGATAAGGAGCTTTTAGATGCCAGTCCTTAGATCTTGCTGCTTTTGTAGGCGCGCGAATGCTGTCAGGCCGAATAATCAGCGCGAGTGATATTAAGCCGACGCATTTTATTCTGGAGTGTAGTTCTCTTAAGCCCAAGGCGCTCTGCCGCTCCACCTTTGCCGGCTATTCTTCCGGAAGCGCCTTTCAAAGCATCGAGGATCGCCTGCCGCTCGGCTTGCTCGAAGGTCGACGCTACCGCAACCACAGTGCGGCCAGCGGATCGGTTCAGCTCTGCTCGTGGCACATTCAATTCATCCCCTTGCGTGAGTATCACGCAGCGCTCAATGAAGTTCTCTAGCTCGCGGATATTTCCTGGCCAGTCGGCATTCACCAGAGCCTCCATCGCGAGTCTCGGGACAGACCGGATGCGCTTTTGCATACGGCGGGAGAGCCGCGACACAAAAAAGTGGACCAGGAGCTGAATGTCTTCGCGCCGTTCGCGCAGCGGCGGAATTTCGATCGGAAACACTCTCAGCCTATAAAAAAGATCCTCGCGAAACTGATTATTGCGGATCATGCCCTCCAAATCGCGATGCGTGGCCGCAATCAAACGAACATCAACCTTGATGGTCTTTGTACTTCCGAGGCGTTCAAACTCCTGTTCCTGCAGGGCACGCAGTAGTTTCGGCTGCAAGTCCATGGTGATGTCGCCGATCTCGTCAAGAAAAAGACTGCCGTGATCCGCCAACTCAAAGCGGCCTCGCTTCTGCATAAGGGCTCCTGTGAAAGCACCCTTTTCGTGGCCGAAGAGTTCGCTTTCCACCAAACCCGAAGGGATCGCCGCACAATTCAGACGAACAAATGTGCGCCCCCGCCGCGGACTGAGATTATGAAGCGCTCGGGCCACCAGTTCCTTGCCAGTACCGGTCTCGCCGTGAAGCAGGACGGTGGAACTGGTTGGCGCGACGATCGCGACTTGGTCCAGCACTTCACGTATGGCAGCGCTCTTGCCGACTATGTCTTCGAAGTTGTACTCAGATTCGATTTCCGATTCAAGGTAAAGCTTCTGCTCTTCCAGATCGTCGCGCGACGCGCGGAGCCGTCCATAGGCCAGAGCATTCTCGAGTACCAGTGATGTCTGTGTGCCGATCTGCGACAGCAGGTCGCGGTCCGCCTCGTTGAACCCATTAGCCTTGCGACTGCACATGGTCAACAGGCCTAGGGGACCATCGGCTCCCATCAGTGGCACCAGGACGGCCGAGAGGAGGGATTCAGCTCGACACGCCTCGCGTAGAGACGGAGGTATATCTGCTTCCGCAGGCGAGTAATACTGCGGCGTCCGGAGGTGGGACCATTCACTCCATAGCTTTGTGGGCTCGACGACAACAACCTTAGCGAGAAAACCCTTCCCAGTCGGGAAATCAAGAAATCTGCGTTCCAAACTGGCCGACTGCTTGTTAAAGAGCCACAATGATGTGAGATCGTTGCCCCAGTGCTTGCGCATCGAGCCTGCCACAGCCTGAAACAGCTCGTCAGCTTCCAGCTTACTGACAATGTGATTGTTGATTTCCAGCAACAATCCGAGCCGATCTCGCTGCTTCACGACCTCCCGGTGGTACAGCTCCGCGTTATCTCTCGCCAGTGCGCACTCGAGCGCGACCGCAACGTGGGAGGCCAGGGCACTGAGCATCTCGACGTCTTCGGGGGCGAATTGCTGGCCCTGCAACTTTGGCGTCGACAGAATTCCGTAGCGTTTTTGCGCGGTCGATACTGGGAACAGATAGGCGCTTCGCCCGGCAACTTCGGCTGCAAAAGGAGCCAGGTCCGGGTGTTCCAACATTACCAGCGACAGCTCCGGGATAAACACCGGCTTCTGTTCGTCTAGCACTTGCGCCACCAGACCAATGCGCAACAGTTTGGCTCCACGTTTAATTGCGGGAGCGTCCGGGTCTCGATCAAATTCGAAGCTATACAAACTTTCGCCGTCATCGCTCAGTACGTAGAGTTCGGCCCCGTGCAATCTGGACGTGCTGGACAGAACCCCTCGCAGGCTTTGCAGGACGGCTTTTACCGTGGGCTGATCGGCTAGCGCGCTGGACGCACCCAGCAGGCTTCGATATCGATCTTCGGTGATAGTCATGGCACGTGAGCTCTCCGCAATTCTCGGTTTACAGAGGCGAGCAACCTCGTCTTCGTACAACTGGAAACGCGCGCCGCTTGCTGCGCACGATTTTTGCGCCTTCAAGTATCTGACAATCAAGTTCCCGCTGCAATCGACATCCGGATCATTCCGCAGGAGATCCTAACCTCGGCGGTCTGGTTCCGCTTGATAGGGAACCAATACCGAGAGAGTTGTCGCGTGCCGACGGGATAGACGGAGGGGGTTCGGCCGGAGCTGGCGGCGACCGAGTTCTCCGCAACCGCTGGCTGGTCTTCAGTCACACTCTCGAGAAATGTCGCGGACGGCGCAAAGAATAAGTTCCCGGTGACGGCGCGGCTGAAGTCGAGCAACCGATCGTAGTCGCCGGGCGACCGACCGATGAATATGTTCTCGAGCAGCTGCTCTGTGGTGCGGGGCGAACGGCTGTAGCCGATGGAGCAGCTCGCCGGCACACCGCTCACCAAGGCCATTGCTGCCCCTTCCTCCTCATTGTGAAGTCCGCCTTCAGCGTAGCCAGGCGATATGTCGTGCAAAATGGATTTTCGATTTGGATGTGGCTCGCAACAGAGGCACACAATCGGCGCACTCCACAGGTACGCACAGACATTTTAGGTCGATTGAATGAGGATGGCTGATCGGCCGTCAGTCGCGACACTCCGACCTGCGCTGATAGTCAAAAGTCAAGTCCGAATCGCAAGGCATTCGGTTTGCGATCACTTTGCGTTCGCTTAGCGGAATCGTCGAAACCGGACTGCCCACCTGCCCTCCAGAGAAAAGCTCCACAAATTTCGCCCGCAGCATTGCAGGGCATATTTTCTCCGGTCCGGCTTTAGAGCAAGACTCGCGGAATTTCGGCCATTTCGTGCGATTTTCACGCAACGGCGGGTGATTTCTCTGCACTGCAGACTGCGTGGCGGAGAGGGAGGGATTCGAACCCTCGATACAGGTGTTAGCCCGTATAACGGTTTAGCAAACCGCCGCCTTCAGCCTCTCGGCCACCTCTCCGCGGTGCGGGATTATAGTTTACCTCACCGGCGTTTCATATTGCCAACCCGCTGCCATGGCGGTTCCAGTTTGCGAATTTCGCTTCCGTCGTCCCGTAGCCGCGCTCCCTGCGTTATGCTGAACGGTTCCCACGCCCCACGGGACGTCCTTAGTTCTACATGTCGATTCCTACAGCCGCGCTTTCGGAATCCTCGTCCAGCCGCACCCTTGTCCGCGCCGGCCAGATTGCCTTTTTCCCCACCGGCATTCTCACCACGCTGCTCGGTCCCATGCTGCCCATCCTGATTGCGCGCTGGACATTGAATGACACGCAGGCCGGCAACCTCTTTCTGGCGCAGTTTCTGGCGTCGGTGGTGGGCGTGCAACTCTCGGGAGTCCTGCTGGCGCGCTGGGGATTCCGTCCCGCATTCCTCTCGGCGCTGCTGCTGATGGCGTGTGGCGTGGCGACGCTCGACGTCGGATCGATCTGGCTCGGACTGGCCTCGGTGGCGACCTATGGGCTGGGACTGGGGCTGATTGTCCCGACCGACAGCTTGCTGACTGCCGAAATCAGCGCGCGGCTGGACGTGAGTTCGCCAGCTAGCGCAAGCAGAGCCAGTGCCAGCGCGGTGAGCTTGCTGAATTTTTTCTGGGGCGCGGGCGCTGTCTTTTGTTCTCTCATGGTGGCGTGGACGGCGGCGCATCATCTTTTGCCATTCTTTCTCGGCTCGGTCGCGGTCTTTCTTATAGTGTTGGCATTGGCCGTGCGCAATCTGCCCTTTCCCGCGGCGGCGACACTCGCGCAGTCCTCGGCTCGGTCTTCGTGGCGTGAACTGGCGAAGAGTCCGCTGATCTGGCTTTTCGCCGGCGTCTTCTTCCTCTATCCCGGAGCGGAAACGGCTGTGGGCGGATGGATCGGCTCCTATGTTTCCAGGATGGGCCAGCGCGGCGCGGCGCTGGCGTCCGTCATGCCGGCGTTTTTCTGGTCCGCGCTGACGGTGGGCCGCGCTTTTGGAATCGCCTTCCTGCACCGCTTTCCCGAGAGCCGCATCTTGCGCGCCGGCTATGCCACGGCGGCGGCGGGAATTGGACTGATGCTCTGGGCTCCTTCGCTCGCTGGAGTGATTGCCGGAGCGCTGATCGCGGGCTTGAGCTTCGCCACCCTTTATCCCATCACCGTGGCTCGCCTGTCGCAACGCTTTGGAGTGGCCGCGCGCAGCATCGGCGCATTCATGTTTTCTCTGGCCTCGGTTGGACCGGCTGTCATTGTCTGGATGGTGGGTGTGGTTTCCCATGCTACGGGAAGCCTGCGCGCCGGACTGCTGCTGCCGCTGGGAGCTACGGTGATTCTGTTTCTTATCCATCTTTTGGAGTGGTGATGTGGGTGGAGATCGGATGGATCTTAAATGCAGCTTGTTCTTCGTCCGTTCGCCCGAAAATAAATTTTTTGGCGGTTGCTTGGGAAGCACGTTTTTTTCTGGGTTTGGTGTTTACTGGTGGGTAACGGGGGTACCCCCTCCCATGGGCGGTCTTTTGGGATCAACACTTTAGCTGGGTTCTACCCGCCAGGTCTTTGAGGAATAAGGACTTGGAGGTAAAGTCTTTATTCTTCTTTCACTTAGGGAAGCTCCGCCGGCGGCTCGGGCTCCGGGATGGGTAGTTTTGCTTTCTCCAGACGTTGGACCCCCATTTCGTCCCGATCAAAAAGTCAAGCTTGACAAGACCGAGGCCAGGAGAGGGGCTGCTTGAGACGATGAAAAGGATGTCTTCCGCATAGGGTGGGATAAAATGAGTCCGTCGAGGGCGTTATGCCGCAGATGACTCCAAAGGTTTCGGAAGTGCTCGCTCAGGCCATGCAGCTCAGCCCTCAGGAGCGCGAGCTTCTGATCGATCAGCTGGTGGAAAGCCTGGATGAGGAACCCGCCGAGGCGGGGCCGGAAGAAGCCTGGGCTGATGAGATCAAGCGCCGGGTGGATGAGATTCGTTCCGGCAGAGTGAAGCTGATACCGGGCGAGGAAGTGCTCCGCGAGCTGGCCGAAGACTTCCCAGATGACAAGTAATGACAAGTAAGCCGTTTCGCTTCCATCCGGAAGCCCGAGTGGATTTGCGGGACAGCGCGCGATGGTACCGGGAGCGAAACGCCACGATCGCGGTCGAGTTCCGCGCCGCTGTCCTTGATGCCGTGCGTGGCGTCGCTCAAACTCCTCAGCGTTGGCCGGCCCATTTGTATGGCACGCGCCGGGTTGTGCTGCACCGGTTCCCCTTTTCCATCATTTATCTCCACAACCCTGACGAAGTGGTTATTGTCGCCGTGGCCCACGGCAAGAGAAAGCCAGGATACTGGAGGCAGCGCGTTTAGCTCTGCGCCTTGCGACGCTTGTTCGAGACGAAGGAAATTCGCGCCGCTGGGGATGAGTCTGTGATAGCTCTCACAGTTTGGGTGTGATCAAAAAAATGGGTTGATGGAGATCGCGCCGGTGGGGATGGAAGTCAGTGACGGCTCGCACTGCTTGGGTGCGATGAAAAGAAGTCGGTTGATGGAGAGTCGAAGTCTCCGTAGCTAGACGCGAGAGGTGATGGCGCTTACACCTCAGCGCTGCGCCTTGAGGGCTGGGGCGGTGCCAACGCCCCCTCTTTCGCAAAAGACGCGAATGAGGGGGGTACCCGGCGTCAGTGTTCAATCCAGAGGAGTGTAATGACCGAGTTGTATGAGAAGAGAGCTCGCGACTGTTCTCTTATGCTGTCCGAAAGAGCCTCCCCTTCGATCCACGAACCTATGGGCACGTCCTGCATTTCCTGCATCTGTTGCGTGGCAATTCCCTTTTCGAAGAAGTCCACTGCATAGGTGTTTCCCCTCAATTTCTTGCCCCGGTTTATCCAATGATGAAATTTTGGGCTTGGCCAACACCACGAGACCTCGCCAGCCTGTGAGCTGACAACGGCGCACTTCTGCCCGCACAGCTGGACATATCTGATTGCCGTCGCCGTTAGTGTTGTTTGGAAGTCCGAAGCGAGAGATTCAATGGTCTCGAAGCTTGGAACCGAATTCTGCGATCGTGGGGCAAACAAAGATTCCGGCATCAGTAGCTCGGCAGCGAAGATATTCGCTTCCACTTCCTGACCGCGTTGGTCTTTGTACCATGAGTGGAATTCTCTCTCAGCGCACTCTGTTGGTCGCCCAGGGTTGTGGGACAGTTTCAAGTGCCCAAGTTCATGAGCAATGGCGAACCGTCTTTTTCCGGCCGGAGAAAGCGATCGCTTGACCCGGAGGATTGCGGGCTTAACCCCCGGCGTGTACACGAGGCGCGCGTCGCAGCCGCGAAGGCCATTTTCGACGACCAGGGCGCCCTGAGTCCACGCAATGTTCTCGATGGACACGTCCGCAGGATGATTGATCTTGAGAGACTTGATCACCTCGCGTGCTTTTACTTGAGCCCACCATTCGTCAGCCATTTTACGTCACTTACTCGCCGCCTTTATCTTTCTGGATTTTTAGCAATCGGCATTGCACTCTAAGATCTTGAAGGAGCGATTCGAGGTCAGCGTCGCTTGCTTCCCGGAATTTCTGGTGGTACGCGCCCGCTTCTTCAGGAGCGCCGAGCTGCCGCATCTGCTCGACCAAGAGATTTATCTGCTCGATGGTCTCAATCCGCGGACGACGGACGTTTTCGCAAGCAGCGGCATAATCGTCCAAGGCCGCACGACGTTCACGCTCTGCTTTCTGGCTCCATGTAGGCGCGTGCTGCTCCAAGAGGTCGCTAAATTCAGCGGCAAGCCGATCAGGATCGAGACCCCTTGCGCGAAGATCCTCAACCAAGTCCTTCCCGTGAAGATCGTTGTCAGCGAGGAAGGACTCGAGGTTGTCCAGGAATCGAGCTGCTTCATTAGATTTCTTGTCATCATGCTTCATGATTTCTTCTCTTCGCGTGCCGCCCGAACAACGCGAGCCCGGGATATCCTCGCCACGATCCGGTCGAGCTCCCTGCGCGCCGAGTATACGCGCTCAATCGGAAGGCCCGTCGTTGCGCCGATTTCACTCGGGCTGTTTGTGTCGTAGAGCGCCAGAAACACCAATTCGAGGTCATCCTTACCTTTGACCTCCTCCAGGACAAGTTTCATCGCGGCAAATTCCAGCTTGGTTCTCTCTTGCCTGAGAAGGTGCTGCTCCGGGTTTAGTTCCCCGGGATGAACCTTAGTGGACGGAAAGAAGTCCCCCGTGCGTTCCTTTCCGTCCGGCAGCGCGATGTTAACCGATTCAATAAGGCTCTCCTCGATCCTGTCGTATAGGTGCCCGATCTCACTTCGGACCATCCCCTTTAGGGCAATTAGCAAAACCGGTTCTTTCTTTTCATCCCAGTTCCTTGGCCCGTTTGGATCCAGGAGTCTCTTAAGGACTTCGTTCACTACCGACTTGGGGGATGCGCCTCCAGGCAATATTGCGTCAGTTGTCCAACCATATATCCGAGCGATCCTTTCTGCGTAGCGCACCAGTTGGAAGTAGGTCTCCTGGCCTTCTGGCCCATGGAGTATGTCCGCAGCTCGCTGTTTTCCGTCAGGCATCTTTTACCTATATGCCCACCAATTCTATATGCCCACCAACCGGTGCATTTTGCCAATTAAAAATCTTGGCAAGAAATGGCGACTCACCGGCATTAGCAATTACAGCGCGGTTAGCAAACCGCGTTGAAAACCGGACGGTAGGAGCTATCAAATGCAAACGGATTTGGAAGTGACTGAAAATAAACAACATTCTCAAGATTACTTCGCGAGCCAGCCGCCAGTTGGCGGCAGAAGAGAGAAATCCATGTATCGGTCTTTTATAACTGGCAAGGCAATCTCACTCTGTTTCTTACTGCTTCTTGTGCCCGTAGTCTCGGGCGCACAGGGGATGACCGCCGCTGTGGAGTATGCTCCCGGCGAAAAGGTTCCATTGACGCTTACGTTCGACCGCGCAGTGCAGCCTACAAGCTTCTACTGCTCCTTCGGACTCGTGGGAGATCCTGCTCCCAACCAGATCAATTTCAGGCGCGACTTCCCCTGCGATGGCAGCTTCACAAAGCTGACTGATACCGAATACCACCTGATCGCTCCCGTGCTGGAAAACAACCCGGCGGGTACATACAAGCTGCAAAACATCACCCTCACTTTAGATGGGGTAAGCAAAGGCTACCAGGCGGATGTAGATTTTAAGCCTGTGACAGTGGCCGTTAGGAACTCGAAGGTCGTGGTTTTCCCAAAGATCGACAGTGTAGTCGTTCCGAAGAAATGATCTCCAAAACTAGAAGCAACGGGGAGGAAGTGTCAAATGTCAAATTACGCGATCAGAGTCGAACTTCGGGGAAATCCGACGTACGACCAATACACAACCTTGCACGCGCTTATGGCGAAACAAGGTTTCCTGCAAACGATCAACGGCAACGACAACCAGGGGAAACAACAAAAGTTCAACCTTCCTCATGCGGTCTATTACGGTGCTTCCAATCCGTCGTGCGGAGCCGTACGAGATGCCGTTATTAGTGCAGTCAAGACGCAAGTACAGAAAGACATTCTCGTTTTCGTCGTGCAGGCGGAAAACTGGGCTCTGGGCTGGTGAATGGGCTCTCAATCGGATTGTGACGGGCCCACTCATTCGCACAAAACGCGAATGAGTGGGGCACCCGCGCCGCCGACGAAACAGCAGATCCTTCGCTTCGCTCAGGATGACAAATTTCTATGATGCCAACCAACCTGAGACACTACCGTTATTTGGGGAGGATCGGAATCGAGAGTAAGGGCAAGAGCAGCGGACAGGAGTGTCCACTCACGATCACAACCGCGATGCTTTCGCGCGCTTGCGCTCGGCCAGCCGAAGCGGCGCTGTGGAAGCCAGTTCCACCCGGTTCCTTCCTTTATTTTTGGCGCGATAGAGGGCCTGGTCGGCTGCCTGGATCACCTGTTCGGGTTGGCGGTAGCGGGTGCTGGGCTCGGACACTCCGATGCTTACGGTTACCGATAGGTGATCCGCTTGCTGGTTCTCGCGGATCTGCGCTCCGCTGGACCCTTCGACTTCGCTCAGGGCAGGCTTACGAATGCGTCCGTCCCTACGTAAACCTGGGTTCTTCTTTTTGGATTTTCTGCGATCCGACTCGGACTTACGCAGATCGTTTTGAGCGCTTTTGCTTTCGGCTCTTCTGTCGGAACCACGCACGTGAAATGTGGACTTTTCTATGATCTGGCGCAGCGCTTCGAGATGGTCGAAGGCTTCTTTGGCGGAGGTGTTGCGGAAGACTATGGCGAACTCTTCGCCTCCGCAGCGGAAGGCCTGGCCATCGCCTCCGACTTCGGATAGGCGCTTGGCCACCAGGCACAGGACCTGGTCGCCTACGTCGTGTCCGTAGGTGTCGTTGAAGTTTTTGAAATGATCGATGTCGACGATGGCTATGGCGTATTGCTGGTCGAGCGAGAGGAGAGATTCGTTGAAGGCGCGGCGTCCGCGAATGCCGGTGAGTTCGTCGTGGTAGGCGAGGACGTAGGAAGTCTCGATCAGGGACGCGGCGAGGATGAGGGCGGCAGTGGCTACGTAGGCGTCCGATGCTTTGCCTACAGGGGCGAATTGGAGCCACAGGAAAACGGCGGCTACGGACCAGGCGAATCCGGGTTCGATGGGCTTGCGGGTCTGAAAGAAGCGGCGGATGAAGACGGCGGTAGCGGCTGCGAAGCTGGGCAGAATCCAGAGCGGGATCTTGAGCGCGCTGGAAGGATGCGGAATGGCAGAAGTGTTTTCCGGCCGGCACAGGACCGCGAAGACTACCGATTCCAGGAAGAGCAGTCCGAAGCGCGGTGCGATTCCGGCGATGGACAAGCCGCGCTCGCGCATCTGGGCGAAGACGATGAAGTTCAGCGGGATGAGCAGGGCGGCTAGCGCGACGGCCGTGCGTCCGGGACCGGCGTGAATCTGGCCGTTGGAGAAGAAATCTACGGCGCGATGGGCCAGCAGCAAGACCAGCAGGGAAAACAGAATGCGGCTGGAATGGAAACGCCAGGCCAGAAGCAGGCCGGCGGCGAAGACTCCTATATAGAAGAAGGCAAGCGAGGGCGCGATCTGGGCGAACGCGGAGCTGTTGACTAGCAGCGCCGCCAAGGCCAAGAGCAGGCCGCCAGGGACTAGCCACGCCTTCCAGGTCTTCGGGTTCACGGTTTCAGAATACGGCAGACGCGGCGAGGAAGCGGTTATGTTTCGGGCACAGGCTGGTCAGGTTTCGCTGTGCTGCCGACAAAGAGCTTCAACCACTGAGGACACTAAGTATCACGAAGGATTTTAGCGCGGGCGCTTCTGCGGAGGGCGCGTGCGGTGGTAGTCTTCACTGTTTATGGCTCGGGCATCGCATTCCGCGCTTCATTCTGGACGACGACAAAGGCCAACAACAGAGTCAAAGGCCGCGGGCGAGGGCGCCCGCGCCACACGGGCGATCGCGATCGATACTGGTGGAACGTTCACCGACTGCGTTTGGGTGGAAGGCGGCGCGCTCAGGACTTTGAAGGTGTTCTCTACGCCCGATGATCCTTCGCGCGCGATTGCCGAGGCTCTGCGAAAGATTGGCG
>Ga0209698_10003261_pt1 | contig 18141 bp, 22 predicted proteins | sample LitLauG_LLR_2012_FD_187203 | JGI IMG/M metagenome (GOLD analysis project Ga0209698, IMG submission 187203) | Freshwater sediment microbial communities from Pennsylvania, USA - Little Laurel Run_MetaG_LLR_2012 (SPAdes) (version 2) | ecosystem: Environmental > Aquatic > Freshwater > Creek >...
AGTGGCACCTCCCACCGGGACCCCGCTGACCCTGGCGGCGGTCGCGTGGCCGGACGTCACGGTGCCGGGCGCGGTGTGCGGAGCCCCTGGCGCGCTGCACCTACACGACGGCAGCGCCATGGTGGCGTCCCCGCCAGCGCTGCACGCCGGCACTGCCGAGGTCGTGGCCCGCCTCGGCACCGTGGTCGACGGCACGCTGGCCGGTGCCCCCGTCGCCGCCGTGCGGGTGTCCTGCGCCACCACCTCGGGCACCGCTGACGGCCAGCTGGACGACAGCTGGGTGATCTACGGGGTCGTCGCGGGCACCCTGCGCGTACTCGCGGACCTGCAGCCGCGCCAGCCCGCCGGCGCCCCCGCCCCGCACGCGCCGACCTTCGCCGCCGGCACTGGTGCCCTCCGCTGGTCAGGGGACCAGCTAGTGGTGCAGGAGCTGTGGTGGGCGCCCGGCGACGCCACCTGCTGCCCGACGCTGCGGGCCTCCACGGTCTGGACGGACCGCGCCGGGGTGTTCGACGCAGTGACCACCGACCTGGCCACCGCGAGCCTCGGCTCGTGGACGGGCGTCGACCCGGTGACGATGTCGTTCTCCGGAGACGCCGGCAACATCGTCACCGACATCCGCTGGTCGTCGTGGGGCGCGGTGGGCGCGGTGGGGACCGGGCGGTGGGGGTACGAGAGCTGTGTCCCCAGCTGCGCACAAGGCACGGTGACCGACTACCCGGCCACAATCACCCTGTCGGCGGCGGTGGGCGGACGCTTCACCCGGCTCAGCGAGTCTCAGGCCGGGCCGCACGGCCATAGCTACGTGTTCGCCCTGCCTGCCCCCACCCTGTCCGCGCAGTAGCCTCCCGCGCCCGCCGCCGGGGCACCGGGACCCGCGAGGGAGCCGTGCTGACCCCTCAGAGCGCCCGGCGGCGCAGCGCGCTGCTCTCCAGCGCCGGCGGCAGGTACCCGGCGTCGTCGAGGGAGAAGTTGGTCCCCGGCGGGACGATCTCGTCGATGCGGTCCAGCACGTCACCGCTGAGCCGGACCCCGGCGCCGGCCAGCTGGGAGCGCAGGTGGTCGTGCGTGCGCGGCCCGATGATCGGACTGGTCACCGCAGGGTGGGCGAGGACGAAACCCAGCGCGAGCTGGATGAGGGTGAGGCCGGCGTCGTCCGCCAGTCGCGCCAGTGACTCCACAGCCGCCAGCTTGGCCTGGTTGGCGGGCAGTGCCAGGTCGTAGCGACGCGGCAGGCGCTCCGCGCGCCGCGAAGCGGGCACCTCGGCGTCGGCCCGGTAGCGCCCGCTCAGCCAGCCACCGGCCAGCGGACTCCACGGCAGGACCCCGAGGCTGAACTCCTGCGCGACCGGCAGGACGTCCGCCTCAATGCCGCGCACCAGCAGGGAGTAGGGCGGCTGCTCGGTGACGAACCGTGCAAGGCCCCGGGCCTCCGCCACCCACTGCGCACGCACCATCGCGTGAGCGGGGAAGGTCGAGCTCCCGAAGTAGAGGATCTTGCCGGCCCGCTGCAGGTCGGTGAGCGCCCCCAGCGTCTCCTCCACGTCGGTGTGCGGCTCGGGCCGGTGGATCTGGTAGAGGTCGATGCGGTCGGTGCGCAGCCGACGCAGGCTGTGCTCCACCTCGCGGACCAGCCAGCGCCGGGCGTTGCCGCCCTCGTTGACGTCGCTACCCATCGCCCCGTGCGCCTTGGTGGCGAGCACCACCTCGTCGCGCCTGCCCTCCAGCGCGGCCCCGACGATCTCCTCTGACTCCCCGGCGGAGTACACGTCGGCGGTGTCGACGAAGTTGATGCCCGCATCGAGGGCGGCCCGAATGATGGCGATGGAGTCGTCGTGGTCGGTGTTGCCCCACGCGCCGAACATCATGGTGCCCAGGCACAGCTCACTGACCTGGACCCCTGTGCGGCCGAGGCGTCGGTACTCCACGGTGCCTCCCTGCGACGGTGGGGCCGGCAGCGGCCGCCGGCCCTCGCCGCCACGGTAGGTGAGTGTCGCCGGGAGCGCCTCCAGCCGGCGGGTCGTTCGCCGGCCCGATGCACTGGGGCGCCAGCGCCCGACGCGATGCCGAACCCTGGTGGGGCCCGCTACCGTGGTCGCGTGCTGACTGACGTGCTGTCCACGGCGATCTGGGCGTCCGGGCTCCTGGTGCTGGGCATCGTGCTGATCGTCGCCGTCGTCGCGGTGGGGCTGAAGAGGATGCGCCGCTAGGCGGCGGCCGCCCCGCCGCCACCCCGCCGACGGCGCGCTGCCCACGCGCTGCCAGGGCACCGGCAGCGCCGGCTCAGACCAGGGAAGGGTCGACCGCCAGGGGTGCCGCGGTGGCCGCCCTGACCTGGGCGACGCTCACCCCGGGCGCTGTCTCGACCAGCAGCAGCCCGGCCGCCGTGACGTCGAGCACCGCCAGGTCGGTGAGCACCCGATGGACTACGCCTCGCCCGGTCAGCGGCAGCGTGCACGACGTGACGACCTTGGGTGCGCCCTGTCGGGTCGTGTGCTCCATCATCACCAGGACCCGGCGGGCGCCGTGGACGAGGTCCATCGCCCCGCCCATGCCCTTCACGAGCGAGCCGGGCACCATCCAGTTGGCCAGGTCCCCGCCGGCCGAGACCTGCATCGCGCCGAGGACAGCGACGTCGATGTGGCCACCACGGATCATCGCGAAGCTGCTGGCGGAGTCGAAGAACGACGCACCAGGCAGCACGGTGACCGTTTCCTTGCCCGCGTTGATCAGGTCGGGGTCCACCGCGGCGTCGTCCGGGTACGGCCCGGTCCCCAGAATGCCGTTCTCCGAGTGCAGCACGACGCTGATGCCGGCCGGCAGGTGTGCGGGAACCTGGGTGGGCAGACCGATACCGAGGTTCACGTACTGCCCGTCCTCCAGCTCCGCGGCCACGCGGGCGGCGAGCTCGTCACGGCTCAGCGCCATGGCTCGGCCCTGCCCGGGGTCGTCACCGCCGCGGCCTGGTCTGCGCCGATGGGGTGGTGGTGCGCCGCTCCACCGGCTTGCTCGCGGCCTGCTGAGGGCTGAGCGCGACCACCCGCTGCACGTAGACCCCCGGGGTGTGCACCTGGTCAGGCGGGATCTGGCCGGGGTCCACCAGCCTCTCCACCTCGGCGATGGTGATCCGACCCGCTGCCGCCGCGAGCGGGTTGAAGTTGCGGGAGGACTTCGCGAACACCAGGTTGCCGTGGCGGTCCCCGACGGCCGCGCGCACCAGCGCGAAGTCGGTGGTGATGGCCTCCTCCAGCACGTACCGCCGACCGTCGAACACCCGGACCTCCTTGGCGGGCGACGCCTCCAGCACCGCGCCGCCTTCGCCGTAGCGCCACGGAATCCCTCCCTCGGCGACCTGCGTGCCGACCCCCGCGGGGGTGTAGAACGCCGGGATGCCCGCCCCGCCGGCCCGCAGCCGTTCCGCGAGGCTGCCCTGCGGCGTGAGCTCCACGGTGAGCTCCCCGGCGAGGAACTGACGGGCGAACTCCTTGTTGTCCCCCACGTAGGAGGCCGTGACCCGCGCGACGCGGTGCGCGGCCAGGAGCAGCCCCAGGCCGACGCCGTCGACCCCGCAGTTGTTGGACACGACGTGCAGGTCGCCGGCGCCCTGCTCCAGCAGAGCGGCGATGACGACAGACGGCACGCCGGCCAGGCCGAACCCCCCGACGGCCACGCTCGCCCCGTGGCCGACGTCGGCCACTGCGGCCGCCGCGCTGGCCACCACCTTGTCCACCCTGCCTCCTCCGGCCCCGACATGACCCGTGGCGGGGCGAGCCTAGGGCGGTGCCAGCCGGCGCGGCCGGCCGGCGGACCTGGCTACGCTCGCGGTGGCGAACGCACCGACGAGGCACCGGGGGCCGACCGGAATGACGCAGGGGCTGGCGGGTCGGCACGTGCTGGTGACCGGGGGGGCCAGCGGGATAGGTGCCGCCGTCGTGGACCGCCTCGCGCGTGACGGGGCCCGGCTCACCGTGGCCGACCGGGACGGCGACGCGGCTGCGCAGGTCGCCGCGCGGGTGGGGGGTGCGGTGTGGGTGGTGGACCTCGACGACACCGCAGCGCTGGAGGACGTGGCGCTCGACGACGTCGACGTCCTGGTCAACAACGCCGGCTTCCAGCACGTGGCCGGCCTGGAGTCGTTCCCGCCCGACACCTTCCGGGCCATGCAACGGGTGATGGTGGAGGCGCCGTTTCTGCTCACCCGCGCGGTCCTGCCCGGCATGTATGCGCGGGGCTGGGGCCGGCTGGTGCACATCTCCTCGGCGCACGGGCTGCGAGCGTCACCGTTCAAGGCCGGGTACGTGACCGCCAAGCATGCGCTGGAGGGACTGTCGAAGACCGCGGCCCTGGAGGGGGGGCCGCGGGGCGTCACCTCCAACTGTGTCTGCCCGGCCTACGTGCGCACCCCCCTGGTGCAGCGACAGATCGCCGACCAGGCCCGCGCCCACGCGATCAGCCAGGACGACGTCGTGGCCCAGGTGATGCTCACCGAGTCGGTCATCAAGAGGCTCATCGAGCCCGCAGAGGTCGCCGACGTCGTCGCCTTCCTCGCCAGCGACGCGGCGGCCTACGTGACGGGAACCTCGGTGAGCATCGACGGGGGGTGGACCGCCCGGTGAGCTACACGACGTTCGACGCCCTGGTCAGGGGCGGCTCGCTGCGGGTGGGACGGTGGCGGCCCGACGACGCCGCGACCCCGGTCGCGCCCGTGGCGTCGACGACGCCGGTGCTCGCCGTGCACGGGATCACCGCCACCCACCTGTCGTGGTCGACCGTTGCTGCCGCCGCCCCCGACCTCGACATCGTCGCGCCGGACCTGCGCGGCCGCGGTCGCAGCGGGCAGCTGCCGGGCCCCGCCGGGCTGCACGTCCACGCCGACGACCTCGCCGCGGCACTGGACGCGGCCGGGCTGGACCGCGTGGTGGTGGCCGGGCACTCCATGGGCGGCTTGGTGGCGGTGGTGTTTGCCGACGCCCACCCCGAGCGGACCGAACGGCTGGTCCTGGTCGACGGTGGCCTGCCGCTGGAGCTGCCACCCGGCGTGGCCGTCGCCGACGCCGCCGCGGCCGGGCTTGGGCCGGCGGCGGACCGCCTCGCGATGACGTTCCCGACCCGGCAGGCCTACCAGGCGTTCTGGTCCGAGCACCCGGCCTTCGCCGCGGGGATAAGTCCCGCCATGGCGCGCTACTTCGACTACGACCTGGTGGAGGTGCCCGGCGGGCTGCGCAGCAGTGTGTCGCAGGACCTGGTGGCCCAGGACCTCGTGTCGGAGTTCGACCCCGCCGTCCTGCCCCCCGCCCTCGCGCGCCTGGCCGTCCCCGCGGTCTTGTTGCTCGCCTCGCGTGGCCTGCTCGACCAGCCGCAGCCGATGTACCCGGCCGCGGAGGTGGCCGCGTGGGACGCCAGGCTGGACCTGCTCCGCGTGCTCCACGTCCCCGACGTCAACCACTACACGATCGTCTTCGACCCCACGGCGGCCGCCCAGGTGGCCGCCCAGCTGCGTGCGCCGACCCCAGGACCGACCCACACCGCCCCCTCACCGCTGGAGACCCGATGACCGACCTGCTGCCCGGCCTGACCGAGGACCACCTCGACGCGCCCCGGTTGCGCACGGCCCTGCTCAGCGATGGCCGAGTGGACGGCGAGCTCGTGGTCTTCGTCCACGGCAACGTCAGCTCCTCGCTGTTCTTCCAGCAGGCGCTGCTGGCCCTGCCTGAGGGGTTCCACGGCATCGCCCCGGACCTGCGCGGCTTCGGCGCAAGCGAGGTCGCCCCCGTCGATGCCACCCGTGGCCTGCGGGACTTCTCCGACGACCTGCTGTCCCTGCTGGACACCTTGGGGGAGGACCGCGCGCACCTGGTCGGCTGGAGCATGGGCGGCGGCGTGGTCACCCAGCTCCTGCTGGACCGTCCCGCCCTGGTGTCCTCCCTCACCTTGATCTCCCCGGTCTCGCCCTATGGGTTCGGTGCCACCCGGGGCAGCGACGGCGAACGTCTCGGTCCAGATGACCAGGGCGCGGGGGGAGCGGGCGCGAACCCGGAATTCGTGGAGGCGCTGCAGGTCCATGACGCCACCGACACCCAGCCGAACTCCCCGCGCAACGTCCTGAACGCCTTCTACTTCGCCAACGGCTTCCGCTCGCCGTTGGAGGACGTCTTCGTAGCGTCCATGCTCACCACGGCCATCGGGGACGACAACTACCCAGGCGACTCCGTCCAGTGCGACCCGTGGCCGGGCTTCGGACCGGGCCGGCGCGGAGTCCTCAACACCATGGCGCCCGCGAACCACAACGTGTCCGCCGTCGTGGACCTGGCGACCAAGCCCCGCGTGCTGTGGGTGCGTGGCGACAAGGACCTCATCGTCTCCGACGCGTCGGTGTTCGACCTCGCCACCCTCGGACAGATGGGAGCCATCCCCGGCTGGCCGGGGGAGGAAGTCGCGCCCCCCCAGCCGATGGTCAGCCAGACGCGTGCCGTCCTGGACGCGTACTCCGCGGCGGGCGGGCGGTACACGGAACTCACCCTGGACGCCGGTCACAGCCCGCATATCGAGCGCGCCGAGGAGTTCCACGACGCGCTGGTCGCCCACCTGCACGGCTAGGGGCGCCGCACCGTGGGGCCGCAACAGCTTGGCAGGGGCGGGAACGTCGGTGGGCACGGTTGCCTTTCGCCTCCAGAGGCGCCAGAATGGCGCCATGGTCACCGTCCAGATCAAGGATGTCCCGGCGCAGACCCATGCGGTGTTGCGTCAGCGTGCCGCGGCGGCGCACCAGTCCCTGCAGGAGTTCCTGCGGGCACGGCTCATCGAGGACGCCAGCCAGCCGACGTTGGACGAGGTCCTCGACAGGGCCGGGGGCCGGGCCGGAGGGTCGGTGCCACTGCCAACGGCTGTCGCGACAGTACGCGCCGAGCGTGCTCGTCGTTGACGCCAGCGTCCTCGTCGTCGCGATCGCCGACGACGGGCCCGACGGCGACAAGACCCGCTCCCGCCTGCGAGGTGAGCGCCTCGCAGCCCCCGAGCTGGTCGACCTGGAGGTGACGTCGGTGCTGCGCAAGCAGCTGCGCGCTGGTGCGATGGGAGTGCGGCGGGCAGCGCTAGCGCTGGAGGACCTCACCTCGATGCCCTTGCTGCGGGCACCGCACCGGCCCCTTCTTGCCCGGTGCTGGGAGCTCCGCGACAACCTCACGATCTACGACGCCGCGTACGTAGCGCTGGCAGAGGCGTTGGAGGCCACGCTGCTCACCGGCGACGCACGCCTAGCGCGAGCCGCGACGACGACGTGCGCCGTGGATGTCATTCGCCCACGGGGCTAGCCATTCACGTGGGCGAGCGCAGAACCTTGTTGCGCGACACTCCAGACAATAGTCTTCTGATGATCTTGGAACGCGGTGTCCGAGGGGGGACTTGAACCCCCACGCCCGTTGAAGGGCACTAGCACCTCAAGCTAGCGCGTCTGCCATTCCGCCACTCGGACCTGTCCGGTGACCGGACGGCTGCACACCTTACCAATGGGACAGGTGTCTCCTCTGCCGCGGCGGGGGTGGCGTCGCGCACCGTGCGCGAGAGACGGTCCATGATGACGATGTGACCGTGACCACGCCGACGGCCGAAGACGAGGTGCCGGGGCTCTGCCGCGACCTCATCCGCATCGACTCGACCAACTACGGGGATGGTTCCGGGCCGGGGGAGCGCGAGTGCGCCGAGCAGGTGGCGGCGTGGCTCGTCGGGGTGGGGCTGGAGCCCACCCTGCTCGAGACCGGCCCGCGGCGGGCCAACGTCGTAGCCCGGGTGGCCGGCCGGGACCCCCAGCGTTCCCCGCTGCTCGTGCACTGTCATCTCGACGTCGTTCCCGCCGACCCTGCTGGCTGGACCCTCCCACCCTTCGCCGGCGAGATCGTCGACGGCGTCGTCTGGGGCCGGGGGGCGGTCGACATGAAGGACATGGACGCGATGGTGCTGTCCGTCGTGCGGGCACGGATGCGCGAAGGCCGCCCCCCCGCCCGGGACCTGGTCCTCGCCTTCGTCGCCGACGAGGAGGCCGGCAGCACCCAGGGCGCGCATCGCCTGGTGTCCGAGCACGCGGAGCTATTCGACGGCATCCGCGAGGGCATTGGCGAGGTCGGCGGCTTCTCCGTGCAGGTCGGGGACCGTCGCCTGTATCTGGTGGAGGCAGCGGAGAAGGGCCTTGCCTGGATGCGTCTGGTGGCCGAGGGACGGGCCGGGCACGGATCGATGATCAACAACGCCAACGCGGTGACCGAGATCGCGCAGGCGGTCGCGGCGCTGGGGCTCCACCGCTTCCCCGTGGCCCTGACCGACACCACCCGGCGCTTCCTGGCCGAGCTGGCCGAGGTCATCGGGACTCCGGTCGACCCGGCGGACCCCGACGCTGCCCTGGCCCAGCTAGGACCGATAGCGGCGATGCTCGGGGCGGGGCTGCGCAACACGGCGAACCCGACGGTGCTGGCCGCCGGGCTCAAGCACAACGTGATCCCCGGCCAGGCGTCCGCTCTTGTCGACGGCCGATTCCTGCCCGGCCAGGAGGAGGAGTTCCTCGCCACCGTCGACCGGCTCGTGGGCCCGACAGTCCGCCGCGAGATGGTCGTGCAGGACGATGCGCTCGAGCATCCCTTTGACGGTGACCTGGTCCAGGCCATGCGCATGGCGCTGGTGGCGGAGGACCCTGCAGCCGCCGTCCTGCCCTACCTGTTCAGTGGGGGCACCGACGCGAAGGCCTTCAGCCGGCTCGGTGTCGCCGCGTACGGCTTCTCCCCGCTGCGGCTGCCCGCGGACATGGACTTCGCCGGCATGTTCCACAACGTCGACGAGCGGGTCCCGGTGGACGCCCTGAGGTTCGGGGTGCGGGTGCTGGACCGGTTCCTCGACCTGTGCTGAGGGGGCTCAGCCGGTGCGGCGGGCTCGGATGATGCGACGGCGCAGCCACACGGTCCGGCGTCCGTCGGCGCTGCGCAGCACCCGGGCCAGCTCCCAGCCGCGGTACTCCGCCTCGTCGGTGAGCAGCTGGCGGGCGGCGCTGCGCGACACCTGGCGCGGGATCACCAGCTGACGGAACTCGTACTCGGTCATCGCCCGCCATTGTGCGCCTGCAGGGGAGTAGCGTCACGGATGTGGACGAGCTGCCCGGGCCGCGCGCCCACCTTGATGCCCTGATCGCCGCCCTCAACCACCACCTGTTCGCCGTGGAGAGTGCCGCGGGGGAGTCCGACCCCATCGTCTTCGCGGCCTACGACCGGCTGCGCGACGCGTTCGGCGCCTACGAAGACGCCCTGTACGACCGGTACGACGAGGTTGTCCCCATGACGCTGGTCGAGGAGGGCGACGAGGAAGACGACGAAGAGGACGAGGACGACCTCGACGACGAGCTGGAGGACGAGCCGGACGAGGACGACGAGCCCGTCGTCCTGCCGGAGGACCCGGTCGCCGCGACCGCACGAGCGGAGCGCGTGGGTGCCGTCCTCGAGCATCTCGACGAGGACGAGTGGGACGAGATGTCCCTGCAGGACCCCCACTAGTCCGGTAGCCGACCGACGCTACGGTCCTCGGGCATCGCGCAGGGCGCCCGCCAGCCCGGTGCACCGTGCGGGCGGGCGGCGGGCCACGGCCGACCGCAGCGCCGTGCCTTCGGCCACGACGATGGACAGGTGCTGGTCGGCCGCCCGGACCGCGCTGTACACCAGGCGACGGTCCACCACCCCCGCAGCCTCCGCGGGCAGGGCGAGGACGACTGCCGCGGCCCGCTGCGTCCCCACGTCGTGGACCGTGCACGCCCGAAGCCCGCGCGCGGCCAGAGAATCGGCCCCGACCGTGCCCGCGCGCAGCGGGGTCACCACCAGCACCCCCTCGGCGGGGACACCGACCGCCCGCGGGATCGACACCGCCACCAGTTGGGCGACGCGCACCGCCACCGCCTCGTCGTCCGGGCAGGCCAGGCCCACCAGGGCGTGCTGGTCAGGCGGCGGCGCGGGGACGTCGCCCGCGGCGACGGCAGCGGCGAACGCCCCCAGCACCGACGTGGAGTCTCGACTGTCGCGCACGGGCACGCCGCCCCAGGCGGTGATCCCGCCCAGCACGTCCCCGGGGCAGGCCGGCGGCAGGCCGTCCGGGTCGCCGTGGACGACCACCGGCTCACCGGGGGGCAGGTCGGCCAGCGCGGCGCTGACCGCGGCCGCGGGCTGGGCCGCCGCCACGGCATGCACGGCGGCGCCGTCCGGCACCGGGCCCCACAGCAGCGCCAGCCGCTCCTGCGCCGCCAGCGCCAGCAGCGCGGCCGCCAGCCGCTGCTCGTCGTCGTCGTCGCCGGCGAGTGCGGCCCAGCCACCGCGCACGCGCACGCTGCCGTCGGCGACCGCTGCGCGCACGGCGAGGCGTCCCACGACGGCGGTGAGCAGGTCGACGGGGAACGCGGTGTGGCCGGCTGCGCGCACATGCGTCAGCGCCGCCACCGCGGGGCCCACCCGCGGAGGCTGAGCCGGCGCCGGTCCCGCGTCCATGCGGGCGCAGGCTAGCGGTGTTGGAGGCAGGGCCTACAGTCCCCTTCGGGCGGTGCCGCCGAGCCACCGAGGGGGTGCGCTGTGCAGCTGGGACTCAACCTCGCGTACTGGAGCGGCGGCCCGGACGCCGACGCGCTCGCGCTGGCCCGCCTCGCCGACGAACTGGGCGTGGCCGTGGTCTGGGCGGCGGAGGCGTACGGCTCAGACGCGGCCAGCGTGCTCGCCTGGGTGGGCGCGCACACCCGGCACATCGACATCGGCTCCGCGGTGTTCCAGATACCCGCGCGCTCCCCCGCGATGACCGCGATGACCGCGGCCACGCTCGACGGACTGAGCGGGGGCAGGTTCCGGCTCGGCCTGGGGGTGAGCGGCCCGCAGGTGTCCGAGGGCTGGCACGGGGTGCCGTTCGCCGCACCCCTGGCCCGTACCCGGGAGTACGTGGAGGTGGTGCGCCTGGCGCTGAGCCGCGCGCCGGTGGCGCACCCGGGCACGCACTACCCGCTGCCCCTGCCGGGAGGCGCCGGCAAGGCACTGCGCCTGACGGTGCACCCCGTCCGCGAGCACATCCCGATCTACCTCGCGGCGATCGGGCCGCGCAACCTCGCGCTGGCCGGGGAGGTGGCCGACGGCGCCCTGGTCGTGTTCTTCGCGCCGGAGCACGCGGATGAGTTCTGGGACCCGCTGCAGCGAGGTCTGGACCTCGCCGGGCGGTCCCGGGACACCTTCGACCTCGCACCCACCGTCCCGCTGGTGATCGGGGAGGACCTCGCCGCGTGCGCGGCACCCGTGGCGGCGTACAGCGCGCTGTACCTGGGCGGGATGGGGTCACGGGAGAAGAACTTCTACAACGCCTTGGCCACCCGGATGGGCTTCGGCGAGGCCGCGGCGCGGGTCCAGGAGCTGTACCTGGACCGCCAGCCGCGCGAGGCGGCCGCCGCCGTCCCCGTGGACTTCCTGCGGGCCACCGCCCTCATCGGCACCCGCGAGCAGGTCGCCGCGCGCCTGGGTGCCTACGCCGCGGCCGGTGTCGGGACGCTCAGCGTCGCCCCGATGGGGGCCACCCCCGCGCGGCGGGCCGCGGACCTGGCCACGGTGGCCGAGCTCCTCGCCTGACGGCGCCGCCCGCTCAGGCACGCACAGCCCGCCCCTACGCTGGGGCGGTGACGTTGGTGCTGCTCGTCCGCCATGGCCGCACGACCGCGAACGCCTCCGGCGTGCTGGCCGGGTGGACCCCCGGGGTGCACCTGGACGACACCGGGCGCGCGCAGGCCGCCGCCTTGGGCCAGCGCCTGGCGGCGGTCCCGCTGGCCGCGGTGGTGACCAGCCCCCTGGAGCGCACCCGGGAGACGGCGCAGCAGCTGCTGGACGCGCGCACCGACGAGGTGGCGCTACGCCTGGACGACCGCCTGGGGGAGGCGCACTACGGGCAGTGGACCGGCCGCGCCCTGAAGGATCTCGGCAAGGACCCGCAGTGGGCGGTGGTGCAGGCACACCCGTCCGCGGCGGTGTTCCCCGGCCCGGACGGGGAGGCGATGGCCGCCATGGCGGCGCGGGCGGTGGCCGCGGTCCGCGAGCACGCCGAGCAGGCCGGCGACGCGACCATCGTCGTGGTGTCCCACGGCGACGTGATCAAGGCGGTGCTCGCCGACGCCCTCGGCCTGCACCTGGACCTCTTCCAGCGTCTGCAGGTGGATCCGGCGTCGCTGTCGGTGGTCCGCTACACCCGGCTGCGCCCGTTCGTGGAGCGGCTTAACGACACGGGCGGGTCGGTCGCCGCGCTGCTGCCCCCCGCCAAGCGCGGCCGGCGCCGCAAGCCGTCCAGCGACGCGGTCGTCGGCGGCGGCGCCGGCGCCTCGTAGGGTCGGGGCATGGCACGCGTGGTGGAGTACAGCCCCCCGGACCGCTTCGTCGCGGGCACGGTGGGCGAACCCGGCAACCGCACCTTCTACCTGCAGGCCATCGCCGGAGCCCGGGTGACGTCGGTGGCGCTGGAGAAGACGCAGGTGGCCGCGCTGGCGGAGCGGCTGGACGACATGCTCGCCGAGGTGGCCCGCAGGTTCGGCGACGCCGCAGCAGCGGGGGAAGACCCGGTCGACCGCGAGCCCCTCGACACCCCGGTCAGCGAGGACTTCCGCGCCACCACCCTCGCCTTGGCCTGGGACGAGGAGGAGTCCCTGGTGGTGATCGAGGCGCGCTCCGCGGAGGCTGACGAGGAGGACCAGGGCGGCGAGGAGGTCGGGGACGTGCTGCGGGTGCGGGTCAGCGCCGCCGCCGCCCGCGCGTTCGCCCGCCGCGCGGAGGCCGTCGTGGCCGCCGGGCGTCCGCCCTGCCCGTTCTGCGGGCTACCTCTGGACCCCAGTGGGCACGTCTGCCCTCGGGCGAACGGCTACCGCAGGCGCTGACCACGCGCGACGCGTGCCGCGCGCCCCGCGGGCGCACCCCGCGACGTGGTCGGCCAGACTGGGCGGGTGTCCGAGCCGAGCCAGCACAGTGCGCTCCCGATGCCCACGGACGTAGCGCTGGCACTGCTGGCCACGGGGGAGATCGAGGTGGTGGGCCGACTCGTGGACGCCTCCAACGCCACCCTGTTCAGCCAGGTCAGCGGCGACGGGCTGAGCGCGGCGTGCGTGTACAAGCCGGTCGCGGGGGAGCGGCCGCTGTGGGACTTCCCCGACGGCACCCTGGCCGGTCGGGAGGTCGCCGCCTACGCCGTGAGCGAGGCGACCGGGTGGGACCTGGTCCCGCCAACCGTCCTGCGGGACGGCCCGTACGGGCCGGGCATGTGCCAGCTGTGGGTGGACGTCGACGAGGAGGTCGACCTCGTCGAGCTCGCGCGCTCGGACCACGTCGACCTGCAGCGGCTGGTCCTGCTGGATGCCGTGGTGAACAACGCTGACCGCAAGGGTGGCCACCTGCTGCCCACCGCCGCCGGGCGCGTGTTCGGGGTGGACCATGGCATCTGCTTCGCGGCCGAGCCCAAGCTGCGCACGCTGCTGTGGCAGTGGTCCGGTGAGCCGCTGAGCGAGGAGGCGGTGGACTGCCTGGCGCGCCTGGCCGACGCGTTCGGCGCGGAGCTCGGCCGGCTGCTGGGCGAGCTGCTCACCCCTCGCGAGGTAGTCGCTACTCGTCGCCGGCTGAACCGGCTCATCCGCACAGGCACCTACCCGACGCCGTCGGGGGACTGGCCGCCGATCCCGTGGCCGCCCTTCTAGGGGCGGGCCCTACTCTTCCCCCATGCGGTCGTGGAGCACGCCGGAACCCCTCCGACTGTTCGGCAGCCCCCCGCCCCTGCGGCTGTACGACACCGCAGCTCGCGCGGTGCGCGAGCAGCGGACACCAGCGGGGCGGATGTACGTCTGCGGCATCACCCCCTACGACGCCACCCACCTGGGGCACGCCTTCACCTACCTGACGTTCGACCTGGTCAACCGGGTGTGGCGCGACTCGGGGCTGGACGTGCACTACGTGCAGAACGTCACCGACGTGGACGACCCGCTGCTGGAGCGCGCTCTGGCCACCGGCCAGGACTGGCAGGCCCTCGCCGAGGGCCAGACCGAGCTGTTCCGCACCGACATGGCGGCGCTACGGGTTCTGCCGCCCCGGGACTACGTGGGCGCGGTGGAGTCCATCCCGCTGGTCGCCGACGTGGTGCAGCGGCTGCGCGCCGACGGCCTGGCCTACCAGGTGGACGACGACTGGTACTTCCCCGTTCGCGCGGTGGCCGAGTTCGGCGAGGTGAGCCACCTGGACCCCGAGCAGATGGTGGCGCTGTTCGCCGAGCGCGGCGGTGACCCGACCCGGCCGGGCAAGAAGGACCCGCTGGACTGCCTGCTGTGGCAGTCGGCCCGCCCCGACGAGCCGGCGTGGGAGACCAGCCTCGGTCACGGGCGGCCCGGCTGGCACGTGGAGTGCACCGCGATCGCCTTGGACCGCCACGGCCAGACGCTCGACCTGCAGGGCGGGGGGCGGGACCTGGTGTTCCCCCACCACGAGATGTGCGCCGCGCAGGCCCGGGCTCTGACCGGCCAGCCACTGGCGGACGTGTTCGCCCACGCGGGCATGGTCGGCCTGGACGGGCACAAGATGTCCAAGTCGCGCGGCAACCTGGTACTGGTGTCGCAGCTGCGCGCCGAGGGCGTGGACCCGCGCGCGGTGCGCCTGGCGCTGCTCGCCCACCACTACCGGGCGGACTTCGACTGGACGGCGGGTGACCTGACCCGCGCCACGACCCGCCTGGACGCCTGGCAGGCTGCCGTCGCCGCGGACGCCGGACCGGACCACCGACCGGTGCTCGCGGCGGTGCGCGCCGCGCTGGCGAACGACCTGGACGCGCCCGGCGCGCTGGCCGCCGTGGACGCCTGGGCCGACGCGGTGGTCGCGGGCGGCGGCCAGGACCCCGAGGCGCCCGGCCGGGTGGCCGTCCTGGTCGACACCCTGCTCGGCGTCGCCCTGCGGGAGGGCACGGCCGCCCCCCGGGCGGCGCGATGAGCCAGGACCCGCTCCTGGAGGTGGTGGACGACACCGCCGCGGGCCGGGTAGGGCTGCGGGTGGACGGCAGCGAGGTCGGCCACCTCACCTACCAGGTGCAGGGCGGCGTGATCACCATCTGGCACACCGAGATCGACCCGGCCCGCGAAGGGCAGGGCCTGGGCTCCGCCCTCGTCGCCGAGGTGCTCGCCCGCGCCGCCGCCGCCGAGCTCGCGGTCTCCCCGGTATGCCCGTTCGTCGCCGCCTACATCCGCCGCCACCCCGGCTGCGCCCGGACGGTCTAGCGGGGGCGGGGACCGCCCGCCAGCCGCTCGCACACCGCGGCGAACACCGCGGGGGACGGCCCAGGCAGCCCGGGGTCCGCCGGGCGCGGCCAGTGCAGGACCACGTCGGTGAAAGCGTGCTCGGCCAGCCATCCGCACAGCTCGTCCCATCCGGTGACGCTGTCCTGCGCCCAGGCCAGGTCCAGGCCCACCAGCGCCAGGCGGCGCAGCGAGGCCGGGTCGCGGCCCAGCTCGTGGCAGGCGGCGTCCAGCACGTCCACCTGCGCCGCCACCGCCGACCGCCACGCGGCGGGACCGTCTGCTCCCCGCAGCGGGCCGAACGTGGCCCACGTGCGCGCGTGCCGCACGGCGACGCGCATCCCGCGGGGCCCGGACGCGGCGACCGTGAACGGGACCCGCGGCTGCTGGGTGCACCCCGGCAGGCTGCGCGCGTCCACGGCCGTGTACGACACGGTGGTCACCGAGGCGCCCCCTGGGTGGGTGAGCACGGTGTCCAGGGTGTCGACGAAGTCGCTGAACCGTGCGGCGCGGCCCGGGGCGTCCAGGCCCGGCCAGCCGAGCACGGTGGCGTCGGGGCCGGCACCCCCCGCCCCCAGCCCCAGCTCCAGGCGACCGCCGCTGACCTCGTCCAGCGCCACCGCGTCCTTGGCCAGCAGCACCGGGTGGCGGAAGTTCGGGGTGGCGACCAGCGTGCCCAGGCGCAGCCGCTCGGTCGACGCGGCCACTGCCGCCAGCAGCGGCACGGCGGTCAGCCAGGGCCCTTCCCGCAACGTCCGCCACGACAGGTGGTCGTAGGTCCAGGCGGTGGCGAAGCCGGCACCCTCAGCCTCGCGCCAGCGCCGCAGCGCGAGCGGCCAGCGCAGGTCGGGAAGGATCACCACGCCGACGTCCACACCCGCAGGCTAGGTGGCGGCCGGCCTCGCGACCGGCAGATGACGGCGTGTGGCCGGGGGCAGCTCGCGGCCACGCGGTGACCCCGGGCTGAGCCCGACCGTCCCGGCGCGAGGGTGGCCGGGGAGCACAGACCGTGGGGACGTGTCGCGCTGGTGACAGCGCCGGGTTACCCGAGCCGCCCGGTGCACTACGGTCGCTGGGCGTCGGGAGCGCAGCAGGGAGGACACCATGCCGCCAGGACGCGCTGGCCGCCGGGCAGCCCGCGCGAGGTGGGCGTGCGGATCGGCGCTCCTCGCGCTGGTGCCGCTGTGCTTGGCGGCCCCTGCCGCGGTCGCCTCGGCGGGGCACAACCCGATCGGCCACCTCGACCTCGTCTACTACAACGCCGGCCCCCCCGATGCCGCCGGCTACGACGCGGAGGCGGTGAGCGTCGCCGGGTGGGCCGCGGACCCCGACGCGGGGTCACGGCACGTTCAGGTGGTGCTCACCACGGACGGTGCGACACCCCGCGCGATCGTGGGGACCGGCCTGCCGCGTCCGGATGTTCAACGCGCCTACCCCCCGTTCGGGCCGACCGCGGGCTTCTACGCCCAACTCGACGTGGCTCCCGGTCGCGGCACCCACACGGTGTGCGCCGTCGCCATCAACCAAGAACCGGGCGCCAACACCCTCATCGGATGCCGCCACTACACGGTGCCCCCCTGGTTTCCGGGGGCGTTGGCGGGCCACATCGACTTCGCCTACAAGACTCCGTCCGGCGTCGTCGCTGTTGGCTGGGCTCTCGACCCGTACGACGCCGAGTCGCCCACCCCCTTCGCTCTGGCCGACAAGACCCTGAACGACCCGGCGTGCGGCTGCGCGTCCAGCTGGGTATACGGCCTGTCGGCGGGGTTGCCTCGCCCCGACGTGGACCGCGTGTTCCCGCGCAACGGCACCCACCATGGCTTCGTGGTCACCATCCCGACCTCGGCGATCCAGGGGTACACGCCGTGGAACGTCGGCGACACCCTCTGCCTCGCCCTGGACGGCATCCGGGGCTTCGTCGCCGAGACGACGGCCTGCACGACGATCGGGCCGTGAGCGCACCGGGCGTCAGCCTCTCGCCCACCCAGGGCCCCCCTCCCCTGGCTCGCCTGCGGTCCTGTGGCGCCCGCACACCGTCCGCTCGCGGGAGGGGAGCCGCTAGTCCTTGTCGGTCGCGCGGAGGCGCAGGTAGCGGGTGACCACCTTCCTTCGAGGTGTCGAGGCTGGCTAGAGGCGCTTCCCGGTGCTGCCCAAGCGCTCCCTCGACAGCGTGGCTGCGCGACACGCACCGCATGGTCTCGTTGGCGTGCCGATGGAATGTGCCCCCGACGTGCACCACGGCGGGACACTCGGCGTTCGCGAAGCCACCCGCGCCCAAGAACCGGCATTCGGTACGGATCTTGGTAGTGGCGGGACGGGCTCGCGGGCACACTTGCCGAGTGCGTTTCCCATACGACAACCCCGCCATGCCGACTCCTGCACCGGCGCTAGTCGCGGCCTGGTTCGCACTCGGCACCCTGCCCACCGAGCGGGTGCCGATGTGGGCAGCCCAGTGGTTGGCGGCCGGTCTAGACGGCCCCTCGTTGCGAGTGCTGGCGGGACTATCGGGGTCCGATCCTCACGACGTGCGCGACCTGCTGCCAGATGTCCTGGGTGAAGTCGGAGCACCGGTGCCAGCCGTGAACGTGGCGACCGCGACCGTGGCCTATGACAACCTGGCCCGCCTGTGCCTGGACGGCTTGGCGAGCGAGCGGTGGGTGACCCAGAAGGTTGAGGAGTTGTACGTCAACTCCGGGTACGACAACGATCTACTCGAACCGCCGCTCGGGGCCGTCTACGGACTCGAGGATGAGTGGGAAGGCGGCTGGGGGCGCACCCCGGACCAACTCGCGGCCAACGTGCGCTCCGCATGTGCCGCGCAACTCGGCCGCGCATAGGTGCCG
>Ga0209698_10003262_pt1 | contig 18141 bp, 16 predicted proteins | sample LitLauG_LLR_2012_FD_187203 | JGI IMG/M metagenome (GOLD analysis project Ga0209698, IMG submission 187203) | Freshwater sediment microbial communities from Pennsylvania, USA - Little Laurel Run_MetaG_LLR_2012 (SPAdes) (version 2) | ecosystem: Environmental > Aquatic > Freshwater > Creek >...
ATCCTGCAGATGCGGGAGCGCATGGAAGAAATGCAGCGCCAGATCCAGGATTTTGTGCAGTACATCCAGCGGGAAGTCTTGACGCGCGCGAACGCTGCGGCCGATCCCTCGAAGGGCGCGATTGTGCCGTTGCGGCGTCCGATCACACCTGCGGCAGATTCGTCCCGACGCAAGTAACAGGCGAGAAAGTGGTGTGGAGCATCGTCAACCTTGCAGCGGGCAGGCGCCGTCACCTCTGCTAAAGCCGTTTTGGAGGGGCGGCCCTTTGACGGCAGCGCTGCAGAGTGTGCGTGAGAACTTGTGTCGTCCCTCCGGGACTCGGTCCGATTTTCCACTGCACCCAGGACTTACGTCCTGGGCTAACCTATTGCGCCCCTCCGGGGCTGATGGCTTGCAGATTCTGTTCCACCGGTGTCCCGCGCGGAGTAGTTCTCACGCAGCGCTGAAGCGCTGCGCCACCCAAAATCCGCCCACGATTAGAAGCGAAAATGCTCTCAGCCCAGGACGGGCGGGGCGCCCGTCGCTCCATTTTCTGATTTTCTATTTTTCCCGATGAAAGCAGTAGCGGCCTCCTCGGGCCTTGGCGACTTGTTCCGCTACTTTCAGGAACGCATGGCCGACGTGGGAGAGCGTCGCTTCCTGCCGGTAGACGAGGCGCAACTTGCGCTGGAAGTGGAGATCGCGGACCGGAATGCGGACAAGCTCTCCTCGGGCGATTTCGTTTTCTACGCTGATTTCTGGCACCAGGGCCACGCCGTTCCCCATGCACACGAAGCGCTTGATGGCCTGCAGGGTGGGGAGCTCGACGTCCATGTGCAAGGGAGTTTTGTGGCGGCGAAACGCTTCGATCACCTTGTCGCGATACGGAGAGGTGACGATGTGGGCTACGAACGACTCGGCTCCAAGCTGCCGGACGCTGACTTCGCCGGCCGAGGCGAGCGGGTGGCCGGGCGGAACAACGAACGCCAATTCGTCCAGATAAACCACCGCCGAGTGCAATTGCGGCTCCTGCGGATCGTAGGACAGAACACCGAGTTCCACGTTGTGCTGGAGAATGTCGTCGGGGATGCGGCTGCCCAGCGACCGTTTCACCGTGATCTTGATCGTCGGGTGCAGGCGCCGGAATTCGCCCAGAACCGGCAGCAGATAAAGCGCGGTGAATTCATTCGCGGCGATGGCCAGATTGCCCTTCTGCAGTTCCCGCATTTCCACCAGGGCCTCCTGCGCGTCCTGGCGAAGGTTGAGAAGTTTTTCCGCGTATTCCTGCAGAACGCGCCCGGCATCGGTGAGCACACCTTCGCGCGACGTGCGGTCGAACAGCGGTTCGCCAATCTCCTGCTCGAGTTTGCGAATTGTCTGGCTGACGGCGGATTGAGTGCGATAGAGTTTTTCGGCAGCGCGGGAAAACCGGCGCTCGCGGGCCACGGTCAGGAAGACTTCGAGTTGGGAGAGTTCCATAAAAGCAGGTCTCAGGTCTCAGCTGTCAGGTCTCAGGTCTGAGCCAGATAGCCTGGTGGTCAAGTGGGGTTCCAGAGACCTGTGACCTGACACCTGAGACCTCTTGTTATCTCTAACAACTGCATAAGTTTTACTTATAGTATCACTATTATTAATGATTCCGTAAAGATAATAACCTTTTCTTCTACCCTAAAGTGCCGATAGAGTACACAGGTACGCTTCCCTGGAGGCAGCGGATGGATCGGCCACGAATTACCATTTTCGACACCACGCTTCGTGACGGCGAGCAGTCGCCGGGCTGCAGTATGAACGTGCAGGAGAAGTTACGCCTGGCACAGCAACTGGATCGACTTGGTGTGGATGTGATCGAGGCAGGTTTCCCGATCGCCTCCGATGGCGACTTCGAAGCAGTGCAGGGCATTTCCGCGTCGGTACGCCGGCCCATCATCGCGGGATTGGCGCGCGCGTGTAAGGGCGATATCGATCGGGCCTGGCAGGCTTTGCAGGGCGCGGCGCATCCGCGCATTCACGTTTTTCTGGCAACGTCGGACATTCACCTGAAGTACAAGCTGCGCATCTCACGCGAACAGTGCCTGGAACAGGCGCGCGAAGCGGTACGGCACGCAAAATCATTGTGCGCGGATGTGGAATTCTCGCCGGAAGATGCCACGCGCACGGACGTCCCGTTCTTGTGCCAGGTGGTCGAGGCCGTCATTGCGGCGGGCGCGACCACGGTCAACATTCCCGACACGGTCGGCTACAGCATGCCGGAAGAATACGGGCAGTTGATCCGCACGCTGCGCGAAAAGGTCGCGGGCATCGAGAACGTAACGATCTCCACGCACTGCCACAACGATCTGGGATTGGCCGTCGCGAATTCGCTGGCGGGCGTGCAGGAAGGCGCGCGGCAGGTGGAATGCACGATCAATGGGATCGGCGAGCGCGCGGGCAATGCGTCGCTGGAAGAAATTGCCATGGCCATGCGGGTGCGGCGCGACCGCTATCCGTATGAAACCGGAATCGCGAGCGAGCAAATCTTTGCTTCGAGCCAGATGCTGGCGGAGATCACGCGCGTTCCCGTGCAGCCGAACAAGGCCATCACCGGCCGCAATGCGTTTGCGCACGAGGCAGGCATTCACCAGGACGGCGTGCTCAAGAATCCGCTGACCTATGAAATCATGACGCCGCAATCGGTGGGCGTGCCGGACTCGCGTTTGGTGCTGGGCAAGCATTCGGGACGTCACGCACTGGCGCTGCGCTGCGAACAACTCGGGCACCCGTTTGAGCGCCGCGAGTTGGATGAGGTCTATCGCAAGTTTGTAGTTCTGGCCGACCGGATCAAGAAAGTGCAGGACAGCCACCTGCTGGAGTTGATCGAAGAAGTAAAAACGGCTGGAAAGAAGATTCCGCCGGCGGCCGCGAGCATTCCTTTCACGCGCGTGGCTTCGGCTGCGGGCAGCGGGAGTGAATCGCATCCCCGTCCGTTTCCGGCACCGGCACCGGTTGGGGCAGTTCCGGCTCCATCCATCACGTTCGCCGATCATCACGGCGAGCAAGAGGACTATCTCTGGGGCGTGTAGGTTAGCACTTAGCACTTGGCACTTGGCATTTGGCACTTAGCGACTGGTCGTGTAACTTGGCCAAGTGCTAAGTGCCAAGTGCTAAATGCTGCCGCTTTAGGACTTCACGGTACACCCTGCCTCTCATTTCATTTATCCTTTGTTGATGCGGCTACGCATTATTTCTTTGCCCGGAGATGGGATCGGACCTGAAGTCACCCGGCAAGCGATTCGAGTGCTGGAAGAGGTGGCCCGGAGTTTCGGTCACGAAGTTGAACTCACCGAAAAAGAAATTGGCGGCGCTGCGCTGACGGCGTTCGGCGATCCCTTACCACCAACGACCATTGCAGCCTGTCGGGCTTCGCAGGCCGTTCTGCTCGGAGCGGTGGGCAGTCCGGCTTTCGACCGGAACGCGCGCGAACTTCGCCCGGAAGCGGGGCTGTTGCGGTTGCGGCAGGAATTGGGAGCGTTTGCGAACCTGCGTCCGGCGGTTTTTTACCCGGCGTTGCGGGCGAGTTCTCCTCTGCGAGAAGAGGTCGTCAAGGGAACCAACATTCTGATCGTGCGCGAGTTGTTGGGAGGTCTGTACTTCGGCCAGCCGCGTTCGATTGAGGGAGCGATGGGCGCGCGTCAGGCTGTGAATACCATGCGCTACAGCGAGCAGGAAATCGAGCGGATTGCGCGGGTTGGGTTTGAATTGGCGCGCGGCCGGCGCAAACGCCTGCTGTCGGTGGACAAATCGAATGTTCTGGAGTGCTCGCGGCTGTGGCGCGAAGTGGTTACACGCGTCGGCGCTGATTTTCCCGACGTGCACCTCACGCACCAGTACGTCGATTCGGCGGCCATGATCCTGGTGCAGAAACCGGCGGAGATCGACGTTTTGCTCACGGAGAATATGTTTGGCGACATTCTTTCGGACCAGGCTGGGGGCGTGGTCGGATCGCTGGGCCTGCTGGCATCCGCGAGCATCGGAGGACCGGTTGGACTTTATGAACCGGTGCACGGATCGGCTCCGGATATCGCAGGACAGGGCGTGGCGAATCCGCTGGGCGCGATTCTGTCAGTGGCTTTGATGCTGCGGCACACGTTCCAGCTAAACAATGAGGCCGAGTGCGTGGAAGCGGCGGTGGTTGCGGCTCTCGAGGCTGGGTTGCGCACGCGGGATCTGGCAAAAGCCGGAGAGCGCAGCGTGACAACCACGGAAGCGGGCGCGCGCATTGTTGAGTTGTTGGGCGCGGCGGCGAAGACGAAGGACCGGGCGGCCTCGTAGCACACAGGAGAGTCGCGGGCTAAAGCATTCTCTGGGCGTGGTCTGAGCGCAGGGGCTAAAGCCGCCGGCGAAAATTAAACAAGTTATCGCAAGGCTTGAAGAGTGTGCGTGAGAACTTGTGCCGTCCCGCCGGGACTCCGTCGATTTTCCACTGTACCCAGGACTTACGTCCCGGGCTAACCTGTAGCGCCCCTCCGGGGCTTGGGTCTTGCAGATTCTGTTGCACCGATGTCACACGCAGTGTAGTTCTCACGCACACACTTGAAGCGGTGCGCCACCCAAAATCAAGTGCGAGATCGAGTCTTTCAGCAACCTACAGGCGATCAGGGGCGGAGACCGCCGGCGCGCTGTAGGCTCCGGTGATCGCATACCAGCGGATGTGGAGCACATCGACGAACATCCTTATGCCGTCTCGGAAGGGATGCAGCCGTGTGCCTTCGCTGTGCGCCCAGAGGACGGGGACTTCTGCCACCTTGAATCCCATGCGGCGCGCGATGTAGAGGATTTCCGGATCGAATCCCCATCGCTCAATTTTCTGCAGGGGGAAAATGCGGTGGGCAGCTTCGCGGCGGAATGTTTTGAACCCGCACTGTGTGTCTTTGAATTGCAATCCAAGAAACAGGCGCAGCACAAGATTGAAAATGCGGCCGAAGGCTTGCCGGTAGAGGGGCTGACGCCCGGTCTGCAATTCGGCGCGCAGCCAGCGCGAACCGATGGCGACGTCCGCGCCGGCGCGAATGGCTTCGAACAGTTTCTGCGCTTCCGAGATGGGCGAGGATAAATCAGCATCGGTAAACAGGCAGAGGTCGCCGCGGGCATGCAGCATTCCGTTGCGCACGCTGAAGCCCTTGCCGCGGTTGCCGGGGTTTTGCAGCAGACGAATCTGCGAGTGGACGCGGGCGTATTCCCGGACCACGTCGGGAGTATCGTCCCGCGAGCCGTCGTCCACGACCAGAGTTTCGGCGTCCCAGTTTTGTTCGGCCGTATAGCGAAGAATTTCATCGAGCGTGGGACGGATGCGGCTGCTCTCGTTGTAGGCGGGAATGATGAAACTGTAGGTCAAAGAGAGTTCTCAGTTCTCAGCTCTCAGTTCTCAGTTCTCAGAGAAAACAACTCCGGTATCCGGTTTTACTGAGAACCGAGAACTGAGAACTGGGAACTGCCTCTGATTATGCCACCTGGCGGCGCTTGTCGAGCATCTCGAAGAATTCGGCAACCAGTTCCTGATCCCACAGGCCGGCCCGCGCTTCATCGCGCATCGTGAGTGCCGTCTGTTCATGGGAGAGGGCCGGCTTATAGGGACGCGCGGTGCGGAGCGCGTCGTAGATATCCACCGCCTGCAAAATGCGCGGCAAGATTGGGATCTCGCCCTGGTGCAAGCCGTCGGGATATCCGCTGCCGTCGGAGTGCTCGTGATGATGGCGGATGATGGGGAGCACGAGGTGCAGCGATTTCAGCGGGCGGCAGATAGTCTCGCCGGTCACCGGATGCTGCTTCATGATTTCCCACTCGGCGGGCGTCAGGTCACTGCCTTTTTTCAGAATCTCGTCGGGCACGGCGATCTTTCCGAGATCGTGCAGGTACCCGCCGCGCCGCAGGGCCACAATGCACTCTTCATCGAGGCCGAGATAGCGGCCAAGATCCGCGGCATTCCGCGACAACCGCTCACAATGGCCCTCGGTGTACGGATCTCGCGACTCGACGCTCAGGCCCAGCGTGCAAATCACGGACTCCGCCGTCTCGAGTTCGTCGGTGAACTCTTTCAGCTTGAGCAGCGAATTGACACGCGCGAACAATTCTTCTGGATTGATGGGCTTAATCAGAAAATCGTCTGCTCCCGCTTCGATGCCTGCGAGGCGGTCCTGGCGGGCGCTGAGTCCGGTAATCATGACGATCGGGATAAGCCGTGTCTTGGAATCCTCTTTCAGTTCGCGGCACAACTCGTAGCCCGATTTGCCGGGCATGACTACGTCGAGCAGGATGATGTCGGGAGGCTTGCGGCGGATCACCTCCTCCGCTTCGCCGGCGGTCTGCGCGGTCACTACGTGATAGCCGCGGGCGGTCAGCAGTTCGGACAGCAATTCAGCATTCAGAAGATTGTCATCCACCACCAGAATCGACGGCTTGCGGCGGCTGACCAGCAGGTCCCCCATACCCTGGTAGGAGTTGGCGCGGGAGGAAAGAGTTGTACGACGCGGTCGAATGGGAACGTTCATGCTGTACCTGCTCTGATCATTGTAGCGGTTTCGGCTGCGTTTGCCGCAGCCGGGCGTACCGAAAACTGAACATTTTCCATGTACGGATGTCATTGCTGCAATTGGCCAGCCATGCCAATCTTCGTCATGCTGCGAAGGAACTTCTTACTGTTCGCCTTGCTCGCGGTTGCCTGGAACGATAGTGCGGCTGTTCCGAAGCCGCATGTCATCACCTTCGGCCGATGGGTGGCCGCCAAGTGGCCAGATGCGACCGGCAAAAGACTGCTTGATCTCAAGGTGCGGCCGATGCAGGTCGATACCCGCATCAAGGAATACACCACGGGCGCCCCGCACGAGGTGACTGACCGGTTATTCGTGGTACGCCGAATCTTCCGCGTGAATGACGCGCTGCCCTCCGAAAACGCCGCGCGCTGGGAGTGGCAACGAGGCGGCTGGCTGCTGGTGGATCGCGTCACGGGACGAGTCTCGCAGCTGAACCTGCCCGAATTTGACCCGTTCTATTCCACCGCGAGTTGGTACCGCGATTATGTGGCGTACTGCGGCGTGTCGGAGGATGGCAAGAAACTCTATGCGATGGTCATGCAGGTCGGGCGCCGCAAACCTGTCCTGAAGAAAGATGCCGGCGAACCCGCAGGAACCGACGATCCGGACTCCGAGTGTCCGGCACCGACGTGGGAACGCTCACCTGCGCGGGTCACCTTCCAGCCGGACGACACCCAGAAGCTGCTGTTCTCGATCCGGGGACGCGTGGTGGATGTGGTCAACGACACGGAGGACGCGGAGGAGTAAGTGCAGGGCGGACACTCTGGTCCGCCCCTGTGGGTATCTTCTCGAATCTCTGCGGACACAGAATTTGAGGGTTCCCGACGCCTGTGTCGCTACCAACGTGCTAGTCGCATAACCCATTCAGTCGGGTGGTGCAGGCGGGGCGGACAGGAGTGTCCGCCCTACACGTCTTTCAGTTGATCCTCGTTCATCCCGAAGTAATGCCCCAGTTCGTGGAGCACGGTTTGCCTGACTTCGTGACGGATCTCGGCTTCGCTGGAGCAAACGGCTTCGATGTTTTTCTGGTAGAGAACGATGCGGTCGGGTCCGGTAGGGAGGTCGAAGACACTTCGCCGGGTGGCGGGCCAACCCTGGTAGATTCCCAGAACCAAGTGCCTCGGTTTGGCAGGACCGCGCTTGCCTGGGGCTCCTCGCGACTTTCGCAACCGGGGTGGCTCGTCTTCGACGAAGACCGCGAGGTTGTGGATCCGCTCGCGGAATTCCAATGGAAGCGATTCCAATACGTCCTCGACCAGCCGGATGAAGTGCTCCTGCTTCACGAAGTTTCTCCTGGCCCTCCGGGGCTGAAGCCCGCATTGTTGGCGGCTGTTAGCGGCACGGTTGAAGCCGCTGCCCTTCCCAACCCGATTCTTGCAGCCAGTCTTAGTCGCCAGCGGCTTCGACCGCCGGGAGTTCTTCCTCGGCAGGGCGAGTGTGGACCTTCGCGCTGGTGACGAGCACGACCGAGGCTACGATGATGGCGCTGCCGATCATGATGTAGCGGTCGATGCGCTCGTGGAGAATCAGCCATCCCAGGAACACGGCGACCACAGGATTGACATAGGCGTAGGTGGAGACCTTCGACGTGGGCACGTGCTGCAGCAGCCAGATGTAGGCGGTGTAGCCGATCCAGGAGCCGCAGACGACAAGGTAGAGGACGGCCCCGACACCGCGCAGCGTCCAGGTCACTCCGGAAGTTTCTTCCACCAGCAGGGCGAAAATCAGATTGGTGACGCCGGCAAAGGTCACCTGCCAGGCAGTACTGGCGAAGGGGTCTGCAGATGGGTTCTTCCATTTTTTCGAGAGCACGGAGCCGAATGCCCAACTGAAGGAACCCGCCTGCAGGGCGAGCGACCACCACAGTTCGCGGCGACCGAGCGAGGAGGGGTGAAGCAAATCGGGCCAGATCAGCACCACCACCCCGACTATGCCAACGGCAAGGCCGATCGTGCCGCGGCGCGAGATGTGGTGGTCCCCGAGAAGCCAGCTATCGAGCACCAGGAACCAGAGCGGGGTGACGGCGATCAGGAGCGCGGCGAGCCCGGTGGGAACGATCCGCTCCGCATAGGAGAGCGTGAGGTTCCCGCCCATCAGCAGCAGGATGCCAACCGTGGCCATCTGGCCAAGTTCGCGCGGCGAGTAGCGGACTCGTCTTCCGGTGACAGCGCAGTAAGCGAGCATGAGCAGGCCCGCCGTCAGGAAGCGGGAGGCGCACATCAGCGCGGGTGGGATGTGCTCAACCGCAATGCCGATGCCGAGATAGGTCGATCCCCAGAAAACGTAGACGAGCGCGAAGGCAAGAATGATCTTCCATCGGCTTGGGAACGCAGAGTTGCTCATGGAACGGAAAAATCAGGATAGCAGAGCGCGCGCCGCGAGGTGTTCGAGGCGAAACCGAGAACGAGTCAGCGCAGGCCAACTCTCCGCGATCGTTCCTGGTCGAGTAGGGGTCCCTCGCTGCGCTCGGGATGACAGATTACATAGGGTCTATTCAGTGCGTAGCGCCGTTCAGCAGGTTGCGTAATACCGCGACCTCCGCCTGGATGCCGGTGTGGAGTGCCCGATCCACATCGGGCGCAAAATAGGGGGAGTGATTGGATGGCAGCATCGTGCCGGCGGCTTTGGTTTCGGCGTACTGCTGCGGATCAGCGCCTCCCAGGCTGAAGTACAGAGAAGGGACTCCCTGCTCAATGAAGAAGGAGTAGTCCTCCGATGGGGTGATCGGTCCTTCCGTGATCACATTCTGTTTGCCGAGCGCGGCCTCGAGCGGCGCTCTGAGCCGCTCGGCGAGTGCTGGGTCGTTATAAACCGAGTCGGTCGCCTCCAAGTGTTCGATCAGGGGTTCTTTCGGCGCTCCGCCGGCCTGCGCCTCCGCCTTGGTGATGCGCGTGATCGCCGCCAGAACCTGCTTCCGCACGTCTGCCTTAAACGTTCGCACCGTAATGCCGAACTCTGCCTCGTCTGGAATGATGTTGTTCTTCGTGCCTGCCCGGATGTAGCCGACTGTCACAACGGCCATTTCTCCGGGTTTGACCTCGCGCGAGGCGATGGTTTGCAAGGCGAGAATCGTTCTGGCGGCGATCACAATGGGGTCGATGGTCGTGTGCGGCGCCGAACCGTGCCCGCCTTTTCCGTAGATGGTGATCCGCAATGAATCCGCGTTCGTGTTGTAGATGCCGGGAGTGATGCCGACCTGTCCGGCGGGAAGCGCGTTGCCAACATGGAGGGCGACCCCCACGGTTGGCTTTGGAAAACGCGTGAACAGGCCGTCGTCGACCATTCGCTTAGCGCCGGAAATGGTTTCCTCGGCGGGCTGGCCAATGAGCATGAGCGTGCCGTGCCAAGTTTCTTTGCTGTGCGCCATGATGGCCGCCGTCCCCAGCAAGGACGCCATGTGCAGATCGTGGCCGCAGGCATGCATCACCGGGACATCGCGTCCGGCGTCATCCTTGGCGTGGACTTTACTCGCGTAGGGGAGCCCGGTCTTTTCTTCGACGGGCAGCGCGTCGAGTTCCGTGCGGAGCATGACCACTGGCCCGGTGCCGTTCTTCAGAATCGCTACCACCCCGGTGCCGCCGACTCCTTCCGTGACGTCGTAGCCCAGGCTGCGCAAACGAGCGGCGAGTTTGGAGGCGGTCTGCGTTTCGTGCGACGACAGTTCGGGATTCTGATGCAGATCGACGTAGAGATCGTGGGCGGCGGGATAGACAGCGTCGACTTCCTTGGAATTCGCAAGAGTCTGCGCGAACGCGGAGGGGATCAGCGAAAGAAAAAGCAGGAGTTTGCCCGATTTCATGATGCCCGATGATAGCGGGGCAGAGTGGATCGGGCAAACAGCAGGCGGGACACCTTGGAGAGAATGAACTGAGTTGTTGGTCCAACCCTGTTTACGACAACCTACCCGAGGAGTAGAATTTCGCACATTCACGGTCGGGGGAGGTCACTATGAGATCCCGTGGCTGTCTCTGCCTGATGCTAGGAATATTGCTGGTAGCTGTTCCCCTTCCATGCCAGGACGTCAACCTGATGCACCCGCACGACATCGAGGTCCAAAAGCATCCGACAGCAGAGGACAGGATGGCCCGTGCAGCCAGCCTTCAACTCCAGAAGGATGCTAAGGAACTCGCTGGACTTTGCACTTCGGTCTCGGATGACATGGATCACGTGAGGCAGGGTCTCTTGTCGAAGGACTCGCTGGACAAGCTGAAGCGGTTGGAAAAGCTATCCAAACGGGTGCGCGAGGAGTTAACTCAGACCTCGACCTCGACCGCGCCCTGAGCCTGCAGAACTTGGCTTGAGTGGCGGGGAGGGGGAAAGTTTTCTACCCAGGAGTGGTGGCGTGCTCATTGTTTGCGAGGAGCCCATGGTTGCGAAAAACCTCGCCATTACACCAACAATCCCAAAGTCCGATTCTCGGAGTCAGGCCCTAGTCTCCGCCGCTGCCGCGCGCCTGCCGCCCCACCGACCAGATCTGCGCTGCGTCTTTCTCGAAGGGATAGACGTGCACCATCCAGTTGAAAATGATGGGATGGAATGTTCCGCCATTGGCATCGCACTCCGCCTGCGTGGCGATGGACCCAGCCAGCCCAAACTTCGCGTTCGGTCCAAACACTTCCTGCTTGCGGTCTGATGGCGGCAGGCACAGGTTCACATGCTCGTGCCACTGCGCGATGCTGAGCGGAATGCGCTGGTTCAGTTCATCTTCGGTGAAACGCTTGGGCGCGGTGTACATCACGCCAATCAACTGATATCCGTCGCCGTCTTTCTTATAGAGCAGCGAAGTCGGATGCTCGGGATCGAAGCGGAAGGTTGCCTCGAATGCATAGCGATAGTTGGTGAAGTGATATTGCTTCTGCGGCACGTTGGGGTGGAAGATGCGGTAGCCGTCGTTCAGCGCGGTACGGTAGTCCTTGTATTTGTCCGCGACCTTCCGAGCCGTTTCGACGACGCGCTGGGCTTTTTCTTCGTCGCCGGGTTGCGCGGTGCGCAGGGTGGTCATCTTCATGTGCGGCCCCATCTCCATGTGATGGCCTTCCATGGAGTGCATGGCGTGCGCGTCAGCGGCGCTTTCAGCCGGGGCATCTTGGGTTGGCATATTCGACATATCGTGATCCGACATGCTGGACATGTCATGTCCGGGCGTGGGCGTGCCGCTCATGTCTTGATTCGTCGTGTTCTGCTGCGCCGCTGCCGCTGCGAGCGCGATGGCGAGAAAAAGAAGAACGCGTTTCATACCTGTGACCCCCAGTCTCCTAGAGCAGGTTGCGGGGAAAGTTGAGGGAGCGACCGCGGCCCCTGAAGGGGCAATCAAGCGGAGCGATTGACGGCATCGCTAAAGCGATGCCCTGATACGAACCTCGATCTTTCCCGGCCCGAATGAACTAACCCTGATCGTTGCAAACAGTTTCTGGCGGAAAGGGATCTAGAGCGAGTTACTGCGGTAATCGCCAGGGGCACGCCAGGAAAATTCAGGGCTGGGCAGATACCGATGCAACCGACTCCAGACCCATCGCGGTGAGCACCCTGCTGGCGGCCTCCGCGCCGGAGCGAACACAGTCGGGGACACCGATTCCGTTGAAGGCATTGCCCGCGAGGGCGAGGCCGGGTAGCTTCTGCCGCAGAGCTTCTATACGCTGTAGGCGCTCCAGGTGTCCGACACTGTACTGGGCCATCGCCGCTCTCCACTTGTAAACGCGCGTAAACAGTGGTTCGGCGGTGAGGCCGATGATTTGCTGGAGTTCGCTACGGACGATCTGGAGAATCTGATCTTCCGTGCGGTCGAGAATTTCTTCGTCGCGCGAGCCCCCGAGAAAGCAGCGAATGATCGCGCGATTTTCGGGCGCGCGGTGCGGAAACTTGTTGTGGACGAAAGTGGCGGCGAGCATGCGGCGCCCCTCGCTCCGCGGGACCAGAAATCCGAAGCCCGGGGGAAGCGCGCGGCGCACGGTCTCGTCGTAGCCGAGCGTGACCGTCACGGAAGAGCTGTAGCGGATTTCACCGAGTTCGCGCGACAAATTTTCCTCGGCAAGTTGCAGGAGAGTTGAAGCGGCCTGCGCTGGGGTCGCGATGATGAGGGCGTCGAACTGGTCGCTCTCGTATCCGGCGGAGACGGTCCAGCCGCCATCCTGCGGAATGACCGACTGCGCGGGAGACGAGATACGCAGGGCGCTCGTATCGAGGCGGGAACGGAGGGCATCGACCATCTGCTGCATGCCTTCTTTCAGCGAAGTGAACAGCGGAGGCGCAGGACGATTGCTGGCTCCCGCCATTTTTCTTCGCGCCGCCAGCATGGCGCGTCCCAGGCTGCCGTGCTTGGCTTCCATTTCCGCGAAGCGCGCCAGCACGGCCCGCACGCTGAGCTGCGACGCTTCGCCGCCGTAGACTCCAGAGAGCAGCGGGTCGGCAAGACGATCGACCATCTCGGGACCGTAGTGTCGTTCGACCATCTCGGCCACTGTTTCATCGGCGGAGGCTTTGTGCGGTGGGTGGAACCACTCGGCTGCCATCTGCATTTTCGTGCGCAGCGAAAATAGCGGCGAAAACACAGTGGGCAGAATTTTCGTGGGCACCATGAACATCAGGCCGTCGGGCATCACAACCAGCTTGCCTTTGGTCAGAATGTAGGTTTTGCGCGACGCGTCGTTTGAGCCGATCAGCTGGTCGCCGAGTCCGATCTTGCGGCAGAGGTCGGCAGCCCAGGGTTTTTCAGTGATGAAGGAATCCGGGCCGGCTTCGACGATACAGCCTTCAACGCGGTCGGTGACCAGCACGCCGCCGAGGCGTGGGCTCAATTCGAAGAGCACGTATTCGAGCGAGGCGCCGGCGCGTCGCTTTTCTTCGAGCGCGAATGCGGCCGAGAGGCCGGAGATGCCGCCGCCGATGATGGCGATGCGTTTCATGGAGCTTCGAGCTTCGAGCTACGAGCTTCGAGCGAGCACGGCCGCTCGACTGTAGCTCGTAGCTCGCAGCTCGTGGCTCGTAGCTAATGCGTCTTCATGCGGCTTCTGACTACCTCTGCCAGCGCCTTGGTCAGTGTCTGCGATCCGTTCAGCGACTCGGCGCGCCACAGGCGCAGGCCTTCGTTTTCTGCGAACTGCTTGAAGGCGATGTCGATGTCGTAGAGAACTTCTACGTGATCGCACACAAATCCGACGGGATGCAGAAAGATGCCGCGATGCCCCTTAGCCTTCAGGTTCAAAATTGTCTCTTCCACGGTGGGGCCGATCCAGGGTCCTCCCGACATGCCCTGACTTTGAAAGGCAAACACCCAGTCCTCCCTCGAGAGCCCTGCGTCTTTCGCAACCAGCGCGGCGGTCTCTTTCGATTGTGCTTCGTAGGCATCGCCTTCCGTGATGGTGCGCTGCGGAACACTGTGCGCGGTGAAGATCACGGGCAATTTAGCTCCACTCTCGGCACACGCATTGTCCCAGCCCGGGCGCAGTTTTTCGGCGAACGCTTTAGCGAGCAGCGGCTGATCGTGCCATTCATCGACGAAATCCAACGCGAACGGAGTGCCGTTCTCCCCGACCACGGCCCGCCGGTAGAGGCCGACGCTGGTGCGCGAATTCTGTGGCGCAAGGCACACGGCAATTACGCGCTCAAAGCCCTGCCCTGCGATCGTCTTCACCGCATCGGAGATAAACGGCTTCCAATTCCGCATGCCGGCAAAAACGGGCAGGCGCAGCGTCTTCGAAAGTTGGTCGGCTTGTAGCAGAGTCCAGCACGGCAAGGGTGAAAAACCGATCAGCGAATAGCGATGGCGAATCCCTTCGACCACCTGCGGCGGCAGGGAGCGGCCACCAGTGACGTAGCCGAGGAATTCGGGGACCTGGCCAGGGTTCTCGGGGCTGCCATGCGCGAGCAGCAGCACGGCAGTTTTCGAAGGTGAAGCGGCGAACGAACTTACTCGATTCGCGCAGTAGCACTGGCCGCCAAGGCCCAGGGGACACGGGTTCATTTCTTGAACTCCGCCGAATGCTCTCGGATAAATGCGCAGAGCGCCTTCACATTGTCCACGGGAGTTTCCGGGAGGATGCCGTGGCCAAGATTGAAGATGTGGCCGGGCCGTCCGGCAGCGCGGCGCAGGATGTCTTCGGCACGCGGCTTGAGTTCCTTCCATTCCGCGAAGAGCAGCACGGGGTCAAGATTTCCCTGCACGGCCCCTCGGAAGCCGAGGCTCTGCCAGCCGGTATCGAGCGGAATGCGCCAATCGAGGCCGACGACTTCAGCTCCGGTTTCCTTCATCGACGGCAGCAGGGTGGCGCTGTCGGTTCCGAAATAGATGATGGGGACCCCGGCTTTCTGCAGACGCTTCACCAGATCGGTCGCGTGCGGCAACACATAGCGGCGGTAGTCATCGACGCTCAGGCAGCCGACCCAGCTGTCAAAGATCTGGATCGCATCGGCGCCGGCGCGGACTTGCTCGGCTGAGTATTCCGCGGTCACTGAGACCAGCTTCCGCATCAGCTCATTCCACGCGTCGGGTGAGGAGTACATCATCTTCTTCGTGAAGACGTAGTTGCGCGAACCGCCGCCCTCGATCATGTAACTGGCCAGCGTGAAGGGCGCACCGCAGAAGCCGATGACGGGCAGCCGGTCTCCAAAATGCTTGCAGACCAACTTCACGGCTTCCGCTACGTAGCCGAGGTCAGCGGCGCGATCGGTGCGCAGATGCGCGATGTCAGCGGCCGCGCGCACGGGTTTCTCGATCTTCGGCCCCTCGCCGGCAGCGAAGTGAAAGGGCAGCCCCATGACCTCGAGCGGAAGAAGAAGGTCGGCGAAGATGATGGCTGCATCCACTTTGAGGATCTCGGCGGCTTCGATCGTGACCTGGGCGGCCACTTCCGGTTTTTTACAAATCTCAATCAGGGAATATTTCTTGCGGACCGCGCGATACTCGGCCATGTAGCGGCCGGCCTGGCGCATCAGCCAGATCGGGGTGCGCTCGGTCGGCTGAGCCTTGGCGGCCCGCACGAAGAGAGAATTTGGAGCAGACATGAAGCTTCCAATTTAGCATTTTCGCTGACGAATCGAAGGCGCGTGTGGATTCCTCCCGCATTTGGGGTGGAAGATCGGGTCTTTGCGAGGGGTTTTGGCGTCAAGACCCAGTTGAACCCAGGAATTGGCTGCTGGCTGGAATTTCGGACGCCTGACACCTGGCCGAAGCGCGTCCGCTCGTCAGCCTGCTGCCTTGGACTTCGCGTTCAGATCGCGGAGCAGAACGTTCCAATCCACACCATTTACAATGGCTGCAAATGTTAATCGCTGAGCAGGCCGCTTCCACCGCCCTTGATCTCGCCTGGGTTCGCTCGCAGTTTCCATCGCTCGCGCAGAATGTGAACGGCCAGCCCGCCGTCTTCGTCGACGGGCCGGGCGGCACACAGGTCCCGCAGCGCGTGATTGACGCGATTTCCGACTATCTGGCGCGCAACAACGCCAACACTGGCGGCGCGTATCACACCAGCCGTAACACCGATCGCATGATCGCCGAGGCGCGGGCCGCGATGGGCGACTTTCTGAACTGCGACACGGACGAAGTAGTGTTCGGGCCCAACATGACCACGCTGACGTACGCGATGAGCCGCGCACTCGGACGGGAACTGGGACCGGGCGACGACATTGTGCTCACCCTGCTCGATCACGACGCGAATTTTTCTCCGTGGAAGGCGCTGGAGGAAAAGGGCGTGACCGTCCGGGCAGCGAATTTCAATCCTGCAGATTGCACGCTCGACATGCACGATCTGGCCAGCAAGATCACCAGCCACACGCGGCTGGTGGCCGTCGGGTATGCCTCGAATGCGGTAGGGACCATCAACAATGTGGCGGAGGTGGTGCGCCTGGCGCGGCAGGCGGGAGCGCTGAGCTACATCGACGCCGTTCACTACGCGCCGCATGGGCCGATTGACGTCCGCAAGCTCGACTGCGATTTCCTGGTGTGCTCGACTTACAAGTTTTTCGGTCCGCACATGGGTGTGCTCTATGGCAGGCGCCAGCACCTGAAGCGGCTGCGGCCTTACAAAGTGCGTCCGAACACCGATAACATTCCGAATTGCTGGGAGTGGGGCACGCTGAACCACGAGTGCATCGCGGGGATCAAGGCCTGCGTGGACTACTGGGAAGAACTGGGGAGGCGGGCAAAGCCTGCGGCGTCCGGTCGTCGCGCGGCCATTCTCGCTGCGCACGAAGTGATTCACCCGCACGAGCGGGCCATGACAGAGAAAATGATCGCCGGGTTGCTGACCATTCCCGGATTGAAGCTCTACGGGATCAGCGACGCGCGGCGCTTCGAAAAACGTTGCGCGACGATTGCGGTGCGGATTGAGGGTCACACGCCGCTTGAGTTAGCCACCAAGTTAGGTAAGCATGGCTTCTTCACCTGGGACGGGAATTACTACGCGTTGAATGTGACCGAACAACTGGATGTGGAGCGACTGGGCGGCTTCCTGCGGATCGGGCTTGTGCATTACAACACGATGGAGGATGTGGAGCGGTTGCTGACGGTACTGCGGGAGATATTGGCGGCTTAGCGTTGGCCAGCGAGGGCGACGGCGCCCTCGCGACAGCCGGCGAGTCGCCGGCGCTACGAAATGCGTCTCTTCCGTGACGTGCGCCTCCTTGGAGCGGGTTTCGAGCGCACGCTCTTTCGCCGCGTTGTCTTTGGACGAATCTCTATCACCTCGCTTCCTTTGCCAATCAGCGCCAGCTTCGCTAGTCCAATAAACAGCCCATGCTCAACCACGCCTGGGGTGGCGTTCAACTCCCGCGCCAGCGCCGGAGGGTCGTCGATCTTGCCGAAGCTGCAGTCGAGAATCTGATTGCCGTTGTCGGTGACGAAGGGCTGGCCGTCCGGCTTCGTGCGCAGCTTGGTGACTGCGCCTAAGCTCGCGATCCTTTTCTCGACCACCGTGCGCGCAAACGGGATGATTTCCACGGGCAAAGGAAATTTCCCGAGCGCCGGAACGACTTTTGACGAGTCGCTGACCACCACCATTTTCTTGGTGACCGAGGCGACCACCTTCTCGCGCAGCAGCGCACCCCCGCCGCCCTTGATCAGGTTCAGCCTGGGATCGATTTCGTCCGCGCCGTCGATCGTGATGTCGATCTGCGGGTGTTCGTCGAGCGTAGTCAGAGGGATGCCCAGTTGGCGCGCCAAATCGGCGGTGGCCACTGACGTGGGAATTCCCACGATCTTCAGCCCCGCCTTCACGCGCTCGCCCAGAGCGACAACAGCAAAGTAAGCCGTGGAGCCGGTGCCGAGGCCGACGACGTCGCCGTCCCGTACTAACTTCGCGGCAGCGCGACCGGAGGCTTCTTTCTCTGCTTCATTCGCCATGAGTCACCTGAAAAGGGTCCTCTCGCTCGCCGCTCACCGTTGAACCCTCATTTGCTAAGAATTTCGATGTACGCGAGATAGCCCGCCAGTACCAGCCCAAACAAGCCGAGCAGATAAGAAACAATGTCGATCACGAAGCCGGCAGGCTCGAATGTGTTCGTGTCCAGTTGCGCTCGCGTCTGGCGGTAACGGGAGAGGCCAGCGAGGATCAACAGGACTCCGCCGACCGTCGCGACCATGCCCAGCCACGCGGTGATGCCA
>Ga0209698_10003263_pt1 | contig 18136 bp, 16 predicted proteins | sample LitLauG_LLR_2012_FD_187203 | JGI IMG/M metagenome (GOLD analysis project Ga0209698, IMG submission 187203) | Freshwater sediment microbial communities from Pennsylvania, USA - Little Laurel Run_MetaG_LLR_2012 (SPAdes) (version 2) | ecosystem: Environmental > Aquatic > Freshwater > Creek >...
GCCGGCACGTGATCTATTGCAATCCACGATATCGCGGCAATGACACCGCGCTCATCCTTGAAAAGTGCCTGCTCGACCTGGGCGCGTGCATTGCCGATCTGAAGAAGCGCTTCGGCTATGAAAAGGTCATTCTCGGAGGCTGGTCCGGCGGGGGATCGCTTTCTTTGTTTTACCAAGATCAGGCCGTCTCCCCGAGCATAGGTGCAACGCCTGCGGGCGATTTTGTCGGCATTCGCGAGGCGGGATTGCAGCGCGCAGATGGGATATTGTTGTTAGCCGCCCACGTCAGCCGCTCGGTCACCATGACCGAATGGCTCGATCCCTCGATTGGCGATGAAGCCAAACCGTTTGTGCGCGACAAGGCTTTCAACATCTACGACCTCGATTGCCCGCAAAGACCGCCCTACAATTTGGAGTTTGTCGCCCAGTTTCGCACCGCGCAGATCGCTCGCAATCGTCGCATCACCACGTGGGCGAAGGAGCAACTCAAAATTCTGAAAGACGCTGGCGAAGCCAATGCCGAGCGTTGCTTTACGGTGCAAGGCACGATGTGTGACGTGCGCTGGACCGATCCGACGCAGGACCCGTCCGATCGGCGTCCCCACACCTGTTATCTCGGCGACCCAAAGCTGGCTAATGATGGTCCCGTCGGGCTTGGCCGCTTCACCACTTTACGCTCCTGGCTCTCGCAATGGAGTTATGACGAAAGCCGCGCTCATGGCGAGCGCAACGCCGAGCGCGTGACTTGCCCCGCGCTCGTTGTAAACAATACCGCCGACTTGGCGTGCACTCCCAGTCACGCCGAGCGTCTTTTCAACGCCTTGGCCTCCGCTGACAAAGAGATCGTGCAAATCAAGGGAGCGGATCATTATTATGTTGAACGCCGCGACTTGCTGCCAGTGGCGGTGCAAGCCGTTGGCGATTGGCTCGACGCACGGAGTTTCGTCTAATCATGGCGACGGGCGCCACATCTCAAAATGCGGTCGCCGGGCCACTCGATGGCTTGCGTGTCGTCGAGATGGGCCAGCTCATCGCTGGGCCATTCTGCGGCCAATTGCTCGGCGACCTGGGAGGCGAGGTCGTCAAGATCGAAGCGCCCGGATCAGGCGATACGATGCGTCAATGGGGCCAGGGCCCGACGCCGGTGTCGTGGCGCGTCATAGCCCGCAACAAATACTCCGTTGCGCTCGATCTGCGCGCTCCGGAAGGTCAGGATATCGCTCGCCGCTTGGTTGGCGCGGCTGATATTTTGGTGGAGAATTTTCGTCCTGGCACGCTCGAGCGCTGGAACCTTGATCCAAAGAAGCTTTGCCAAGAAAATCCCAAGCTCATCGTCGTAAGGGTGTCCGGCTTCGGGCAAGATGGCCCTTACGCCGGACGAGCGGGCTTTGGCGGCATTGCTGAAGCAATGGGCGGTTGGCGCGCTATCGTCGGTTATCCCGACCGGCCGCCCGTGCGCATGGGGATCTCTATTGGCGACTCGCTGGCGGCCACTTACGGCGCGCTAGGCGCGCTTGCGGCCTTGCATCGGCGAAGCGTGTCTGGTCACGGTCAAATCATCGATGTGTCGCTCTACGAATCCGTGCTGCAGGTGATGGAAGGCATGCTGCCCGAGTTTCAGTTGAGCGGCTACAAGCGTACTCGAACTGGATCGACCATTCCGCGCGTCGCGCCTTCGAACGTCTATCCCTGCTGCGATGGCGAATTGATGATCGGCGCCAACAATGACGCGATCTTTGAGCGCTTTTGCAAGATTATCGGAAGGCCGGAGATGCTCTGCGACCCCCGTTACGCCACCTTGCAAGCGCGCGGCGCCAACATGGACGCATTAGATGCAGAAATAGCAGCTTGGACCGCCCAACACACGGTTGCGGAACTTGAGGCGCTGATGAATGAGGCCGGCGTGCCGGCGGGTCGGCTCTACGATGCGGAAGATATGCTTCGAGATCCCCACTTTGCTGCGCGCAACGCCATCATCAGCGTCGAGGATCCGGAGCTCGGCCCCACCACCATGCAAGGCGTCTTCCCTAAGTTCTCTGAAACGCCAGGCAGCGTGCGCCGCCCTGCGCCGCGCGAGGTTGGCCAGGACGGCCAAGACGTTTTGCACCGTTGGTTAGGCGAAAAGGGACAAGCACGATGAATCCTGCCGACCCTGATTTTGTCTTGAACGCCTTCTTTGCAGCGATCGAAAACGCCGATGTGGAAGCGGTGGCTGCGCTTTACGCCGACGATGCTAAAATCTGGCACAGCAATGACAACATCACCCAGAATAAGAACGAAAACCTCAAAACATTGAGCTTTCTTACCAAACGCGCAACATTGCATTACACGATTTTGGAGCGGGTGATTTGCGGCGATTCCGTCGCCCAACGCCATCGTTGTGACATCGTCGTTCGCGGCAGCGGCGCCCAAGCAGCCTCGCAAGCAGCCATCTTCTTCACTATCCGCAATGGTCTCGTGCATCGCATCGACGAGTACATCGATACTGACGCGGTGCGAGCTCTCGCCGCCCTCTTTCAATAAGCTCAGGTTTCCTCGAATCCAACGAAGGTCACCGCATCGTCGACTGATTTGCGTCGCGAAACGACCGCGTTGGCGGCAAACGCGTCGTCGGGATAGCCCATCGCGACGCAGATCATGATCAGCTGGTGATCGGGGATATTGGCGTGCTCACGCACCACCGGGGACTGCATGATGCCTTGACTGTTAATGACACACCCAAGCCCGCGCGACCAAGCAGCATTGACCAGCGCATTGGTGACCGCACCGCAGTCGAACGGTGCGATGTCGTCGCCCACTAAGTCACGGTCGTAGGTCACGACGATCGAGACCGGCGCGTCAAACTGGCGAAAGCCGCGCAGCACCCAATCTTTGCGCTTTTCGGCATCGTGGCGCTCAATCTGCATAACCGCGAACAATTGCTTGGCGATCTCGACTTGCCGCTCACGGTGCATGCCCTCATAGCCCACGCTGCGTTTACGGAATTCGCGAGAGTCAGGGACGCCGGCCAAGTTGCGCTCGGTGTTGCCGGCGCGGATGCGATCAAGAGGCGCGCCGGTGACCACGTAAAAATTCCACGGCTGGGTGTTTAGTGAAGAGGGCGCGCGCATCGCCATCTGGATGACTTCGCGGATCAATGTCCTCGGCACGGGTTGGCGTTTAAATCCACGAATGCTCCGCCGGCCTAAGACGACCTGGTCATATTCCAAGGGAGGGCTCCTCAAACTGAACGCCCATATTGCGGCCTCGGAGCCGTCCCAGCAAAGCCCACGTAGCGGCAACCAAAAGAGATCGCGGCTGGGGGGGCCGTCTGTCCGGGGTAGGCGGATGCCTCGCGCGGGGACCCAAACGAGGCCTCTTACGATAATTCACCCAGCAAGGATTGGATCTCGACCATGGCGAAGGCGACGGTTGAATCTGCGACCCCGTATGGCAAGAACAGCCACGCACCGTGGCGCATAGAACCGCAAGTATAGAGTACGTTCGGCACATAGCCCTCGCGGTTTTCGTTGGATGGCGACAAGAGCGGCCTGGCGGTGCGCCCCAGCACTTTGGCGGGATTTTGCTTGTCCAACAAAACCGCGCCAATGGAATATTTACGCATCGCCCCCACGCCATGGGTTAGCATTAGCCAGCCTTCGTCAAGTTCGATGGGCGAGCCGCAATTGCCGATCTGCACCAATTCCCAGGCGAATTTGGGGGCAAGGATCTTTACCCCGCCATTCCATTCGAGCTTGTCGTTTGAGCGCATGAAGAAGAGGCTTTCTCCATCCTGGCGCCCGATGACGGCGTAGTCGCCGTCAATCCGACGCGGGAAGAACGCCATGCCTTTATTGTGGGAAGCCGCGCCGCGCATGGGCGACAGTCTAAACTTGGTAAAGTCGTCAGTTTGCAGCAATTCTGAACCAATGCCTGTGCCGGAATAGGCGGTATACGATCCGAAATAACTCGCCTTGCCGTCGTCATCGACGAAACGCACCAAGCGACAATCCTCCAAACCGTTGCGCTGGGCGCGGGTGAACGGGAACAGCACGGTGCCGGAAATCGGCGCAGCTTCTGAGCGAAAGACATCAAAATCGGCTTCAGGATGCGGAGTTCGGGACTCCGCTGCGATGGAAAACGTGGGTTGTGGCCAAAGTCTCATATCGCCGTCGGCGGTGAGAATGCCCTCTCTGAATGCAATCGAAGAAATGTGGCCTTCTCCGACGGCGCGCAGCGACATCACGAACCGCTGCTCGCCTTTGCGCATGCCGCTTTGATCTGGGTGCGCGACGACGCTTGGGTTCATGATTGCCGCGGCGACGTAGGAATATTCGTGACAAAAATAGGCGCCGATCAGCTCTTGATGCGGGCGGCTGAGCTCGAGGCTCATGCGAAGGTCCGCCATGATCTGCTCATAGCGGCGTAGGTACACAGCCTGGGTCTGCCAATGGCGCGAGGCGAAGTCGGCATCGACCACGGCGAGGTTGCGCTGGCATTCTTCGGTCGTCATTTCGAGCACGGCGTCGACGATGCGCTTTGCTCTGTCCATTTGAGTTACGTTGAGGTCGCGCGGCTCCGGGGCAATGTGAAACGGCCGGATCACAACGCGAGACGGGTCGGGCGCCAGCCGCAGGTCGAAATTGTGGATTTTGAGTGACATCGCTCAGTCCACGCTTCGTCTAGCAACGCCGGAATTGCAATAGCCGAAGCCTACGCCGCACGCTCGGGCGACCAAAGGACGGTTAAAAGGCAGGTGCGCTCGAGCGCGGGCGCTTGCGTGCGCGCATGGCGCAGACGGCGAATTGATAGGAAAGAATGGATTCTGCGCCCTGATTGCGATTTGGTCCCGTGGCGCAAAGCCCGTCGCCGCAGCCGCCGCGTTCGGGCTCGGCCAATTTCTCGCCAAGGTCGTTATCTCCGAGGAACCAGCCGAAAGCGCGCTCTGCCTCCTGACGCCAGGTTTGATCGGCGGTTGCGTCGAACGCCGCCCAGCAAGCGTCGATGGTGGCCGCCGCCTCGAGCGGCTGCTGGTCGAATTGGGCCGGCCGCGCGTAGGGGCGCCCAAAACTCTCATGCCCAACCGGGCGAAATTTGCCATTGGGCGCGGTTTGAACCTTTGTCAGCCAGGCTAAGCTCTGCAATCCCGCGGCGCGGAAGCCCGGTTCGTCCAGAGCCACGCCGCCGGCGAGAAGCGCTTGCGGTAGACGCGCATTATCGTAACCCAATGTCGGCTCAAACCAGACCCAGTCGGGGCGCTGCTCGCGCTTGAGATAAGCACACACCCTTTCCAGGAGCGTCTGAGCCGACTCGCGCGCCTGGCTTTCACCGGCATGCGCGAGTGCGCAAAAGCCAAGCGCATGAAACGCCATTGCCCGCAATGAACCGATCTCAAGGGCATGCGGCGCTACGCGGCGCGCAAGCTCTAGGGCCCAGGCGCGCAAATTGGAATCTTTTGCGCGCAGCACGGTCTCGCCGAGCGCCCAGAATGTGCGCCCGCAACTATCGTCAGAGCCAGCGTGCTCAAGCCAGCGGCGATCAAAGCGCATGAAGTTGCGAAAGCGATTGGCATCCTGGTTCCAGGCGTGTTCGACGAACGCTGCGTAAGTATAGGCAAGCCGATCGACAACCGCGGTTTGAAAGCCAGCCGTGCTCAGACGTTGCGTCAGCATCAGCGCCCGCGCGTTGTCGTCGACACAATAGCCATGATGACGATCGGGCACGCTAAAGCGAGCGTGCTGCAGCATGCCGGTCGCGTCGGTCATAGCTTCGATGGCCGTTAGCGAGATTGCCGGCAGCGCAGCTGGGCGTCGTTGTGTCTTTGCTGCACGCGCGGCAAGCCATTCGCCGCGCGCGTCTTCAAAGACGGCGAGATAGCGCTCTCCGACACGGGCCCAAATGGTCTGGCGGCCGCGCGCGTAGGCCCGCTTGGATTGTGTGCTCCGCAGCACCTCATCGCCAAGCAGGCGCGTCACCATCTCGGCGATCGCGTTGGCGTCGTTAAAGGGCGTGAGCGCGCCAACGTTATCGCGCAACAATTCCTCAGCGTGCCAGTAAGGTGTCGACACGACCGGTTTGCCAAGCGCCACCGCGTAAGCCAGCGTTCCCGAGGCAATCTGAGCTTTGTTGAGATAGGGGGTCACGTACACGTCAGCAGCGGTCAAATAGTTGAGCAATTCTTCGTTGTCGACGAATGCATTTACGAATCTCAGATTGTCGCTAACACCCAATTCCTCCGCCAAGGCGATAAGCTGCTGGCGGTACGTCTCGCCATCGCGCGCCAAAAGGTGGGGGTGGGTCGCGCCCACCACCAGATAGAGAACGTCGCGGCGCGCCGCAGCGATCCGAGGCAGCGCGCGGATCACGCTTTCGATGCCCTTGTTCGGCGAGAGCAGGCCAAATGTCAAAATCACGTCGCGACCGCCAAAGCCTAGCCGCTGTTTCATCGATCCCGTGGCTAGTAACGGCCGATCCGGCGCACCGTGGGGTATGACGACAACTTTGCGGGCAGGAGCGCCATACACACGGGTGAGAATTTCGCGGCCCTTTTGCGACATCACCACCAGTCGCGTCGAGCGCGCCGCCAGCGCGTCCATCACACGGCGTTGATCATCGTTCGGATTTTCGAGGATTGTGTGCAATGTGGTGACCACCGGCGCTTCGAGCGTTGCGCCAAGCGTCAACAAATGCCGCCCCGCGGCGCCGCCGAATATTCCGAACTCGTGCTGGATAGAGATCAGCTCAACGCCGATCTTGTTAAGCTCGTCTGCGGCGTCGGTATAGTCGTTGGCTTCGTTTTGATCGATCTGCAATGACACCGTATCGGAATAGCGATAGCGCTCGGCGACATCATTCATCGCGATGACGTCGCAACGCAGCCCTGGCTTGGCGCTCTGCAAAGCGTTGTAGAGATCGGCGCTGAAGGTGGCGATGCCGCAGCGGCGAGGAGGAAAATTGCCGACCAGAGCCATGTGGCGAAGGCCATGTTGCGGCGCGGCTTCAAGCGCCAGACCCTTTGACCCCATCGCATCAATCATAAAACGGCTCATCAGCTGAAACTTGTCTTGAAGACGCGGCGCAGGCCTTAGATGTTCCCAAGGACCTGAACTTGGGAGCGGGCGAGGCGTTGGGGATGCAATTTGGGGATGTCGCTAAACGCCAAGGCGCCCAAACGGTTCCCTGGAAACATTCGCGGGCGGCGAGTGTCGGTCATTGTTGAGAAATTGCGGCGTTTGGGACGCCGTGCGCCGGTTGTTGGCGCGAGGCGGCCCAAGTTCAGGCTGGCGCGCTGGCGCTGCCGGCCTCTAAGCTCGAGGCTGAGGGCAAGATGGCGCGCACGCAAGCAGCTGACTACGACGAGCGGAAGCAGGCGATTGTCGAGGCCGCTGCCGCTCTTTATGCCGAACGCGGCTTCAATGGCGCGTCGGTTTCCGATATCGCCGAGCGCTGCAAGACGTCGAAATCGCTGATTTACCACTATTACAAGGCGAAAGAGGACATTCTTTTCGATGTGATGATCAGCCATGTGCGCGCCTTGGACGAAGCAGCGCGCGAGGTGCTGACAACTCGGGCCGCGCCCGCGCGCAAGCTGCATGAACTTACGCATCGGTTTATGGCGCTTTATGTCGGCGCCGCGGACCGCCACAAAGTGCTGCTCAACGATCTAGACAATCTGCCGAAGGCGCGTCGCGCCGAGATCGTGACTGTGCAGCGCGGCTTGATCGAACTTGTGCGACGGCTGTTGAGTGAGATCGAGCCCGGGTTGAAGAAGCGAAACGGCGCGGGCTTCGCCGCTGCAATGCTCTATTTCGGCATGATAAACTGGACCCACACTTGGTTTGATCCCAAGGGCGCGGTGAGCGCGGCGGCGCTAGCCGACATGGCCGTGGATCTGACGTTGGGCGGATTGGTTAAGGCGGCAGAGTAGGCCAAGGCCGCACTCGTCGGAAAATCGAACCTTGGGAACGCGGGTCCGGGCATCGGCATTGCGACGGGGACCGCGCCTCGACCTTTATGGCCTGGCTTCGCCCATCATCGAAGCCAAGGGTTCAGCGACTTCGCCATATCCCGCTTCGCGCGGAATGATCAAAACCGACCCGCCTTCGCGTTGCTCGACCTGGGGCATGACCGTCACCAATGGCCTGGCGCTGGCGCGTGACAAACAATCGGCGGCGCTTGCGGCTTCGGCCAGCAATTGCAGATTCATTCGCGTCGGAAAGATAATGGTGCGTTGGCCGGCGTGCGATAGCAGCAGCGCGTCGGCCGGGGGGATCCATTCCGCATCAACGGTTTCGCGTCCATCGCAGGCTGCAACTTGCAGGGGCGGCGCTTTGGCGGCGTAGAACCATGTGTCGAAGCGCTTGGGCATGAAAGTTGGGGTGATCCAGCGCGCAAACACCCCAAGGGCGTCGAGCTCGAGCTCAACATCGAGTTCGCGCACGACATCGATGAAGGCCACGTCTCGCGCGTCAACCGCGGCGCGCACTGCCGGGTCACAAGCCGCGGCGAATGGGCTGCCATCGCGATGGACGCACAATAGGATGCCGCTTTCCTCGAACGCCTCACGAATGGCGCCCACCCGCAAGGCGCGTTGGGTCTGATCGAAGCGATCCCAACCCCGGGCATGGTGACCCCAAGCCGGATCGGCGTCGCCAGCATGAGTTTTACCTCCCGGAAACACCAATGCGTCAGAGGCGAAGTCGACCTGGTGATGACGCTTCACCATGAGCACTTCGAATTGCGGCGTGTCGCGTAGCAACAGCACGGTAGCGGCCGGCTTTGGTTCAACTGGCGGGCGATCACTCATTTTGGCGCATCCTTGCCTATCGGCGAGCGGCCTTAGGCGTCGTAGGTCAGCGCCACATCATCCGTGAGCGGCGTCGCTTGGCAAGTGAGCACGTAACCTTCGGCCAGTTCTTGTTCCGAAAGTCCATAATTGACTTTCATGCTGACCTCACCCGCCGTCACCTTGGCGCGGCAGGTCGCGCAGACGCCGCCTTTGCAGGCAAATGGGGCCGGCAAGCCTGCCGCGCGCACATTGTCGAGGATAGAATGCTTGTCTGGGTCAAACGAGACGCTGAGGCGCCGCCCGTCCAGCGTCACGCTCATTTTGCGTCCCGCAGCCTTCTGTTCGAGCGCTCGCGCTGCTGAGGCCTGTAGAGCCGAGAGCGGACCGGTCGTGAAGCGCTCGATCAACAAGCGGGATTTCTCAACGCCGCGGCTTGCAAGCGTCGCCTCGATTGCGTCCATCATCGGCCCCGGGCCGCAGATGAAGAACGCATCGATGAGCGAGGGATCGATTAAAGTATCGAGGATTTGCTCCACTTTGGGTCGATCCAAGCGCCCATTGAAGAGTTCGATTTCCTCCTCCTCGTCTTCGAGAAAATGAAACACTTGCAGCCTATCGAGATAGCGGTCTTTGAGCGCGGCTATCTCTTCCAGAAACATCACGCCCAAAGAGGTGCGGTTGCCATAGATGAGGGTGAAGCGCGAGCCCGCTTCGGCTGACAGCGCCGCTTTCATCAGCGAGAGCACGGGGGTTATGCCCGAGCCGCCGGCAAAGCCCACATAGGCGCGGCGCGCCGGGGTCTCGAAGTTCCAACAAAAACTGCCATGCGGCGCCATCGCCTCAACGACATCGCCCGCCTTGAGTTGGTTGTTCACCCAGCCGGAAAACACGCCCCCCGCGATCTGCTTGACCCCGATCTTCAAGACGCCTTCGTGGGGCGCTGCGCAAACCGAATAATTGCGCCGCAGCTCCTCGCCGCCTATCTCGCGCCGCAAAGTCAGGTGTTGGCCGGGGCGAAACTTGAACGTCTCGCGCAATTGATCAGGCACGTCGAAGCGCACTGACACCGCGTCGGGCGTCTCCCGTTGGACCTCCGCTACGGGCAATTTATGAAAATCAATCGAAGCCATCAGTGACACTTGAACCGGTCAAAGGGCTCCGCACAGGATTTGCAGCGCCAAAGCGCTTTGCAAGGCGTTGAGCCGAAGCGAGAAATCTCCTGGGTGTTTGAACTGCCGCAACGGGGACATTCGGCTGGCGCTTGGTTCTTCAAGGCAGCGGCGCCCGAGCCCATGGGCGGGGGAGCGATGCCGTAGGCGCGGAGCTTTTCGCGGCCCTCGTCGGTGATCCAATCGGTGGACCAAGCAGGCGCGAGTATTGTTTCGAGGCGAAGTTCGCCAAATCCTGCCCCGTCGAGCGCGGTGCGTATCATGCGCTCTATGGCAAAAGTCGCAGGACATCCGGTGTAAGTCGGCGTGATGGTGACATGATCGTCGCTAATTTCGCGGACGATGCCGAGATCCAGCACCGACACGACAGGAATTTCCGGATCAGGCACGCCCGCCAGCACGCTGCGTATGCGATCGATCGCGCCGGCGACCGGGACGCTCACCAGCTCGCCCCAGGATAAGCGCGCTGCAGAAACTGCATCTCGCTCAACAGATGCCCGAGGTGCTCGGAATGATGGCCCTCGCGTCCGCCCGCAACGCCGCGGCGCACCGCGGGCGCCTGCAACATCGCCTCGCTCAGCACGGCTTCGACGCGCTGATCCCACGGCCTCCGCAGCGCGGCTTTATCCACGCCAAACCCTAGCCTCAGACAATCCCGGTCGATGTCGTCCATTAGAAACAATTCGTCGACGAAGCGCCACATCCAATCAAGACCGGCGATCATCCGTGCGCGGCTCTCTTCAGTGCCGTCGCCCAGGCGCACCAGCCAATCGCTGGCAAGCTTGCAGTGATACGCCACTTCTTTCACCGACTTGGCGGCGATGGCTGCCATGCGCTCGTGTTTGCTCGTTGCTAAGCCCGTCAGCAGCAATTCCTGATAGTGCGCAAACAAAAACTGCCGCGCGACGGTTTGTGCGAAATCACCGTTTGGTTGTTCGACCAGCAGACAATTGCTGAAATCCATAGCATCGCGGCCGAACGCCAGGGCGTCCGCGTCGCGCCCTTTGCCTTCGACTGCGCCGGCTAGGCCCAAAAAATGCGTCGCCTGCCCAATCAGATCGAGCGCCAAGTTGGCGAGCGAAAGATCAACCTCCAAAGCCGGCGCGTGCCCGCACCATTCAGACAAACGCTGCCCGAGAATGAGCGCGTCATCGCCCAGCCTTTGCGCGTAGACAGCGAGCGGAGGCATCTGGGTCATCAGATGTGCTTCACGCTGGCGGGGATGGTGTAGAAAGTGGGATGGCGATAGATCTTGTCTTCCGCCGGCTCAAACAACGCAGCAGCTTCGCCTGGATCGCTGGCGGTGATCTCAGCCGAAGGCGCCACCCACAAGCTGACGCCCTCCATGCGTCGGGTATAAGTGTCGCGGGCGTGTTCAATCGCCATTTTCGCGTCTGCGGCATGCACGCTGCCGACATGGCGATGCGAAAGACCGCCTTTGGCGCGCACGAAAACCTCCCATAGCGGCCATTCTTTTTTCGGATCGCTCATCGTTTCATCCACGCGCTAAGTTGAGGCACTGGCAAAAGACTTCTATCGCGCTGCATGGCTGGCGTTGGCCCGCTTCTCTGCGTGCACGCGCGCGGCCTCGCGCACCCAGGCGCCTTCTTCCCAGGCTTTCACGCGAGCTTGCATGCGCTCTTTGGCGACCGGGCCTTCGCCGCGCACCACCGCATAGAATTCCTCCCAATCCACTGCGCCAAAATCGTACCCGCCGCGCGCTTGGTTCCATTTGAGAGCCGGGTCGGGCGGGCTCAAACCAATTGCCTCGGCTTGGGGTACTGTAATATCGACGAATTTCTGCCGCAGCTCATCATTGGTGTCGCGCTTGATGCGCCAGCGCAGGCTCTGTTCGGTGTTGGGCGATTTGTCGTCGGGGGGGCCAAACATCATCAGCGAAGGCCACCACCAGCGGTTCAGCGCATCTTGGGCCATGCGCTTTTGCGCAGGTGCGCCGGCCGCAAGCTGCATCATGATTTCGTAGCCCTGACGCTGGTGAAAGCTCTCCTCTTTGCAGATCCTCACCATAGCCCGCGCGTAAGGCCCATATGAGGTGCGTTGCAGCGGCACCTGGTTCATGATCGCAGCGCCGTCGACGAGCCAGCCGATGGCGCCGATATCGGCCCAAGTGAGGGTCGGGTAATTGAAGATGGTCGAGTATTTGGCTTTGCCAGATAGCAGCGCCTCGGTCATTTCATCGCGCGACACACCGAGCGTTTCAGCCGCCGAATATAGGTAAAGTCCGTGGCCGGCTTCGTCTTGAACCTTGGCGAGCAATATTGCTTTGCGTCGCAAGTTCGGCGCCCGCGTGATCCAATTTCCCTCCGGCAGCATGCCGACGATCTCGCTATGGGCGTGTTGCGACATCTGCCGCACGAGCGTCTTGCGATACGCCTCCGGCATCCAATCCTTCGGTTCGATGAATTCGTCATTTGCGACGCGCGCTTCAAACGCGGCGAGCTTGTCGGGATCCTCGCGGACCACCTCGGGCGGAGGTTTGCCGCTCAAATCGGTGGTGTACATGGGTGGCGCCTCTACAATGCCGCTCGATAGCATTTACTGACCGATCGGTCAATTAATCCCAGGCCGGGCTTTGCGCCGTTTCACAGGACCGGGCCGCCTATGGTGCGCGAAAGCCCTGTAAATTCAGCCACCACAGCGCCTTCGCCGGTGCGGACGCTCACATGATAGACGCCGCTGCGGCCGGCGCGCGAAAGTTCCTGCGCCGCCGCCACCAGCACATCGTTCAACTTAGATGCGGCCAGAAACGAGATGCTCGCGCCTTGCGCCACCGTCGTCTCGTTGCGTGAATTGCACGCGTACGCGAAGGCGCTGTCGGCGAGGGAAAAAATCATGCCGCCATGGGTAATATCGTGGCCGTTGACCATGTCAGTGCGCACCCTCATGCGCACGCGCGCATAACCCTCGCGCGCCTCTTCGATCGTTAGGCCCCACGCAAGCCCGGCGCCCTCGCGTGCGAGCATTGCGTCCGCCACTTTGCGCGCTAACGCGTCTGCTTCGCCGCTCATCGCCCGTCTCTCGTGAATTGACCGACCAGACGTTCTATCCTACGCCTCGGCAATCTCAACAAGCGGAGTGGGGCCATGGATTTTGAGACCATCAAGCTCGAAATCGCATCCGGCGTAGCGCGGCTGACGCTTAATCGGCCTGATCGCTTGAACAGCTTCACCGTGGAGATGCATGACGAAGTCTCACGTGGGCTGGAGGCGGTGTCGAAGAGCCAGGCGCGAGTGCTGGTTTTGACCGGCGCAGGCCGCGGCTTCTGCGCGGGCCAGGACCTTGGAGATCGTGCGGTTGCGCCGGGCGGCGAGGGGGTCGATTTGGGCGAGTCGCTCGAGAAGCGCTACAATCCACTTATCCGCCGCTTGGCTAGCCTCGCCATGCCCGTGATCTGCGCAGTGAACGGCGTCGCCGCGGGGGCTGGGGCCAACATCGCGCTCGCCTGCGACATCGTCATCGCCGCCAAGAGCGCGAAGTTCATCCAATCGTTCGCCAATATCGGCCTTGTCCCCGACAGCGGCGGCACCTGGCGCTTGCCGCGCTTGGCAGGTCTGGCGCGCGCGATGGGCTTGGCGTTGACCGGCGAACCGTTGTCGGCCGAGAAGGCCGAGGCCTGGGGCGTTATTTGGAAATGCGTCGAAGACGCTGAGCTTGCCGCTGAGACCGACGCGCTGGCCGCGAAATTTGCGGCCGGACCGACAAAGGGCCTGGCTGAAACCAAGAGGCTTATCCGCGACGCCAGCCTACGCTCGCTCGACGACCAGCTTGATCACGAGCGCGACAGCCAACGCCTGCTTGGCCGCACCCGCGACTATCAAGAAGGCGTCAATGCCTTCATGGAAAAACGCGCGCCTAAATTTTCGGGAAACTAAGATGCAGCCGATCATTCTCCACAACTACGCCGAGGGCAAATGGGTTGCCGGCTCGGGCGTCGGCGCAGAATTGCGCTCTGCCGTGAACGGCGAAGTGGTGGCGCTCGCATCCTCGCAAGGGGTGGACTTTGGCGCCTTGGCGCGCTTTGCGCGCGCCAAGGGCGGTCCGGCGCTGCGCGCTCTGAGCTTTCATCAGCGCGCCCAAATGCTGAAGGCGTTGGCTGATGCGCTGACCGCCAAGAAGGACGAGCTCTATGCGTTGAGTTACAATACCGGCGCCACCAAGGCCGATAGCTGGATAGATATCGATGGCGGCATCGCCACATTCGCGGTCTATCAAGGCAAAGGCCGTCGCGAATTGCCTGACGATACATTGTTTATCGACGGCGCCGTTGAAAGCCTTTCGCGCGGCGGCGGCTTCAATGGCTTACATGTCTACACCTCGCTGCATGGCGTTGGGGTGCACATCAACGCCTTCAACTTCCCGATCTGGGGCATGCTGGAAAAATTGGCGCCGACATGGCTTGCGGGCGTTCCCGCAATTGTAAAGCCGGCGAGCGTCACCAGCTATCTTACCGAAGCCGCGGTGCGGATTATGCTTGACGCTGAGATTTTGCCTGCAGGCGCGTTGCAACTCATCGTCGGTTCGAGTGGCGATCTCCTTGATCACCTCACATGCCAAGACGTGGTCTCGTTTACTGGCTCGGCTGAAACCGCTGCGAAGCTGAAATCCCACCCGGTGATTGCGCGCGAAAGCCTGCGTTTCGTGGCCGAGCAAGATTCTCTCAACGCCTCGTTGCTCGGCCCCGACGCAAAGCCAGATTCGCCGGAGTTCGAGCTCTTCGTCAAAGAGGTGGTCAAGGAAATGACGGTAAAGGCGGGACAGAAGTGCACCGCCATTCGCCGGGCAATGGTCCCAGCGGGATTGTTGGATCTCGCGCAAGCCGCGATATGTGAGCGGCTAGGCAAAGTCAGTATCGGCGATCCGCGCGACGAGGCAACCAAGATGGGCGCGCTCGTCTCGCAGGCGCAACGCGAAGAGGTGCGCGCCAAGATTGGGGAGATCGCCGGGGATGGGCGCGTCGTCTACGGCGACCCGGACGCGGCATTAGGCGACCCCAAAGGCGCCTTCATCTCACCCGTACTCGTGCGCTGTGAAGATCCATGGCGGGCGCGCGCGGTGCACGATCTCGAAGCCTTCGGTCCGGTTTCGACGCTAATGCCGTACCGTGACGGGGCCGACGCGATGGCGCTTGCTAATCGCGGCATGGGCTCGTTGGTGATGAGCGTGTTCAGCCACGACACAGGCTTTGGACGAGAACTCACTTTGGGCGCTGGCGCCTTTCACGGCCGCATCGCGTTTATCGATCGCGACAGCGCCAAAGAAAGCACTGGTCACGGCTCGCCCATGCCTCAGCTTGTGCACGGCGGGCCCGGGCGTGCGGGCGGCGGCGAAGAATTAGGCGGCATTCGCGGGGTTGCCCATTATATGCAACGCACCGCGCTCCAAGGCAGCCCACGCGTGCTTGCCGCGATCACCCGCCGCTACATGCCGGGGGCGCCAACCACTACCGGGGAACATCCATTTCGGCGCAAGTTTCACGATCTGGCGATTGGCTATCAGCTCAAAACCAAAGCGCGCGAGATCACCTTGGCCGACATCGAGCATTTCGCGCATTTCACCGGCGACACCTTCTACGCGCACATGGACGAGGCGGCGGCTGCGGCCAACCCGCTGTTTGGCGGACGTGTCGCCCACGGCTATCTAATATTGTCATTCGCCGCGGGACTCTTCGTTGATCCAGATCCCGGTCCTGTGCTCGCAAACTATGGCCTCGACAATTTGCGATTTACGAAGCCGGTCAAACCCGGCGATGCGATCCAAGTGGCGTTGACGGTTAAAGAAAAGACGCTGCGCCGGCCCGACCAGGGCGAAGTGCGCTGGGACGTCGTTGTCACCAATCGCGACGGCGACACCGTTGCTGCTTATGATCTGCTGACGATGAACGCCGCTTAGGCCACTGCTTTGAGCGCAGCTATAAAACGCGGGATGTCGGACTTGCGCAGCCCCGCAACGTTGATGCGCGCAGCGTCGGTCATGTAAATGGCGAACTCTTCACGCAAGGCCGTGACCTGATCTTGGTTGAGCGGCAACGTGGAGAACATGCCTTTCTGAGAGGCGATCAAATGCATGGGGATAGAATTGACGCGTTCGGCGGCAAGTGCTGCGCGCGTACCTTTGATGTGAGAGCGAATATGGTCGAGTTCATCGCGCCATGACTTGGCAAGCTCTTTCTCGCTCAGCACGGTGCGAACAATGCTGGCGCCGTGATCGGGCGGCATCGAATAATTGGCGCGCGCAATGGCGAAGAGATTGCTCTCAACCGCCTGGCGCGCGTGCGCGGGGGTTTTGACGAACAGCGCCCCGACGCGCTCGCGATAGATCCCGAATGACTTGGCTTCCGACACGGCGATGATCGCCTCTGGCGTCCGTTGCACAAGCGCGCGCAAGCCTGCGGCATCCTCGTCGATGCCGTCGCCGAAGCCTTGATAGGCAAAGTCGAGGAGGGGGATCACGCCGCGCGCGTTGAGCGGTCCGGCAAGCTCAAGCCATTGCGCCGGCGAAAAATCCGCGCCCAAGGGATTGTGGCAGCATGCTTGCAAGATTACCGCGTCGCCGCGCTCGACTTGCGCCAAGGCGCCAATGAGCGCAGCCATATCGATGCGTTGTTCCGCGATATTGAAGAACGGAACATCGATAGGCTCAAGCCGAGCCGCACGCACGATCGCGGGATGATTGGGCCAGCAAGGTTGCGGCAGCAGCACCCGCTTGGCGCCGCTCTCACGCAAAAGATCGCAGCCCAAACGCAGCGCCCCGGTGCCGCCGACGGCTTGGATCGAGACCAGCTCGCCGCCGGCCTCTCCAAACACCAGCTCTGCGACTAGCTGCAGAAACTCGACATCGCCTCGCTGGCCGACATAGGCCTTGGTCTTTTGAGACGCGAGCAAGCGCGCTTCGGCCTGTTTCACTGCGTGCATAATGGGTGTCGCGCCGGATTCGTCCTTGTAGACGCCGACGCCCAGATCAATCTTGTCCGCGCGCGGGTCCTCGCGGAACATTTTGATGATCTTAAGCAACGGATCTGGCGATTTCTGCGCAATGGTTTCAAGCATCGTCACTCTTCCAGCGGCCAATGTTCCAGAACTTCGACAAAGCGCGTGAGCCAGGCATTGGTCTGATGCGCGTCGATCACCCGGTGATCTATGGTGAGCGTCACATACGCCATCGGGCGGATCAGCATTGCATCGGCGCCGTCCACCTCGCGCACCACAACCCGCTTTTCGAGTTTGCCCACGCCGAGGATGGCCGATTGCGGTTGATTGATAATGATGGGCGACGCCAACAGCGAGCCCGATACGCCATGATTGGAGATCGTAAACGTGCCGCCCTGGGTATCGCTCAGCGTCAATTTTCCAGCCCGCGCCCGCTCGGTCACATCATGCAAACGCGCTGCAACTTGCGCCAAATTCAGCGCCTGCGCTTCACGGATCGCCGGGACTATCAATCCTTTGTCCCCAAGCGCCACGCCAACGCCAATATTGACGCTCTCGAACACTTCAAGTGCGTCCTCGCTCCACCGGCTATTGACGTTGGGGGCGGCACTCATGGCTTCGGCGGCCGCGCGCACGAAATAGGCTGAGAAGGTGAGCGGCGTCTGGTAGCTCGCCTTGTGTTTGGCGCGGTGTGCGGCGATGGCGGAGAAATCCGCTTCAAACACCGCGGTCACGTGAGGAGCGGTTTGCACCGAGCGCGTCATGTGCTCGGCAATGAGGCGGCGCATGCGGTCGTGGCGGACGCTATGGGAACGCACCTCGCCCGCGCGCGCGGGGGCGCGCGCGGGCGAGGGCGTTTTCAAAAACGCTTCGACGTCCTCATGGGTTATGCGCCCGTTGCGGCCGCTGCCATTGATTGCGCTCGCCTCTAACTGGTTGTCCGCCAACAACCGGCGCACCAAGGGCGAGAGCCTTGTTTCGCGTGCGTTGGCGCGCGTTGTGGCCGACAGGCGAGGGTCTGGGCTCGTACGCGTTGCCGGGTTGATCGGCGATATTTGCGGGCTTGCAGCGGCGGTGGCGTTGAGCACGCCCAGCACCGCGCCGGGCGTGGCCTCGTCGCCTTCGCCTAATGCAATCGAAGCCAGCACCCCATCAGCGGGCGCGGCGACTTCGATTGCGACCTTGTCGGTTTCCAGCTCGACAATCGGTTCGTCGCGCTTTACCGCCTCGCCGACTTTTTTCAGCCAGGCGCG
>Ga0209698_10003264_pt1 | contig 18135 bp, 15 predicted proteins | sample LitLauG_LLR_2012_FD_187203 | JGI IMG/M metagenome (GOLD analysis project Ga0209698, IMG submission 187203) | Freshwater sediment microbial communities from Pennsylvania, USA - Little Laurel Run_MetaG_LLR_2012 (SPAdes) (version 2) | ecosystem: Environmental > Aquatic > Freshwater > Creek >...
CCTGGCTTTGGGCAACCAACTCCCGCCGAATCAGCCCGCCGCCTGCGGCGCCATCCTCGGTTTACGGAATCGCTGATCCCACGCAGGGCTTTCTTCCGCCGCCCTCGACAAAAGGCGTATACTCCGAAAAAGGAGTCCTATGCGGCACATTCCTACGGCAGTTGGGCTGATCGGGCTGGTTTGGCTGGCGGGAACCAGTCAGGAGTTGCACGGGCAGCAAACCACTTCGCGCCAGGGCGCCAAAGCCCTCTATGCGGTAACGCATGTGGACTTTGCAGCAACCAGTGCCAACCTGGTGGAAGCCACGCGCCTGGTGCGCGAGTTCGGGATCGACAGCCAGAAGGACGCGGGAGTGATCCGCTTCGAGATCATGATGATGGAAGGGCACCCGAATCACTTCGCGATCTACGAGGTATGGCAGTCGCGGGAGGCCTTCGATGCCCACCTGGCTGCCCCGCACACCAAGCAATTCCGGGAAAAAATACAGCCCATGCTCGGCAGCCCGTTTCGAGAGCGGCTGCACACTCTGCAACAGTTACCCTAGTGCCGTAGCCCGTGGCGCAAATCCAGGTGCGGCCAATTCGGGTACAGCCACCGAAACTCCCTAATGAACACGATGTGATTTGGGCGACTTGCATGTCCGCAATTTCGGAGGCAGTCCCCGAATTGGACGGATGACCATTCTGCCGAGCTGCCAGGAAGATGCGGCAATTAGAAGATCAGCTTCAGGCCCAACTGGATGGCGCGGGGGCCACCTGACCCAAGCAGTGTGTTGGAACTGGTCACATCCGGGGTCTCGGGGCGGAAACCGAAACTCGCCCCCGCGGTCGCCGTAGGATTGGTATAGGAATTATCGCCCCCCGGTCCACCGAAAGGATTCGAGATATTGGGGTGGTTGAGGATGTTGAAGAACTCGGCTCGGAACTGGGCGGTCAGCCGTTCCTTGAACTTCATCGCTTTCGTGAGCGAAAAATCCACGTTGTAAAAGGGCATACTGCGGAAAATGCGCGGCCCCGTCGTGCCGTAGCTGCCAAACGCGGGCGGAATCAGAACCGAACTGCCCAAAGCGTAACAGCCCAAGTTGGCCAGTGAAGCGACGCCCAGCGGGCCCAAAGCCTGCGCCTTCGCGAGACAGGCCGGATTGCTCGTGCCCGCGAAATAAGGGATCCCGCCTTGCCCGCCGTTGGTGTTGATCAGCGATTTGGTCGTTTTGAAGTCGGCAGGATTTCCGTAGAAGTCCCACTGCTCCCCAATGGTGCTGGCGCCGTTAATCGCGCCGGTCCCGCTGAAGTCGGTACTGGTATCGTTGATGCCCCACGGCAATCCCGACTGTATACTTACTATCGAATTGATCGACCAGCCCTGCAGGAGCTGTCCTGGTGTCTTAACCCCGGGGATGGCATAGGTCAGAGAATAAGTGAACCGCTGCCTGATATCGAATTGGCTCGATCCATAGAGCGCCCTGACGTTGTTGGTGTTGATCGGACTCGTAAAGCTCCAATTGTCGGGAGACATCCCCAGGGCATGAGCGAATGTGTAGCCAAGAACAAACGACAGCCCATGCGATCGGCGCTGCGTGAGTGATACCTGGAGGCCATTATAGTTGGAGAAGTTATTGTTGGAGAGCCAGTAAATGTAGTTCAGATAGGGGAACTTGCTGTTGAACGGCCGGGCGGCCTGCTCGGCAGCGCCGTCGGGGCTGCAATTGTCGTATGCCGGAGCGCTGGCCAAGCACAGGGCGGCTGGCGTACCGGGGACCGCAGGGTTACCCCATCCGGGGCTGAAACCGTTTACTAACTGCGGCTGGTTCAAGTCCCGAATTCCGACCAATTTTGTGGCATGATTGCCGACGTAACCGATATCCACGGAAAGATTATTCGTGATGGCGCGCTGAATACCTAAATTCCAGGAACTAATATAGGGAGTGCGCAGATTACGATCCACTCCGAGCACAACACAGGGCTGAGGCTTATAGCCGTTGGCTAGCGTGACCGAGCCGTCTCCGCAGGCAGGCGCCGCCGCGTAAATGGGCGTGTTCGGGCCGTTGTTGGCCCAGTTGTACTTGATGGTTCCGGGGGCGGTTGGAGATCCCAGGGCGTTACCGGTAAACGTGAGGGCGCCCACATTGATGGTGCCACCAGCCGTGGTGGGAGTCGAGTTGCCATTGGTATAGAGATTTACGCCTGTGGGGACGGTACGCAGCCCGAGTAAGTTACCGATCGCCATAAACGAGTCGTAGCTGCCTTGCTCGTAGAAGATACCTCCTCCGGCGCGAATGACCGTCTTGCCGTTACCCGCGATATCCCATGCAATACCCAGGCGCGGGGCGAAATTGTTGTGATCGCCGTTAAAGACCTTGCCGACTTGCTTGCCGGCCTGCACCAAGCCGACGCTCGGATCGAAGTTGCCGACGAGGTTGTTATCTTCGGTAAGGACGGTATTCAGTTCATACCGCAGCCCCAGGTTAACGGTCAGGTTGCGAGTGAGACGCCAGTCGTCTTGAACAAAAGCTCCGTAGCTGTAGCTTCTCAAGTGCCGCAGGAGGTCCCCCGCAGTGAATAGCGCCCGGTTCATCGTGCCGTTGAAGAAGCTCTGCAGGTTCGCAAAACGGAGAGGGCCCTTTGTGTTTGATGTGACGTTGTTAGTGCTTTGACTGATCAGAATCTCACCGCCGAACTTCAGCGTATGGTTATTGTGGAGAACAGAAATACTGTCGGTTATCTGCCATACGCCGTCCGGCCCTACCGTCTTCGGCCAGCCCAAGCCTAACTGGAAGGTGTAGCCCTGAATAGATATTCCGGGGAGTCCAAAATACGCTGGATTCGTTTGCCCCGTGTAGAAGTGGTAGGTGTTGCCATTATAGGAGTAGTTGGCGGGATTTTGGGTAGCGTCCTGGCTTTGAAAGACCTGGAAATAATGCGAATAGCCAACCCGAAGGGAATTCACTGTCGAGGAAGTCGGAGTCCAAGTCCAGTTTCCCGAACCTACTTGTGATCGCGCATACTGATTGGTCAGCCAGGGCCCCGCTACTTCGAGAGTCGGATTGTCGACAAGCACGCCGTCGCCCGGACTGATGAAATACATGCCGCTCAGCGAGTGTTTGGCGTTGAGATGATAGTCGATCTTTCCAAGACCGGAGTTGATGTTGTTCACGCTGGGTATGGAAGTGTTAAATGCGGTCGTGGGTCCATTGTTCGCCAGAAACAGCCCCGGATAGTTCGGCAGTTGGGCACAAGTCGTGCTCAGCCCCGCCAATTGGGCGCTAAGGGCCGTGAGGTTTCCCGCTGTCCTGGCGGCATTGCAGGCGCCGATCAGGTTCTGCGCCGCCGATCCTACGCCAGCGGCGGTAATGGGCACCTTGTGCTGGACCGGGTTGCCCACGCTGTACCGCTGCGACTCGAAATTGCCGAAGAAGAAGAGCTTGTCTCTGATGATCCGGCCGCCCAAGCTCCCACCGAACTGCTCCAGCGTGTGCTCCGACACCGGATCCGTTGGCTGTTCCCAATAGTTGCGGGCATCCCAGGCATTGTCCCGGCCATAAGCGTAGGCGGTACCGTGGAACTGGTTGGTCCCGGATTTTACACCCACATTGACCACGGAGCCGGGCTTCCAGCCGTATTCCGCACGGGGGTTCTGCTGAGTCTTGAATTCGTCAATCGCATCGATGGGCAGGATGGTTCCGGCGTCGCCTGCAGCCATCACGGCATTCATGACGCTCTGTGCCATCCAGGGATCGTTGCTATTGATGCCCTCGACCATAAAGAAATTGTCGTGAGGCCGCAGGCCGTTGGTGCTCTGTGTCCAGCCAGAGTTGCCGGGATATTTCGTCACGCCCGGCCGGAGATCGAGCAGGTTCTCGAAGTTCCGGCCGTTCAGAGGAAGATCGTTGATCACCTCATTCTGCAGGGTTCCGCCAAGCTCGGCATTGCTGGTTTCGATAAGCGGAGCTTCCGCGTTGACGGTGACCACCTGGGTCTGCTCACCTGGCTGAAGAGTCAGGTCCATACGGAGTTCCTGCGAGACTTCCAACGGAATGTTCGGGCGCTCGACAGTCCGGAAGCCTTTGAACTCGGCACGGACCTTGTATGTTCCAGGGAGCAGATTGGGCGCGTTGTAGGCGCCCGCGGAATCTGTGGTGAGGGTGCGCGTAGTCCCTCGATCGACGTCCGAAACCGTCACGGTCGCGCCCGAAATAGCGCCGCCGCTCTGGTCAGTGATGCTACCTTGAATGCGGCCTGTGCTGCCTTGAGGAAAGACCGGAACGGAAACCAAGAATAGAAACAGGAACAACCCAACGTACCACCTCAGACGGATGCCGGCCGAAAATGAGAACATGAGATCCCCTCCCCTAATTGCCACCTGATTTAGATCGCGCCCGTTATCTCCGTTATCTTCGGTTAACTGAGAACGCGACTGCCGCTTGCTATTAGCTATCACCGGTCTACCTAAATGTCAAGACAAAACCACGGCCGTGGTGCCCGTGCCAGCTAAGGAAGATCACTATTTCCACGCCGAATAAACGGGCTTACCGATTACGAAGGCGGAATTGGCGCCTTGCCGCGGCCGGAACTTTTGCACGCGTCCGTTATCCACCTCGGCTACGTAGAAATTGCCCTCTTGATCCACGCTGAACCCGTGAACTCCCCAAAAACCGCCAGGAAAATCGCCCCAGGTACCCCAGGAATAAAGGAAGTGCCCCTCCAGGTCATACTTCAGCATCTTCGAGGTCCCGCGGTCGTAAGCCCAGAGGTTGCGATCGGCCCCGATGTAGATGAGGTGAATGTCCGACGGCTCACCTCCGAACCCCCACTCGGACAGATATTTTCCGTTATCGTCAAAAACCTGCACGCGGTGATTGCCGCGGTCGTTCACGAAGACATGCCGGGTCTGCGGGTCGACGGCAATGCCATGCACGTTGTTGAAGTAAGCCGGGCGCGTGTCATTCGGAGGCGTCCCTTTCTTTCCCCAATCCAAGAGGAATTTCCCGTCCTTATCGAATTTGGCAACCCGCGTCCCGTTATACCCATCGGCCACAAACATAGTGCTGTCGGGCAGCCACGCCAGGAACGTCGGCCGGTTGAAGTGTGTCCCATCCGCGCCGGATACGGTGGGCGTACCGATGGTTTGCACCAGTTCTTTGCCGTCGTGCGAGAACTTGTAGATGGCGTGCATATGATCGTCTACGACCCAAACATACTTCTGGGGATCGTAGGGATTGATGGCCACGAAGTGGGGCCGCTTGAAGATCTTGTCCCACTGCGTCCAGCGCTCGATGATATTGCCGTTGGCGTCGGCCACGGTGAGGCAGTTTTCCCACTTGGCGTCCACGCCGAGAGTTCCCTTCCACAGCTTCATGCCGTCAGCGGGATCCTGGCCGGTACCGCCCGCCCCCGGCAGCGCAGCCACGGTCGCATCGCGCCAAGGCAAGCGGCCGATGGGGAATTGCAGGCTCGGTCCGAACTCGGGAATGAGCCGGGTCGCCGGCCGTTTGATATTCGGAAGTTCCCCGCGGAAGATGAGGAATACGCGATTAGGGCTTTCGGCATAGATGGCCTGCCCCGCGCCCCAAGTCCAGTGTTCATTGCCAGGTACTGTGCTGATGTCTTTGGGCCAGCCCTTGACGACGTCGTACGGACCGAAGTTATCTTGCCCGCCCTTCAGCCCCGGAATGGCGGCGAAGCCCGTGCCCGGCTGCTCTTTTCCTTGAACCGGCGTCAGTCTGTTGCCCGCCAAGAAACCCATTACGAAAACTACGGCAACGGTGACCACCATTGCCAGAGGCTTACGCATGCATCCCCTCCCTTACCGCCGATTACGATATCACCAACGGTAAGACCAAGCAAGCGAACTGTCTTAGAAATCACAGAACGGCGACGGGTCTGTGGCGACCGTGGCGACGTATCCAGCGGCGACGACGGCGACGTATCCAGCTTGACTCGCAGCGGCGAGCGGCGTACTGTTGCTATGACGCGCTCGGGCGCGCAGGAGACAAAACGATGGGTCCGATATCGCACCTCACCAGGAGAGGCCTTGTCAAATTCGGCCTGCTATCCGCGGGCATTTCTCCCCTAATCCGGGCCCAGGAGGCCGGCACCGATGGTGGAACCGACGGCGCGGTGGGCGGGCGCGCGGAAACCGAACTGTTCCCCGGAAAAGCTCTTCCCGGCGGCGGACAGTTGGAGATCCGGCTGACTGCCAGCATCTATACCAACGACCCGGACCAACTCGAAGTCGCGCAGCGCATGAAGCCTTTCAATCTGGATTCCTGGATCGTCGAGTGGCTGCGCGTAGCCGAGAAAAACGAGCAGTTGGCGGAGAAGTTCGCCCACCAGGGGCTGAAGGTTACGGCCAACGAGTACTATCTGAAGGCTTCGAACTTTTACCGCGAAGCGTGCTGGCCCGCGCCTGTGACCGAGCCACGCATGCTTCCCAGTTACCGGAAAATGCGCGAAACCTTCGACAAGGCCTGGGAGTTAGTGCGGCCGCCATTCGAGCGCGTGCAAGTGAACTACGAAGGCAAGATGTTGGAGGGCTATTTCCGCAAGCCCAACGGTCCCGCGGGGAGGCGATTCCCCACCGTGATTGCCTTCCAGGGGGCCGATACCATGGCCGAGAACACCATCCAAAACGGTGGCTCCTACGGGGCGCGCGGCATGGCCTATTTGGCGATGGATTTCCCCGGGCAGGGAGGCGCCTTGCGTCTCAAGGATTGGCACCTGCCGCCGGACACGGAGCGCATCGCCAAGGCGGTGATCGACTACCTGGAAACCCGCCCCGATGTGGACGCCACCCGTATCGGGATGCAAGCCATCAGCATGGGCGGCTACGGAACGCCCAGGGCCGCTAGCGGAGAGAAGCGAATCAAAGCGGCGATGATGAGCAGCGGCTCTTTCTGTTTGCAGCAGGATATCTTTGACTACTACCCTCCCATTCAGGAACGGGTGCGGTGGATCATCGGCGCCAAGGACCTGGCGGATGCGCGGAAGAAGCTTGCGGAATACACACTGGAGGGAAGAGCCCACAAGATCGAATGCCCCATGCTGATTGGCTACAGCAAAGACGATCGCATCATGGACCCGCAAGGCGCGTTTCGCTTGTATCAGGCGGCGGTAAACTCGAAGCGCGACATGGTGGAAGGCACCGGCCACAACCAGGCGTCGAATGCCGGCGGGCCGCGCGGCGGGAGATCTCCGGTAATGCAGGACTGGGCCGCCAAACACCTGGTGCCGGAGACATGATTCGGCCTAATTTGGGGGTTTCGTAGACTGTCCCCGAAATAGCTAGGGCGCCAGCGAGGCGGCGTAGGCGGCGATCGCAATCATATCGTCTTCGGTCAACTTGGCGACCACTTTCTTCATCAAGGCCGCCGAAGTGCCGCTGTAGTCGTTGCCCTGAAAACTGTAGAGTTGCCGCACGATGTAGATCGGATGCAGGCCGGCAATGCGTGGCACGTCGCCCAGGCCCTTCAGGTTGTCGCCGTGGCAAATCGTGCAGGCGATGGTTTTGCCGGCGCCGCCATTCTTCACCAGCGACTCACCCTTGGCGATGCTGCCGGGCGGAACGTAGGCGATGAATCCGGAGTGCGGATCGCGGCTGGTGGCGCGCGCCGGGTCCTGCGGCAATTCGATGATGCGTTTGCCCAGCGGCTCAGTGCCGCCGCCCGGCATCGGAAGACGCATGCGGCCCTTGGTGCTCACGTAACTCTTCGGCAAAGCGCCGCTTTCCATCACCTTCACCCACACTGTCGGTTTCAGTGCGGCGAACCATTCGGCGGCCTTGCGCACGTCCTCGTCCGAGGTGACTTTCGCGATGGCGTTCATTCGCGCCGGGTCGATGCGGGTACCGTTCCTAAAATCGGCCATCTGCCGCACCAGGTATTCCACAGGCATGCCGGCGAGGTCGGCGGATTCCGGATGGCCTTGGCCTGACATCAGGTGGCAGGCGCCACAGGCCAACGCCGTGGATCCGCTTCCGCCTTGCACCACTTTCGGCAGCGGGCCGTGCTCGTCCGGAAACCAGTCCGGGGGGTTCGCCAGATTATCGATTTCCGCCGCGGTGTAGGATTTAGAGCTGCCGGGAATGCGGATGGGCGCTTTTTCCTCGGCGACCGCCGGCTGCTCCTTGTCCGGCGCAAGAAAAGCCCATGCAGGCCGCGCGCCGGCTGGTGCGGTTTGGGCCTCGATCGGATGGTAGCAGGCTGGCGGGAGAACGCCCAGCGCAAGGACCCACAGCAGACTCCTCATTTGACCCTCCCCGTGCGAACTACTTGCCGCCCTTTTCTTCGTTCTTCAGGAACTCGTCGAAATTCACGTTGTCTTCGCAGACCATCTCCGTAATATTCCAGGTGGGATGGCGCTGGAAGCGCAAAGTTCCGCCCCAGGGCTTGGTATACGCCTTCGGATCCTCGAAGGTGAGGTCGATCTGCATGGTAGCCGGGTCGAGGCGCCGCACCCGTTCCACCACGTGCAATTGGTCGCTGTGCGGGTGGCCTGCGCGGTCGATCCAGCTCTTGTCGTTAATACCGATAGTGTCGACCACCAGAGTATCTCCCTCCCATTTGCCAATCGAATCTCCGAACCAGGTATTGCCGAGATCGGTATTGTGGGCGCGCCCATCGGTCCAGATCTGCCGGATGAAGTGGTTGAACTCGTAGACCAGCATCACGCGTCCGGGGGACTGAATGATCTCCATGGGAAAGGGCTGCAGGTAGATCCGCGGCATTCCGGGCGGAAAACAGCCCACGGCGCTCAACGTAGTCGGATTCACGGGATCGTTGGAATCTTTAAACGACCGGGGCCCGAAGGAAGGCTTTGTGGCCTTGAACTTCTCCTGCGCCCAAGGCGTCATGGGCGGTTCATCCGCCATGAAACCCCACGAGAGGAAGCGGGTCTGAGGACTCCCTCGCAGGTTCCAGACGCCGGAAAGGTCCGGTGTCGCGGCCGTCTGTTGCGCAAAAGCAAGGCCTGAAAAGGCGAGCGCAAACAACAATCCCATCGAGTGATTCCGCATCGTCGATTCCTCCGGGACTAATCCCCCGCAGCGGTCTTGAGTTCCTGCCCGTTGACCACCGTCTTGGTAATCCACATCGAATTGGCGCCGCTCATCGAGCGAAAGCCCGTAATGGTGATCTTGTCGCCGGGCTTCAGCGAGTGTGCGTTCCAGCCGGCCCGCAGCAAATGGTTGGGGCTGGTAAGTTCGCCCTGCCATTTCTGCTCCTCGCCCTTGGCGTCTTTCGCGGCCAGGGAAACGATGCAGTGAGGATTCACAAACTGGAACTCGTTCACGATTCCGTCGACGGTAACCGGGTCCTTGGTGTTGTATCCTGCTGTACCGTGGTGTGCGAGAAGCGCCGATTGCATAAACAGCAAACCGGACGCTACGGCAAACAGGGCTACCTTACGTTTCATTTACAAACCTCCGGCACGCGATCGTGCCCGGCACAATATATAACACCGGGTTCAAGTGTCTGTCAAACGGCGGCGTTACCTGGTGTTACCTGGTTACCTTGGGTTACCTTGCGCTTACGTTGCCCGTGCTAATTCCCCCGCGGCGCCGGCGCGGCCGGTCTGGCGAACCTGGTGGCGTCGACGGGCACGTTGGGCTGTACCTCGGTGAGCTCGATGGTCGACGGGCCGTCAAGACAGGTCACGGTCCAGCGAAAGGGCATTTTCACTCCCGCCACGTCGCGGTAGTCGCTGTAGTCGATCTGCGTGGGGTTACGGCCGACGGGCGAATCCGTATAGCGCACCTGCCGCACCAGCAGCCCGTTTTCCTTATCAAAGTACAACTTGACGGGAGAGCGCCCGGCGGTCATGCCCTGGAGGACTTGTACATCGCGATCGTTGATGTTGCCAGGGAAGCCCACGCGCCATTCGCTTAGCGATTGTCGGATCCGCGCCGGGAAGGTGAGTTCCGCATCCAGTTTGGCGCCCTCCAGTTCCGCTCCGGATAACGGCAGCAGGGGCACCGGGCGGTCGGTTTGCGGCGTGGCGGTCCATCCGCCGCGGCCGTCGTAGGTCGTGGTGCTGTCTCCGTTGCCGGTATGCGCGATCGTGGTGCGTTGGGCCGGCGCTTTGGCATAGATGTCGACCGTTCTCTTCACAGTGTCGGCATACGCCTGGTAACTGCCCTTAGCCACAAAGCTGGTGAGGCCGGAAAGGCGCTGAATTCCGCCGATCGCTTCGATATATTTGTTAAGAATTGTTTCGGCCGATGGGGCCCCCGGGTCGGGCGCGATCTGATCCGGCTCCGCGAGAAGCGGAGGACCGTATAACTCCGCCAGGTCCGGAGTAACTCGAGGGCTCTCGGAACCGCGGTGGCAGGAGTAGCAGGTCACGACTCGCCGTCCATTGAAGTAGCTGCGGTTGAGCGCCGTCACCATGTCGATCATCCGGCGCGCGGTTTGCTTGTGCGCGTTGTCGTCGGCATACCGTGCCCAACTGCCGGCGCTTTGGTCCACATGGCAGAACGTGCAATTCTCGCCCAGCGAGGCAGAGAAAAAGCCCATCGTCGCCATGAACTCGCTCACCGGAATGCCCTTGAGCACTTTGACGTTTTGGAAAGCCTCTTCGGCCATCAGCGGTTTCTGTCCGGCCGTCGTCTGGCCGGACAGCAATCCGGCGCCTAACAGGCACAGGGCCGTCATTCCGAGCTTCATATTTCTTCCTCGTAGTCTAAGTATGATCCAGAATAATCTTCAGGCGGCTGTCTTCGCCATCCTCCACCATTCCGATCGCCGATTCCAGGTCGCCCAGCGGCATGCGATGAGTAACCAGGGGCTCGAGCCGCAGGGCGCCCCGCTCGACCAGGTCGATGGCGCCGGGGAAATCCTCGGGCTTCGAAGCGCGCGCATTAATCAGGTTGAGCTCCTTGAAGTACAGCTCGTAAAACGGCAGGGCGCCTTCGCGGGCACTCATGATCCCGAAGAGCAGGATCCGGCCGCCGAAACGGACCATGCGGATCGCGTCGGCGAGCGAAGCCATCACCCCGGTCGACTCAATCACCACATCGGCGCCCCGGCCGCTGGTCACCTCCCGTACCTCGTCCACTACCTTGGGGCCGGAGGCGATCGTGATGTCGGCTCCCAGGGCCCTCGCCATCTCGGTCTTGAATGGGCTGCGGCTGATGCCGATTACCGGACCGGCCCCGCGCGCCTTGGCGAGTTGTATATGCAACTGGCCCGATACCCCCAGACCGATCACCGCCACCGACTCGCCGGCGAATAGCGGTGTTTGCCGCTGCGCATGCAGACAGGTGGTAGCCACCTGGATGAGTGGCGCCGTGCGGCTGTCAATCGCATCGGGCAGCCGGAAGACGTGGCTCGCCGGCACCGCCACGTACTCGGCAAAACCGCCATCCGCATCTCGGCCAATGAACCTGCCGCTGGGACACAGGTTGGTTTGCCCCGCGCGGCAGTGGAAACAGGTGCCGCAGTAAAGCATGGGGTCGATAATCACTCGCTCCCCGCCCGGCAGTTCGCCGATCACTTCGTGGCCCATGATCCGCGGATAATCCACGGGAATCGCGCCCTTGTAGATCTTGAGATCGGTCCCGCAAAGCCCGGTGTGGGTGATTCGCACCCTGACTTGGCCCTCGCGGACCGAAGGGAGGGCCACTTCATCGAGCGCCAACTCGCCGGGTCCTCTCAGCACCATCGCTTTCATGCAGTGTAGACTTCATAATAATGCAACCCAAACAGAGAACCGCAGCCGCGGGCGCCGCCGGGGCCGAGTTGGCCGGTCCTTCCCCGGTCACGCCCCGCCTCACGGGGAGTCAGAAGCGTGCCTTCTGGGCTGCCTGGGGGGGCTGGACCATGGACGGAATGGATTCCTTCATTCTCTCCCTCGTCCTGGTTCCTGCCTTGCGTGACGTCTTGCCCAGATCCGGGATTCCCGCTACGACCGCAAACGTAGGCTTTTACAGCGGTCTCCTGTTTGCGCTATTCATGGTCGGATGGGGAACGGCTCTGGTCTGGGGACCCGTCGCCGACCGCTTCGGCCGCGCGCGAACGCTGATGTTCACGATCCTCTGGTTTTCGGTCTTCACGCTGCTGGCGGCCTTTTCGAATAATGTCTGGACTCTCGCGGTCTTCCGGTTCCTGGCAGGCGTTGGCATCGGCGGGGAATGGTCGATTGGAGCCTCGCTGGTTTCCGAAGAATGGCCCGACGAACGGCGTACCTGGGGCGCCTGCATGATGCACACCGGGTATTACTTCGGCCTGCTGTTGGCCGCCTTCGCGAATTACTTCATCGGCAGCCACTTCGGCTGGAGATTTATGTTCGTGGTGGGTGGATTGCCTGCCATTCTGGTAGCGTTCCTCTATAATCGCGTCCACGAGCCGGCTCGCTGGAAAAACAAGCGCGCGGAGCTAGGAGGAAAGATACCGATGCGGCGTGCCTTCCATGCGCTTTTTTCGGCGCAATATCGCCGCCGCACGATTCTGAATTCCGTCTACTTGATCGCTTCGATTGTGGGCCTGTGGGCCGGGTCCGTGTATGTGCCGTCGGCGATCACCTATCTTGCTGAGAAAGCCGGCCAGACGGCCGTTAATGCCGCCAAACTGGCGTCGTACGCCACGGCGATTCTGGGGATCGGAACGATCATCGGAGCCCTGCTGACGCCGCTAGTCGCCAAACGATTCGACCGCCGGGGCACGCTCGCCGTGTCCTTCGCCTTCATGCTGGTGTTCTTGTGGCTGACCTTCGGCTATGTCTTTTATCTTGGTTCGGGCGCTCTCCCCTGGTTCATGGTGTGCACGTTCTTCCTCGGAGTAGGCGGCGCGAATTTCGCCGTATATTCCTTCTGGCTACCGGAGCAATACGGAACCGAATGCCGTGTGAGCGCCTTCGCCTTTTGCACGAATGTGGGCCGCTTCGCCGGAGCCGGACTCACGTTCCTGGTCGGCGCCGGCATTCAACACTACGGAACTCTGGGCACTCCCGTGGCTCTGACGTCGCTGGCTTTCGTGGTTGGGCTCCTACTTTTGCCGTTGGGCGCGGAGACGAAGGGCAAATCCTTGCCGGCGTGACGGCTCGTCTCGATTCGCAAGTTTCACGCGGAGGCCACTTGCTTGTGGATCGGCCGAGATGAAGCCGGAGGGACGAGTGCAGCTTCCTGGGAGTGGGCGCGAGAAAATTGGAAGGTCGCGGCAGGCAAATGAAGGGTGATCGACGCAGCGCGGAGTTGGACGACCTCATCGACGAGATCACGACGGACGCGAACGGACAAGACGAGCAACTCTGGGCCTTCCGGCAAGCTCTCGAGGACGACGTCGCCGTGCCTTGCGAAGCGACTGTGATCGGCGAACCGGTTCAGGTGTTGAAGTTCGACTACGACGGCAACGAGCGGCGGGGGCTGACCGCAACGTGCCGCCGGGCCGATGGAACGAAGCACGTGGTAGAGGCTTCCGAAGTGGTGATTCCGCTTACGGTGGAAGGCGGGCGCTACCAGGCAGCGTACCGAAAGCGGATGGGGATTGCTCCATTCCCACCGGGCCGTCGCGGCGCGACCCGGCAGAAGCCCGCTGCCCCTGCCCCCAAGGTTGAAGGTCCAATCGAATTGGTGGTTCTATCGGTCAAGCAGAAGGCGGCGCGCTGCCGCGTCCTCGGCGGCGAACAGATTGTCACGTTCCGCGCCGTACGGCTCTGGGACGTGGCGCCGGGAGAGATCGCATTCGTCCGGCCGTCGAAGCGGTGGACGTACGCGGGCAATCCGTATCTTTCCGGCTCCATCGAGTCCACCCGGCTCGCCCCGAAGGCGCTGGGGTTGGTCCCGCTGCGGCTGGAAGAGCACGGCTTGTGGAACCCCGCGGATCATTACTGGGGCGAGGAAGGCGAGCCCCTAGATGAATGGGCCAAGCCGGTCATCGCTCGCGGCCCGCGTCCGGTGTTTGAGATGGAGCAAGTCCTGCCTGGAGCCGATCCCGAAGACCCGTTTTCCGATCCGATCATTGAGTCCAATGACCTCAAAGACTCTGGCGATCGGGACGGAGCACGCAGGATATTAATGGACTTGTGCCAAGCGGACCTTCGCTGCCTGGATGCCCACGCGCATCTCGGCAACCTGGTGTTCGGTGGCCGGCCGGAGAACGCGATCCGGCACTACGAGGTGGGATTTCGGATCGGCGAGCTATCCCTCGGCGAAGGCTTCGACGGCCTGCTGCCATGGGGCCGGATCGACAATCGGCCCTTCCTCCGCTGCATGAACGGATTTGGGCTGTGCCTCTGGCGCCTCGGACGGTTCGACGAAGCCGGGCGCATCTTCGACCGGATGCTCTGGCTCAATCCTACCGACAACCAGGGCGTGCGGTTTCTGATCGGCGAGGTTCGGGCTGGGATTGCCTGGCACGAAGAGTGACCGTCGCTTTCTCTTACGATGGCCCGGCGCCCTGCGTCCGCCTGAGTCGCACGCGTCACGAGTGATTGACATCTTCGGAGGGCTATGATAGACCTATCCGCGGGATTCGTGCGTGAAAGCGCGTGCTCTGGGGCTGTGGCGAGCAGACCGAAGATATGGAACGATGAGATCAACAGGAGGTCAGAAACGATGCGATTAACGATGAGAACGAAGGTTGGTGTCGTAACTGCCGGTTTCGAGTTGGTCCTCCTGGCATTGCCGGCGCTGGCCCATCACTCATTTGCGGCGGAGTACGACTCGAACAAGAAGGTGAACGTCACGGGAACCGTAAAAAAAGTGGAATGGACGAATCCTCACTCCCGCATGTACCTTGAGGTGAAGGACGCTAAGGGTACGGTCACCCTTTGGAATTTTGAGTTCGGCAGCCCGAACCATTTGTTTCGCGCAGGCTGGACGCGGAATACCGTCAAGGAGGGTGATCAGATCACGGTCGAAGGCTTTCCGGCCAAGGATGGCTCCCACTTGGCCCAAACGCGGCAGGTGACCTTGGCGGATGGGCGGAAAGTCCCTGGTTTTGCGGGCGGCGCGGACAGTGGCGGCGCGCCGACTCAATAGTTGAGAGTTATGAGAACCCGTTTCGCTCGCTTACTCATCATTGCCTCGGCACTGGGCATCTCAGCGTGGGCGCAGGAGCCGGCCGCGGCTGGGGCCAACGCCCCGGCTCGTCGCGGCGGCGGCCCGGCGGCGCCTAGTGGACCGGTACCGCGTCTGGCCAATGGGAAACCCGACCTCAATGGTCTGTTGAACGGTGGCCCTAGTTCGCAGGACATCGGTCTGAATTTGATGACCGGCGAGCAAATCGTCCTCACCCCTTCTGCCGAAAAACTGATGAAGGAGCGGCGTCCCAAAGACGATCCGGAAGCCAATTGCCTGCCTGCCGGAGTGCCGCGTATGGCACCCTATCCTTGGCGGATCGTGCAGCAGTCCACCCACATCTTCATTCTCTTCGAGGCAAACATTCACAGCTACCGGCAGATCCTCATCGACGGCCGCCAGCATACTCCAGAAGCCAATAGGTGGCCGAGTTGGTACGGCGATTCCATCGGCAGTTGGGATGGCGATACGCTTGTAGTCGACACTGTCGGGTTCAACGACCGGTTCTGGTTTGACGCAAAAGGCCATCCGCACACCGACCAGCTTCACACCATTGAACGTTACACGCGGAAAGATCTGGGGACTCTTGTCGTCGAAACCACTATTATCGATCCTGGCGCCTACGTCAAACCATTTAAGATCAGTTATTCGGCCCGTTACGCTCCGAAGGATGAGCTGATGGAATATATTTGCGCAGAGAACAACCAGGACGTGACGCACATCTCGACTCCAACGGGTTTGCGGTAGACTCTGGAGGAGCGCCCCCTACGGCTTGAAGTCGCCGTAGCGTCGACCTCGCCCAGCCAGGAGCAGACCCGCGCCGAACCAATCGGCCCCGTTAATCACTCGCCAATACTAGAAAATCTCCGGCCACGAGAACGTGATCACCGTGTTCATAATGCCGCGCACGGGCCGGATTCTCTGGCCGGCCGCGCTCAAGATGATTTCCTTGTGAGCCGGATCGAGAGCGATCCCCGACGCCACGTAGCCCGTGAGTTGCTGCACGGGAATCTTCCAGCGCGGAGGAATATCGCCATTGTCAGTGATATTCCAGGCTCCGATAAATCCGTCGCGTCCGCCGGCAATGATCAATCCTCGCTGGGCATTCACCTGAAAGGAGGAGATCCGCCCCATCCCGCTATTCGGTCCCCGAATCACGGCCTTGGGCTTCATATTTCCACTAGCGGTCCGGTCGAAGATCAGCATCGCGTCGCCGGAGTTGACCAGGAGCAGATTGTGTACCGGGTCCACGGCTACCGCCGGAGAACCGCGCAGTTGCGTGTCCGGGCCGCCTAGAAATCGCTTGGGCGCGACATCGCCGTTGGCGGTACGATCGAATACGAGGATGCCGTTCGGAGTCGGGTCCGTGGGCACGTAGATTTCGTTGTTCACCGGGTCCACCGTCACCTTGTCGTTGGCCTCGTAGGCCGTGCCCTGAATTCGCGTTTTGGGTCCTTGAATCACCCGCATCGGCGGTTCTTCTCCATTGGCGGCGCCGCGGAAGATCAGGACGGCCTGGGCCAGCGGACTCATCACGCAGATCTCGTCGTGAACCGCGTCGAATCCAAAGCCATGCATCGTCCTGCTGATCAATGTCTTTTGTCCTTCTAAAGCTCTTACCGGTGCTGCATTCTCCCCCGCCAGCCTGGCGAAGGCCGCGATCTGCGGATGGTTCACTCAATTCGGAACCAGGATCTGCTCCCGGATGGGATCGTAAACCAGCGCCTGAGTCTTGCCGAATTTGAGAGACGCCTTGTTCTCTTCGGCACTGCGGATGATGCGTAGCGGCGCGACATCCCCGTTCGCCATCAAGGGATAAACCGTGGCGGTGGAATTCCCCAGGTTCGAAGCCCAGACTTCCTTGTGAACTGCATCCACGAACACACCGGTGGGATAACTCAAGCCGGTCCTGGCGCCCTTGACGACCCGTGCCGGAGCCGCATCGCCCTCGTCCTTACCGTGGAATACGATGAGCGACTGCCCCATATCGTTGGCGACGTACAGGTCGCCCGAACCCGGATCGACGGACATCGCTCCCGGCCAATCCAACTGCGTTTTGGGCCCCTGGATCACGCGCAGCGGGGCTGTGTTTCCGTCCGCATTGAGCGCGAACACCGTAATCGAGGGAGGCTCGAACCGTCCGGAGCCGGGCACCTGCCAGTCACTAATATTGCCCCAGTTGTTCACGAACAACAGCTTGTTCCTGGTGTCGATGGCCAAGCCATGGGAGTCGGACAAGCGGGTCTTGTTGCCGATGATGAGGCGCTTCGGCTTTTCATCTCCGGAGGCTCCCTTGCGGTACACCGCCACCTGGGGCGGATACTGCACCGAAAGGAAGAGCTCCTGGTTTTCGTTGTCGAGCATCATGGCGAACCCGCGATGCGTGATCTTCAGTTTGGTCTTGGGCTCGGGGTCGCCGGTAGCATCGTGGGGAAACGTCACGATGCTGTCGCCGATGTCATTCTCCACCGAGTAAACATCGCCATTCGCGGGGTCGATATAAACGCAACTGTTAAACTGGACGTCGCTTTTGGGACCCGAGATCACGCGTCGGGGTTCCGTCGGCGGAGCGCCCGGCTTGGCGTTATCCATCCGGCTAAACACGCGGACGCTCCAGGTATTGCTGTCCTGCAGGAATACCTCGTTACGTTCCACGTCCACACCAACCGAGCTGTAGATCGGAGCCGTATCGAGGATGTCGCGGACCGGAGGGCGCGCGAGACTCACCGTGCTGGAGGCATCCTGCGCATGCACCGTGTCCTCTCCAAATTCGGCGAACAAGCCTCGCTGCGAGTCGCGGCGGGCCAAGGAGGCGCTCGCCGGGCGATAGCAACTGTCCCCCAGATCGGGCGCCTCTTCGATCGAAATCAATCTGGCCGATCCGCGTGAGTGGAAATGGACAACCCAGGATAAGCCGAGAAGGGCGGCGGCGAAGGCCAGTCCACCCCCGAGCACAAGCGTCCGAGTCCTTCCGTGGAGGCGCAGTCCCATTCCTGACAGCATCTCGGTTTCCCTCCTGTCCAGCTAGTTAAGTAGCCCCGGGGATTCTCACCCCGAGGCCCTCCCAGAACTGTACGTGAGCGTCTCCACTCATACAGCTCCTATGGTGAAAAACCGACTACGCTG
>Ga0209698_10003265_pt1 | contig 18133 bp, 21 predicted proteins | sample LitLauG_LLR_2012_FD_187203 | JGI IMG/M metagenome (GOLD analysis project Ga0209698, IMG submission 187203) | Freshwater sediment microbial communities from Pennsylvania, USA - Little Laurel Run_MetaG_LLR_2012 (SPAdes) (version 2) | ecosystem: Environmental > Aquatic > Freshwater > Creek >...
TATGTATCTAGATTGACAAGTTAATACCCTCCCAATTTTAGAAAATTCAAGTTATACAATTCTCTGCCCGGAATTGGTTCCTCAATATGCAATAAAATTATTTCAAGTGGGTTTTTGTCATCTTAGAAAAAGCCTATAAAAAATACGATAAATGCTTCTCTATCCTAACATAATAATAGAAGTCTCAATCGGATATTGACAATGAAGGTGTTAGTTGATGAAATGTATGATGGAATAGATATCAAACTCAAAGAATTTGGATATCAGGCATTTAGTGTCAAAAAACTAATTGCAGAAGGCAAAAAGCTATCAAGTGATTATTCTGTTATAAAATATGCAGAAGAAAATGGGATGATTGTAGTCACTGAAGACGTGGAAATTGGCAAGGCATGCAAGGAAAATAATATTTTATGTGTATTGCTTGACAATGAAACAATATTTAAGATTATTTTAGAAGAACTAAGCAAGTATAAAGAACGCTAGCTTGTTTCTGTCTTACCAACTCTCTTTTTGATTATGATAATTATAATTATCAAGATTCCTATTATGACAAGTCCGTTGATATAGTCTGAATAATGCCTTATCTTGACCCATTCTTCCCCCAATGCTATTCCAGTATAGGTCAGCATTGTGCTCCATATGATGGAACCTAAAAAAGTATATACTGCAAATTTTTTCAAATTCATTTTAGCAATACCTGCTGGCAATGAGATGTATGTTCGAATTGCTGGTAGAAGTCTGCTTACAAATGTTGATCTATCACCATATTTTTTAAAATATGATTCTGTCCAATCTAAATGAGATTTTTTTAATAGGATGTATTTTCCATACTTTAGGATAACTTCTCTGCCAAGTTTTATGCCAATGACATATGCAACAAGGGACCCCACAAGATTTCCAACAGAGCCTGCTATTATGACCAGAATTGGATTGAATTTTCCAGTGGATACCAAATACCCTGAAAATGGCATGATTATCTCACTAGGAATTGGTATCAGTGCACTCTCAGCTATCATGAGAGCAAAGATTCCAAGATATCCAGTATTTGATATAGTTTGAATTACAAAGTTTGCTAAATTATTGATTATGTCAAAAGAAACCATTCTTACACTTCCTTTTTTACTAGAAACAAGGTCTGTACCTTACCACATTCCGCCTGCGTTGGTTCCAGGCTCGTCAAAGTTTTTCTGTGAAACATGTTTATGTGCTTTTTTCATATGTCTATCAAGTCTTACTGGATCATGCAACTCAAGGCCACACTCTTTACACTTTGTTGCAACCGATTCTTCTTTTTTCTTGAAAAGCCCCATGTTTTTCCTTTACTGATTTATGATAATAATTCTTACGGTTTTATCTTGGAATCGGCTGAAATACTATTGAAAATTAACAAGGCGCTGCGTAGAGAGTACCTACGCAGACAAGCATCCAGACGGAAATGGTATGCTATGAAAAGTTACAGATTTTAGGGCTTGATAAGGTTTTACTTTTTACATTTTACTAGTGCATATTCGATAGTTTGATCCAGTGCCACTTTGCTCATCTTCAGTATTGACTTGAATAATATCTTCTCCACGTAGGAAGGATACATTTTTAGGATCTTTGATCTTAAAATTTCATGATTTTTTACATAGTAATCTGCCAGGGGTGAATATACTTTTGATCCAATTAGCTTGGTTTCTATTATATTTAGGCCTGCATCGTTAATTGTCTTTTTGACAGTCTCTAAATCGTAATGTTCTGAGGACCAGGTAAACTTTAGTATGCCTATTTTTAAAATATTCATTTTTGTCGGTTCTAAAATAACTGGAATTGCAAGTATTACAAACCCGTCTTTCTTGACAACTCGCTTTGCCTCTGATATGAATTCATGAATTGGCTTGAAATGCTGTGCTGATTCTAATGCAATTACCCTATCGCAGGATTCATTGGCCAGTGGAATCTTTGTAGCAGTCGAATTTAGCAAGTTGATTTTATACCCGCTTTCATCTGATCTCTTGCTTGCAGATTTTAGTTGATTTGAATTTATATTCAAGCATGTTATGTCTATGTCTGGATAATTTTTCTTCCAAAACAGGGCAGGCTCTGAAAAACCGCTCCCGACATCTAGGATCTTTTTTGCATCTGTTAGTTGTGCCATCTTTCCTACTATGTTGCAAAGATTTGATTGTGCATCAACTGGATCTTTCGTAGTTTTGTCCCAGTATCCAAAATTGAGGAAATTTCCCCCTGTTGAAATCTGCATCAATCCAGAAAGATAATTGTAGAGATTTACGACATCATTTTCTCTACGTCTTAATGTCCACAGGATTACATCCAAGGGATTAGGATTGTTCACTGAAAAATGTGTCAAGGTTGGGGGCTATTAAGATATTAATTTCAAACTGGCATCTCGTTGTAAATTAGTTGAGCTTTTTATTTGGCCTGTTAATTGTTGAATATGATGGATGCATGCGATTCTAGAACTAGGGCATACAAGAACGGTAAGACCTTTGATCAGTGCAGAGATATTGCAAAGACACTGTCTTTAGAAATGGAAGAAAAAATCAAGAAAACAGGCCAAGTGGGATGGGATCTAATTTTAAACTCTGCCCAACATGATGAGCTAGTCTACAAACTTACTCTAAAATTTCTCAGACAAGCTGGCTATGACATTGGAGACTGGAAGAGGCCTCTGGTGAAAAAAACTATTGCTTAGATTCTACTGCACAGCTTCCATTTTGTGATCTTATTCTCTTTGCCATCATGATCGGAGTTGCAAGGAGAACTGGAATTGATATTGCTATGAATATGGTCTGGACCTGAGCTTCAAAGCTTGTCAAAAATAATGTAAAAGTTGTAGCTCCTGTTCCAAAACCAAATAGCATCGTAAAAGCCGTTCCCGCACATGTTGGACATCCCACAAAAAGACCGGTTATTGCTCCAAATGCTCCTAGTTTTCCTCCACTTTTTGCAATTGAAAATACTGTTGATGATATCGCAAAATTCAAACCAACCAAAAATGATACTGAAACTAGCAGCAACAAATTCAAGGGAATGATTTGAAGTCCTACATGCTCTGTGAAAAAAGCAAAGATCATAGGCATGTAGCCCGGTAGGTCACAGCACGGCGAGAGTTCTACATGTGGAGGTTTTGGAAAACCATAATCTGTGGCATTGATCTCAGGCTTGTAGATTATTATTCCTGATGTAAAAGCAAAGAATAATCCATATCCTACTGCACTGATTACAAAAATCTGTTTTGCCCTCTTGTTGTTTATGGAGTTTGCAATGACGGAAAGAACAGTTGCATCTGCGGATGAAATCTTTGTTCTGTATGTTTTGTATAATCCCCATCCTATCGCAATAAAAGATGCCAACAATACGACGTATGTTGCTAATGCCAATCTCTGCAATGCAGGCATGGCAGCAGGAGTGATTATCATGCTGCTGTTTTTTGCATACGCCAAAAAAGAAACTACTATGGCTAAAAAACCTACTAGTATGAGAGCAACATTTGATCTTATTAGTGACTTTTGTTTTTCCACTTGTCCAAGGTCTCTACCCTGACATTAAATTCTATCTCTGAATTTCTCCAAAGTGTTTATCTTGGGTGATTGGGTTATAATACTAGTCGTGAAGATCGACGAACCTCAAGATTCTGATTATGCTGAAACCAAGATAACATATGTTGGTTTTGTAGATCCGTACGGAGTTGAAGGACTTTTGATATTAAAGGCAAATGATGGAAAGGAGTTTCACATGCGGGCCTTTTCAGGTGAGGTGGCAAGACACATTTCTAATTTTATAGAAGGACAGCGTGGGGCCATACCCACCATATACAACATGGTTGAAGAGATCGCAGAGCTCAATGAACTTGTTCTGGTAAAGATCAAAGTATACGAAAGCGGCAGTGTCTTGCGTGCAAATGTCTATTTCACAGGAAAAAGTGATCTTGTAATGCGTAACTATCGTGCATCTGATGCAATAGCACTAGCTTCATTTTACAACATTCCTATATTGGTTAGAAAAAGTCTTTTAAAAGAAAAGATGGAAGCCTAGGTCAATACCTGATCTAGTTTTCCTTCTTGCTGTGCCTTTCTTAACTCCATTGCAATTCTGCGTCCGACACCAAAAGTTTCTCCATACTTGTATTTGGTGTAAGGACTGGTTGTGGCAAGAATAGGATTTCCTGGCACCCTTAATGATACATCATATACCACAATGTCCAAGTCGCGTGTTATCACGCTCTGCAATGAGAACGGGCCAATTATTCCAGGTGCATATTCCCTTCTTACAGTGTTTACAAACTTGTCACCAATATCGATGACTTTTTCAAGCAAGGACTCTCTGATGCTTGCAGGTGTGTGACCAACCTCTATGTTTTGCAATTCGATATTTGTATCCAACTGTTGTCTTGCAGGTAGTGAAACAAAGTCATGAAGATTAGTCTGCAGCCTTCTTTCTATTCCAAGAAAGTCTACCTCGTCTGATATTGGGGTATGGAAATAATTGAAATTAAAGTAAGTGCCTATGACAAACTCTTCTATACTTGCAGTCTTGAGTGCCTCTCTTGAAATCAAGCCCTGTTTTATCTTGCTCTCTGTCTTTTCCTTATATTCTGAATATGATGAAACATTAAAGAATGCTCTTTCCAGTTTGCGTTTCTTTTCCTGAACTTTTATTATGACTGGCCCGTCTATATCCTTTGGATCTTTGAATAATCTTGGAAATCTTATCTTTGCCTTTTGAAGTAAATAGTATTGGTTTTTCTTGTTTGCCCTCTCCTCTGCTTGAAATAAGGCGCGGTTTCCGAACAATGGCACTTTAAATTTATTTTCTACTCCCTCGTATCCTAAATAAGCAGTAAGTGCCCGATGTGGAACAACTATTGTGCTTGAATCTCTAAGCCTTGCCTGAATCTTTGGAGATAACATTTCTCGGAACTTGTCTAGTATGATGATCTCATCTGCCAGTCTTGAAAATCTTTTGTAAGGAATCTCTCTTCCTCTCTGGCAAACTACTATTGTCTTAAAATTCTCATCTTTTGCACCATCCATTACCTCTAGAGCAGAATGGCTCCCAAGTACTCCAATGGTAGGTTCAGAATATTCATCTACAATCTTTTGAATCTCTGATTTTTTTATCACGCCGTATTTATTTTACTTGGGTAAAAAAGCGTTATCCACACTTGGTTGTTATCTTGAATTTGCCTGAATAAAGACTGTCTTTACTACTGAATCAGAAAGATAGCCAGTTTTTGTGGCATTAAAAATTACACTATACGTTACTTTGGGCAAGTAATTTACAACTGGTTTTGAATCAGAATAAAATCCTTGATTATTTGTAATGCCATTGAATTTCATTAATATTTTTCCGCTCTTGTCTTTTAATACAACCGAAATATTTACTCCTTCAACTTTTCCATACTTTTGGTCAAAATTTCCAGAAGGGTTTGATTTTTCATCAAACGCCTTGACTTCAAAACCATAGCTGTATCCTACTGTTACTTTGTCATAGCTTTTCACTGCAAGCTTGATCTGATTCATCTGCATTATTTTCTGAGTCGAACTTGGACTTGATTTTACTGTGGTTGGATCTGAGCTTATTATGTAAAGATCATGTTTGACATCCGTCATTCCATTTTTTCCTATCAAGAAACCCACGAATCCATATATTGTTCCCTTTACCTTGATTCCTGTCATGTCAAGTTTTGATTTCTCAGTTCCAGAAAACACATCACCTGAAATTTTAACGGGATTTCCCATTTCTATTGCAAGGTTTGGTGCTTGGTATACAATGGAATTTATTGTTAGTGTTCCATGGCCTGTCTTTCCATCTGATTGTATGTTTATACCTGTACCTAGGATGGAATCAGCATATCCGTTCTTTGATACGGGTGCCAGTAATATGGTGCAACATGAAAAAATTAACAATATCTTTAGAATCTGCCTTGACATGTAGTAGTTTCTTCCTCTGGTCTATTATGTTTTTAATATGATTCTCAAGTGTGGCAAGAATGTGATTATTTGATTATTATATTCTATAAATCTACGATTGGATAATTTAGATTTTAAGATGAATTTGGTGGAAGTGAATGCTTGGAAGGAAACTACTTTAGGTCTTCTTTGTCTTTGAACTCTTTTAGCTCTTTTTCTGATTCGATCTTGCCTTTCTCAAATTCGCCTTTTGCCTTTCCAAATGTTCTTGCAAGTTCTGGGATCTTTTTTGCACCGAAAATTAAGACCCCGATTATTACTACTGCAATTATAACATTCTCGTATGCCATTGCTGGCTTAAATTCAGCAGATCAAGATTTAAGTGTTGCAATCTTTTTTGCTTGTTTTTCTGATACTGCCATACCTATGAGATATAATACAATCATGGGGCCTGCTACAAACCACATGGTAACACCACTTCCATCTGGAGTGATTGCCGCACCCAATATGACCATTCCAATAATTGCATACCTGATGTTGCTTCTCCAAAATTTTGGATCGATTAACCCAGATGCAGTAAGTGCATACATTATCAAGGGTAGCTGAAATGACAGACCAAATGCAAGTATGAACTGGAGTACAAATGTGATAAAATCCATTATGTTCAAAAATGTAAGCAGGTCAGCTGATTGACCATATTTGTAAAGAAATTGCAGGATATACGGCGTTACAAAAAAATATGAAAAGATTCCACCTATTATGAAAAGCGCAATGGCTGGAATCGTTATGTTTCTAATTATGCGAATCTCTTTTCTATGCAATGCCGGTGCTAAAAATCCGACAAATTCTTTTACTATGATTGGCATAGCAAAGACCAATCCAAGTAATATTGCTATATAAAATTGTGAAAAAAATGCCTGCCCTGGTGCTGTCTGGATTAATTGGACTGTCGATGGTAACAGATGATGTTTCATGGATATCGTAAATTGAGCCGCCATGTTGTTAAATGGACTAAATGTTGGATAGTACAGTTTTGTTCCATTATACGTGAACTGTGTAAGATGGAAACTTAGGATGAAAAATGAAAATATTCCTACTGCAATAACTGATCTAAACACCCTCTTTCGCAAATCCTCTAAATGCTGGCTAATGGTCATTGGCTTATCCATTGCAGATTATGAAATGGGTTGATCTGTATTAATAGTATATTTCTATGTGGTTGTTACTATGGTGCGTTACTTTCCAGGAATTGGTAATATCTTGCTTGATGGTAGGTTACTTTCTTGCTGTTCTGATTCGGTAAAGTTCTCAAGCTCGATAGTAAGTTCAGTACTTACCTCAAAATTATCTCCTAATTGTACTGCCAAGTCTGCTATCTCGTTTGGTGCCCAGATTTCACGTGAGCCTTTGAAAAATATTCTTGAACTCTTTTCCGCAGGGTCTCCACCAAATTTGTCTTTGATGAACTTGGTAAGTCTGTCAATTTCTTCTTTTTCTATCATGTTGTGATAGAATACAATGCCCTTGATTGAATCATAATCCCATGGGGTTCCGTTTCTATACGAGTATACTCCAAAGACTGCTCCCTTGTCGTCCTTTGGACATTTAATTTCCCAGATCAATACTTTTTTTGGATCGTACTTGGCTTTTCTAACATCTTCTACTGTGAGTTTCCAGTATCTCAAGCGGCTCATTTTATTATCCATGAATATTGACTGTTAATGAGCCTTACTAGACACAAAACACGGTGTAACGTAGGTTGATCTTGTTCTAAAATATTGTCTAGATACAAATTAGTTTACAAAGTTTTTCAACAGGGAAAATTACCCCTTTCACACTGCTTCAAAATATGGCATCTGGGTTTTACCATCTTTATCTTAAATTTTGGCTATGATCTAAAGATGTCAATTCTCATTTTGACCTCTGATTTTTTTTGTATTTGGATATGAGTAAATTCAAGAATGTACTGTTATCAAGTGCCGGGTCATCTTTTTTGGCATCCTTGATGGCCTTGATGAATTTTTGGAAGGATTCAGATTTTACTGTGATTGTTTTGTATTCTTTTCTTGGCATGTGATTTTCTTTGTCCGGTACTTGCTAATAAGTTATCGGTTAAATCTTTCTGGTAGGACTGTACATTTTGGCCGTTTATGCAATAATTGATAATCTATTGCCTTGAATTATAAATATTAGGTACTGTATCATGACTCTGGAAAACCCTGGAATCTATTCCTAGGATAATCCTATCGTTAACCATGCTGGTATTTGACTGGCCACAAAAACCTGTAAAATCCTGGCGATTGTGAATGTATGAAAAAGGTGGTAAATACTTTCCACATTATTATGGGCGGAGTCAAGTTTCTTTAAGATAAGGACCATTGAGATCGTTGCCAAGATGGTTATGATTTTTTCAATGATGTGTAAGATATGAGATGTAGATACAAATTAATCTAGTAAAGAAATTTTTGGAAAGTCTACTAAAATTTCCTAGAAAAACTGTTTAGACCTTACAATACATGTGAGAATCTGGAATAAAAGATATTTTGTTTTGCTGAAACTAGTTCATCGGTATAATTTGTCAATACGACTAAATATTCGACAATAAAATTGCATACGTGGAAGTTATTCCTGCAGACCGCCTTGAACTCTTGTCAGAGATGGAGGAAAAATATGAGAAAAAAGACAAGAAATACTTTGTTAATTTGCTAGATCACAAAGATTTTGTGATAAGGTGTAGAACTGTTTGTATTCTTGTAGATATGGGAGGTGAAGATGTTGTTCCACATGTTGCCAGTGTTTTGAAAAATGATCCTAACGAGTTGGTTAGACATGAAGCGGCTTTCTCACTAGGACAGATGTGTTTGAGAAGCGGCATAAAGCCATTAGAGGATGCAACTAGAAATGATCCTAGCCTGTTTGTCAGACATGAGGCAGCTGTTGCCCTTGGAGTGATTGGTTCCCAAGACGCAAAAGAAACATTGCAAAATGCACTTGAAGATTCAAGTGAACAAGTACGAGATTCTGCGGTAGTTGCCTTGTCAAACCTGAAATTTATGGAACATTTGTGCAAGAATGAAAAATTTGCCAAGCTTACTGGCGGCTAAATTGGTGTAACTAGAGTACCTTCTGGCGTTGATTTAAAATCATAGATTGCATCAATGTTAGAGTCTTCAAATATTTCTGAATCATGTGTAATTATGATAAACTGAGAGATTGCATCTATGTTTGACTCAAACGCCTGTGAGAGTACGCTTACAAGAGATTTTCTTCTCTCTTGGTCCAAGTGTGTTGTTGGCTCGTCAAGAATTATGAAATTCAAATTAGACGATCCCATTAAATGAGCCATCCCAAGACGTAGTGCCAGTGCAACACTTACCTTTTCTCCTCCACTTAATGATTCTAGATCCAATTCAGAATTTCCAGCGTAACAAGTTATTCCAATGTCTCTTGCCTTGTCCTCAAGTGATATTCTCTGAATCTTGACATTAAATGTTGCAAGATATTCTGAGGCTTTTTGTGATATCTTTCCTAATGCCCAAGATCGAAGACTTGTGGCAACAGGACCGTCTCTGTTGTAGATCTGGCTTCGAATCATCTCAAGACTTGTGACATATTTTTTTACGTCTTGTAATTCTAGCAATGCCTGAGCAATCTTTTCAGACTCGTCTCTGTATAATTTTAATTTTGTATTTACGGCTCCGATTTCTTGGTCTAGAATGCTAAGGGATTTTCTTTGCTGTTCTAACTTTAATTTGAGATCTCCAAAATTTTTAATGTCAAAATCTTGTGTCTCTTCAACTAGTCTAAATATGGATTTGATTACATCTGTTGAATACTCATCGATTGCATATTGCCTAAGATTTCCGGTGTTTACCTCAAAGGGTATATCTCTGACATTGGTCTTCAGTCTTGACACTTCTTCTCCAAGTGTGACTAGTTCATCTCGGCTTTTGATGTTGTTCAAAGACAAGACTCCCTCTGCTTTTATGACCTGTTGTAATTTTAAATCAAGTTCTCTTTTCTTGCTTTGAATTGCGGCTTCTTCTTTTGTAAAAAGTTCTGTATTCTTTTTTAATGTCTCCAGTTCTATTCTTAGATGTTCTTCCTCAAACAAGGGATTGAGTCTATCAACTTTAGAGTCACAAACAGGACACTTGCCTTCTACTAGGTGCAGTCTGTTTGCAATCTCTTGTTGGCCTATTATCATTGCTATTTTTTCACCAGCTTCCTTTGATTCTGTTCTAATTCTGTCAATTTCTGACTGGGACTGCTTTATGCCATATTCAATTTGTGATTTAAAAGATACAATTGATAAGCTGTTTGAGCACTCGGAAAGTTTTCTCTCTTTTTCTACAAGATCTCGTTTTATCGCTACTATTGAATTTCTTAGATACCTGAGAAGATCATCTTTTTTGTTCTCTATTTCTTTTATTTTTAGTTCCTTTGGTGCCTCTGATTCTATCTTTTGCTGGAGGTTGATAAATTCAATCTCTCGTGATACTTTGTCTTCTTCTAGTCTCTTTTTTTGCGGCTCTAGAGACGTGATCTCTTTTGATATTGCATCAATTTTGTTTTGAAGTGTATCAATACTGGTATCATCATAGCCTACCCTTGATTTTACTGTGGTTCTAAAACCATCTATTGTTTTTCTCATTGATTCGTAAGCTAGGTCAAGCTTGTCTATTCCAATTATGGCATTGACTAGTTCTTTGAATTTTTTTGGATCTGCCTCAATTATTGTCTGTAGTTCGCCTTGCTGTACGATGGATGCGACTTTTAGCTTCTCAAAGTCTAACCCAATTAGGGATTCAATTGTCCTTGTCATGGATTCTCCAAACTGTTTTCGTTCTCCTGCTGCAAGCGAAATCATCTCTCCGTTGATCTTTTCGTGTAGTACTGCTCCGACTGTTCCCCTGGAGTCTATTTTACGGACTGCCTCAAACTGCCTGTTTCCTATGGAAAATTCTACTTTGGCATATGATTGGTTACTTCCTCTTCGCAAGAGTCCCTTTGTCGACTTTCGTATGTGCTCTCCAAACAATGCAAATGTTATTGCGTCTATGATGCTTGACTTTCCGGCACCATTTGGTCCGACAAATACTGTTACGCCTCTATCAAATGTTAATTTTGTATTTTTATGAGATAAAAAATTTTCTAACTCAACTGACTGTAGCATCTTTTACTCCTTTTTTGAATCTCTCAAAATTGTCGATTACTGCCTGACTTGCTTCATCTGTATTACCCCTTGCTAATAGAGGCAAGAGTTCGTTTATTGCAAAATTTGCCATCTCTGTAGAACCCAGTATGTCTTTTGCAATTCTATGCATCTCTTCTTCTACCTTCAATGGTTTATCTATAAAGACAGACCCACCTGATTGATCAGAAGAAACATGTCTCCAAAAACAACGTAGTGTAAAACCAGATATCTTTGAGATTTGGGCCTGTACAAATCCTGGCTCGGAAATCTCTCCAGTTATCTTTAATTCTATTATAGGCTTTCTGGCAAGTAATTTAATCTTCTCAGCAAGCATGTTTACATCATTAGAGATGTCATCAATTGAGGTCTTGACAGAAAACTGAGGTCGGGTGTCAAGTTTTATCCATGTCGGAATAGCTTCTGAATTTGAAATATCTACCTGGTAAAATCCTTTTTGAGTATCCTTTATCCCCTCACTTGACGTAAGTTCGATGGACCCGGGATATGCTAATGGACCTCCTAAATGCGAAAACTTCTTCAACTCTTGTTCGTGAAGATGACCCATTGCATAATATGTGAAATTCTTTGGGAGATCTATGGAATTTAGCTCACCTGCAAACTTGTTAATTTCTGTAATTCCTTGATGCAAGACAAGTATCCTGTGTCCCTGATGTTTCTTGGCCTCTGCATCGACTCGAGTGAAATCTTCTTCAAATGTTTCAATTTCCGTTCTTCTACGCTTGTCAAATCCTGCAATAAAGACATTCTTGTATACAATTGGATTACCGTCTCCAATGTATTTTGAGAAATCTAGATTGTGATATACAAAGGGAACAGGTGTTGCTCTTATCCTGCTAATGTCATGATCACCTAGAATGAAAAAAGAATCAATGTTATTTTTTTTAAGGCGCTTTAACGCATTTGCTAAGACAAGAATTGCCTTTCCACTTGGATTTGGGACATGAAAAATATCTCCTGCAAGTATTATAAAGTCAACATGGTCTTTTATTGAAGTGTCAATTGCTTCATTGAAGGCAGTGTACACATCATTTTCACGCTCTTCTGAATGATATTGTACAAAACCTAGATGGGTGTCAGAAATGTGTGAAAAGATCATCTCAATCTAATAGCAAATCTTTTTGAACCATGGCACTTGTTGATTCTTTTGCAACTTCCTTGAATTTTTCGGTCTGATTCCATTCTGATACTGCATTCAAGTCAGAACCTGATTTCTTACTCTTAACTTCATCTACATGTACAATTGATGGCAAATTTACCCACTGTCCAATCAAAACGGCATCACCAATATTCAAAGATGAGAGCTGTGAGAGGAGGTCCTTGCTTAGCGATTCTGCAGCAGATGCTATCTGTTGCTGGTCATCGTCTTGTACTATCTTCATTATTGCAAGAGACCCCATCTGACTTAGTACGTTGGGATCAATGTTTCTTGGTCTCTGTGAAACAACGCCAAGACCAATCCCAAATTTGCGACCTTCTCTTGCTACCTTTGATGCCCAGTACTTTGTATCTGTATGCTCGCCTTTTGGAATGAATACGTGTGCCTCTTCAATTATTACAAAGATTGGTGAAAGAAATTTGTTACCTCTTTTATTTGACGACTTGCCCTTTCTTTCCCAGACTGCATCTTTTCTGTGTTGCAATAATTCTTGTAAATAATATGACAGTCCCGCATTTGCCTGTCTCTCGCTAAGTTCTGATATGTTTAGCACGTTCACTCTTCCTTCCTTGATAAGGTCTACAGGATCTCCACAATCTGGATCTAGTATGTCTGAAAACCTCTGCTTTGCATCGTCTATCTTGTCTAGTACTCTACTTGCACTATCTGCATAACCCTTGGTGGTGCGCCCAAACGATGATGTGCTCTCCTCTAAGGCTTGCCAAAAATTCTTTGATTGTTTTACTGATTCTGTAAAAGACTCACGCAATGCTCTTTGTTGTTTGTCTGCATTCTCTCTGAGTTCTATTACTTCTGCTAGCTTGTCTGCAGGTAAAAGTCTAGGATTTATTTTTGCCACCATGTAGTTTATCTTGGGAACATCTAGATTTTCATAGTCATTGTGGTAGTCAAAAATGATTAGAGTTCCATTTAACGATGCTACATGTCTTGCAATTAGAGATACTAGGTTGCTCTTTCCCATGCCTGTCATTGCAAGAATGGCCAAATGTCTTGATACTATTTTATTGATGTTAATCTTGGCCTCGATGCTTGTATTTCTTAAAAGTGAGCCAATTCTTACCCATTCTTCTGTTCTAGGCCCAAATATTATACCAAGGTCTGTTTGGGTTGCCTCTAGTATTGAAGTGCCTGGAAGTGGAGGAACTGCAGGTAAAATCATCTGACCTTTCTGTAACTTGTCCAGAAAACCAAGTATTCCAATTTTTACTTTGTAATTTTTATCTCTTGAATTGATTTCTGCAACTTCTTTACTTTCTACAGCTTCGTCAAAATTTCTAACATCGGTTAATGCCTCACTTGATATGATTGATTTTTCAACAAGGCCTAAAATCTGACCGTCTTGCGAATCAATTATTACGTATTCCCCAACTGAAAGTGGTTTTGATGATTGTGCGGTAACATCCGTTGGTCTTGATTCACCAATTACTACACCTATTGTCAATTCAGTACCTCTCTAGAGCCTATTTCATTTCCAAGTCCATATAGACTAACAAGTCTTGCCAAATCTGAATTGGTTATCTTGCAGTTTTCATGTGCCAGCTTCAATGAATACGGATATCCGCCCACACTATTTTTTGTTATCATGTCAAGAAGTGTCCTTATCTCGCTTTCATTATGGTTTTGTCCGAAAAGTTCTAACTTGATTAGAGGTGTAGAATCTCTTAGTCTTGCATAAACATATGATACTACCTTGCCAGGTCCAAGACTGGTATCAACAAATATTTTGCTAAAACCAGGTGTCTTGATTGCATGATTATAATAAAAAATATCTCCTGCAACTGATCCGAGTTTTTCAAATTGCTTTCTTGCAGATGAGGTCTTTGATATGAAAATTACATTGTTTCTCTTTTTTATTGCAGCGGTGATAGAATTTCCTAATGCGGCCTGTCTTGTAAGAAACTGTGAATACAGTGAACCGTCTAATATTACAAGTTCTGCCTTGTCAATTGAGTTGATACATGCCTCTACCTCCATTCTGCTTGCCTGTGTCTCAAGTTCAGGTGTTGGCTGCCCTAATCCTTGATTGTGACTCTCAGTTATTATCTGACCATCGGATTTTACCGATACGCCTGTTACCACCCATAACTCCAACCCTTGAAATTTTGTACTGTTGTAGCTACTGTCTATTCCTGCAATTACAGAGTCTTTTTTCTCAGGATTGTAATCTATCCAGTTTTCTTTGGCCGTTTTAATTATCTGATCAAATTTTTCACCCTTGAAGATAGATCGAGCCTCCTCTCTCTTCTTTATTGCATCACGATATACAGTATTGAGCATATGACACCTTTGACTGCTGAGATAAAATGTTTCTCGTTTGAAATATGTTTGTCCTCCAGTTAATACTGAATCAACTTTCAGTGAACTAATTAATGGTAGTATGTGATAAAGATATCATGTTTGAAAATGAGAGAACATGGGGTAGGTTTGCAGAAAACAACTCCACTGATGAATTTCATAAAAAATTTGATAATGCTATAGAGGAGGTACGAAAAGACTTTGGAAAAAGTTATCCTATGATAATAGGTGGTAAAGAGATATTTTTTGATAATAAATTCCAAGTAAGATCTCCTGCTGACAAGAATTTGATCCTAGGACACTTTCCTATGGGAACAAAAGAAGATGCTCTAAATGCAATTGAATCTGCAAAAGAGTCATTTTACAAATGGTCCCTTACTCCATATCAAAAAAGAGTCCAGATATTTCGAGAAGTTGCCGATGTGTTCTCTTCAAATAAATTTAGCCTTGCCGCAATTCTTTGCTTTGAGAATGGAAAGAACAGGCTGGAATCAATGGGAGACTTGGACGAGTCAATTGACTTTATGAGATTTTATGCAGAGCAACTTGAGATCAATACTGGATTTTCAAAGGAGACAAAAAATGCAACAGCAGGTGAGAAGACAAGCAGTGTGCTCAAACCTTATGGGGTGTGGGGAATCATATCTCCATTTAATTTTCCATCTGCAATTGCAATTGGGATGACATCTGGTGCTCTAATTACTGGAAATACAACTGTTCTAAAACCGTCAAGTGATGCACCCATATCCGCATTCAAATTTGTTGAATCAATATATCACAAGCTTCCGCCATCTGCGATTAACTTTGTAACAGGGTCTGGAGGAATAGTTGGAAAAACAATACTTGAGAGCCCTCTAGTTGACGGTATTGCTTTTACTGGTTCAAAGGATGTAGGCATGAGAGGCTACTCTACATTTGCCATGGCTAAACCTCGTCCGTTTATCTCTGAGATGGGGGGCAAAAATCCAGCAATCATATCTTCAACTGCAGACATTGAAAAAGCATCAGATGGTGTTCTTAGAGCCGCATTTGGATATGGTGGACAAAAATGCAGCGCATGTTCGCGAGTCTATGTCCAAAAGTCAATTGCAGGAAAATTCTTGGAAAGACTTGTTGCAAAGACTAATGCACTAAAAATTGGAAAACCTTGGGAAAAAGATGTTTACATGGGACCGATAATAAATGACGATGCCGTGGACAAATTCAAAAAGGCATCTGATCTTGCAAAAAAAGATGGCAAGGTTCTTTGTGGTGGCTCCCTAGTTTCAGATGTATCTTACAAGGATGGTAATTTTGTCACGCCCACAATTGTTACAAATCTTCCAAAAGATCATGAATTAATACAAGAAGAATTATTCTTACCATTTCTCTGTGTTGAAGAGTTTGATACATTTGATGAAGCGCTTGTACTTGCAAACAAAAGCAACTATGGACTAACTGCTGGAGTTTTCAGTCAAGACAAAATTGAGATTGAAAAATTCTTTGAAAAAATTGAGGCGGGAGTTACATATGCAAATAGGGCAGCTAGTGCAACAACTGGAGCAATGGTTGGAGCACAGCCATTTGTGGGATGGAAGGAATCTGGAATATCTGGAAAAGGTGCAGGCGGTGCATACTATCTCTTACAATTTCTACGAGAACAAACTCAGACTCGATGTGATTGAATAAACGAACTTCCAAGTAACAATATGTTGCGCTTTCTTTCTCGTAGTCTCCTGATTGAATAGGGAAACCAGTTTGTTCCATATGGAATGTATTCAGAAACTGAGAATCCTTTTTTTATCAAAATAGGTTTTAGTTCATCGCGTATTCCTTTTAGCATCTGAAACTCGAATTTTTTCTCATGTTTTTTTGACAAATCTATTGCTCTGTCAATTAATTTAGAATCATGCGTTGCTATTGCAAATTCATTTCCTTGCTCAAATAACATTTTCATTAATTTATCATAATTCTTATCAACTTCATGTCTTGTCTTGTATGCGTTCTTTGTACTCTCGCGATATGCTCCTTTGACTAGGCGAACCTTGGAGCCTTTCTTTAGAAGCATTTCAAGGTCATTTTGAGTGCGTTTAAGGTTGGCCTGGATTGCAACTCCCAATCTTTCATATTTCTCAAAGAGACTATGATATATCTTCAAAGTACTGTCAGTATGCTTTGATGACTCCATATCTATCCAGACAAAAGACTGGGATTGCAAAGCAATCTCTATTATTGTATCAAGGTTTTCAATGCACTCTTTTACACTAATAGACAACCCTATCTGAGTAGGCTTGATTGAGAGTCCGCCGGAAATCTTTGATCTTCGCAAGTTTGATACTAGGGTAAAATAATCTGAAACTGTACTGCTGACTTGAACATTTGATGTAAAATGCTCACCTAACTGATTCAAAATTGCATTCATTCCATGTGAGTTTGCCTCACGTGCAGACTTTAGAGCATCATCCATTGTATCTCCAGCAATCCACTGTTTTGCTATCTTGAATAGAATTTTTTCAATTAGTGTAGGCTGGTTCTTTTCCAAATTTCTTTACCTGTAATTCTATTTTCTTGCCACGATAATTCAATATTCTGTTAGTTAGTGCTAACCTGATAACAGATTTAACAAGGACTGGTACTTGAGAAATTTGTATTGAAAAGAGTAGGACTACTTGGATGTGGGGCAATAGGAACAGAGATTGCGCTTGCAATAGACTCTGGAAAAATTTCTGCAAAACTTACTCATGTTTATGATTTCTCAAAAGAGAATTCCAAAAAACTAGTTGACAAATTGGAAAACAAGCCAGTTATTGCAGAAAATGTCGGCCTGCTTGCAGCTTCTCCAGTTGATCTGATAATTGAAGCCGCATCACAAGATGCAGTGAGAGATAACATACTGAGTATACTTCAGAATAGAAAAGACGTGATGATAATGAGTGCAGGTGCTCTTTTGGATGAAACTATATTTGACATTGTAATGGACGGTTGCAAGGATTTTAACAGGCGAATCTATCTTCCTTCTGGTGCAATAATGGGACTTGATGGAATTAGAGCAGTAAAGGACGAATTGGAATCTGTAGTTCTTGTAACGACAAAAAATCCAAAAGCATTGAAGGGCGCAAAATTCTTTGAAACCTCCACAATTAATCTTGATGACATAAAGACAATCACTACAATATACGAGGGAAATGCACAAGAGGCAGTGGGATTATTTCCTGCAAACATCAATGTGGCTGCACTTCTAAGCCTTGCGGGAATTGGCAGAGAAAAGACTAGGGTGAGAATAGTTGCAGATCCTGCTACCGACAAGAACACTCATGAGATTCAAGCCCATGGCAAGTTTGGGAAATTTTCAGTAAAGGTGGAAAATGTGCCCAGTCCCAGTAACCCCAAGACAAGCAGACTTGCTACCTTGTCTGCAATAGAGTGCCTCCGAAAGATTTGTGGCACTACGCTAAATGTAGGTGCATGAATGGTAAATTTTGCCACAATTATTCCATGTGGCAATAAATTTGTCAATATCATGACCCTTTAAAGACGAATCAATGTTAT